>Ga0209168_10002725_pt1 | contig 12573 bp, 11 predicted proteins | sample Coa_R1_FD_187156 | JGI IMG/M metagenome (GOLD analysis project Ga0209168, IMG submission 187156) | Surface soil microbial communities from Centralia Pennsylvania, which are recovering from an underground coalmine fire - Coalmine... | ecosystem: Environmental > Terrestrial > Soil > Unclassified ... | reverse complement strand
AACGGAAAGATGTAAGTAGCAAAAGGCGTCGCCGACGCAAACACCTCCATGGCGACAAAATGCTCTCCCTTGATCACGATGCGTGTCTTGTCTTCAATCTCCCGCTCTACCATGTGGCAGAACATACACTCGCCCGCATCGTCATAGTGCCGCAACGCCTCGAATAACCGGTGCCGCACCTGGCTCGGAATCACCGGCGTCGCTATCAACTGCGAGTGTGGATGCTGCAGGCTCGCGCCGGCATCCGCGCCATGATTCTTGAAAATCGTGATGTGGTTCACCCGGCGGTCGAGGCTCAGCGTGTTATAGCGCTCGCGGTATGCGCCTAGAATGTTCGCGACCTGCGCGTCCGGCAGAAGCGCCAGATAGCGCGCATGGTCCGGCGAATCGATAATCACTTCGTGAAACCCGAAGCCGTCGATTCTCCGCCGCAGATGCTGCAGGTTGCGCGTCGGCTGCACTTCGCTCGAAAGCGCCGCAAACTTGTTCGGAATCACCCGCACCGCCCACGGCTCCCCCGACATCCCCGGTGTACGCATCACCTCCGGCGGCGTCTTGTTCTCATTCCCCGGACAGAATGGACACGCCTCAACAAAAGCCGGCACGGGTTGCACCGCCCGATGTGTCGCCAACTCCTCCGGCCGCTTAGCCCGCTCCGTAGCAATAATTACCCATTCCTTAGTAAAGAAGTTTTGACGCAGCTCCGGCATATGAATCCCTCCAACTTCCCCTATCGGCAATCGGGGAGGATTCTGGAGCCGTCCCTGTCTCAAGAGCTTTGTCATTCCGACCGTAGGAATGAACCTGCTGTTCGCCGGGACTACACTTCTCTTTCCCGGCCCGCAATGCCCCCACAACGTCCACCGACTCTAGTTCCTCGGCCTCCCGCCCCACCTGTTATAGAATTCCAAGTATCTTATGAGCCCCAAAATTCCTATCGGTATCCTCGGTGCCACCGGCGTCGTCGGACAAAGATTCATCCAGATGCTCGAGCATCATCCATGGTTCGAAGTGGCATGGTTGGCCGCCTCCGACCGTTCGGAAGGCAAGATCTACTCCGAAGCCGCCCGCTGGCGCCTCAAGACGCCCATTCCACCAGCCGTCGCCCGTATGACAGTCTCTCCGGCCACGCCTGAAGGCGCGCCCAAAATCATTTTCGCCGCCCTCGACTCTTCCATCGCTGCCGAACTCGAGCCTCGTTTCGCTGATGCCGGATGCGCCGTGGTCTCCAACTCCAGCGCCCTCCGAATGCAAGAGGACGTCCCGCTCGTCATCCCCGAGGTCAACGGCGGACACATTAAACTGATCGACATTCAGGCGTGGCGCAAGAAATCCGGCGGCTACGTTGTCACCAATCCCAACTGTTCCGCCATCGGCCTTGTCCTCGCCCTCGCGCCCCTGCATCGGCAGTTCGGCCTCGAGACCGTCATGGCCGTAACCATGCAAGCCGTCAGCGGCGCAGGCTACCCCGGCGTCGCCTCGCTCGACATCCTCGGCAACGTCATCCCTTTCATCAAGAACGAAGAAGAAAAGATGGAAGAGGAAACGAAGAAGCTTCTCGGTCAGCTCAACGGCTCGAAAGTAATTCCCGGCGCCTTCGCCATGAGCGCGCAGTGCAACCGCGTCGCCGTTGAAGACGGACACACTGAATCGATCTCCATCCGTCTGAAGAAAAAAGCCAAGCCGCAAGAGATTATCGAAGCATGGAACAGCTATCGCGCCGAGCCCCAGGAATTAAAGTTGCCCAGCGCTCCCGAGCGACCGGTCGTCTACCTCGAAGCCGCCGACCGACCGCAGCCGCGCTTCGACGTCGACATGGGAGCCGGCATGACCACCGCCGTCGGACGCCTCCGTCCCTGCGGCGTCCTCGACTGGAAATTCACCGTGCTCTCGCACAACACCATCCGCGGAGCCGCCGGAGCCGCCGTCCTGAACGCCGAACTCCTGAAAGCCAAAGGCTACTTAGGATGATCCGGGATGTGACCACTCTTAGCGAGCAGCGCAGCGCCGAAACCGTAGCGCCGGCGTCCCGCTGGCTGTCGCGGAGGCGTCTCGCCCCCGGGCCCGATCCCCCGCGCCATCCCAGGATCCCACGCCGATGATCGTCATGAAATACGGCGGCACGTCGGTCGAAGACGCCAAGGCCATCGACCGCGTCGCCTCCATCGTCAAAGGACGCCTCGAGCAAAAGCCCGTCGTTGTGGTCAGCGCCATGGCCAAAGTCACCGACACCCTGCTCGCCATGGCCAAAGCCGCCGGCGCCGGAGAGCGCAAGACCGCACTCAAACTCTGCCGCTCACTGCAGGAGCGACACTACAACACCGCCAGCGAATTGCTGGGCACTGCGCTTTTCACCGAATTCCACTCCGATCTCGGTGCCGACTTCGAGTCCCTCGACGAACTACTGCGCGGCATCTCGGCGGTCGGAGAAATCACGCCCCGCACCACCGATCACGTCGCCGCCTTCGGCGAGATGCTCTCCAGCAAGATCGTTGCGGCCGCCTTTGCCGCGCGCGATTTGAAGGGAGTCCACGTCGACTCCCGAGACGTCCTCGTCACCGACAGCGCCTACATGCAGGCCGTCCCGCAGTACGAAGAAACCAACACGCGCCTTCAGGAAAGAGTGAAGCCCCTGCTGGACGCCGGTCAGGTCCCGGTCATGGGAGGCTTCATCGGCGCCAATCGCGCCGGCATCACCACCACCATCGGACGGGGCGGCTCTGATTTTTCCGCCGCCATCTTCGGTGCTGGACTGGGCGCCGACCGCATCGAGATCTGGACCGACGTCGACGGTATCCTCACCACCGACCCTCGAATCTGTCCCGAGGCGCGCCGCATTAAAGTCATCAGCTTCGACGAAGCCGCTGAACTCGCCTACTTCGGCGCGAAAGTTCTGCACCCCGCAACGGTGCTCCCGGCCATCCAGAAGAACATTCCAGTCTACGTTCTGAACTCGCGCAATCCTTCCTGCGAGGGCACGCGCATCACGACTCGCGCTCCGCAGGGAAAAAACATTTTTAAAGCGATCGCCGCCAAGAAGCGCATCACAATCGTTGACGTGGCAGCGCCGCGCATGTTGCTCGCCCACGGATTCCTGCGCTCGATCTTCGAAGCCTTCGACCGTCACAAAGTTTCGATCGACGTGGTCTCCACCTCCGAGGTCAGCGTCTCCCTTACGGTCGATTCCAATCAGGCGATCCCGGCGCTGGCCGCCGATCTCGCCAAGTTAGCCGACGTGAAATACGAGGGGCGCAAAGCCATCGTCTGCCTGGTCGGCGAAAATCTTCGCGACACACCCGGAATCGCCGCCTTGGTTTTCCGCGAGCTCGCCGACAAAAAAATCCGCATGATCTCGCAGGGCGCCTCGGAAATCAACCTCACTTTCGTTATCGAAGAAGACGAGGTCCCCGAAGTCATCCAGCGCCTTCACAAGACATTCTTCTCGGAACTCGACCCCGAAGTTTTCGCGTAGCTCATGGAGCGGCGGACGCATTCGTCCACGGGCACCCTCCGACCAAACGTCAGTCAGGGAGAAACCCAGACAAATGCGTCCACGGTCTTCTAGACCGACAGAAGCCGTTCGAAGAACGTCCGGTACTTCTGCAGAGCCAACCGCAAATCTTCGGTTGACACGCTGTCCCCGCGGTCCCACTGGTGCTCCAGCCCTGACCGCTCCTCGGCGAACACTTCCGCGAGTCGCTTCATGGCAGATGCAACCAGTCCGTCCGCCTGCTCGACGGCCTTTCGCGGCTCATCAACAAAAGCAGTCTGCACCTCTTTCCATCGTGTGCGCAGCGTTTCCAATTCATCGCTGGGGAACAAAGGCGCCGCAGTCTCACGCCCTCTATTTCCCTGAGCAAACGCGTGTTCCGCCGCCACTGGCTTTGGGCCGGGATTGTCCATCACAGTTCGCGATCCCGCGATGTCTGCCGTCGTCAGTTCTTCTCTTTCCGTCTCGATGACCTGGTCGTTCTCAAAGTCCGGCTGCTCTTTCCTCAATGGTGTCGCCATTTTTATGCTTCCTTTCGTAGGGGATGACGTTCTTCTCTTATGGGATGACGCTCTTCGATTAGCTCCTGAAACAACGTCCGGTAGTGCACCATCGCCTGTCGCAAATCTTCCGTGCTGGCTTTGCCGGCGCTATGGCGAAGAGCGATTCCATGCGCGGCTCGGTAGTTTTCCACCACGACCGGATAGTCGACGGAAATATCAGCTGCGCGCTGGTCAAAATCGCCAACCGGATACCCGCGAGCCTGCATCACTTCGCTCACCAGGGTATCCGCCACGGTTACAGCTCCCCGCGGATCGTCGACAAACTGGCTTTGGACTTCATTCCAACGAGTGCCGAAACTGTTTTTGTCCGCCTCCGATAGCGGGCGAATGGCAAGTTTCTCCCTCCGCTTCTCTCGGAATTCCAGCACGCCTTCTGCCTTGCGAGCGCTTCCTTCCTGTCGCAGCACGCGGTCGTACTCCGGACCAAACCGCTGCCGAAGTTTTTCGCTCTTCTGCTTACGTATCGCGAGAAATACGATGGCCGCGACCGCAATTACTGCGATTACGAGCAGTACGATCAACAGACTGTGATTCATCCGAACCTCCCGGCGAAAAATGTACCGCTATGGGATGCTGTCGCCTTGCAAACGATGGCTTCCAAAAAAGCAAGGCGCTGTGGAAAGACGGCCTCGGGCACCGCCAACTCAGGTATTCACTGCAAGCCGATGCCGGCTGGACCGCCGCTGAGGTAAGCTAGCTGAGCCGCACTTTTGAAACTTATGAACCTGCTTGTCCTAGGCCGAGGCAAAACCGGATCGCTGGTCGCGGAAGTCGCCGCCGAGCGCAAGCACCGAATCCACGTCGCCGGCGCAAAAGAAAATCCCGCCTGCGCCGCGCTCACCAGAGAAAAGCTCCAAAACTTCGACGCCGTCATCGACTTCACCACGCCCCACACCGTCGTTCCCCACATAGAAGCCTGCGTGAACGCTGGGAAGAATATCGTCGTCGGCACCACAGGCTGGTACAACGAAGTCGACCGCATCCGCGCCCTGGTCGAGCAGCACCAGACAGGATTCCTCTACGGCGCGAACTTCTCCATCGGCGTAAATCTCTTCTTCGAAGTGGCCCGCGCTGCCGCCGCCGCCCTCCGCCACGATTACTCTGGACAGATTTTCGAACGTCATCACGCCCACAAAAAAGATGCTCCGTCCGGCACCGCCATCACCCTCCAGCAGTTGATTCGCGAAACCAGCGGCCAAAAAGAGGGCCCCGAAATCATTTCTTTCCGCGAAGGCGATGTCGTCGGCCTGCACGAAGTCGTGCTGGAGTCCCCCGCCGACCGCATCTATCTCTGCCACGACGCCAAATCCCGCCGCGGCTTCGCCGAAGGCGCCGTCCGCGCCGCCGAATGGCTCGCCGCCAAAAAAGGTTTCTACGAATTCAAAAATGTTTGGCGGGAGTTGTAGTACGTCCTATGTGGGGACAGCCGCCCCCGGTTGCCCGTCGAGTGAAAGCTCGACTCCCTGACCGTCTCAACGATTTTCCCTCTCCCTCCATTCGCGTTATCTTATTCGTATGCAACTCCGTGGCTGCGGCACTGCTCTCATAACTCCTTTTCATCAGGATGGCTCCATCGACGACGCTGCGCTGCGCAATCTTGTGGCGTGGCAAATCGACTCCGGCATCGATTTTCTAGTTCCCTGCGGCACTACCGGCGAAACGCCCACGCTCACCCACGACGAGTGGCTGCACGTCATCGACACCACCATCGAAGTCGCTGCCGGACGCGTCCCCATCGTCGCCGGTGCAACCTCGAACTCCACCCACGACGCCGTCGAGAAGGCCAAAGAACTCGCCGCGCGCCCCGGCGTCAATGCCATCCTCACCGCGTCGCCGTACTACAACAAGCCCACGCAAGAAGGCCAGTACCGCCACTTCAAAGCCATCGCCGAGGCCGTTGGCGACAAGCCCATCATTCTCTACAACGTCCCCGGACGCACCGCCGCCAACCTCGAGCCCTCCACGCTCGCACGTCTCGCCGAAATCCCGAACATCGTCGGGGTGAAAGAAGCCAGCGGCAACATGACGCAGGTCGCCGAAGCGATCAGCATGGTGCCTGAAACGTTTCTCGTGTTTTCCGGTGACGACGCGGTCACGCTTCCCGTCATCGCGCTCGGCGGCATCGGTGTTGTCTCGGTCGCTTCGAACGAAATCCCAAACGAAATGGCCTCGCTCACCCGCGCCGCGCTAAATAACGACTGGACCACCGCCCGCGCCCTCAACCGCAAATATCTGCCCCTGATGCAAGCCAACTTCATCGAATCGAGCCCGCTCCCGGTGAAAGCCGTCCTCACGATGATGGGCAAAATCGAAGAAGTCTACCGCCTGCCCTTGCTGCCCATGCGTCGCGACACCCGCTCGCGCCTGCAAAAAGTCGTCACCGAAGTCGGACTCATCAGCAAACCCTCCGGCCCCGCCGCCGAGGCGCCGGAATTTTTTATCTACGAAAACTGGGCTGCTGGCCCGCACAAAATTGTCCTGCACCGCGGATCCTGCGGCCAATGCAGCCACGGCAAAGGACGCCCCGCCGGCCACGACCAGAACCACGCCCGCTGGCACGGCCCCTACCCCACGCTCCCCGAAGCCCGCGAAGCCGCGCACGCCATGTCCAACGTCCTGATCCGCAGCGAGTGTAAGTGCGTATAAAAAATTGCAGACTTGTGATTTCAGATTGCAGATTTCACGGCAACTCCCCAACCCGTGTCATCCTGAGCGAAGCGAAGGACCCCACGCAAGCAAGCGCCATCAGCGGCTCATAAAGGAGTTTCCAGATTGGCAGTCGCGCCCCGAGCTGATCTCCGCCTTCGGCATTTCCCGTATACTTTTTCCCGCATGCAATCTCTGAAGAATTCCATCGAGCACCTCTCCGCTCAAGGCGAAGTCGAACACGATCCCGAAGCGCGAAAGATTTTTCTCGAATTCCGCGACCAGCTCACCCAAGGTAAAATCCGCGCCGCCGAAAAGATCGCCAACAAATGGCAAGTCAACGCCTGGGTCAAGCAAGGCATCCTCCTCGGATTCCGGCTCGGCGCCCTCGCCGACATGGGTGTCGGAACTTCGTCATCCGGCCTCTCCTTCGTCGACAAAGATACTTTCCCCGCCCGCCACTTCGCTATCGCCGATCGCGTCCGCGTCGTCCCCGGCGGCTCCTCCGTGCGCACCGGAGCTTACGTCGCGGCGTCGGTCATCTGCATGCCGCCCATGTTCATCAACGTCGGAGCCTACGTCGACGAAGGCACCATGGTCGATTCCCACGCCTTGGTCGGCTCCTGCGCGCAAATCGGCAAGCGCGTCCACCTGAGCGCCGCCGCGCAAGTCGGAGGCGTTCTCGAACCTATCAATGCCGCCCCCGTCATCATCGAAGACGACGTGCTTGTCGGCGGCAACTGCGGAATCTACGAAGGCACGCTCGTCCGCGCCCGCGCAGTCCTAGGCGCAGGCACAATCCTCACACGCTCCACCCCGCTCTACGATCTGGTAAAAGGCAAAGTCTACCGCGCCACCGCCGACGCGCCGCTGGAAGTTCCAGAAAATGCCGTAGTAGTCCCAGGCTCGCGCGCCGTCAAGAAGGGCAAGGCAGCCGAATGGAATCTTTCCCTCTACACGCCGGTAATCGTAAAGTACCGCGACGAAAAAACCGACAGAGGAATCGAACTCGAAGACTGGCTGCGATGATCACACCCGCTGACAGATGAGCTAGTCGCCCACAGTAACGTTGACCGACTCAATCTGACACGCCAAGATCGTCTTCATGAGAAGCTTTGCGGCCTCGTACATTCTTGCAATCGTTCTGTTTGGTATTGGCCTCTCTGCCCAGTCTCAGAACAGGTGCCGCATAGAAAACCTCCCTGTTCAAGCTCAGGGGCTGATCCGTACCTTTCCCGGGTGGCGAATCAAGCTAGTGTCCGACCTCGAGTCCTACGACAAACAACTTTGGGAAAAGGCACACCCTAAGGAATGTCCTGGCCTTGCGATTGGCCATTTTCAGACCGCCGATCAGACCGCCTATGCGCTGCTACTGATACCCAATAAAGGAGTTAACGACGGTTTCAAGATACTCGTGCTGACCAAGTCGGAGAAGGCTGATATTTACTCTCTGAAGGTGTTGGATCATGCCGAGCAACAACCCGGCAGCAGTTCTGGACTTGTAATTTCCAAGGTACCACCCGGAAAATATTCGGGCTTCGACATGACTCAATCGGTAACGCTAAAAACTGACGGAATCGAAGCGGAATGGCTCGAGCAATCCTCGATTTTGTATTACTGGAAGAACGGCAGATATCGAAAGCTTCAAACGTCAGACTAGCTCGGTTTCCACGGTCAACTTTCCTGCGCCGTTGAACGATGCGCGAATCAACGCTAACGTCTGCACCACCGCGTTTGCTCGCCGCAGCGCCTCTGCCCCATACGTACTCATAATCCCCACCACGGTCATCCCGCCTGCTCGCGCTGACTCGATTCCCGCCGGAGCATCCTCGATCACCAAACATTCAGATGGCGAAAGCCCGAGCAACTTCGCGCCCATCAAATACGGCTCCGGATGCGGCTTCCCGTACGTCACATCGTCTGATGTCACCAGCACCCCCGGCACGGGCAGCCCGCAATAACGCAACCGATTCGCAGCCAGTAGCCTCGACCCCGACGTGACCACGCCCCATCGCCCTTCCGGAATCGACTTCACCAGATCAATCGCCCCCGGCATCACCGTAACTCCCCGCTGATCGCCCGCCTCATGATTCTCGATCGCGTCCGCCTCAGCCTCCGCATCCAGATGCGGCGCCACCCGCCGGATCACCTCAATCGTCCGCACCCCGTGCGCGATCGCCATAATCGCATCGCCATCTACGCCCTTGCGCGCAGCCCACTCCCGCCACTCGCGGTCCACCGCGCGCGTCGAGTCGACCAGCACTCCATCCAAATCAAAAAGTATGGCTGAACAGGAGAAAGTAGGCATCTCTCTTGTTTTTACCACAGCGCCGTTAAGGTTCATGTGGCGACGGTCGTGTCGGTCATCCACGCCTAAGACCAAGCCGGGTGCCCCATTTCTCGCGGCTGCGAACTCAAGCCCAAAAGTCTAACTAGCCTTCCGCTGACGGCAGTCCACTCTGCCCGGGCAAACTGAAAGCCGCATCCTGCGCCCGCTGCCGCAGCGCCAAATGTCGCGCGCGAAAATGCGCCCGCGCCCGCTCTCCCCACGCTCGCACGAACCAATAATTCAACCCCGCGCCAATCGCCGAACTCGCCAGCGGGATCACCCGTCCCGCCCACTTCTCTACGACTTCCGTACTGGCCCTCGCCGCAATCCGTTGGATGACGCGCGGCACAAATTTGTTGACCACTTCTTTTTCCAGCAGTTCGCGGCTGATGTCCACTCCCGCCGCGCTCGCCGCGGCAATCCACAACTCCGCAATCTCGTCGTCGGTATTGAATTCAAATCCATAGATGAGACTCAGCTTCTGAATCGTCCGCATCGTGATCGCGGAAAGAATTCCGAGGTCCGGCACAATCGTCAATACCCCGCCCAACCCGAATCCCGCGCCTTCGACGGCCGCCAGTTTCATCCCGCTCCGTATGATCGAATCCGCCACCGTATCCAACTCTCCCACTTCCAGCGAGTACACTCCGTGATATCCACTGATCGGCACCCGATACGCCGCACGCAATTGCAACAGAAATTTTTCCGGATCCACCCGTACCGTCGAGTAAGCGCGCGTTAACCCGCCCACCAGCGCCTTCTCCACTCGGCGCCGCAGCCACGATTTGCGCTCCTCCGCCATCACTTCAACCTTACCCCACCAGGAACCAGAAAGCTACCGGGCACTAACGAACGGCGGTCAGTCACACTGATTTGTGGCCGGTGATCAGTGGTAATCTTCCGAAGCAATTTTGATTGGCGGCCGATTCCGGCGATTGGATGCGGCTGGGTTGCGGGTCCGGAGTTTTCCGGCGACCATTGTCTCTCGCCGCCAACCAACTCCGTTGTGAAGAGGCGCCCGGATTCGCACCCAGCTTGCGTCACCCACTACTACGTGCGCGAAAAGATTTTTTCTTTTTCGCGGCGAAAACTTGTGAGTCCATATAAAGCTGAGCAGGAAGTGTCGACGCTGGCGCCGCAACAGTGGCGATGGCTCCTAGCACAAGGCAGACAATGTGCGCCCAAATAGTTACTTCCGTGCTCCCCTTGTCTGTGCCGTCCATTGAGGTGTAGCAATCCGTTCAATATGATTGAATGGATCTTTTCAGCTAGGTAATGGAGAACCATCGTGGTGGGACAATCGTGAACAACACTGTGGATCAGGTCGATGCCGAAGGTTCCCCCTTGGATCGCCTAGCGAGAATTCTGATCGCCACGCTGTTGAGCCTGGTCATTCTGCTTGCCTGGATCGGACTACCATTCGAGATTCCATATATCGGCTTTGGCCTTGCCAGCGCGTTCGTCTTTCAAATTGTGGTAAGGCCACGCAAATGGGAGATCGTTTCCGTCGTGCTCGGCGGCTCCGCGTTGGCTTTGTTCGATCAGTTCGTCGTTCACCAGGGAAGCAAACCAAACTTTCAGATCAGTACCTTCCTTGGCTTCCTCGGTCTTGTCAGTTTTCTGGTCGTAGGATTGAAGGCAATATGGGCAAAGCCTACCGAGCGGCAGCAACTCAAGTCGATCCTGATTCCGGCCGCGGCCCTCACTTTTTTCGTGTTCGGCTCCCAGCAACTCCTGAATCTCGCCGGCCTGCTTTTTCCCAGAACGACTGACCTATACGCCTACGCCTTTGACGGCAGTTTAGGGTTTCAACCCAGCTTCGCAGTTGGCAGATTATTTCGCGACTATCCATTGGTCGGCGCCGTTGGGCGCTTCACCTATTTTTCCCTGCCGCTGGCTATGACACTGGTCTACGCCGCTCACCTGCGATTGAAGAAAACCGCGCCGTTGTTCATCCTGGAAGTTTTTATGGCAGCGGGTTTGATCGGGTACTTTCTTTACCTGACCTTTCCAGCAACCGGCCCGATCTATGTCGCGGGTCCGGAGTTTCCCGGCGCACCGTTGTCTCTCTCTGCGTTACATGAATTGGCCTTGCGGCCGGTTCCGATCAGCTGGACGATTCCCCGGAACGCGATGCCGTCTTTACATGTCACTTGGGCGCTGCTCATTTGGCTCAACTGCAAACCGCTTTCGCGTCTCACCCGAAGCTTGGCATTTGCATTCCTACTAACGACGATTCTCGACACGCTCGGAACGGGTGAACATTACCTGATCGACCTCGTAGTTGCTTTCCCATTCGCGGTTGCCATGCAGGCTCTCTGCACTCGATGGGTCCCGTTTCGATCGTATCAACGGTTTGCTCCGCTCGTAGGAGGAGCCACCGTCACGGCACTCTGGCTCATCCTGCTTCGCTACTGCACAAACATTTTTCTGTTGACGCCGATTGTGCCCTGGACGTGCGTGATAGGATCTACCGCTATATCCGCACTCTGGATGAAGCGGATACGATCCGTCGACGTGATTCAGCCGGTTGAACTGATCGGAGCGAGCCTGTCGCGAGCAGCGACTGTCGGGCAGTAGCTGGTTAGCACAAGCGTGTCACGCCGTTCACCGTTCGTGCGATGATGCGTGCCAGCAGTAAAAATCATCAATCAATTCCACGTCGTGACGGATCAGGGCCTCGTTCTCTTGCCGCACGCGGCTCGTCACGTGGCTTCGCGTTCCCTCCGGATCGTCGGCGAGGTTGTAGTCGTAGCTCTTGGAGTGCACAGCGTCGGCGATGAAAAGGGACTGGCCGTTGCCGCCCAGCATCGCATACACGGGGGCGTAGCTCGAGACAATCAAGTAGTGAGAGCGGAGGTATGGCGATGCTTCCTGCGCAGTCTGGGTGAAGAGAGGCCGCCCGAATAGCTCGCTATTAACGGTCGGCCGGTGTCCCAGCAGGTAGTAGAGGCTCGGCGTAATGTCTGTCGTAAAGGCGACCTGTTGCGCATCCCAGACAAGTTGCCCGCGCATGCTGGCGGGAAGATGAATAATGAGCGGAATGCGGATGACTTGGGGAAACAAGAAATCAGAATGCCCCCAACGCCCGAACTCGCCGTAGGCATCGCCATGGTCAGAAGTCACAATGATGATGCTGTTTTCGTAAAGGCTTCGTTGCTGTAGGAATCCGACAAACTCGCCGAAAGCGGCATCCATTCTCCGCAGCTCAAAAATGCTTACCTCTTTCCGGCCCCCTTTCATCCGGGACCGCTCCAGTGTGAGCGTGTGTACATTCTGAGGCTGCGTGTACGCAAAGATTGGCTTCTTCCGGTCGGAGCGTGCGTCGATTTTCGCCTCCAGTTCCTGCAGAGTCGGAATGAAGTCAAGGTCGGACCAGGACTTGTCGCGATCCAGTTTCGTGATCGAAGAGGACGGGTGCAGGATGACCTGAAGAATTGGATCGACGCTGATGTAGCTCTGATAACCGTCGGTCTCCAGCAGTTTCTGCAGAGTGTTCATTGGATAGTAGGGCTCGATGTACTGCTTGTGCAGTTGCATCGCTC
>Ga0209168_10002720_pt1 | contig 12583 bp, 10 predicted proteins | sample Coa_R1_FD_187156 | JGI IMG/M metagenome (GOLD analysis project Ga0209168, IMG submission 187156) | Surface soil microbial communities from Centralia Pennsylvania, which are recovering from an underground coalmine fire - Coalmine... | ecosystem: Environmental > Terrestrial > Soil > Unclassified ... | reverse complement strand
GAAAAGCGCGGACTGGTTGTTGTCGGTCGCTACGTCTACGACGAAGCCCAGCCGCCCGACCGTGTCGGAATAATCGAAATTGCTCAGTGTTCCGCCGTGATTGTCGAAGCCGAACAGCATCTGTGCGTAAGGAGTAGCCGTCGGATCCTTCGTACGGAAGTTCGTCGTGCCGCCGATGGCGTTGTTTACCTGGGGCGCATCGGCACCGGGACCCTTGACGACCTCGACGCCGCCGAACATGAACGAGTTCAAGAACGTCGTCACGTTATCGCCGTATTGGCCGACCGAAATATAATGACCGTCGATGAGGCTGGCGGTTTCGTACGACGTTGCCGCGCGAATGTTTGGAACCGTGATGGCGCCGGGCGCCGCAGCGTTGGCCGAGTTGGACGGGAACGAGATCTGCAGCCCCGGAATCTGACTGAGGACGCGCGTTACTTGCGGCTGGGCCTGATCGATGAACGTGGAAGTCGTAACTTCACTCACCGACGCCGCCGATGTATTCAGCGCATGGCCCGTCGTTCGAACGTTCGCAATAGTGCGCAAAGATGAAAACGTTACGCTGGACAAACGGACCGAAAGACCTACGGTCTGCCCACCGAGCACGATAACGTCATTTTGGATGGCGGGCGTGTATCCGGCTTTCGTAACCGATAGCACGTAGCTTCCCGGTGTTACGTCCATCGAAAACTTGCCGGCGGGGTCCGACGTCGTGGTTTTCGTCGTGGCGCCTTTCAGCGTCACGTTTGCGCTCGCAACCGGCGCCCCCGTTTCATCCTGAACGGTCCCGTTAACCGTTCCCGTAGTTGGAGCTTGCGCGCCGGCCGACTGTGGAAGCGCGAGCGAAGCGAGAAATAGAAAAAGGACGGCGATCGCTAAGGTCGAGGTTCTGGACACAATAACTGCCTCCGAGCCTAGAGTGATTACTTGTATGGTACGGCTCGAAGGCAGCTTGGTCAACGCTTCAGCACTGCAAATGCCGAGCCGGCGGCGTACTTACGGTGAGTACGTGAAGCCCTGAACGAAATCGCCCTTATCGGTTCCCCAAGTTATCCACATGCGTCCCGTCTTGCCGTCTACGCCGACGTTGTGCATACGGCGCGAAATCGTGCGCGATCCGACCATCACGGGAGCACCCATTGCCGGAATCTTGTACACATACAGGCTCGTTCCGGCGCATGCGAGCAGCTGACGCTGCTGATCGAGCGAGCACTGATCGACGCGTGGGAGCGGTACACTCGCAAGGCGCTTTCCGCTGGTCGTATACTCGCTCAGTTTGCCGCCGCCGCCGACAAGCAGCGTACCGTACGCTTCATCGAGCTGCAACGGGTGGTTGTTCGTCACTTCCGGCGTAGCTATCGTCCGAACGACCTTCAGCGTATGTGGATCGATCACTGCTATCTCGCTGTTAGTGGCAATATTCTGATAGATGTAATGTGTCTTGGGGTCGATGACGATGTACTCCGGCTTATGTCCGGGCAGCGCAATGGTCGCAATGTGTTTGAACGTGCGCGTATCGACGACGAAGATGCGCGTTCCATCGTCCTCGTCAGCGTAGATTCGATGCAACTGTGCGTCGTATGCGATTGCGTCCACATGTCCCGGAACGCTCACGCGGTGAACCTCTTTCATCGTCGCCGGATTCACTTCCGAGACCGCCTCGTCGTCGCCGTCGCCGGTATAAACGTCTCCCGTCGCTGCGTTCACGGCTACGCCCGCCATGTCGCCGACGCGCACCTGCCCCAGAACTTTCCCGGTGTCGGCGTTGACGATCAGCAGCGAGCTGTTGCCGCCGTGCGCGCAGTAGACGCGCCGTCGCTGCGGGTCGACCGTGATGTAGTCGAATTCCCCGTGGCGCACGGATTGAACGGTCTGCGGCGGTAAGAATGGCAGAATCGGCATGCGAAGGTCTCCTTGAAGTTTTTAAAGATGCGGGTTGGATGCACGCGCGCGGAAACCCCGCGGCGTATTGTTGGCACCGGGAACGCTCGCGGGTGTGATACCGAGCGTGCGGCAATTCATCGGCATCGGAATTCGGTTGACGACTGCGTCGGGAATAATCGCGGCGGAAGCGGGCAGCGGCGCGCGGGTTCCTTGCAGCCGCTGCGCATCGAATGCGCCGAGCAAATCGGTCAGGCGTGGATTTGCATCACGCGGCCCTTCCGGCATATGGCGCCGTTCGTCGGGAAGCGACGCGAGAGCAGGCAAGCCGAATAACCTTTCGGCGAATTTCACTACTGAAGCCGTATCTCCGGCATCGTGCACGACCGCACCGGATTTTGCGTACGGAGAAATGACCAGAAGCGGGACGCGCGGACCGTCGCCGCACGGGTTTCCGTCGGAGCAGCGCTCGAAATGCGGCGGTGGAACGTGATCGTAATAGCCGCCTGCATCGTCCCACGTAATGATGATGGCGGAGTCTTTCCAATACTTGCTGCGTGCGATTGCGTTGACGAACGTCGCGACGAACGCTTCGCCGACTTCATGATCCGAATCCCCGACGCCGGGATGATCGTCGTCGCCGAGCGTGTTCGCCTGCACGATTGGATCGCGATCGCGCGGCTTCCAGCCGAAGCTGTTGTGCGATCCACCTTTGATGTAGAAGACGCCCTCGCTCGGCAGCGTGCCTTCGCGGAGCTGCGTCAGCACTTGCTTGAGCGGATGCTCGTTCGCCCAGAACACGTCGTTTTGCCGTACATAGCCGAAGTACTGCGGAGCGTTGTGATGAGACTCATAGCCGTCTGATACGGGCGCGTTCGGGCCGTTGTACCCTTCTTGGTACCAGCCCCAGGGAATAGCTTTGCGGCCGCTGTCCGACATTGAGGCGATGTCTGCGCGCACGCCGTCGACGTCTCGATCTGCGCCGGCGTCACTCTTGCCGCCCAGCGTGAGCATCAGCGTCGCATACCGCTGATCGATCTGCTTGCGCTTCGGTTCGCGATTATCTTCGTACGGCCCGAACGCCGGCTCGCGGTCGTTGTACACCGGATGCCCTTGGCTTTGCCCCGCCTGCGCGGCGATGATCTCGATGTTTCCGGGCGTCGACGGACCCGACATTCCCTGGAAGAAGTGGTCGAACAGCGCAAACGTGTGCGCGTACTTCCAGAGATACGGTATCGTGTCGCAGTCGTAGAACGACATCGTAAGTAGTCCCACGGCCTGCCTGTCCGCGGGATTCGGGTAGTCTTCCGCCGATTTTTGCTCTTGAACCGCGACGAAGCGGTCCATCTTTCCGCCGTCCATCTTTGCGAGGATCACCGGGCGCGCTTGCGATGGTCCGTCGGTGTCCGGATCCGTGATCCGGAACGGCGTGACCCATTGCTTTCCGGCGGGATCGTATTGGCGGAAGCCGTGCGAACGTGCAAGCGCAGTCGTCAAGTTTTCCGCGCCCGGGTATGACCCGAAATAATTATCGAACGTGTGGTTTTCCTGGTAGATTACGAAAACGTGCTTGACGTGCTGCCGGAGTGCGGCAACAAGGGCGTCTTGCTTGTCGGGGTGGGACGGAGATGCAGCCAGCATCGCGGTACTGGCAAGAACGAGTGCCAAACGTTCCAAGCGCTTCATACGCTTTTAGGTCACCACGCCGACCTGAACGCAGCATGAATTTGCGCCACCGACATGACCTTAAGAAAACCGTAAGGCGCGCTTAAATCGCCGCTTAATGAGCGCGCTCTACGCTCGAAGTGCGGGAGTTTACTTCAACGCGCTAAGGAGCTTTGTTTTGATGATGAGATCGGCCACCGTTGCGATTCTTGCCGCGACGTTGATCGTCGCCGTACTATTGCCGACCGCTTCCCCAGCCGCATCCGGAACCACAATCGTAGGGCGGATCGTCTCGGTTCAGGGCGGTTTGCCGGTGCAGAACGCCAAGGTCGAATTGGAGCAGGGCAGCACCGTCATCGCAACATCCACTACCGCCGCGGACGGTTCGTTCAGTTTTCCGAACGAGAAGCCGGGCATCTACAACGTGCGCATTTCGGCAGCGGGCTATCAGGCCGCGGTATCGGACGACATCGTCGTCTTCGGCAACGAATCGCAGGTGAGCGCGCAGATGGCGATCCAGCCGTTCGAACAGGGCATGCGAACGATTGCAACCGAGCGCGTTTCGACGCATGCGTCGCTGCAAACGAGCGCGACGATCAACAACCACATCGATGCGTCGATTCTGCAGAGCGAAAATTACATGCGCGCGGGCGAAGCCATCGCCACGCTGCCCTTTGCCAACGGTTCGACGAGCTCGTCTCTGGGCGACGATTATTCCATCAGCATTCGCGGCTACGATCCGAGTGAAACGGCAACGCTGCTCGACGGCCATCCCATCGGTCCGATCGGCGCATTCAGCGGGGGCTACGACATGCAGATGTCCCCGTTTTGGGGCATTTCCGGCACCGACGTCGTTTACGGTTCCGGAGCGACGGGCTTATACGGCGTCTCGACGATAGCGGGCGCCATCGATTTCAACACGCTCAACCCGACGCGCGAAGCCCACTCCACCGTGGAGCAGGGCATCGGCAACGACGGGCGCATGATGACCGGACTTTCGGCGACCGGATCCTTCAATAAACTCGGATACGCGCTCGCATACGGCGCGCAGGGGACGGACGGCGAATTCGTGGGCAATCCGACGCAGTGGGGCTTGCTGACCGATCCCAGCAACTGCAACCCGAACTCTCCGGATGCCGGCTATCCGAGCATCAGGCAACAAGACGTCTTGGCATGTTCGTATAACGTCGACGGCAACTACATCTTGCACGATGCCGAGGCGAAACTGACCTACGACCTGACGCCGACCACGAATCTGCTGGTGAGCACGTTCAATCAAAGTTTCTCTGCCGACAGCCAAGGCAACGGCGACATGGACTACGTAACGCAGCAGGAGCTGAACTTCGTCAATTTGCCGCAGCCGAATCCGGTGAGCACGGCATTGCCGAACGGCGCCACTGCGACGTGCTCGAGCGGCTACGTCGTTCTCAACGACTCGGCGCGCGGCTACGAGTGCATGAGCGCCGCGCAGTTCGACAAAACCTTTTCGGGACCGGCGGGCGGCGGTCTGGACCGTTATCACGACGGGCACAATCAGGACTATCACGCCCGCGTAACGCAGCAACTCGGTAAGACGTCGTTCATCCTCGACGGGTACGTCGATACGTACAACTTCAATAACGTCAAAGGCCCGTATCCCTCGCACCACTATCAAGACCTCTACGAAACGCATGGACTTCTTGCGAGCGACGAGTATACCGCCGGCAAGAACGACCTGAGCGCGGGCGTCTTCATCGAACATCAGCAGCACACGGGCTTTGACATCGGCGCGGGCACGGTGGAACCGGACCTGCAGATGAGCGCGAACAATTACTTCCTGCGCGATACCTACTCGCCGAACGGCAAGTTCACGACCTTCCTCGATATGGCCGTCGAACACTTCCGCGAGGACGACAACACCTCGCTCAACCCGCGCCTCTCGTTCATGTTCCGTCCAACTTCGAACGACGTGTTCCGAATCACCGGCGGCCATTCGACGTCGATTCCCGACCCGAGCCTGCTCTACGGAAACATCAGCTTCGGCGACGTCAACAGCTTCAATCCGCAGCCAATCGGCAACGGGCTCATCTCTATTGCGTCGGGCAACAACGCCGCCCTCAAACCCGAATCGGCGAACGACTTTGAAGTTGCCTACGGGCACCGGTTTACCTCACAAACGATTCTGCAAGTGAACGCCTACGACTCGAACGAAACCAATCCGCTCGTCAACGGCGTGTTTCCGCTCTCCACGCTTCCGGCAAGCGAGATCCCGGACCTAACGGCGTATGCGAATAAAGAGGCCCGGTACGCTCCGGGCATGACGATCGCGCAGATCGAGCAGCAGTTCGGCGTTTCGGAAACGTTCAATGCGGGTTCGGCGGCATATCGCGGTATCGACGTCGAAGCCAGCGTCGGTTTGGCGCGCAATCTCACGCTGAACGGCTATTGGGTCACACAGTCCGCGGCCTTCAACGGCATGCCGGCCTACATTCTGCAAAACAACACGAGCCTCATCAACGGGGCGCAGATCTACGGCATCCCGCTGCACCGCACGAGTCTCGGTCTGGGCTACGACAATCCGTCGGGATTTGCAATGCGCATGGACGGCTACTATATCGACGGGACGAACGGCCTCAACCGCGCCCCGTACGTCTACGCGAACATGAGTATCTCGAAGACGTTCAACCCGCAGGGGGTGACGATAAACTTGGGCATCTACAACGTCTTCAACAATGCGGCGCAGCTCTACGGCTTCGTCGGTTTGGGAGCGGTGCAGCCGCAGAACCAATATGGCGATCCGGCCGCGACGGCCCTTTCGGAAGGCAGCGAAGAGTACGGCCTGCCGTTCCGTCAGTTCATGCTGACGTTCTCGCACAAGGTCTGATTAGCAAATATTTCTACAAGACAAAATGCACGTATGTACATACGCATCTTGGCCGCCCTATTGGCGGCTACCGCAACCTCACGTTCGATGCGCAGTACGGCGTGCAGTCCGCGCCGTACAAAGGCATCTCGGACTCAATCCTCAAGAACAACATCTTCCCGATCAACGACGCGCAAATAGCCAAAATCCCGCTGCAAAAAGCTTTCAGCAGGTCCGGTCACCGTCACGTTCGGCGTGAACGATCTGCTCAACAACGCCGCTACGCAGTACGGGTATTTCGGCTTGGGAACGTTCGTTCCGGAAAGCCAATACGGCACGGTGCACATCAAGACCGGCAAATAAAACGGTGCTTATCGGCGGGCAAGCAGCTCCTGCCGAATAAGGGCAGCGGGCTCAACCTCGATGAAGAGGACGGGCCCATTTTTTTTGCGCCACGCGCGCGTCAAGATTCCGAGCAGCCGCCCTTGCGAGTCGAAGACGCCGGATCCCGAATCGCCGAAACTGCACGCGTCGCATGCGATCGTGATGCGGGGACTGCCGAAAACGCCGGGAATTTGCGCGCTCGTTTGCAGCACGGTTCCGCTCGCCGGTTCCCAAAAGCCGTCGCCGGTGTTTCCCAACACCGTTACCGGCTCGCCGGCAGCCGCATCGCCGATTTGCACGGGCTCCGCGGTAAAATCCGGTTGCGCGTACACGCGAATGAGCGCGAGATCGTAGTCGGGCAGCGTTTGAATGTCGATCACGCGATAGTAATTGCGCCGCGTGACGTCGAGGATTTGCAGCGTGCCTTTTTCCGAAACGACGTGCTCCGCGGTCGCGAGCGTCAAGACGTCGCCGTCGCGCGCCACCAATACGCCCGCGCCGATCGCGCCGTGCTCCTCGTCGAATGCGACTTGAACCACGAACGTCTGTTGCCGCGCTTGCGCAGGCACGCCGTCATCGGCGCGCGCCGCGGGCGCGGCCATCGCTAGAAACGCGACTAGTGCTATTGCGACCCAAGCACGCATGCGCTTTCAGGCCTCCTTGCCAGGCCATTATAGCGCTAACTTTAAGAAAATTTAAGAGAACATTATGAAATAGTATGGTGAGGCTTGGGCGGAATCTCCGTGTACGCCATCGGGCGGTCCCACCAGTCGTATTTGCGCCAGCCCAGCTGTTCGGCCGTCGGCGGAAGCGGCAACTTGAGTTGGAGAGCCTGCGCGTACGCTCCGAGGTACCGTTCGATCATGCGGTCCACGCTGAATTCGAGCTGCACGCGCTCGCGGCACTTGCGGCGATCCAGCGATGCGAGCAGCGGCACCTTCGCGACCGCGTCGTCGACCGTATCGCACAAGAAGCCGGTTTCGCCGTCGACGACGATCTCCGGAACGGAGCCCATGTTCGCGCCGAGCACCGGCGTGCCGCACGCCATTGCTTCGACCATGGTCAAGCCGAAGCGTTCGGGCCGAGTCGTCATGTGCACGAGCGCGAGGGCGTTGCTCAGCAGCTCGTTGCGTTGAACTCGCCGCGCTTCGCCCAGAAATTGAATCTGCTCGCCGTCGATATGCGGCTGCACTTCTTTGTGAAAGTATTCGTCGTCGTGCGGAATGGCGGCCATCTTCAGCTGTTTGCCGGTGCGCTTGGCGATTTCGATCGCCAAGTGCGTGCCCTTCTCCGGGTGAAATCGTCCGAGAAAAACCAGATACTCACCAGGCCGCTCGTTGAACGTGAATTCCCCGGGATCGATGCCGTTGTAGGTCGTCGCGAGATACGAAAGGCCGGGATCGCGATCCGAGTTGCTGATCGACGTGTAGAAACTTCGCCACGCACACGCGTAGTACGCGCCCAGAATGACCGGCGTCGAGAAGCCGTGGATAGTCGTGAGCATCGGCGGCGCCTTCGTGGTGAGTGCGTACGTCATGGGCTTCCAGTCGAAGTTGTTGTGGATGAGGTCGAAATTGCTCGCGTTCTCCATGAGCCGCCCAATGTGCAGCGCCGTAAAAACATCCGCATTCAACGCGGGATCTTCGGCGCAGCCGACGGGCACGACGGATTCGACCTTTCCGTCGAAGCGTGAATTGCCGGTTGCGAAGAGCGTGACGTCCAGCCCGCGCCGTCGCATGCCGTCCGCAATGTTGAATGCAATTTGCTCCCATGGCCCATATCCCGGCGGAGGCGTAGGCCACGTAATGGGTGCGAGCACGGCGACGCGCAGCCCGTGCAAAGGGTGTGAGCCGGTCGAAGAATTCACGGGGTGCTGTTACCCAAGAACCGGAAGGCTGCTGCACGGAGCGCCTCCGACCTCACATCTCATGCTCGTCCAAGCCGTCGCTCTCGCCGCAATGTTCCGGTGCGACGCCGCGCACACCGGAATCTGCGCGCCGGCGCAGATGCGCGACACGTTGCAGCCGCGCTGGCGGCTTTTCACCGGGAATCTCAATCGGTCGACGCCCGCCTATGCCGACGGACTCGTCTATGTCGGAAGCAATAACGGAAATTTGTATGCGCTCGACGCGGCGAGCGGACACGTGCGCTGGCAATTTCATGCGCGCGGTCCCGTGAATTCGTCGGCGGCGGTGAACGGCGGCGTCGTGTATTTTGCCGACGACCGAGCGCAATCTGGCGTTTCCAGACACGAGGACGGGTTCGCTCGACGCCTGCAATCGCAAACGGCGTGGTTTACGCGTGGAGCTTCGACGGGAACATGTACGCGCCGTCCGCAACGACTGGTTTGCTGCGCTGGCGTTTCAAAACGAAAAATACGAATCCGGGGTTTCCGCTCGGAGAAGTGCGGCTATTTCTATGCTTTGAATGCGCAAACCGGAAAGACCGTCCGGAGCCGCGGCGAGAACGGATCGTGGGTCATTTCGAGCGCGGCCGTGGCCACAGGCGTCGCGTATTACGGCACGTCGGACGGACAGTTGATTCGGGCGCTCGATGAAAAAACGGGCGTTCAGCGCTGGCTGTTGCGCAGGGGCGCGTTGGGCTTCACCCGTTCTCGCGATAGGCTATCGGAAATGGCATGCTGTTCTACGCAAGCGACGACGGCTTTGTCTACGCTATGAAATAGGTGTTTCGTAGAACGCAATCAGGTCGCGAGCGTGCTCGGCCAGGGCCGTCCGTAAGTCCGGCGGCTCGACGATGCGCACGCTGCGAGCCCAGCCCGCGATTTGGCGCACCGCGGCGGCGAACGACGGGAAGCGCATGCGCAGCGTTTTTCCCGCGTCATCCTCGGCGAGCACATCGCATTCGCTGTACGACATCACCCATTCGAGCGCTTCGCTCATGACGTGGAGCGTCGCCTCGTACCAATTCGTCGGGCGCTGCATCGCCGCATTTGCCGCTCGCCAATGTGATTCCAAATCGAAGTGCTCGTCACGCGTGAAACGCGTCACGCACTCTTGCGTGTCCGCGATTCGCTCGACGCGAAACGTGCGATATTCGCCATTGTGCTGACGCGCGACCAGATACCACACGCCGGCCTTCGAAACCAAACCGTACGGATCGATTTCGCGCTGCGTCATGGTGCCCGTACGATCGCGATAGCGAATGGAAACCTGCCGATCTTCCCAAACAGCCCGCCGAAGCACGGACAGCAGCGCGGCCGGCTGCTCCAAACGGTACCAGCGATTGTGATCGAGCAGAATGCGTTGGCGCGCTTGCTGCGCCGCGCGCCGCTGCAAATCGGGCAGCGCGCCGGAAAGTTTGTCGAGGGCGCGCTGGTGCCCGGTGACGCCGAGTTCCGCAAGCGGATCGGCCGCGGCAAGGAACAGCGCGTTCAGTTCGTCCGTACTGAATTGCGTTATAGCCTTGCGGTAGCCGTCGGCGAGCGCGATTCCGCCGCTGCTGCCGCGTTCGGCATAGACCGGCACGCCGGCGAGCGAGAGCGCCTCGACGTCGCGATAGATGGTGCGCGAAGACACCTCGAGGGCATTGGCGAGTTCGCGGGCACTGCGCGGGCTGCGCGCCTGAAGCAACAGCAGCACCGAGACGAGTCGATCCGATTTCATATTCTCATGGTCGCTCCGAATACCTGACAGTGTCTGTCATATATGCCCGGTTATCCTGTGGGGCATGGCGACAACAGAGAAGATTTTGGCTCCCCGCGGCATTGACGCGGTCTACTACATGGTCAAAGACGTGGCTCGGGCGCGCAAATTCTATGAGGGCGCCCTCGGTTTCCAACCCTCGTACGTGGCTGAAGACAGCGGCGAATGGGAGGGAGCCGAGTACGAAATGCCGACCGGCCAGACCTTCGGGATCGGCAAGAGCGACCAGGCCCCGTGGACGCAGTCCGGCGGTGTGATGCTCTCGGTTCACGACGTGAGCGAGTCGGCCAAGCGCGTAGCGGAAGGCGGCGGCCAGGTGATCATGGGCCCGATGGACACAGCCGTGTGCATCATGGCTTGGTGCATCGACACCGAAGGCAACCATTTTTCCCTCCATCACCGCAAAGACGGGAGCGTTGGCTAACATGGCAACAGCGCAATCAACGGCGACCATTACCGGCATCGACGCCATTTACTACATCGCGAAAGACTTCGATCGGGCGCGGCGCTTCTACGAAGGTGCTTTCGACCTCAAGCCTACCGGCGAGATGATCGGCGAAGGCGGCGGCTCGTTCGTCGAATACGATCTGCCGGACGGAACGACGTTCGGCTTGGCAAAAATGGACGATTCGCCCTGGCACATGAACGGCAGCATCGAGTTCGCCGTGCCCGACGTCGACGCGGCGGTGCTGCGCGCTACGGCATCCGGCGCGACGCTGAACGAAGATCTCGATCTTCCGTCGTGCCGCATGGCGTGGCTGCAGGACACCGAGGGCAATTCGTTTTGCCTGCATCGGCGCAAATGAATGCAGTGGAGTCGCTCGAGCGGGACGTCGCTATGTGCGGCGTTCCGCTCGGCGACGTTCGAGCGCTCGGCAAGCGGTACGAGCGCGCAATTCAAAGCGGCTCGTGCGCTGACTGGATCGAGCTCTACGTCGGCGTTTTCGTGACGTTGCTGCGCAACTCGCATCGCACGCGGCGCGCCGAAGAGTCTGCCGCGCGCCGTATGCTCGAGCTGTTGGGCGACGATTTGGGCGTGCAGCTCTTCAATGAAGAGGCGTTACAAGAGGTGCAGGGCGCGTTGTTGCAGCCCGCCGCCTAAAGAATCCAATCTCCGGCTTTCAACACGCTGAGCGGACGCGCGAGTGCGGTCATGTCGCGGTCGACGTCGGTATCGAGCAGCAGTAAATCCGCCGGCTCGTCCACCTGCAGCGCGCCGCGATGCAAACCGATGAGCGAGGCGCCGACGGCGGTCGCTGCATTCAGCGCCTGCTGCGGCGTCATGCCGAGCAGTCTGTGCATCAGCATCACCTCGTCGGCATACTTGTCGTGGTAGTTGAACGGCGTGCCCGCATCGGATCCGCCGGCAACCTTCACACCCGCCTTGAACGCGCGCGTGATGTTCTGTACGAGATTCTCGTTGATTTCGCGCGCTTTGCGCACGACGTAGTCCGGCTGACCGCCGTGCTCCGCGTGCTCGAGAATGCAGGCCGGCGCGGTGAGCGTCGGTACCAAATACGCGCCGCGTTCTTTGAATAGGGCGATCGCTTCGTCGTCGAGCAGATGTCCGTGTTCGATGGAGTCGACGCCGCTGCGCAGCGCATTTTTGATGCCTTGCGTACCGATGGCGTGCGCTGCGACGCGCATTTCGTGCCGGTGTGCCTCTTCGCAGGCCGCGGTCATTTCCTCAACCGTGAGCTGCGCGATGCCGGGCACCGCGCCTTTGGTGAGCACGCCGCCGGTCGCGATGAGTTTGATGCAGTCCGCGCCCGCCCAGCGCTGCTCGCGCACGCCCTTACGCGCATCCCACGGGCTGTCGACCGCGCGCCCTAGCGGCCAACCGTGTCCGCCGGTCATGCAGATAACCTTGCCTGCGGCGCGCATGCGCGGGCCCGCGATGCGGCCTTGCTCGATGGCATCGCGAACTTCAATGGCGATGCCGTCGCTTGCGCCGACGTCGCGCACGGTCGTCACACCGGCTTTGAGGCTTTTGCGCGCGTTTTCGACGGCGTGCAGCGTCGCTTGAATCGGCGTAAGTTGATGGATGAGCAGCATCGGGTCGGGCTCGCCGCTCATCTCCAAATGCACGTGCGCGTTGACCATCCCCGGCGTCACGCACGCGGCTTCGCGATCGCACGATCCGCTC
>Ga0209168_10002719_pt1 | contig 12584 bp, 12 predicted proteins | sample Coa_R1_FD_187156 | JGI IMG/M metagenome (GOLD analysis project Ga0209168, IMG submission 187156) | Surface soil microbial communities from Centralia Pennsylvania, which are recovering from an underground coalmine fire - Coalmine... | ecosystem: Environmental > Terrestrial > Soil > Unclassified ... | reverse complement strand
CGGGCCGCGCCGCTCTGGAAGAGTTTGGTTTTGGTATGGATGAATCCGAGCGGAACAAATTCCGTGAATCCGCGCGTCTCTTTTTGAATGTCGCGGAGCAGCAGCATGTGCCGGACCCAGTGTTCGGGCTGCTCGGTATGGCCGTACATCATCGTGGAAGTCGTGGGGATGCCGAGGCCGTGCGCCGTGCGAATCACTTCGATCCATTGCCGGACTTTTAATTTATTGGGGCTGAGGGATCGGCGCACATCGTCGTCCAGAATTTCCGCAGCCGTTCCCGGAATGCTGCCCAGTCCGGATTCTTTCAACATGGACAGATACTCGCGCAAGGGCAGCCGAGTTTTCTCGATGCCGTACATGATTTCCATGGGCGAGTAGGCGTGCACATGCAGCTCGGGCAAGCGAGCCTTGATGGCGCGAAGAAGCTCAACGTAATAGTAGCCGTCGAGGTCCTTCGGCAGGCCGCCCTGAATGCACACTTCCGTGGCCCCGCGCTCGACGGCCTCGAGTGACTTGGCAATCAGCGTCTCGTTGGAATGAAAATACGCTTCCGGCGAATCCGCCCCGCGGCTGAAGCCGCAGAAGGCGCAGCCGACAATGCAAACGTTGGTGAAATTCAAATTCCGGTTTACGACGTAAGTGATGCGGTCGCCGACGGCGCTGCGCCGAAGTTCGTCCGCGACTTTCAGCAGCGCCGCCAGGTCGTTGCCTTCAACCTTGGCCAGTGCCAGCCCCTCATCGAGGCCCAAATCGTTTCCTGTAAGAACTTTTTCCAGCGCCGCGGCGATGTTTGGGCTCGCCGCCGCAATCGCTCGGTCCAGGGGAATAGCGGTCCATTCGGCATTCACTGCTTTCAGCATGGGGTAGACTCCACTCGCGCATAGCCATCCGCGCCCTGCAGCTGGCGCACATACGGTTGCAGCCGCTCGCTTACGAAATGCGGGCGCGTCGAAAAATCCAGTCCCGAAAATTCCGGATAGATTGCCAACCGCTCGCGCAGCACGAACCCGGCCTGCGCGGTTCGCTCCGCCAGCGAAGAAATCTGCGGCCAGGCCGCTTCCGGGTTGATGAAATCCTTGGTCACGGGAGAAACCCCGCCCCAGTCGTTGATGCCGGCCGCCAGCAAATCCGGATAGTCTTTCGAGAGCAAATTGGGCGGTGACTGAATGTTCATCTTGCCGCCCAGAATCAGGCGCGCCACGGCAATCGTGCGCAGCAAATCCTCGTTCGATGGCTCCGGCGCCTGGGCCATGCGAATGTCCAGCTTCACGCGAAACGGCTGGATGATCACTTCCTGCACGTGTCCGTATTTTTCATGCGCGTCGCGGATCGTCAGCAGCGCGTCCACGCGCTCCTCAAGAGTCTCGCCGATGCCGATCAAGATGCCCGTCGTAAAAGCCATCGACAACTGACCAGCGGTTTCGATGGTTCGCAGCCGAAGCGCAGGAACTTTGTCAGGAGCTCGCCAGTGCGCTCCGCCGGGGCGCCCCAGGCGCGGGCTGGCGCTCTCCAGCATGATGCCCACGCTTACATTCGTCTCGCGCAGCCGGCGAAGGTCTTTCTCGCCCATCAAACCCGGATTCGAATGGGGAAGCAGGCCGGTTTTCGAAAGAACGAGCTCGCTCATCGCCGCGAGGTATTCAAGCGTGCTTTCGAAGCCCAATTTTTGCAGAAACTCTTTCGCTTCGGGAAAGACGCGCTCCGGCTGGTCGCCCAGGCTGAACAAAGCCTCCTTGCATCCCGCGCGTCGGCCGGCTTCGGCGACCGCCAGCACTTCGTCCGGCGTCATGTATGCAGGCACTCCAGCCTGCGGATCGGCGCGGAACGTGCAATAGCCGCAATAGTCGCGACACAGGTGAGTGAGCGGAATGAAAACTTTTCTGGAGTAGCTGACGGAATTGCCTTTGAAGCGGTCGCGGACGGATGCGGCAGCCTGGAGTAAGGTTTCCAGCGGGGCTTCGTCCACTAGCGAAAGCGCGTGTTCGCGCGCAATACCCCGGCCCTCAAGTCCATGCTCGAGAGCGGAATCCACCTGGTAAGGATTCGCAGTGTTTGGCATTCGCACGCCTTTGAAAATTACCGATTGAAACCTACTCAAAGGGAAGAATATGCGCCCACCCCAACAGTGTCAACTTTAACGAGGCCTGACTCCAAACTGAGGACGATCTGAAACAAGCTAATCACAGCTTCCTTTGACTGCGGTTGGCTGTTGACTCAAAATGGCCTGACGGCCTGTGTGCGGTTAGTCTAAAAATAGAAATTCAATGAATTGGATTTCGGGCATTCCTTCCTCGCGGTAGAAACAACCCGCTTCCGAGACGAAGAATCGTCCACCGCCAGGCCTTTCGTAACGATACGTCTCTGCAATTTGCTCAATGAATTCAAACATACCGTCCACGAACTCTCTTCGGTCAAGTGGCGTGTTTCCGGAGTGTGTAAAAAGCCAAATTCTACCTTGGCTGTTTGTACTAAATGCGGCAGGCCATACTCTGTGACGCCTCACCTGTAAGTCCTTCATTCTCTCAAGTTCTTTGCGTTCTATCGTGAACGGAATTGGGGGCATCGCAACCTCCACTGTTCTCATCTTCGTCCCAGCCTACAACATAATTTCCGCTTAATGGAGGTGCGAAATAAATCAAACGTCTCGATGAATGTCGCGGCGTGCCCACTTCGTGCGACAATTAAGTCGCATGCTTTGCAAAGAAACTTCTGACCAACTTCGCCGCCGTTTGGACTCCTGATGGCGAATGCCCTGACCGCTGTTCGCTTGCTCCTAGTGATCCCGTTCGCGTTTTTTATGAGCAAGGGAGACGTGCGTTCCGCGGTTTTGGCCTTGATTGTTTGGGCCGTGGCGCTGGCTACCGATTTTCTGGACGGAGCCATCGCGCGGAGCAGTGGCACAGTGACCGCGTTGAGCGGGACGTTCGATCACACCACCGATTTTCTCTTTGTCACGAGCGGCTTATTCGCGGGCGCGTACCGCGGCGCGTTTCCGTGGATTCTGCCCATCTTGATCGTCGCAGCTTTCTCGCAGTACATGATCGATTCGTATTGGATTCACCGCCAGATGAAACTCCGCGGAAGCAAGCTGGGCCGCTATAACGGCATGCTGTATTTCGTTCCGACCTGCATGGAAATCGTCATTCGGCTGGGCGCGCACTGGCTGCAGCCTCTGCTTACTATTTTGGTCTGGGCGCTTGTTGCAAGCACGCTAGTCTCAATGGGCCAGCGCCTGATGCTCAGCCGGCTACCCGAACATCTCCCGGCTCGCTCGCCGGAGAAATAGCAGGCCGACGGCAGCGTTGAAGAAGATGAAGAAATTATGCATGACGAATCCAAACGCCGTCATTTGTCCTGGCCGGTCTGGAAACAGCAGCACCCAGAAAAGAATGGCCACCGAGTGCATCGGCCCCGGCATGGCCGCGCCGAAGAAAATCACCGGTAAGTATCCCAACATTTCGCCAAAACCCACGGTGCCGCCGAAGAGTCTTAGGGCCAGCGTATAAACAATCACGCCGGCGATCACCAGCGGCGCGCGCATGGCGATCACCGCTCCGTAGTGCCACACTTTGGCCAGCCGGAACGCTCGGAAGATCGGACGATCGCGCAAGGCCATCCCCGCGCCGATTTTTCCGCTGAAGAATAGATAGAAAAACACAAAGAAAACGCAGGAGCCCAGCGCGATCCACGGGATCACGTGAAAAACATTCTGGATATGATTCCACCGCAAGAGCGCGCCGATCGACGCCCACAGCATCAGGCTGTAATACTCGCAGAACATCAGGAACAGCATGCTCGAGCCGATTTCCCATCCGGGCAAACCGTCGCGCCGGTTCAGATAAACCGCGATGGCGCCTTTGCTGACTTGTTCGTTGACCAGCGAAAGAATGTAGGCGCTGGCGCGAATCGGAAGGATATCCATGTAACGGATTTTTGCGTTGAACCAGTTGATCACCGCCCAGACCACCAGGCTGTCAATCAGCAGATAAAGGAAACAGTAGGGAATTACCAGGGCCAGCCACTGCAGCCAGTTCACGTTCTCAAAACTCTTTAACAGGTACGGAACGAGTCCGGTGCCTTCGGCTGCGGCGGCGCCCCGGAGACGGGTGTAAAGATAGCCGAAGCAAACCACCGTAATGGCGAAGGGCAAAATCCGCTGCCACGGTTTGGCCTTCTTGCCGGCCGGGATGGAAGATGTGGTGGTAGTCGGGACGCTGTCACTCATTTTTTCATCCTTGGCCTACACTGTCTTTGATCATTTGGTCGAGTCCGGTGAGTTCGATTCCCAGCGCGGACGCGGCCGGCTGCGGATTCAGTCGCGTGTCCGCGGTGATCACCTCGAGAGCGTCCGTCGAAAACCCCGGCTTCCCCATGCGTTGGCGGATAGCCAGCAGCAGCGAAAACCAAAATTTCGGAATCGATCCGATCTGCACCTGGCGTCCCAGCAATCGCGCGGCACGCTCGACGAGCTCCCGATCCGGCAGAGAGACCGGGCCAACGAGGTCCAGAACAAGATTGTTGGCGACCGACGAGTCGGCGGCCGCCACCGCAGCCCGCGCCAGGTCATCTACGGAGAGAGGCTGCTGAAAATTGCGCCCGCCGCCGATCAGTTTGGCCCGGCTGTGTTTCACGTGGCGACCCAGCGCTGCGCCTCCTGCGGTGCCGGTGCCGAGCAGCAGCGGCGCGCGCAGCACCGTAAAATTCAGTCCCGACGCTCGCACCAGGGTTTCCGCCTGTCCCTTGGTGCGATAGAACCGGTTGCGAGACGTCTCGTCGGCTCCCGTCGCGCTCACCAGCACGATTTTCTGCACGCCGCTTCGCTTGGCGGCGTCGACGACGGCCCGCGTCGACGCAACGTTGGCTTGTTCATACGTCGAAGCCGCGCTTTCGACGAGAATTCCCGCAAGGTGAATGACGGCCGATGCTCCTTGAAACGCCGCATCCAGGCTTGCGGGGTCATCGTACGAGATCCGGACCACGCCCGTGGCAGCGCCGGTTTCCGCGCGGATCTGTTCGGCAGCGCGGGCCGAGCGAACCGCGGCAACCAATGTATTCGTTGCGCCTGCATCTTTCGGTCCGCATCGCAGGATGGCCTGACCGACCGCGCTATTCGCGCCGGTAATGACAATCTTCATCTAGGATCCCGATCAGCCGACGACGTGAAATACGTCGATCGTTGAACCCGCCGGAACTTTCAACTGGTATTTTTTCTCTCGGACCTGAACCACGGCTTCCTTCTCCGCCGGATCGGTGACCAGCACCAGCGTGCGGTCGTAAAGCTTGTCGCCGATTTTTATGCGCACGTGCGGATCGCGCCTCACATTTTCGTCCCAGCTCCTTGGCGCTCCCCCGGGACGCGTCGAGGAAACGTAAAACTGGCCGTTGTAGGCGAGGCAATTAATGGTTACCGAATGCGGCAGCAGAAAGCGGCTCTGGGTCTGAATCTTGATGTTGGGAACCTGGTCGATGAATGACCAGTCGGCGACCGGAGTGGTGACCGCTTCTCCCGACAGCCACAAGCCCGGAATCCTGTCATGCGGGTTGAGTCCGGTGATACGGAATACCACCAGCAACAAGGCCAGGCAAACTATGATTCCTCCCACGATCTTTAACAGCATCTTCATCGCTTGCTCCCCAATTTAACGATGTCCCTTGCACGAGCAGCCATCGGCCAACAAATCTAACAAGACATTCCTTGTGTGCGGCGCTCAATATAAACCATGAACCCTGATCCGCACTTGTGATTCGCGTATCGTAACGTTTCTCTCGCTGCGGACACAACGGATTCGCTTCTCGAGCGGGTTCCTCCTTTCGGGCTGCGATGGTTGTGTCATTCTGAGTCCTCGGTGCGAGCGCTCAGAATGACAAATTTTCGTTTTACGCAGCTTGCGGACAATAGGATTTTTTTACAGACCTCTAATCGGTGGTGTAGCATCACCGGGACAATCGTCGCGATTCAGGGCCAGTCAGGAAGCAAAACATGAAAAAATTAAAAATCGCAATCTTGGTGGTAGTAGGAATTCTGGCAGTGGCGCTCGTGACGCTCCGCATCACGGGTCTCGAACCGGAATACCTCGACCTGGACCAGCTTCGCGCCCACCACATGATCGCCCGCCCCGGCCTGTGGCTGAAAGGCGAAGTGGTCACCACGCCCATCACGGACTGGTCCTTCGTGGAGCAGGTGCCGCACCCCGGGCGCAGCATCAACACCATCCTGGTGGAGACGCGGACGCCTTATTTCATTCCCCACTCGGTCCGGACCATGGCCACCGTGCGCAACGGCGAGCTGTTCATTCGCTCGCATCAGGACCGCATGGACGTGCAATTTCCCTACGACAAGGCGTGGACCGCTGACGTGGCCCGCGACCCGCGCGTGCGCCTGAAGATCGGCGACAAACTATACGAAGTGACCCTGGTATTGATTGCGGATCGCGCCGAGGCCATCGCCTTCTTCGGCCGAAACCCTGAAACCATGGAGAAAGGTCCCGACGGGCAGGAACATGTCGCGGGCTATGACCACGTCTTCCGAGTTTTCCAGCGGAACATTCCGGAGTACGGCGGCGGCCAGCCGGCCCAGAGTTCGGCCGGGCTTTTTCCGGAGAACAAGCCGTAGAATTCCGGCGTGATCTCCGTACGAAATGTAAATATTTGGAATTAAGATCGGCACCCCGGCAGCGCCGGGGCTGTGATCAAGGCTGAAATAAAAAACCGCGAAGCCTCTAGCTGGGCATCACGTGATACACGGTAAATGTCTGGCCCACCGGCGGGTACTTCTGTGCATATTTTTTCGCCCGGGCCTGCAGCACGCCTTCTCTTTCGGCGGAATCCGTGACCACCGACAAGGTGCGATCGTACAGGTCATTCCCTAGCTTAATGCGCACATGCGGATCGCGCGCCACATTGCGGGGCCAGGATCGCACCGCCGCTCCGGAAGTAGCGACATAAAGCTGGCCATTGTAAGCAATGCACCAGATCGTCACCGAGTGGGGAATCAGATACCACGTGTTGGTCTGAAGCTTCACGGTTCGAATGTTGTCGGTGAAGGACCAGTCGGCAACCGGAGTCGTCACCAGATTCCCGCTGAGCCACAAACCGGGATAACTCCCCGGTCCCGGCGTATCCCCGTGAGGATTCAGGCCGGTAATCCGCAGCGTCACCAGCAGTAACACCATGCAAATCACTATGACTCCAAAAACTTTTAAGAGTGTCTTCATGGTTGGCTTCCTCAAGTCGCAAGTGAAATAGCGTCCGTCCCCTCCGCGCCAACTATACGTCTAAAAGGGGAATATTGGCGCGAAAGTTCTTTCTGTTCCCTCCGAATACTGACCGGCACTTAGGATTGCTTCTCGATTTTCTCCGGCTCGGACAAGTTAAGGAGAAAGGCGAGCGCGCAGTCGCGCGTCGTGACGCATTCGGCGAGGATCGCCTCGATCCCTTTACCAGCGACGAACGACGATGCGGAGGCACCCGCGAGCAAGTTTTTCGCCCAACTGAGATCGCCAAGAAACTGAATCAGTGCCGCGTAGCCTGCCCTTCCACAAGTACCCCACTAAGCGGAGGTAGTAGAGAGTAAGTAGAAATACAAGATGGGCAAGAACCCTGTGCTGGAGGAGAGCAACGGGATCAAGCCGAGGCTACTGAGACGACCCGACGAGACACAAAAGGTCAGTTTCCGTGAAGACGGGTGGTCTCAAGGGGTCGTCGCAACACTAGGACGACAGTCCCAAGTCCAGGAATTCCAAAGGCTTCGAACGTCCGCGAGCACAACTGCAAAGAAAAGGCGTCCTGTCTAGGCAAAAGCGAACTGCAAACCCCGAAGGATGGTCCTCTTGAAACGTATTGTCAGATCAACTGATCCGAGATGGGACATGAAGCTAGAAAAGAGGTTTTCAGCGAAATTACAAAGGAGTCCAAAGAAGGCTGGACATACGTTGTCTGGCCGCACTCTGTGAAATTCTTTGAAACCCGTGGCTTGGTAAAGGTTAGGGGCAAGATCGATGGACACCCATTCCGAAGTTCGTTTATGGCTTTGGGTGATGGCAGACACAAACTGCCCGTTAGGGAGGACATTCGGCGGGCCATTGGCAAGGACGTAGGGGACACAGTGACGATATTTCTCGCAGAGCGGATCGGATAGCTCCTAATAAACGGTCCGATCGGAGACTGGCCTTTGGGACAAAGAGGTGCATGAGAAGTCACAAGGGCACCGGGCGACTGGTGGCCTTATTTATTTGTGGATGATCCCCAAGGTGACACCAGTTTCGGGTGATCCTGCGGTGATCCCAGACAAATCTGGAAAAGCCCACACTTTCACCTACGCTCACAAAATCCTTTGTTTTATTGGAGAAAATGGTGCGCCCGGAGAGATTCGAACTCCCGGCCTTCTGGTTCGTAGCCAGACGCTCTATCCAGCTGAGCTACGGGCGCACAGTGGTTTGCAGGACGTGCCGCTCGCCGCTATTAGATCGCAGGGAAATCGTGCAAGCGCTCCAGCGACGAAATTCCCGCCTGCAACCGAGCGATTGTAGCAGCTTCGCGCCGCTCTCGGCAAATCTGGGGTGGCTGCGGTAGTCTCCCACATTTCAATTCTTCACTTTCGTTCCGGTTGTTAGGAGGTCGGGGCTTTCAGCCCCGACGTTGAGGCCTGTGAACACGAGGGCTTCAGCCCCTGAAGCGTCAGGGCCTCAAGGCCCGACTTCAGCGTTTCTGTTCGTCCGACCTGAAGGTCGGACCTCCTGAACGCAAACCCGAAGTCAGATCGGATCGCCGGTCGAAATTTGCACCCCTTCATTTTTGCTGTGAACCGCGCTTCAGCGCGTGCCGCTCCACCTTGACGCTGCCCAATGCGGAGGCTAGTATCGACGCGGAAAGTGCGCGTTCCTCACTTCGCCCAGACCCGCGCGCCGTCCGCTTCACCACATGAAAATCGCCTACTTGGATTGCTTCTCCGGAATCAGCGGTGACATGACGCTCGGAGCGCTGGTCGACGCCGGGTGCCCGCTCGGAGAAATTGAGGCGCAGTTGCGCCGGCTGCCGGTGCCGGGCTGGACGATTTCCGCGGAAAAAGTGGTGCGGCGCGGGTTCCGCGCTACGCAGGTCCGAGTGGTCTCCTCCGATACGCAGCGCCACCGTTCTCTTTCCGAAATTTTGCAGTTGATTGAGCGGGCGCAGCTCCCGCAGCGCGTCGCGGACCGGGCTTCGAGTATTTTCACCCGGCTGGGGAAAGCGGAAGCCCTGGTGCACGGCGTGCCCGTGGAGAAAGTGCACTTTCACGAAGTGGGCGCGGTCGACGCCATTGTCGATATTGTGGGCGCCGCGGCCGGATTCGAGCAGTTGGGCATCGAAGAATTTTTCTGTTCGCCGCTGAACGTCGGCGGCGGACGCGTGCAGTCCGCGCACGGCAGTCTGCCGGTGCCGGCGCCGGCCACGGCGGAACTATTGCGCGGGGCTCCCACCTACTCCAGCGGAATTCAGCGCGAACTGGTCACTCCGACCGGAGCGGCCATCGTGGCCACGACGGCGCGGCAGTTCGGCGCTCAGCCCGAAATGACCGTGGCCGCGATCGGGCTGGGCGCCGGCAGCAACGATCTTGCTGAGCAGGCCAACGTGCTGCGGCTATTCGTCGGAGAGGCCGCGACGCGCGCCAGTGACGCCGGCTTCGACGAAGACATCACCGTGCTGGAAGCCAATCTGGATGACATGAGCCCGCAGATTTACGGATTTTTCGCCGAGCGCGCGCTGCAGGCCGGCGCGCTGGACGTTTTTTCGATACCGGTGCAGATGAAAAAGAATCGCCCGGGCCAGCTGATCACCGTGCTCTGCAAACCGGCGGATCGCGAAAAGTTTTCCGAAATGCTGTTTCGCGAGACCACCACGCTGGGCGTGCGGCAATCGAGCGTCACGCGGCGCACGCTGCAGCGCGAAAGCATCGCCGTCGAAACTTCGCTCGGACCGATCCGCATGAAGATCGCGCGCCTGCACGGCCAGATCCTGAACGCCGCGCCCGAATATGAAGATTGCCAGAAAGTGGCCGCCGAACGCGGAGTGCCTCTGAAGCAGGTGCTGGCCGAAGCCGCGTTTCAATTTCAGAAATTGAATGGCGCAGTAAAGTAGCCGGGTGTACAGGGACCGAATGTCAACCAAACTCAGTGCGGATCGCGCCGGCGAGCGGCGAGATCCGGCGGAAAAGCAGGAAAAGCTGGCCGCGCGGCTGCGCGATCTCGGCTCCGTGCTGGTCGCGTTTTCGGGCGGCGCCGATTCCGCCTACCTCGCGTGGATGGCGCATCAAACGCTGGGCGCACGGGCCCTGGCCATCACAGCGCTGTCACCGAGTTTTTCAGCCTATGACCGCCAGCAGGCAGAAGCATTCGCGGCCCGCGCCACGCTGCGGCATGAATTTATCGAGACGCACGAATTTGAAAATCCAGAATACGTCGCGAACCAGGCGGACCGCTGCTACCACTGCAAAACCGAACTGTTCGGCGTGCTCGCGAAACTCCGCGCCGAGCGCGGCTTCAGCGCGGTGACCTACGGCGTGAACGCCGACGACCTGCAGGACTTTCGTCCCGGCCATCGCGCGGCATCCGAATTCGGAGTGGTGGCGCCATTGCTCGATGCGGGCCTCGCGAAAGCTGAAATCCGCGAACTTTCTCGCCGCGCCGGCCTCGAAACGTGGGACCGCCCGGCGTCGGCGTGCCTTTCTTCCCGCGTGCCTTATGGCATGCCGGTCACCGTGGCAACTCTTTCGCGCATCGAGCGGGCGGAAAGCGCCCTGCGCGGTTTCGGTTTTCGGCAGGTGCGCGTTCGCGCCCATGAAAATCTCGCGCGAATTGAGATCGCGCTGGACGAACTTCCGAGAGCGCTGCAGCCGGACACCGCGGCAGCCATCGCCGCACGCATCCGCGAATGCGGATTCGATTACGTGACTCTCGATATGGAAGGCTACCGGCAAGGCTCGCTGAACGCCGCGCTCAAAATAAAGAAAAATTAGTTCTCCCGCGCCTGGAAAACGCCCACGGAAAATGGAACGACGAGACATCCAAAAGCTGCTGGAAGATGTGCGGTCGCGGAAGTTGCCCGTCGCGGGCGCCCTCGAGCAGTTGCGGCACCTGCCGTATGAAGATCTGGGATTCGCCAAGCTCGACCACCACCGCGGGTTGCGCCAGGGCTTTGCCGAAGTAATTTACGCGCGGGGAAAGACGCCGGCGCAGGTAGCGGTCATCGCACGCGGCTTGCTGCGACCGCGCACGCATCACAACCTTCTGGTCACTCGCGCGAACGCAGCCGTTTTTCGCGCCGTCCGCCGCGTCAACCGCGCCGCGGAATTTCACGCCCTCTCTGGCGCCATCACCATTCGCCGGAACCGCGAAATTGTGGGCAAGGGAACAATCCTCATCGTGGCCGCCGGCACCAGCGATATTCCTGTGGCTGAAGAAGCCGCCGTCACCGCAGGAATCATGGGGAACACTGTGGATACCGTCTACGACGTAGGCGTCGCCGGCCTGCATCGCCTGCTGCACCACCGCGAGAACCTCGCCGCCGCACGCGTGATCGTTTGCGTGGCGGGAATGGAGGGCGCGCTGCCGAGCGTCGTCGCCGGCCTCGTTTCCGTGCCGGTGATCGCTGTTCCGACCAGCGTCGGCTACGGAGCCAGCTTCGGCGGCGTGGCCGCGCTCTTGGGGATGCTGAACAGTTGCGCGTCCAACGTAAGTGTGGTCAATATCGATAACGGTTTCGGCGCCGGATACGTGGCCAGCACGGTGAACCGCCTTTAGTGGCACAGGCTTCAGCCTGTGGGTTTCCACGGTGCCGGCACGAACTCGCCCCTCTAAACTAACGCCGACAGACTGAACTCTGCTCCACAAATTCACTATTAGTTCCTTGGAAAACACCGGCATTTTAGCCGTTGGGCGCGCCTGCCAACTGCGTCACAATTTCATTGTTCATCCTCCTATGTCGCACCAGCGATGCGCCACACGACAACCACGCCAATGAAATCCAGCCGCCCGGTTTCGCCATCCAAGTCCGCCGCTGGCCATTCCGTCGACCCCGCGCCGGCCGGGAAGCGTTTCCTGCTGCTCGCTTGCGTGGCAATTCTCGCCGTGTGCGCCGCCTACGCCAATCATTTCCACAACAGCTTCCATTTTGACGATGCTCATGCCATCGTAACCAACGTCTACATCCGCAGCCTTCACAACATTCCTCTTTTCCTCACCGATGGCCGCGCCTTCAGTTCGCTGCCCACGAACCAGACCTGGCGGCCGCTGGTTTCCATTTCGCTGGCCGTCGATTATCGCCTTGGCCACGGCCTCGAAGACACCGTGTGGTTTCACATCTCCACGTTTTTCTGGTTTCTGGTGCAATTGGCGCTGATGTACGTGCTGTTCTCCCGCGTGCTGGACGCCGCCGCGCCCGGGCCGGCGAATCGCTACGTGTCGTTGTTCGCGGTCACTTGCTACGGCCTGCATCCGGCCAATGCCGAGACCGTGAACTACATCATCCAGCGCGCCGATCTTTACTCGACGCTGGGCGTGGTCGCCGGAATGGTGCTCTACATTTCTCAGCCGCGGCTCAGAAAATTCGGC
>Ga0209168_10002718_pt1 | contig 12585 bp, 8 predicted proteins | sample Coa_R1_FD_187156 | JGI IMG/M metagenome (GOLD analysis project Ga0209168, IMG submission 187156) | Surface soil microbial communities from Centralia Pennsylvania, which are recovering from an underground coalmine fire - Coalmine... | ecosystem: Environmental > Terrestrial > Soil > Unclassified ... | reverse complement strand
GATCGAGTCGTCCACCAGGATTCCGACGGACAGTGAGAGCGCCAGCAGCGTCATCTGGTTGAGCGTGAAGCCGACGAGCTGCATCAACAGGAAGGTCGCGACAACGCACGACGGGATCGCGAGCGAAACGATGAGGGTACCGCGCAAGTTGTGGAGGAAAAGAAAGATGACGCCCATCGCCAGGCCGGCGCCCAGGACCAGGCTTACGTTCACGTCCGACAGGGCGTCGCGGACCGTCTCCGAGCTGTCATCCAGCACCACGCGCTTCAGGTCCGCCGGCACGGAATCGGCCAGCTCGCGGAAGGCGGCGTCGATCTGGTCCACCACCGCCACGGTGTTCGCGTCGTAGGCCTTCGTGACCACCAGGCTGACGCCGTTGACGCCGTCCACGCGGTTGATCTCGGTACGGTCCGCGTGCGTGTCGCGGATCCAGGCCACGTCCGCCACCGTGACGGGCGGGGCGGGGAGCGGAGGCGCGCCGCCCGACGGCGACGCGGTCCGGCCCGCGCCGCGGTCGAGCTGCGGCGAGAGGATCTGCGTGTCGCCGATTGTCTTGAGCGAATCGTAGGCGCCCGCCAGCCGCACGTCGGTCTCCAGCTTGCCGTGCGAGATACCGCCGCTCGGCACGTCGTGGCCGGAGGCCTTCAGCGAGCTGACCACGTCCTCGATCGTCAGGCCGAACTGCGCGAGCTTCTGCCCGTCCACCGCGACGTGGATTTCGCGCTGCTCCCCGCCGACGACCTTGACCGAGGCCACGCCATGGATGCGCTCCAGCCGCGGCTTGATCGTGTTGTCGGCGAGCGCCCGGAGCTGCTGGAGCGTGAGGCTCCTGCACTCCAGCCCGGCGTAGAAGATCGGCAGCGCGTTGATGTCCAGCTTGGCGACGACCGGCTGCTGCACGCCCGCCGGCAGCTGGGCGCGCACCGAATCGACCTTGCTGCGCACGTCCGCCACGGCCTGGTCGATGTCGGCGCCGCTCTGGAAGTCCATGCTGATGATGGATACGCCGGCCTGCGAGCTGGAGTAGACGTCCTGGACGCCGGGCGCGGTGCCGACCGCGTCCTCCAGCGTCTTGCTGACCTGCGTCTCGATCTCAGGCGGTCCCGCGCCGGGATAGATCGTGGTTACGGTGATGGTGGGGATGCTGACGCGCGGGTTCAGCTCCGCCGGCAGCTTGGTGTAGGCGCGGATGCCGAGCACGGCGATGGCGGCGAGCGCCATCCAGATGACGATCGGGCGGGAGATAGCGAGGCGCGTGAACCACATGCCTGAGATTATAGCCTACCACGAGAGAAGCGACTCCATAAACTTCGTCTGGAGGTCGGCGAACTGCGCGAAGCCTTCCAGTATCCAGCTCCTGGCGTCCGGGATGGAGCCGGTGTAGCAGCCGAGCGCGCGATTGGCGCCCTGGAGCGCGAAGGCGAAGTGGTCCGCCTCGACGCTCGTGTGGATGTGAATCCAGTAGTAGGCCGCGTGCTCCTCGCCGTTGATCCGCACCTTCGCGCCCTGCAGGGCGGCCACGAGCTGCGGGAACCGGCCGCGCAGGCACTCGTCGAGGAAGCGGAACTCCTCGTCCGCGAGTACTTCGGACGCGGCGTGGAAGCCCAGGGCGCGCAGGATGTCGGCGTCCTCAAGCCTGCGGTTGACTCCGTATCCCGCGTGAACCCCTCGGATGGCTTCCAGCGTAGCGGCGTCCGGCTGGAACAGCGCGTTCAGCTCCGCGGTCGACTTGCCGAAGAATTGGCCGGCCGCCCGAAGCGTTGCCTGTGCGAGCGTGCGGTGCGTGTCGCGATGTGTTGTCGCGCGGTCGTCGAACTCGTCGATGGCGGCAGCGATCACGTCCGAAGCGACCTCGACGCTCCGGTCCGCAAGAATCGGGATTGGGTCGCTCGCGTCGCGGAACAGGTTCTGACGTATGGCGATCTCGCCCGCCAGATTCGCCACGCAGCCGCCGAACGTCGCATTGAAGTGTACGTAGCGGCCGAGCAGGGAGAGCAGGGCGTCTCCGTCCGGCAGGCGCTCCAGCGCCCGCCGGAAGATCGCGTTCCCGCGGTGCGCCGTCATCAGCGGCTGCAGCATGTCGCGTGATATAGGTTCCAATGGCATCTTCCTTCTGTATCTTCCTTCTGTATCTTCCTTCTGTATCTTCCTTCTGTATCTTCCTTCTGTATCTTCCTTCAGTGCTTCGGGAGCGGCTTGGCGACGGCGTTCAGGTCGGCGAAGTGTTTGGCGATGAAGTCCGCGTACCACTTCTTTTCTGTAGCGGGATCGTGCTCGCGTGGCGAAACGGTGTCGACGTTCTCCTTGGTGACGACCTCGGTGGTCACGTCGAGCCAGCCCTGCGGCATCGGCTTCTTGTCGCGGATATGGCGGACGAGGGCCAGGACGGGCAGGTAGCCCTGGAGGTACGGGTGCTGGCCGAGCGTCACCTGGCAGGTCCCGTTCTTGACGGAGTCGAGCGTGTCCTTGTTCAGGTCGTAACCGCCGATCAGCCAGGTCGCCTTGTTGCGCTGCTTCAGCTTGTAGAGATTGGGAATATCCATCGAGCAGAGGCCGACGGCGGCGACCATGCCCGGCGTCGCGGTCGCGAGCGACTCCCAGCGGCTGTAGTTGGTCGTGTTCGGGACCGTCACGTCCTTGGCGTCGTTGACCGTGAAGGCGGAGCCCTCCATTCCCTTCTTGAAGCCGCGGTACCGGTCCTGCAGGACCGCCATCTGTGGGGCGCAGATGCCGACCAGGATCGTGCCGGACTTCTTGCCCTGCGCGTCGAGCTGCTTGCGCATCTGCTCGGCAAGGATCACGCCGGACTGGTACTCGTCCTGCCCCACCCACGCGGAGGCGGTCGATCCCTCGCTGATCGAGTTGGCGGTCATGACGGGGATGCCGGCACCCGTCGCCTCCTTGATCGGCTTTACCCACTGGCTGCCCGGCACCGGCACCACGGCGAGCCCGTCCTTCTTCTGCTGGACCATGCCTTCGAACAGCGCGATGGTCTTCGTCGCCTCCAGGTCCGACGGCCCGACGATTTGCACGTCGACGCCGAGGTCGTCACCCGCGTCCTTCGCGCCCCGCTGGATCACGGCGGTGAAGTCGTTGAGGACGTGCAGGACGTAGCCGATCTTGATCTTCTGAGGCGGCGGCGACCCGGCCGGCCCGCTCGCCGCGGGCGGCGTCTTCCCGCCGGCGTACGGGTTTCCGCCGCCCGTATTGTTGCAGGCCGCCGCGAGCAGTATTGGCAGCACGAGCGCCAACTTGAATGGCGATACCAGTCGTCTGTTCATTGCTTCTGCGCTCCTCGTTCGTCAGTCAGCGTGCGGCGCCGGCGCGCCGACGGAATGGGCCCGGGCTATTCGCGCGGTGTTGGCGGGCGCGGAGGGCCATACGGCTCCATGAAACCTGTGCTACCGTTGCGGGCACGGAGGCCCGCGCTACCGCTGGGCTGTTCGTGAATAATGCGGCTTATGTCAGGGTGATGCGAGCCGAATTGATTTTTGTTTTTGGGCAATATGCGGGAGATTCCAGTAAGAGTTCTCGAAATATTGAGATTTCGTCAGTTCTCGTACCTTTCGTCGACAGTATTCGTTGCTGCACGACACAGATGTCGTCCGGGCGCCGTTTACCTGCGCGCATCTGCGCGATCTGCGGATTGCGCCCCTACCCGCGCGCGGATCGGCGCTTGACGAGCGCGTCCAGGGCGACGGCCAGGATGATCACTGCGCCGGTTACCGCGATGTTCGCGTTGGCGGGTGCGCCCAGGAGAAGCAGGCCGTTCTGGATGACGGCGATGATGAGCGCGCCGAGCACCGCGCCCGTTACGGAGCCGGAACCGCCCCGCAGGGCCGTGCCGCCGATGATCGCCGACGCGATGACCCAGAGCTCGAAGCCCTGTCCGTCGCTCGGATCGGCGGCCTGCAGGAAGGCGAGCGCCATTAGGCCGGAGAGCGAGGCGATCAGCCCGTTCAGCGCCATCACGCCCACTCGATAGCGATTGACGGAGAGGCCGGAGAGCCGGCCGGCCGTCGGATTGCCGCCGATAGCCTGCACCCGCCGGCCGGCGACCGTGCGGTGCAGCCAGATCCAGCCGATCGCGGCGACAGCCACCATGACGATCACTCCGGCCGGCACGCCGAACGGTTCGCCGCCCGCGACAGTGAAGAAGACGTTATCCTTCGAGAACTCGCTTACGGGCGCCGCGCCGCAGGCCACGAGCGCGAGCCCACGGAAGACGCTCATCGTCCCAATCGTCACGATGATCGTCGGGATGCCCAGAACCACGCTGAGCACGCCGTTGACGGCACCGCATGCGGTCCCGACGCCAAGGCCCGCGATGACCGCGACGGCTACCGGCACGTTCGCATGGAGGGCGAGAGCGGTCACGATGTTCGCCAGCACGTAGATCGAGCCGACCGAAAGGTCCACTTCGCCCAGCACGAGGACGAACACCATCCCAACGGCCATAATGCCGTATGGCGAGGCCTGGCGCGCGACTTTCAGAAGATTATCACTCGTCAGGAACAGGTGGTGCGTCGTGAAGGTCAGGATCAGGCCGAGCACCAGCAGCGCCACCAAGACGCCCAATTCATTAAGCCGCAAAGCGTTTTGGATTTTGGATTTTGGGTTTTGGATTTCCGACCTCTACTCAGGGCCAGTGCGGGACCATGTGCGTGAAGGGCGGGACATAGGCCTGGAGCAGCGTTATGCCGCCCATGATCGCGGCGAGCGCCGCACTGTGCCAAATGACGAACTTGAAGATGTCGGCCTCCGTGCCGACGCGCTCGGTCGCCGCAGTGGCGACGCAGATGCTCTGCGCATCGATCATCTTGCCCATCACGCCGCCGGTCGAGTTCGCGGCGCAGATCAGGATGGGGTTAAGGCGGAGCTGGAGCGCCGTAATCTTCTGCAGGCTGCCGAAGAGCGCGTTGCTGCCGGCGTCAGTGCCGGTCAGGAAGACGCCTACCCAGCCCAGCAGCGCGGCAAAGAGCGGATAGACCTTCCCGGCCCGCGCGAATGCCATGCCGAGCGTCGCGTCCAGACCGGCGAGGCGCGTCACGTAGCTGAGGCCGATCATGAAGACGATCGTCGGCACAGGGATTGCCATCTGCTTCCACGTAGTTCGTGTCGCGTCCCACACCTGCTCTCGCCGGATCCCGAGCAGGAGGATCGCGACGATGTTGGTGACGAAGATCGACGTACCGGGCGACGTGACCCAGTTCAGCGTAAAGGTCGCCGGCTCCTTCGTCGGTTGCTCCACGACCGGCGCGGTCCGCAGCACGTGCTTGTCGAGGCCGGGCATCGCGTAGACGTAGACCGTCCTCAGCGGCCCGATATGGCCGGCGTCGATCGCCGCCTTCTTGCTGCCGATCGCGACCATCAGCAGGCAGAGCATGATGAACGGCATCCAGGCCGCAAGGATTGCGGCGCCGCGCATCGGCGCTTGGGAGGGTGAGGGGGCGAGGGGGTGTGCGGGTGAATCCTGATCTTGTACCTCTTTGGAACGGGAGGGAGAGGTCAGGCGCCAGATTGTTCTCGGGCGCCAGAAGCAGAGGAAGGCGCCGGTGATCACCAGCGAGATCAGGCCGCCCGCGATGTCCGTCATGGGAAACTGCGGGGAGTGGGCAAACAGATACTGGACGACCGAGAAGGAGCCGCCTGCGACGAGTATCGCCGGGGCGACCTCGAATGTCTCGCGCCAGTTGCACATGCAGCGGACGAGCCAGAACGGGATCAGGAAAGAGACGAAGGGCAGTTGGTTGCCCGCCATGTGGCTCAGGCTCTGCGCAGGCAGGTTTGTCGCGCCGGAGAGCGTCAGGATCGGCGTGCCGAAGCCGCCGTATGCGACCGGCGAGGTATTCGCGATGAGGCAGAGGCATGCGGCCAGGAAGGGCCGGAAGCCGAGGCCGACCATCATTGCGGCGCAGATCGCCACGGGCGTGCCGCCGCCGGCCGCGCCCTCGAGAAATGCGCCGAAGGAGAAGGCGATGAGGACGGCCTGCAGCCGGTGGTCCGCCGAAAGGCCGGCGACGGAGTCCTTGATGCCCTCGAACCGGCCGGTCACGACTGTCAGATTGTAGAGCATCATCGCGTTGACGATCGTCCAGCAGATCGGAACGAGCGCGAAGAGCGCGCCGTTGACGAACGCCAGACCGGCCATCTGCGCGGGCATGCGGTACGCGAATACGGCGACAATTAGCGCGACGATTGCGCCGCCGCCGGCAGCTACCGGCACGGGCGATCTGCGGACGACCAGCAGGAAGAAGAGGACGAGGACCGGCAGCGCCGCCAGCAGGAGTGAAGTCGGTCCCCAGTGGACCGGGTCGTAGTTCTGGGTATAGATCAACGCGCGTTACCCGCCCAACAACTTGAGGAGAATGTCCAGCGCCAGCGCCCAGCCCTCTTTCTTCTTCTTATCCGTAGGGAGCGGCGAGCGCTTGATCTGCCCCAGCGCGGCTTCCGCAAGGTTGATGAACGTGTCCTTGTCGTTGATTACGGACTGCGACGGCAGCTCCGGCGACACGGTCGTCAGGCCCGGAATGCGCTTGACGGCGGTCCCGATCGCGAGGAACTCGATGATGCCGCCGCCGAGCTGATAGACATACGTCTTGGTACCGACCACGTCGTCCGCGCCGCAGGCAGTCGCGTCCTGCGCGATCTTCGCAATCGCGTTCTCGCGCGCCTCGTATATGAGCGTCGTCAGCTCGCTGATCTCGCCGCGCGCGAGCGACTTGAAGGCGGCCGTGATGCCGCCGACGATACCAAGCGAGTAGATCGAGACGCCGAGCACGAGCTGGATGGGCGCGTAGCCCATGTGGACCAGATTCCACATCTCCTCGTTGGTCAGGTCGCTTGAGACGGGATTCTGGCGGTATTGCTCCGGCAGCGCCGGATGGTAGCTCGCCGTGCCGAGCATCACCATCTCCTGCATGCCCTGGAACGGCAGGATGGCCGTCTCAATCCCCACGACGGCGTTGCCTCCCGCGGCGCGGCACTCGGAGGTGATCCGCTCGAGCGCCCGGTGGCGGGTTTCATTGAAGACGCGGCTGTACTCGACGACCTCGCCGCGGGCGAGGCCGCGCAGCGAGCCCATGAGGCCGCCGCCAATGCCAATGGAGTAGGCGACGTTGCCGAAGACGAACTTGATGGGCCGGAAGCCGGCGTCGATCTGGCAGTAGAGCTCCTGGCCGTCGGCCGAGGAGGAGAAGCCGATCTGCTCCGCCCGGGCCTCCTGGTGGACACAGGAGCCGATGGATAGGAACTCGATATTGCCGGAATGCTGGATCAGCTCGCTCGTTACGCCGGTGATGCCGATGCCGCCGTGGCGCTGCGCCTCCGCCACCATGCGAGCGTAGGACTGCTGCCGGCCGTCGTGGATCACGCTGGTGATCTGCGTCACCTCGCCGCCCGCGAGCGTCCGCAGACCGGAACCGATGCCGCCGATCATGCCGATCGAGAAGACGCTATTGCCGATCACCAGGTCGCCCGCCTGGAGGCCTTTCTGGCGCAGGCAGTACATCTCATTTCCGGAGAGCCCGGTCATCACTGGCATGCTGGAGACTCCCTGTTATGGTGGTGCGGCAGCGTGGCACGGCGCCAGGCGGTATTGAGCGATCGCCAGCCGCATATTCGCCCTGCCGGAACTCAAATCCTTCCGGTGCGCGCGGGGTACAATGTGTAGGGTGAGGTCGGGCGGGGTTGGTCAGGGCGGCAGGACCTACAGGACACATTGGACTTCTATGACCAGCAGCAGCGTGATCTGGCGGCGCGGCGCCGGAACTGGATCCGGCAGAACGCGAAAGGCAAGCATGAGACCCCTATTTATTGCGTCGTTGGCCCTCATCGCCGGGAGTGTGATTGGCAGCGGCGCGGCGGCGCCGAGCTTCGCGCAGGATCCGCCGGCCAAGGAGGCGGCGGTCGCGCCCAAGACCTTCGCTTACGGCGACTTTCGAATTGTGCCCGTGCGCGTACACCTGCTGCGCGACTCGGACACGAAGGCCGCGATCACCAGTCTGACCGAGAAGGATATCGCGCGCGTCTTCGCCAAGGCTAACGGAATCTGGCACGCGGCCGGCGTTCACCTGTGGGTCGAGTCGATCGTGTCCGAGAAGCCGGCATCCGTGGCCGGGCACGAAAAGGACGCGTCGCTGCCCACGCAGGCGCTGCTGGCGCTTCGCCCCGAGGATTCGCGGCCCGCGGGAATGTTTCACGTCTACTACATCGGCGACATGAGCCCGAACGGCATCTTCATGCGGCGGGACGCCATCTTCGTCAAACAGAGCGCCCGCCTGCGGCCGGTCAAAGGCGGAATCGACGAGCCCCTGCCGCGCGTGACGGCGCACGAGCTGGGCCACGGCATGGGCCTGCCGCATCGCCAGGACACGTATAATCTGCTTGCATCCGGCACGACGGGAACGAGCCTCAACGATACAGAGATCGACATTGTCCGGCGCAACCTGGAGACGAAGCCGTGGGTCGAGACGCCGGAGCAGTTCCTGAAGCAGGCAGAGCTCGCCACGGGCGAAAAGAGGGCGGACGCGGCAAGGACCATGTACCTGGCCCTTCGCGATATACCGGGCGACTCGCCGGTGAAGCAGGCGGCTGCGAAGCGGCTTACGGCGGAGTAGGACCAGAGGAGGCCGCATGAATCGACGACAGTTCCTGGCCGCGGGCGCGGCCTCCATACCAGCCGCAGCGGCGGCCCGGCCCGCGCGGGCAGCGCAGCGCGCGAGGAGGCGACCGGCGGTGAAGATGAAGGCAGGCAACCAGGGCAAGGACACACCGGAGGCCCTGCGCGTATTGGCCGCGCTCGGAATCAACCATATCTGCAGCACGCTTCCCTCCCGTTCGTTCGACGCGAACTGGTCCGTCGAAGGGCTGAGCCGGCTGCGCGATCAGGTTGAGAGCTTCGGCGTCAAGCTGGAGATGGTCCCGCTCCCGATGAGCTCGCTGGATATCTCGAAGGCGGAGATGCCGGCGATTATGCTGGCGAAGGACCCGGAGCGGGACCGCGAGATCGACCAGATCTGCAAGATGATCGAGAACTGCTCCAAGGCGGGGATTCCGGCAGTCAAGTACAACTTGACGCTGCTCGGCGTGCCCCGAACGGCCAGCACGAAGGGGCGCGGCGGCGCGAGGTACAGCACCTTCGTGTACGACCAGGCGAAGCAGGACACGCTGACGGAGGCCGGGCGCGTCGACGCGGAGATGATGTGGGACCGGATCACCTACTTCCTGAAGCGCGTCGCGCCGGTCGCGGAGGCAAACAGGGTCCGGATCTGCTGCCACCCGAACGATCCCGGCATGCCGAAGGTGAAGGGGTTCCGCGGCGTGGACTGCGTGCTCGGCACCGTCGATGGGCTGAAGCGATTCGTGACGATCGCGGAGAATCCGTACCACGGCCTGAACTTTTGCCAGGGCACGATATGCGAAATGCTGGAGGATCCGAACCGCGAAATCGGCGACATCATCCGGTGGTTCGGCACGCGCAGGAAGATCTTCAACGTCCACTTCCGCAACATCAAGGGGAAGTTCCTGAACTTTCAAGAGACGTTCCCGGACTGCGGCGACGTGAACATGCTCGAGGCGCTTCGCGTGTATCGGGACGTGGGATACGACGGCATGATCATGCCGGACCATGTGCCGAAGATCGAGGGCGACACGGCCGGCGCACAGGCGTTCGCCTTCGCATTCGGGTACATCCAGGCGCTGCTGCAGGTGGTCGGCCAGGAGGCATAGAGTGAAAAGCATTCGCGAGAGAGTCCTGGGCGGAGATCTGGTTACAGGCACGTGGCTGAACCTCGGGTCGAACATCACGGCCGAGATCGCGGCGCACGCGGGATTCGACTGGGTGCTGATCGACCTGGAGCACGGCTCCGGAACCGAGGCCGACCTCATAGGCCAGCTCCAGGCGGTCGACACAACCGACACGGTCCCGATCGTACGTATTGCCTGGAATGAGGCGCCGCGCTTCAAGCGCACGCTCGATCAGGGACCGTGCGGCATTATGATCCCGTACGTCAACACGGCCGCAGAGGCGCGGCTGGCGGCAGAGGCGATGCGTTACCAGCCCCAGGGCGTACGCGGCGCGGCGCGGTTCCATCGCGCGAACCGGTACGGCCGAGACTTCGAGAGCTACTTCTCGGGAGCGAACGACGCGCTGCTCACGGTGGTGCAGATCGAGACGGCGGAGGCGGTCGAGAATGCGAGTGCGATTGCGGCGGTCGAGGGCGTGGACGTGCTGTTCATCGGCCCGCTGGACCTCAGCGTGAGCCTCGGGATCATGGGCGAGATGCAGCATCCGGACTTTCGCGCCGCGGTCCGGCGGGTGATCGACGCGTGCAGGGCGCACGGAAAGTCGCCCGGCATTCTGCTGCCGGGCGCGGACCTCATTCCGGCGGCGGTCGAGGATGGCTTCCGCTTTCTGGCTGCCGGCTCGGACGGATCGGCGGTGGTGGCCGGAATGAGGACGCTGTCATCGACCTTCAGCGAGGCGAAGAAGCGCGTTTAGGCGCAGGGGCTTCGCGGGCTGGGCGGCCCGGGCGTCAGAAGATGCCGTAGCCGCTGGGGCCGAGGAGCGCGTCCAGCAGTTTCAGGAGGCCGCCCATCAGCAGGTCGCCGAAGATTAGTCCGAGGGCGAGTCCGCGCAGCAGCCGGAAGCCGCCGGCGCCCCCGAACCGGAGCGTGAGCGCCTTGAACGCCCAGCCGAGGGCGATCGACAGCAGCATCTTGTTCGCGTAGCCCACCTGCAGCGTGCCTGTCAGGGCGTAGCCGAGCGGGTTCAGCGGCCACCAGAGATAGCGGGCGCGCAGGGCAGCCAACGCGAGCGTGATCGCGGCTCCCGCGAGGACGGCCCAGGCCGCCGGGCCGGACGGGCGCAGCGGCGAGATCAGCCGGGACGACAACTGGTTGACGCCGGTGGTCGGAATCACGGCGGCGCTCATCATGATTCCATCGCTGTTCGTGGTGAGGGCCAGCGCGCCGTGATTATAGAACATGCCGAGCGCCACGGGAACGCCGACCGCGAGCGTCAGCCCTAGCGCTGCCAGCAGCAGCGCATAGAAGCCCCCGGGCGAGACCCCCGCCTCCTCGCGCAGCCGGCCCGCCTGGAATACAGCCGGAGCGAGCATCTGGCGCGTATCGCGCAGATGCTGGACGTGCAGCGGCAGTCGTGCCAGTGTCTGCTGCGTGATCACGGCGGAGCCGTTGACCGACAGGATCAGCTTATCCGGCAGGATCGGGGCCAGCAGCCAAGGGATTCCGCTCTCCGCCATGATCCGGCTCAGGACGAGGGCAGTCGCGAAGTAGAAGCCGAAATAGCAGGCGGCGAACCAGAGCGGAAATCCGGTCCAGACGCACCAGGCGAGCATGGCCGCGGCGCCCGCCACCAGGCCGGCCAGCGGAAGCCGCCAGGTCCGGCCGTCCAGATCGCTGTTCGGAGGATTTATCACGCCGGTCTGTCGCGGGCCGGAGTGGGCCGCGGACTCGAGATGCGGCGAACTTGGGGTGCGCGGTCCGGCCGCGTCAGATCGGCTCGGTGCAGCGGACCCGGCGTGTCCAGCCGGCGTGGTATGCCTGACGGGGACGGCCGGCGGCCTGGCGAGGCTTGGCATGGTTGCGGCGAAGCTGCGCCTGGCGCTCCAGAGCAGCGCCGCGGTGAGCGCGAGGTAGGCGCCGGCGGACTGCTCCTCCACGTAAGGCGGCGCGGAAGCGGTCCCGCCGGTCGCGCCATCGCTCCAGCCGGCTGCAGCAGCCACGAGAAGCTCGACTTTGTTCAGGCACAAGAAGAACAGGATGCTGAAGGTCACGTCAAGCGGCGCCAGGAAGGTGATTCCGATGAGCAGTGGATAGAGATTCAGGTAGAGTGGCTTGAGCGCGGTCCAAGGCGGGGTGGCGGCCAGGTAGGAGACGTCGTTGTAGAACGGCAGGCTGGGTATCGCCGGCATGTAGGCGTGCGCGGCGCCGAGGGCATGCAGCAGGACCGGCACGGCGATTCCGACGCGGACCATGCGCCCGAAGCCGGCCGGTTGTTCACGCTCGCCCTGGCCCAGGACGGTCACGGGCAGCGCGGCGAGCGGGAACGCGAGCTGTTCGCGCCGCACCCAGAGCGGCTCGAACAGCGCCGCCAGCGAGACATTGGCCACGAGAAACGGCACGAAGAACAGCGCCCACGTGCCGAGGGGCGCAAGCCATACGCGCCACGGGACCGGCGCCCCATAGCCCTCGTAAAACCGGGCCGCGGCGGCCAGATCGCGGATGGCGAGCCACGCCGGAACATGATGCTGGACCGCTCGCAGCGTGGCCCCACTTCGTGCATAGTAGGCCGGACCGGCGAGCGAACAGAGCAGCGGATGGATCAGTCCGCGCCCGGCGGCCATGTTGGCCACGACCCACACGGCGAAGATCGCCAGCAGCTCCGGGCTCGATAGAATTGCCGTTCCCGGCACCCGAGGCGGGCTCGGCGCCGCGCCGCCGCCGGCTCGTTCCAACTCTGACGGAGGTCCCACGCTCGCGGCGCGGCGCGATCGCCCTCGCCGCAGCCCGAGCGAGCGCCGCGCGAGCCGGACGACTGCGAGCAACAGCGCCCATTGGAGG
>Ga0209168_10002717_pt1 | contig 12588 bp, 12 predicted proteins | sample Coa_R1_FD_187156 | JGI IMG/M metagenome (GOLD analysis project Ga0209168, IMG submission 187156) | Surface soil microbial communities from Centralia Pennsylvania, which are recovering from an underground coalmine fire - Coalmine... | ecosystem: Environmental > Terrestrial > Soil > Unclassified ... | reverse complement strand
CTCGGCGAGGCCGACCGCGGCGTGCTTGGTCACCGCGTAGGGCGCCGAGCCGATCTGCGAGAGCAGGCCCGCCGCCGAGGCGGTGTTGAGCAGGTAGCCGCCGCCGCGCGCGACCATGCGCGGGATCATGTGCCGCGCCGCCCACACATGGGCCATCACGTTGATGTCCCAGATGCGCTGCCAGCCCTCGTCCGGCGCCTCGGCGCCGCCGCCGATGCCGATGCCGGCGTTGGAGCAGAAGAGATCGATCGGCCCATGGTCCGTCTCGACGCTCTCGATCATCGCGCTGATGTCGGCTTCTTTCGCCACGTTCGTCTGGAACGCGACGCCGCCGATCTCCTCGGCCACGGCGCGCGCGCCGTCGCCGTTCACGTCGGAGCAGACCACGAGCTTGGCCCCCTCCTCGCCGGCGAAGCGGCGGGCGAGCGCGCGGCCGATGCCGCTCGCGGCCCCAGTGACGACGACGATCCGATCCCTGACCTGCATGCCGTTCCTCCGAAGGTGCTGGCGATCACGCCTCTGTCGCGGGGCGAGACGCCGGTGGACTGCCTTGGTGCAAACCTTGGGCAAGTTCAATCCGTTTGAGCTTGCCGCCCGGGGTGCGCGGCAGCGTCTCCACGAGGTGGACGTGCACGCCCGGGAAGCCGGAGAGCGTCGCCTGCACGGCCGCCGTCAGCGCTTCGGGGGTGATCGGGCGCCGGCTCTCGATGAAGAGGTGCAGCTCTTCCTCCTCCGACCCCCAGGATCCCGAGAGCACGCAAACGCCCTCGCAGCCCAAGGCCTCCTGGATCGCGTGCTCCCACGGCTCGGCGGGGTGCTTGTTGCCGCGGATATGCACGATGTCGGTGGAACGCCCGTAGAGCGCGAGGCGGCCCTTGCCGTCGAGAACGCCGAGGTCGCCGGGATAGAACCAGCCGTCCGAGAAGAAGGCCGCCGTCGTTTCCGGGTCGCCGATGTAGCCGTTGATGCGGCTCTCCTGCAGATCCACGCGGACGCGGCCGAGTTCGCCCGGCGCAAGCGGATTGCCGGCGTCGTCCACCACCTCGACCGAGCGTCGCGGGTCGAGGCGATACCAGCGTAGATCCTCGTCGGTCTCGATCAGCGTCCGCGCCCACGCGCCCGTCTCGGTGGCCGAGAGATTGACGAGGATGCGCGGCGTCAGCCGGCGGCGCGTCGCGCGGGCCAGGGCCGGCGACAGCGAGCCCGAGACGACCATCAGCTGCATCTCCGGCAGATAGGGGAAGGCCCCCTCCGGCAGCCCCATCAGCGCGGTCAGATAGCCAGGCGTCGCCAGGGTGTGGGTGATCCCGGGCCAGGTGAACGTGCGTTCGACGTTGGCGGCGGCGTGCATGACGACCGCTCCGCCGAGCGACCAGACGAACAGCGGCCGCGAGTGGCCCGCGCCCGTCCAAAGGCCCATGCCGAGGATGTTCAGCACGGTGTCTGGACCGTGCTGCCGAAATCGCTCGCCGAGCTCGACGTAGCCCGCCGCGTAGTCGTCCATCATGTCCTGGAGATTGCCGCGGATGGAGAGCACCCGCTTGCTGCGGCCGGTGGTGCCGGAGGTGAGCATCACCTGACCGCCAGCGCCCAGCGGATCGGGCAAGGGCGGCAGCGGCCCACGCGTGTCGAGAGGCTCGTCGAACACGCTGGCGAGGACCAGATGCTTCACGCCGGCCGGAAGGGCGACCGCCGGCCGGGCCTCCGACGCAAGGGTGATCACGCCGGCGATCTCGAGGTCCGTGAACAGCGCCACCTGCTCCGCCTCGCGGACGACGCCGGCGTCGAGGCCGAGGCTCCGCGCCGCCAGACTGAGAATCCAGGCGTCGGCCATACTGTCGATGGAGATGACCACAACGCCGCGGGCGGGCAGCTGTGCCGCGAGCAGCCTGCGCCGCGCCTCGATCAGCCGCCAGAAGCCGCCGTAGGCGAGCGGCCGGCCATCGGCCGCCAGGGCGAGCTTGTCCGGCTCGGAGACAGCCGTGCTGCGGATCTGCCGAAGGATGAACACGCGAGCGGCGCGCTCAGGTCAGACCGTAGAGCTCCGCCACGTTGTCGTGGCAGATCCAGTTGCGCTCGTCCTCGGTGAGCCCAACGGTCTGTTCCTCGAGCACCGCCATCGAGTTCGGCCAGGTGGAGTCGGAGTGGGGGAAGTCGGACGCCCACATCAGCCGGCGCACGTTGACCAGGTCCTTGGTCTGGAACGCCACGTAGTCGTCCTGGAAGGTCGTGTAGATGTTCTCGCGGAAGTAGTCGGACGGCATGCGCTTTAGCGGCGGCGCCTTCATCCAATAGCGGTGCCGTTTGTAGGCGTGGTCCATCCGGTACATGTAATGGGGCACCCAGCCGGCGTCGGCCTCGACGCAGACGATCTTCAGGTTCGGATGGCGGTCGAACACGCCGGAGAAGATCAGCGTGCCGATGATGTCCTGATTGCCGCGGATGATGGAGAGGAAGCTGTTGATCCGCGGCCCGCGCGGGTTTTGCGCCAGCGTGCCCTGGCGCGTGGTCAGGATGTGGAAGGAGAGCGGCAGGCCAAGCTCGACCGCCGTCGCCCAGACCGGGTCGTAGAGCGCCGAGTCGTAGTCCTCGACCGCCGGATCGCCCGGCATCATCACGCCCTTGAAGCCCGCCGCGTGCACGGCCTTGAGCTCGGCGACGCCCTCCTCCGGCGTGCGCATCGAGACCTGGGCGAGGCCGAACAGGCGGTCCGGCTCGGCTGCGCAGTATTCGGCCAGCCAGCGGTTGTAGGCCTCGAAGCAGGCCTTCTTGAAATCGAAGTCCGGGTGATTGCAGAGCAGCATGCCGACGGTCGGATAGATCATTTCGGCGGCGATGCCGTCCCTGTCCTGGTCGGCGGCGCGATACTTCGGGTCCCAGCCTGAGCGCCAGAGGTCGGCGAATGCGACGCCCGAGGCGGTGATCTTCGACGGCTCCTTGCCGGCGGCGGCCAAGAGGCCGAGCGGCACCGGCTGCGCCATGCCGTCGATCACGAAGGCGTCGCCGACGCCCTCCAGCTGGTGGATACGCGGCGCCCGCTCGCGGAAGGCCGGCTCGATATAGTCGACGTAGCAGTTGGGCGGCTCTGTGATGTGGGAATCCGCCGAGATCGGCTTCCTGAGCATGGCGTTTCTCCTTGTCCCCTCACCGTGCGCGCGAGGGCCGCGGTTAGGCAAGCCCGGCGGCCAGCAGCCACCCGTTCCCCGGCGCGTGCGATCACGAATTCGCGGTCGAGCGGTCGTTCAGAGCTCGAGCGGTCGCAACTGAGCGACGCGTTGCGGCTCGCTGCGCCAGACGTCCGAGGCGTCGACGTAGAGCTCGACGCCGTTGCCGTCGGGATCCTCGAGGTAGAGCGACTTGGTCACCTCGTGGTCGACCGGCCGAAGCGCGACGCCGGCGGCGTCCAGCTTGGCTTTCGCCTCGCGCAACTGGCCGATGTCGTCCCCGATCTTGAAGGCGACGTGGTGCAGCCCAGTGGCGGTTTCGGCGTGGCTCGAGCCCTCGCCGCTCACCTCCATCACCGCGAAGTTGTGGTGATCTCCCAGCGTGAAGAAGGTCATCTTCGTGCCCCGCTCGTCGAGCCGCGCACAGACAGGCAGGCCAAGCAGGCCATTGTAGAAGGCCTCCGCGCGCTCCGCGTCGGTGACGCGAACGACGACGTGTCCTAACGATTTGATTTTCATCATTTCCCCCGTGATCGGAAGCGCAGTGGCCATCACACTACGCGCCGAAAGCGGGGAGTCCTACCCCGCCATCACCATCTTCAGCGCCCCGCCCTCGCGGGCGTCGAAGAGGCGGTAGGCCTCGGCGCCGTCGGCCAGCGGCATGTGGTGGCTCACGAAGCGTTCCGGGTGCAGGCGGTCCTGGCGGATCAGGGCGACGAGTTCGGGCCAATACGCCTGCACCGAGCAGGTGCCCGTCTTGAAGGTGAGGCCGCGGAAGAAGGCGCCCGCCATGTTGAAGTCGAACTTCGGGTTCTGGTTCACCCCGATGCAGGAGACCACGCCGCCGCGGCCGACCGCGGCGATGGCGAGGTTGATGGTGGCGTCCGCGCCGACGCACTCGACGGCGCGCTGGGCCATGCGCCCCTTCGTGGCCTCGCCGATGGCGGCGATGGCGTCCGGCCCATCGAGGGCGACCGCGCCCAGGCCTTCCGCGACCTTGCGGCGCTCGGGCACGAGGTCGATGGCGAAGACGCGGCCGGCGCCCAGCACATAGGCGCCCTCGACCGCCATCAAGCCGATGGGGCCAAGGCCGACCACCGCCACGTCGTCGCCCGGCTCGATGGCGGCGCCCATCAGGCCGAACCAGGCGGTGGGCAGGTTGTCGGTCAGCATCAGCGCCTGATCTTCGGACAGGCCGTCGGGAATGGGCGCGGCGTTGAAGTCGCCGGCCGGCACGCGGATGGCCTCGGCCTGGCAGCCCTGCAGGCGCGCGGAGAGGCCATAGCAGCCCATGGCGTTGTTGAGGCAGCCGGTGATGCGGCCGGCCAGGCACTCGGTGCACGACCCGCAGCCGACGGCGGCGGAGATCATCACCGGCTCGCCGACCCTGCGGCGGGTGACGGCGCGGCCGACCTCGACCACCTCGCCGATCGCCTCATGCCCGACGCAGAAGCCGAGGTCGGGGGAAAAACCCTGGCCATGATAGATGTGCAGGTCCGAGCCGCAGATGGCGCAGCGGGTCATCTTGACGACGATGTCGCGGTCGTCGGCGATGGCGGCGTCGGCCATGCTCTCGTACCGGATGTCGCGCGTCCCGTGATAGCAGAGCGCCTTCATGAACTGGGTCCTCCTCGTGTCCCGCCAGGACACCGGCGTGGCGCAGCGGAAGTCAACGTGCATCCCCAGGCGGTGACGGCGATTTGGCGGCTTTGCGCGCGGCGCGGCGTTCGCGGCTGAACTCTCGGTATTCGTGGAACTGGGCGAGCTGGTTGACGAGCAAGATGATGTCCATCGCGATCGTTCCGGCCGCGACGGCGATGTTGCCGGTCGAAGCGAACTCGGTGGTGATCGCCTTGATGCTGGCGGTGATGCTCCCGACCAGGCCGATCACGAGCACGATGGTGTAGGGCCGCCCCACGTGCGTCTTCAGCCATCGATCGAGCCAGTGCGCCCAGACGCCGAGCGTGCGGATCATGCGCTTGTCCTCCACAGCGGGACCCTCACCATTAGCCCCTTCCCCCATGCGGGGAAGGGGTTGGGGTTGGGGGTGTCGCGCGAAGGCGAGCGGGCTCGCGTGCCGACACACCGCTGGCGCCCCCACCCCCCCGGCCCCCTCCCCGCGAGGGGGAGGGGGAGTCTGGTCGACGCCATCGCGCATCTCTGCATAGATGGCGGAAAGGCCCGCCGAGAGGGTCCGACGGAGAGAAACGCCATGACCGACCAGTTGATCGAGACGATCGAGGACGGGGTCGCCACGCTGACCATGAACCGGCCGGAGGCGCGCAACGCGCTGACCGGCGACATGCAGGCGGCGCTATCCGAGGCGGTTCCGAGGCTGGCGGCCGACCGCAGCGTGCGCTGCGTGGTCATCACCGGCGCCGGCCGCGCCTTCTGCGCCGGCGGCGACGTGAAGGGCTTCGCCGAGGCGGCCCAGAGCGGCGGCGGAAGCGGAGGCGGCGGCGGCTTCAACCTCGAGGCCCGCGCCTACGGGCTGCGCCAATCGGCGGACGTCTGCCGCCAGCTGCACGAGATGCCGAAGCCGACGCTGGCGGTGATCCCGGGCCCGGCCGCCGGCGCCGGGCTCTCGATCGCGCTTGCCTGCGACCTCAGAATCGCGGCCGACGACGCCAAGCTGACCACGGCCTTCTCCAAGGTCGGCCTCTCGGGCGACTACGGCGGCTCCTACTTCCTGACGCATCTGGTCGGAGCGGCGAAGGCCCGCGAGCTCTACTTCACCGCCGACGTCATCTCCGGCCGCGAGGCGGCGGCGCTGGGCATCGTCAACCGCGCCGTGCCGGCGGACGAGCTGGAGGCCGCCGCACACGCGTTTGCGCGCCATCTGGCCGGCCTGCCGACGGTGGCCGTTGGCTACATGAAGCGCAACCTGAACGCGGCCGAGACCGGCTCGCTCTCCGAGGTGCTGGAACTGGAATCCCTGCACATGGTGCGCACGCTGATGACCGAGGACCACAAGGGCGCGGCCGTCTCGTTCGTGCGCAAGGAACAGCCGGTGTTCCATGGCCGCTGAGTTCGGCGAGGGCGCCTACAAGACCCTGATCTGCGACAGCCCGCGGCCCGCCGTCGCGCGCATCACCTTGAACCGGCCCGGCGTGATGAACGCCTACTCGGACCGCATGTGCGCCGAGTTGCTCGCCGCCATCGGCGCCTTTCGCGATGACGATGGCCTGCGCGCGCTGGTCCTGACCGGCGCCGGCGAGCGCGCCTTCTGCACCGGCGGCGACCTCTCCGGCGGCGGCGAGCCGGCGGAGGGCCGCGGCGTCGCGGCGCGGCCGATGGGCCACGGCCGGCAGATGCGCGACGGCATGCAGGCGGTGGTGCTGGCGCTCAGGCGACTGGACAAGCCCTCGGTGGCGATGATCCGCGGCTATGCGGTGGCCGGCGGGCTGGCGCTGGCGATGGGCTGCGATTTCCGCTTCGCCGCCGAGACCGCCCGGCTCGGCGACACCAGCGGCAAGGCGGGCCTCTTGCCCGACGAGGGCGGCGCCTGGCTCTTCCCGCGCGCCATGGGCCTCGACAAGGCGCTGAAGATGACGCTGCTGCACGAGATCTACGACGCCCCCGAGGCCGAGCGGCTGGGGCTGGTGACCGAGGTCGTGGCGGCCGACGCGCTGGAGGCGCGCACGCTGGCGTTCTGCGAACAGCTGGCGGGCAAGGCGCCGCTGTCCGTGCGCCTGGTGAAGATGATGATGGAAAAGGCCATGGAGACCGGCCTCGAGTCCTCGCTGGTCGACGTGCAGATGGCCGTCATGATCACCAATCCCAGCGAGGACGCCCGCGAGGGCGTCGCCGCCTTCCGCGAAAAGCGCGCGCCGAACTTCAAGGGCCGCTGACCGACGGACGTGCGTGTGATTTGATCGCGCGGCCCGCCTGTGCGAGGTTCAGGCCTACGATCCAAGTCCGGAGACCATCATGGCCGACGAAAAACCCGAAGACGCCAAGCCCGAAGACGAAACCCCGCACCCGGCCAAGGTCGGCGTGAAGGACACGGGTCACAACGTCACCACCGGCGGCGGCGAGCGCGTCGACGGCCGCATCGCCGACATCGCGGACGGCGACTAGTCGAAACGCAACCGCTTGCCGCGCCTAGCAGAGCGCGGGTCGCGGCCGGGGGGCGTACATGGCGTCGGCGTTGGAGACGTTGCAGCACGAGTTGCACGACGCGGAAGCGCGGCTCCTGCGCGAATTGCGCGTGGTGCGCCGCACGCTGCGCCGGCACACGAAGGATCGGCCCCCCGACGCGCTGACCCTGGGCCAGCGGTTCGCCGACCAGATCGCCGCGATCATGGGGTCGTGGCCCTTCATCATCGTCCAGTCGGCCATCCTCGCCGTCTGGATCGTGCTCAACGTGACAGCCTTCGTGCAGAGGTGGGACCCCTACCCCTTCATCCTCCTGAACCTGGCGCTCTCGTTTCAGGCCGCCTACGCGGCGCCCTTCATCATGATGAGCCAGAACCGCCAGCAGGACATCGACCGCAAGCACGCCGAGAGCGACTACCAGATCAACGTCAAGGCCGAACTCGAGATCGAGCTGTTGCACCAGAAGGTCGACGAACTGCGCGAGAAGGAGGTGCTGGCCCTGACCAAGGCGATCGCCGACCTGACGGCGCTGCTCACCGAGGAGCGCGCGGCCGAGGGCAAGACCGCGTGACCGGATCGCCGCGCACGCTGCTGGGCGGGCTCGCGTTCCCGGAGGGGCCGCGCTGGCGGAACGGCGAGCTCGTCTTCTCCGACATGCACGCGCACGAGGTGGTGGCGATGCGCCCCGACGGCGCGCGGCGGACGGTGTTCAGCCATTCGGGACCGGTGTCGGGCCTCGGCTGGCTTCCGGACGGGCGCATGCTCGTGGTGTCGATGAACGACCGCAAGCTGATGCGCATCGAGGCCGACGGTCGCGCCGTCGTGCACGCCGACCTGGGCGCGATCGCCACCTGGCACTGCAACGACATGGTCGTCGATGCGATCGGCCGCGCCTATGTCGGCAACTTCGGCTTTCCCCTGCCCGGCGGCGAGCCGAAGCCGGCGAAGATGGCGCGGGTGGATCCCGACGGCGCCGTCTCGGTCGCCGCCGACGAGCTGATTTTCCCGAACGGGACGGTGATCACCGACGACGGCGGGACGCTGGTCGTCGGCGAGACCTTCGGCGCGCGCCTGACCGCGTTCGACGTCGCCGCGGACGGCGCCCTCTCGAACCGCCGCGTCTGGGCGCAGATCGAGGGCGGCGCCGTGCCCGACGGCATCTGTCTCGACGCCGAAGGGGCGATCTGGGTCGCATCGCCGACCTCGAGCGAGGTGCTGCGCGTGCGCGAAGGCGGCGAGGTCGCCGAGCGCATCCCGACCGGCCGCGGCGCCTACGCCTGCATGCTCGGCGGCGCCGATCGCAAGACGCTCTACATCCTCTGCGCCGACAGCACCGACCCCGAGATCTGCGCCGCCAACCGCACCGCCAGCATCGACGCGGTCGAGGCGCGCGTGGCCGGCGCGGGGCTGCCCTAGACGGCTCACGGGATGAAGCGCCCCTTCTCCCGCGAGGGGAGAAGAACCGATTAGCCGGCCGCTACCTTCCGCCCACCAGCCTCGGCATCAGCCAGCGGAAGAAGCGGTCCTCGTCGATGGCGAGGGCGACGTCGGCGTTTGCGGGCCCGTCGGCGACGACCGTGCGGCCATCGTCCTCGACGGCGATGCATAGTCGTTCAATGTTGAACATATCCGGATCGATGGCCAGCGCCAGCGCGGCGGCGTCGTAGAGCAGCGGCGTCGTGCGCCCGGCGACGGCGGACCACTGGAGGTAGGTCAGCGCCAGCGCGTCGGTGATCGGCGTCGAGCGGGTGAAGAGGAGCTGCCGCTTGAGTTCGTCGAGGGCGACCATGCTCGCATCCAGCGGCGCCATGACCAGCGGAACGCCGGCGCCGAACACCGCGCGCGCCGCCGGAACGTCTGAGACGATGTTGTACTCGACCGACGGGTGCCCCTCGGCGCTCCAGGCGAGATCGCGATAGCCGCGCCGCACCGAGCCGCCCATCAGCACGATCCGCTTCAGGCGCCGAAAGGCCGCCGCATCGCGGGCGAGCGCGTCGGCGAGGTTGGTCAGCGGGCCGATGGCCAGCAGCGTGACCTGGTCCGGATCGGCGGCGATGGCGTCCAGCAGAAAGTCGACCGCCGGCGGTTCCGGGCCGTCCGGCCCGCCGCGCGCCCAGCGGCGATGGGTGAAGGGCGCGCCGGTGCGGATCGTCGCCCCGACGGCGACCGGTATGTCGTCACGCCCGGCCACCGCCAGGAAGCGGCGCGTAAGCCGCGCGCGGAGCGCCGCATCGCCGACCACGGTCGTCACGCCGAGCACGTCGACCTCGGGGCTGGCCAGCGCGACCGCGAGCGTGAAGACGTCGTCGTAGTCGTCGCCGATGTCGGTATCGATGATCAGCTTCATCTAACGCCCCGCGCCGTTGCGCCCGAGCGACGGGAAGCCTACACAGCGCCGCCGTTTGCAACCCCGAAAAGGTGAGTCACTCCCATGTTCGCCGAATCCGCCGCGCTCGCCCGCGTGAAGCCGTCCGCCACGCTGGCGGCGGACGCGAAAGCGCGCGCGCTGAAGGCGGCTGGGAAGGACGTCATATCGCTGGCCGCCGGCGAGCCGGACTTCGACACGCCGGACAACATCAAGGACGCGGCGATCAAGGCGATCCGCGACGGCAAGACCAAGTACACAGACGCCGACGGCATCCCGGAGCTGAAGCAGGCCATCTGCGCCAAGTTCGCGCGCGAGAACGGCCTTTCCTACAAGCCCGAGCAGATCAACGTCTCACCCGGCGGCAAGCCCGTGATCTTCAACGCCATGGTCGCCTCGGTGAGCCCTGGCGACGAGGTGGTGATCCCGACGCCTTACTGGGTGAGCTATCCGGAGATCGTCCGCCTTGCCGGCGGCGAGCCGGTGTTCGTGCCCAGCTCGGCGGAGACCGGCTTCAAGGTCGATCCGGCGGCGCTGGAGGCGGCGATCACGCCGAAGACCAAGTGGGTGATGCTGAACTCGCCCTCGAACCCCTCGGGCGCGGCCTACACGCGCGCCGAGCTTCGGGCGATCGCCGACGTGCTCATGCGGCACCCGCATGTGTGGGTGTTCACCGACGACATGTACGAGCACCTGATCTTCGGCGACTTCGAATACACGACCATCGCCCAGGTCGAGCCGGGGCTCTACGACCGCACGCTGACCATGAACGGCGTCTCGAAGGCCTACGCCATGACCGGCTGGCGGATCGGCTACGCCGGCGGGCCAAAGCCGCTGATCGACGCCATGCGCAAAGTGATGAGCCAGACGACCTCGAACCCGTCGTCGATCTCGCAGTGGGCGGCGGTCGAGGCGCTGAACGGGACGCAGGCCTTCATCAAGCCGAACGCCAAGCTGTTCGAGGAGCGCCGCGACCTTGTGGTCTCGATGCTGAACCAGGCGCGCGGGATTCACTGCCCGACGCCGGAGGGGGCGTTCTACGTCTATCCCTCGGTCGAGGGCCTGCTGGGCAAGCGGACGGCGAGCGGCAGGGTGATCGCCAGCGACGAGGACTTCGCCGTCGAGCTGCTTGAGACCGAGGGCGTCTCGGTGGTGTTCGGCGCGGCGTTCGGCCTCTCGCCCTTCTTCCGCGTCTCCTACGCCACGGCCAACAGCGTCCTCGAAGACGCCTGCGGCCGTATCCAGCGGTTTTGCGGTTCGCTGAGCTAGGGCGCTTCGCTCACCACCGTCAGTGAGAACGCTGGCAGCGCGATCGCCTGGCCGCCGGGCTGCGTGAAGCGAGCGGGCGGCAGATCCCTTGTCGGGCGGCTGTTCTCGCCCTTGTCGAGCCAAGCGTATTGCGCCGGCGAATACTGGACGACATTCAGCCGTTTGCCGGCGCCCAGGGGCGCGTCGCCCTCCTCGGCCCGCAGGATCACGTGGGCGAGGTGAGCGTGGGCGCTGTCGCGGTTGATCAGCATCACGTTCCAGCCGCCGTCGGGGCGGCGCACGGGATAGGCGACGACCACGGGTCGCCCGCCGGCGTCCTTGACGCTCTCGGTCGCGGTGAAGAGGTCGTGCGGCCGGGCCTCGGGCGCGCCCCAGTCGCGCAGCATCATCTCGACGGCGTACATCTCCGGCATCGGCCACTTGGCCCGCCCGTCGTCGTCGGCCTCGTAGAGCATCATGTTGCCGTAGCCGGCGCAGGCGAAGTCCTGGTTGGCGGGCGTGTCGGGCGTGTAGCCGAGGATGTAGGCCTGGGCGCCGCCGTAGGTCAGGAAGTGGCCGACGATGTCGCCGGAGAGCAGCGCGCTGGGCATCTCAGACATCGCCCGGCCGGAGAAGGGCGAGAAGCCGTACTCGCTGATCACCCAGGGGATCGTGCGCGGCATCCCGTTGGCGGCCGTATCGTCGAGGATCTTCTGAAGGATGCTCGTCTCGTCGCGCAGCATGCCGCCGAGCGGGTCGCAGACGTCGTCGAAGACGTAGTGTTCGAAGGAAAAGAACTGCAACTGATCAAGGCCGCCGCGGACCTTAAGCTCGGCGACGAACCGGCCGGGCCATGACGTCCCGTTGTTGGTGTCGGGCCAGGTGCCGGTGTGGGCGTTCTGCATCGACGGCCCGCCCAGTTGAAGATGCGGGTCGACCGCGCGGATCGCCTTGGCGAATTCCAGGTAAAGGTCGGCGTAGTCCTCGGGACGGATGAACTGGCCGTCCGCCTCCTCGCCCAGCTCGACCTGGGTCACCGGAAACCCGCGGTTCTCGATGAAGCGGATCTCGGCGGCGGCGTTCTCGGGCGTGTCGTAGTAGGTCCCGACCGGGACCATCAGCGGCGCGCCGAAGTTCAGGTTGTTGGCGAAGACGAAGTCGAGGCCCGGCTGTTCGGTGTCCTTGTCGCGGTCGACGGCGCGGTGCCATGGATCAGTCGAGGAGACCTGGACAACGCTCTGGGTTGTCTGGCTTTTCCCGTGGCGCATCGCGTCGACGAAGCGGCCGCCCGGCCCGATCACGCCCAGGCCCGCCTCGCGGATCGCGTAGCCCAGCCGGTCGCGGATGTCGGTCGCGCCCGGCGGCGCGGTCTCGGACGAGCGCAGCAAGAGAATGCGCACGAAGTGCAGGCTGCGCGGCGCATCCGCGAGCCGGATCACAGCGTCCTTGGGCGGACCGGCCTCAGTCTGATCGCCGTGCGCGAAGGTGACCCAATCGCCCGCGCCCTCCGCCGTCTCCTTGCCCTGCTGGTAGCCGTCCTTGCCGCTCCAGTACTGGACGAGGAAGCGCGTTGCGTAGGGCGTCCCCCAGGCGATCTTGATGGCGTCGACGTTCACCGGCGCGTGGAAAGAGAAGATCACCCATTCGGGCCGCGATTCGGTGAGGCCGGTGTAGCGGCGGTCGAGGTAAGGGTTGCTCTTCCAGAAGCTCGTC
>Ga0209168_10002716_pt1 | contig 12595 bp, 10 predicted proteins | sample Coa_R1_FD_187156 | JGI IMG/M metagenome (GOLD analysis project Ga0209168, IMG submission 187156) | Surface soil microbial communities from Centralia Pennsylvania, which are recovering from an underground coalmine fire - Coalmine... | ecosystem: Environmental > Terrestrial > Soil > Unclassified ... | reverse complement strand
GACGAACTCGGTCCGGGCAGTGGCGCCCGGAGCCGGCACGGCGACATCCAGATGTGGCTGACGGCAGTTGATCCACGCCCGGCAGAGCTCCTGGCGAAGATTGGGCGCGATGTCCTCCTGCGCCATCACCCGGTCGACCAGCGCCGGCATGATCAACCCCTCCTGATGCCGCGCCAGAAGCGAGTGCCCCCAGAAGGCCCGCTCCGCCGGCGCCATCTCGGCGCCGGACACCACGCCGGAGAAGAAGGCAAGGATCGACCGTTTCTCCATCCCGCGGAACGGGTTGTACTCCCCCGCGGAGAGGACCAGGGCATAGCGCAGGTCGTCGACGCTCAGGAGCTCCCGTTCCTGCAGGAGCTCGAGCATCGCATAGAAGCCGTAAGGAAGGCCGCTGTCGGAGCCGTAGTCGGCAATGTCGAGCGTGTAGCGCGCGATGGCCCACTTGGTGACTTCGGAGATACGCCGGTCGCGAAGCGCTTGCAGGGCCGCGAAGCCGAAGATGTACGGCTGGCTCAGCTTCTCGGGGATGTGAAGGACGGTCTCGGCGCCGTATCGATCGTACCCATAGGCGGCGCGGTAGTAGTCCTTGAGACCCCGTACCATCGCGTGCCGCAGGACGACGCACTCCCGAACCGGCGCGCCGACCAGAGCGCAGAAACTCCCGAGGTCGAACCCACGGTCGCGCAACCGCTTCTCCTCCATCCCGCAGGTTTCACTGTATCCCTAAATGTCGCCGACCGCAATAGGCTGTTTTCGAGTCTGGTCAGGTCTGGCTTTCTACAATGTGCCTGGACGTGCGCTGTGCGCGCGCGATGGAGAGGAAGTGCCGGTGGAAGTGAGACTGGACCGCGTGCGCCACGTGCTCATCGACATGGATGGCGTCCTCTACCGGGGTTCGGAGCCGATTCCCCGGGCCAGGGAGTTCTTGACCCAGCTTCGTGCCCGCGGGATCCGTTTCAGGCTGGTGACCAACAACGCAACGCTCACGCCCGAGATGTACCGCGACAAGCTCGCCGCCATGTGGATCGAGGTCGGGGCCGATGAGGTGTTCACCAGCGCGCTTGCCACGGCGCTCTACCTGCAGCGGGCCGGGCAGGCCGGAACCTCGGCCTACGTCATCGGCGAGATCGGTTTGTTGACGGCGCTGGCGGGGATCGACGTCCGCGTCGTGGAGTCTGAGCCCATCTGGGTGATCGTCGGGCTGGACCGGAACCTGACCTACGAGAAGCTGGCTACCGCGGTCCTCGCGATCAACGCCGGTGCACGCTTCCTGGGCACGAATCCGGATCGCTCGCTGCCGACGGAGCGCGGCCTGCTGCCCGGTGCGGGGAGCATTCTCGCTGCGCTGACGGCTGCCACCGGAGTCGAACCGACGGTCGTGGGCAAGCCGCAACCATTGATGCTACAGCTGGCGGCGGAGGCGCTGGGGGGCGCCGTCTCGGACACGATGATGATCGGCGACCGGCTGGACACCGATATCGCCGCTGCTGAGGCGATCGGCATGCCCTCGATCCTGGTGCTGACCGGTGTGTCCACGCGAGAAGAGGCCGAAGGCGGATCGATCCGGCCGGGCATGGTGGTCGACGATCTTGGCGAGCTCCTGGAGCGGTGGTCGCCAGCAACGGTGGACGGTCGTTGAGATGCGTCAGGCGCTTGCCGCGGCTACCGATGTCGCCGCCGCCGGCGCTCTCGCCTTCGTCGCCTTCCGGGGCGGATATCAGCTCGTGCCGTGCGCCAACAAGGGCGCGTGTAGCCTGCTCACCCCCGCCGTCGTCGTCATCATCGCGGCCGTCGAGGTGGCGTATTTCGGAATCGCTCAGCTGCTGGCCGGCGCCTCACCTGGCCAGTGGTTATTTCGGGTGAAGCGCAGATTCTGACCGCCTGTCTTCCTGGGTCAACTGTTCCAATGGCGTGGTAGTATGCAGCAAGTATGGCGCTTGTGCTTTCGTTCCGCCGCGCGTAGAATGCCTTTCGATAGCCGGAGGCTCGACGCCGGGGGGCGCGAGCACCGGACGTGCTGGACTGCAAGGGCGGTGACCGACATGGGCACGCGACCTCATAAGGTGTTGCCTTGGAAATAACCTATATGGGCCATTCGGCGTTCCGGCTGCGGGGCAGAGAGGTCACGATTGTCACCGACCCGTTTCCGCCGTCATTCGGATTGCAGATGGGCAAAGTTGCCGCCGAAATCGTCACCATTAGCCACCAGAGCCCAAACCACGCGTTTGTGGACGGTGTCGCCAACAATCCACGGGTCATCGCCGGTCCGGGGGAGTACGAGGTGGCAGGAGTCTTGCTGGCAGGTATTGCAACCGCCAGCAAACCGGGCGAAGGCTCACTCAATACCGCTTTCGTCGCGCGCTTCGATGACCTGGCGGTGTGCCACCTGGGCGACCTTCGAACCAAGCTGACCGACCAGCACATCGAGGAGATCGGCGACATCGACGTTCTGCTGATTCCGACCGGTGGCGGCTCGACGATCGGGCCGCAGGAAGCTGCCGAGGTGGTGACGCAGCTGGAGCCCTCCCTCGTCATCCCGATGCACTATCGCGTCGAGGGAGGAACCGTGGGCGGGCTGGAGGCGGTGGAAACATTCTGCCGGGAGATGGGGCAGAAAGAGGTGGCTCGCGAGCAGAAGCTCTCGGTTTCCAGAGGGTCATTGACGCAGGATGTCCGGGTGGCCGTTCTAGAACACAGGCGCGTGTAGGGGGAACGAGATGCCGAAGTACATTTTCCTGACTGGTGGAGTGGTGTCGTCGGTCGGCAAGGGCATTACTGCGGCATCGATCGGGCGCGTGCTCAAGAGTCGCGGAGTCAACGTCTCGATCCAGAAGCTCGATCCCTACATCAACGTCGATCCCGGGACGATGGCGCCCAACCAGCACGGCGAGGTGTTTGTCACCGAGGATGGCGCCGAAACCGACCTCGATCTCGGGCATTACGAGCGCTTTATCGACGAGAACTTGACGCGCGCCAGCAACGTGACGACCGGCCAGGTATACCACTCCGTTATCTCCAAGGAGCGGAGGGGAGATTACCTGGGTGGCACGATTCAGGTGATTCCCCATATCACGAACGAGATCAAGGAGCGGATCGGGCGGGTCGCCCGGCAGACCGGCGCCGAGGTGGTGATCGTCGAGGTCGGCGGGACGGTGGGCGATATCGAGGGCCTGCCGTTTCTGGAAGCGATCCGCCAGATGCGTCGCGAGATCGGCCGGCAGAACGTGCTCTATATCCACGTGACGCTGCTGCCCCACATCGGATCGACCAATGAGCTGAAAACCAAGCCCACTCAGCACAGCGTGAACGAGCTGCGCCGCATCGGTATTCAGCCTGACATTCTCATCTGCCGGGCGGATCACCCGGTCACGCGGGAGCTGCGCGAGAAGATCGCGATCTTTGGAGATGTGCCCGAAGAGTCGGTGATTCCACTCCAGACCTGCGAGACGATCTATGAGGTGCCATTGGTGCTGGAGCGCGCCGGCCTGGGCCGCATCATCACCCGAGAGCTGGGCCTCGACGCCTCGATGCCCGATCTGAGCCGCTGGTCGGAGCTGGTCAGTCAGATCAAGGCGCCCAAACCCAAGCTGCCGATCGCGATCGTCGGCAAGTATGTGAAGAGCCCCGACGCCTACATGAGCATTGTCGAGGCGCTGAAACATGCCGGCCTCTACCACGGTGTGGACGTGGAGATTCACTGGATCGACTCGGAGGATCTGGAACGCGAAGCCAACGTCCACCTGCTCGATCGCGTGGCGGGCATTCTGGTCGGTCCTGGCTTCGGCCACCGCGGCATCGAGGGAAAGATACGGACGGCGCGCTACGCGCGCGAGAACAAGGTGCCGTACCTCGGCGTCTGTCTCGGCATGCAGGTCGCGGTGATCGAGCTGGCACGCCATCTCCTGCATTCCAGCCTGCCCAACAGCACCGAGTTCGACGAGACGACCAAGTACCCGGTGATCGACATCATGCCGGACCAGCGGGACATCGCCGAGAAGGGCGGAACGATGCGGTTGGGCGTCTATCCCTGTCGGCTTGCCCCCGGTACGCACGCCGCCGCTGCCTACGATCAGCCGATCGTCTACGAGCGGCACCGCCACCGCTTCGAGCTCAGCAACGAGTACCGCGAGCTCCTCACCGCGGGCGGGATGAGGATCGCCGGGCTCTCGCCGGATGGCCGGTTGGTCGAGATCGTCGAGCTCGAGGATCATCCCTGGTTCGTGGGGAACCAGTTCCATCCCGAGTTCAAATCCCGGCCGGAGCGGCCGCATCCTCTGTTCCGCGACTTCGTGGGAGCCGCCAAGGAACGATTGGGTCGCGAGAAGGTCAGCATTGAGACGGTGGAACATGCGATGACCGACGAGCCGGTTCGAACCGGGCCCGCGTAGCACAGCTGGCTGGGTCCGGCGCGCAAGCGAAGTGGGCTGGCTGATCTTGCCGTGGCAGTTGCGTCACGCGGAGGCACACCGTCACCGCGCGCGGCATGGATGAGACCGGCGTATACTGGACGTCCGAGGTCACTGTCGTTGGATTGCGCGAATCCGCGTCCGGCCGGCTCCGGCGGTCGGAATCACGCCCGCCGGCCTTTCGGGGCTTCCGTGGGGAGCCGTACAAACTCGATTGTCATCTGAACCGCCCGATTGCTTCGCGCAGGTAGTCCTGCTGGCCCAGTTGGGGCGTGCTGGTGGCCTATTCACCTACCGGCTGCCGGCCGGTATGGCACCGCTGGCCGGGCCCGGCTCGCTGGTGCGGGTGCCCTTCGGTGCCCGCATGCTGCAGGGGCTGATCTGGTCGCTCGAGGAGACGACCGCCCTGCCGCGCGTGCGCGACGTGGCGGAGCTGCTCGATCCGCTTCCGGTCGTGACGCCGCATCAGCTTCGACTGGCGCGCTGGATCGCCGAGTACTACGACGCGGGGCTTTCGGATGTCGTCGGAGCGATGCTTCCGCCCGGGTTGGGCCGGAAGACCGTGTACGTGCTCGAGTCCGGGAAGGAACCGGATGGTGCGCGCCTCACCGCCGATCAGCGGCAGGTGTTGGAGATGGTGATGGCGCTGCGCCGCGTCCCGCTCGAAGAGGTACAGCGCGAGCTCGCGCCGGTGGCAGTCGAAAAGGCGGTGGCCTCGCTGGTGCGACGTGGTCTACTGGTGCGGCTCGCCGAGCTGGCCCCACCACGCGCTTCGACCAGGCTCGAACGAGTGGTGTCGATCACCGAGCCGGGACGGATGGCACTGGCCACCGGGCTCTCGTCACGCGCCCAACGGCAGCGGGCCGTGCTCGAGGCGATGGCCCCACGTGGTGAAGTACCGGTGTCCGAGCTCCGCGGCCTGGTGCCCGGGGCCGGGCAGGCGATTGCCGCGCTGCTCAAGAAGGGGCTGGTGTCGATCCGGCAGGTCGAGCGCCGCCGCTCACCGCTCGACCGCTACGAGCTGACCAGCGGCCATCCTCCGCGGCTATCGCCGGCTCAGGAGGATGCTCTCGACGCCGTCACGGCATCGCTGCGCTCCGGCCGGTCTCATATCTACCTCCTGCATGGCGTCACCGGCAGCGGCAAGACGGAGGTGTACCTGCGGGCCGTGGCCGAGACCATTCACGCCGGCCGGCAGGCCATCATTATGGTCCCCGAGATTAGCCTTACCCCTCAGGCGGTGGAGCGCTTCGGCGCGCGCTTCCCCGGGCAGGTCGCGGTCCTGCATAGCAAGCTGTCGGATGGCGAGCGGCTCGACGAGTGGCAGCGCATCCGGCGGGGCGAGGTGGATGTGGTTGTCGGACCGCGTTCCGCGCTGTTCGCGCCGCTGCCGCAGCCGGGCCTCGTCGTCCTCGACGAGGAGCATGATCCCTCCTACAAGCAGGACGCGTCCCCGCGGTACCACGCCCGTGACGCGGCGGTGACGTTGAGCCGGATCACCGGGGCAACGGTGGTGCTGGGCAGCGCCACGCCGGACGTCGGTACCTACCACGCGGCACGCCGCGGCCGCATTCACCTCCTGGAGCTGCCCGACCGGCCGGTGTGGGAAGTGGCGGGACGGGGATCCGGCGCACCGTCCCGACCGATGCCGCCGGTGCAGATCGTCGACATGCGGCAGGAGCTCAAAGGCGGGAACCGAAGCATTTTCAGCGGCGCACTGCTCGAGGCGCTGCGCGAAACCCTGGCTTCGGGCCACCAATCCCTGCTCTTCCTCAACCGGCGAGGCAGCGCGACGGTGGTACTGTGCCGGGATTGCGGGTTCGTCGTGCTGTGCCCCAACTGCGACATTCCGCTGACCTACCACGCGGCGATCACCCGGCTGATCTGTCATCGCTGCGATCGACGCGAAACCAGCCCGCGCGCTTGTCCCGCCTGCCGCAGCCCGCGCATTCGCTACCTTGGCGCCGGGACGCAGCGGGTGGAGGAAGAAGTGGCGCGCCTCTTCCCACTCGCGCGCGTCCTGCGCTGGGACCGGGATGTGACCGGAGGCAAGGAAGCGCACGAGCAGCTCCTCGGTCAGTTCAGCCGCCATGAGGCGGATATCCTGGTCGGCACCCAGATGATCGCAAAGGGGCTCGACTTCCCGCTGGTCACGCTGGTCGGCGTGGTGTCGGCCGATACTGGGCTCCACATGCCCGACTTCCGCGCGCCCGAGCGGTCCTTCCAGCTCCTCACCCAGGTGGCGGGCCGGGCCGGCCGGGCCTCACTACCGAGCCGGGTGATCGTCCAGACTTACACTCCCGATCACTACGCGATCCGGGCCGCCGAGAGCCATGATTACCACCGATTCTTTCGCCAGGAAATGAGCTTTCGGGAGTCTGCCGGCTACCCGCCGTTCGCCCGGCTGGTGCGGTTCGTCTACTCCTCGGAAGTGGAGCAGGCATGCCGACAGAGCGCGCTGAATCTCAGAGCCATCTTCGAGCGGGGTATCGACGAAGAGGGACTGACCGGTGTCGACCTGATTGGTCCGGCGCCGTGCTTCATCGCCAGGATCAAGAACCGATACTACTGGCACCTGATTGCCCGGGCCGGCGGCAGCGACGGGCCGTCCCGACTGCACCGGCTGCTCGACTATGTGCCGCCCGGCTGGGTCGTCGACGTCGACCCGGTCGACCTGCTATAGACCCAGCGCGACGATCTGCGGTCCGGTGGGACCGGTGACGCGGATGAAGACCATGCCGTTGGCGGCCATCAGTTCGTTGGCGGCTCCGAAGGCGTAGTAGCCGCTGGAGAGCACGATCGCTCCGATGATCTTTCCGGATTGCGGCCTGACCGCCACCAGCTTGACCGGCTGCCCCAGACTGTAGGTCAGAACGAGCAACACGTCATTCACCAGCGCGATCCGCTGCACGAACGGAATCGGCGCCGTCCAAAGCGGCTTGCCGGTCAGCGGGTCGAGCGCCTCTACCCCGGTCCGCGGGCTCAACACCTGAACGTAGACCGCGTTCGGCCCGACCGCGTGGGGCCAGTCGGCGTTCTGGGTCGAGAGGACGGGACCGACCGTCCGGCCCCAGGCGCGGTGCCCGGTACCGTCGTAAGCGACGAGCGTGGCCCTGCCGCTTCTGGCGGGCGCCACCGAGTAGGCCAGCTCGCTCCCGGCGAACCAGTCACTCCCGACGAGAGGCTGCCTCATGAGCTGGCGGCCGTTGCTCTCGTCGTAGAACGCGCTGCCCGTGCTGACCGCCGTGACGACGTGTCCGGAGATGACGGCGCCGATGGCGCTGCTGGACTGCAGCGTCCGCAGGACGTGATTCGTGGTCGCGCTGACGGCGTAGAGCTTACTGGACGCACCACCGGCGAGCCCGGCGAGCACGATGCCGTGGTCGGCCAGGGGATAGACGAAGGCACTGTTCCTGACCGGCGGTGTGGCGGCGATCTGGGCGAGCTTGTCTCCGCTTGCCGGATCCACGACCTGCAGGATGTGACCCGCCAGGTAGAGGTTGCCGCCATCGTAGAGCAAGCCGCCAAGTGCGTCCTTCGGGTAGGTCGCGACCGGCTTGCCCGTCGTGAGGTCGATGGCGCGCACATGAACCCTGTTGTGGGCGAGAAAGGGAACGTACAGCCGGCCGGCGGCGACGATCGGATACGACTGGTCGGTCGTCAGGATGGCCGGCCACCGCTTGACACGCAGCTTCAGAACGTTGCGGGCCGAGAGGGATCGCTCGGCCGCGTTGTAGTTGCTCTGGGCAGCGTCGTAGTTCAGCGACGGCCAGTCGGAGGGGCTCGCGGCAGGTGCTGCCGCGACCGGGCGGGTGGGGCTCAACAGTCCGGCCGCAAGGACACAGCCTAGAATGATGAGCGTCGTGACCCTGCTCATAGCGACGCATAATACTTCATTGTCCAGTGGTGTGGGAAGGTTGTGGATGGCTGTGGACATCGAGATCGACCGCGAGCTCCTCATCCAGCTGACCCGCGATCTGATTCGATTTCGCTCCGTCAATCCTCCCGGTAACGAGCGTCCGCCCGCCGAATTCCTCGGCAATACCATGCGGGAGCTGGGCCTGGAGGTCGACCTGCAAAACCTCGAGCCGGACCGCGCCAATGTCATCGGCCGCATTCCGGCGGGGGCGAGCGGTGCGTTGGTATTCACCGGACACCTCGACGTCGTGCCTCCCGGAGGACAGCCCTGGAAACATGATCCGTTTGGCGCTGAGATGATCGACGGGGTCATCTACGGCCGGGGAAGTGTGGACATGAAGGGCGGTGTAGCCGCGATCGTCGCGGCGATGGCGGCGCTCGTGCGGAGCGGCCTACGGCCCCGGGCCGATATCGTACTGGCCGCGACCGCGGGGGAGGAAGCCGGGCTGCTGGGCGCGCAGGCGATGGTCGAGCGGCGCTCGCTGGAGGGTGCGGAGTATCTGGTGGTGGCCGAACCGACCGGGCTGGATGTATTCGTCGCGGAGAAGGGCGTCCTCTGGGTCGAGGTGCGGGCGCTGGGCAGGACTGCCCACGGCGCAACTCCCGAGCTCGGGGTCAACGCGGTCAGCTTCCTGGCCCGGCTCATCCCACAGCTCGAGGCGTATCCCTTCTTGTTCACGGAGAGCCCGCTGCTGGGGAAACCAACGCTGAGCGTCAACATCATCGAGGGTGGGAACAAGACCAATGTTGTGCCGGATGTGTGCCGGATCGTCGTCGACATGCGAACCGTTCCCGGTCAGGATCACGAGGTAATGCTGGCGCAGATCGGCGAGATGGCGACCACCCTGGCGCGGGAGGAGTCGCTCGACGTCAGGGTGGAGATCGACGTCGAGAACGATGTCGGCCCGCTGGAGACGGAGCGGACCAATCCGCTGGTGGAGGCGATCGTCGAATCCGTGCGCAGCGTGCGTGGGGTGGCCCCGCTGGTCGGCGGCGTCCCATACGCGACCGACGCCGCCTATCTGGCGCCGGGATTCGACATGCCGATGGTGATCTGCGGCCCCGGCGGCAGGGACATGCTCCATCAGCCCGACGAGCACGTCGAGGTCGAGCAGCTGGTCCAGGCGGCGTACATTTATGCCGATCTGGCGCAGAGGCTGCTGAGGTAGCGCCCGAGGCAGCTCCGCGCGAGGTGAAGTGACATACCTAGAATGGAGAGCGGAGAGCGCTGATCCAGGAGGGTGTGCCGGCCGTAGTAGAGGATGAGCCCGGAGGAGTGCCGGACCTCCTGCTCAGAGTTACTCGACTCCGTATGGATATGCGTGGAGGTGGAAACGTGAAACGACTTGTTACCGGAATCGCGTGCTTGACCTGTGCCCTGGCGTTCTCATTCGGTCCCGGCGCGGCCAACGCCTCGACGATGAAGTACACCGTGCATCTCAAGGGCATGAACGAGGTGGGGGCGCCCGGCGCGCCGCACGGGTCGGGCACAGCCACGATCACCGTGAACATGTCCAAGCACACGCTGTGCTACACGATCAGCGTTACGGGCTTCAAATTGCCGGCCATCGCCGCGCACATTCACGCCGGCCACGCCGGGAAAAACGGTCCGATCGTGGTGAAGTTCAACAATGTGCCGAACAGCAAGGGCAAGTCCAGCGGCTGCACGATGGTGAGCTCCAAGCTCCTCAAGGCGATCACCGGACACCCCTCGTCGTACTACGTGAACGTCCACACCACTCAGTATCCGGGTGGGGCGGTGCGCGGTCAGGTATAGAGCGTTGGGGGCCCCGTCCGAGCAGGACGGGGCCTCGAGCCCATGACCGCTCCGCGGTTGCCAGAACATCGAGGCGTGCGGGTCCGACGAGCGAAACTCTCCTCGGGCCTGTGCGCCGCGCTGGTAGCGCTGGCCCTCGCCGGCTGCGGGGCCAGCGGCACGAGCAGCGCGCCGCCGGCGACGCGGACGTTCCACGTGACGATCGTCCGCGATGCCAGGACGGTGGGCCGGTACGTCCCGGCCACGATCACCGTTCGGGTGGGCGACCGCATCGTGTTCCGCAATGCCGGCGATGCTCCACACACCGTCAGTGAGACCAACGGCGTCTTCGACTCGGGCACGATCTTCGTGGGGAAGAGCTGGGTGCTGACTGCCAGGAAACCCGGCCGATTCAGCTATTTTTGCCAGTTCCATCCAGGGATGAACGGGACCGTCATCGTCAAGGGGGCGTGACAACTCCCCGGGCCGGTACATGCCGAGATCATGGTGCCGCGCGCAGTACGATGGGCGGATGACAAAGATCGTGATCGTCGGCGCCGGGAGCGTCGTATTCACCCGCAATCTACTTGCCGACTTCTTCGCCTACCCGGAGCTGCGCGGCGGCACCGTCGGTCTGCACGATGTCGACGCCGATCGGCTGCGCACGGCGCAGCGAATCGCAGAGTGGACGGCGGCGCACTTCGGGGCATCGCCGGAGATCCAGGCCAGTCTCGACCGGCGTGACGTGCTGCCAGACGCCGACTTCGTCGTCAACGCCATTCAGGTCGGTGGGATCGCGGCCACCAGAGTGGACTTCGACGTACCCGCCCGCTACGGGATCCAGTACACGATCGCCGACACGGTGGGCGCCGGTGGGGTCATGCGCGGACTGCGGACGATTCCGGTGGTACTCGAGATCGCGCGCCAGATGGAGGAGCTCTGTCCCGCTGCCTGGCTGCTCAACTACACAAACCCCATGTCCATGCTGGTGTGGGCGGCGAGCAGAGCGACCGGCATCCGGACGCTGGGGCTCTGCCATAGCGTCTACTGGACGATTCACCGCCTGGCAGGGTGGCTGAGTGTGCCGTTTGCCGAGGTTCGTGCCGAGACGGCGGGGATCAATCACATTGCCTGGGTCTTGACGCTGCGACACGGCGGCCAGGATCTCTACCCGAGGCTGCGCTCGCTGGTGGAACGAGGCGACATTCCCCCGGGCGACCGCGTACGCGCCGAGCTCTTCCGGCGGTTGGGCTACTTTCCGACCGAGTCGAGCGAACATCACGCCGAGTACAGTCCGTTCTTCCTCGCTCACCCCGAGCTGGTGGAGACGCTGAGGATTCCGCTGCGCGAGTACGTGAGGCGCTGCGAATCCAATCTTGCCGAGTACGACGAAACCAAGCGGAGGCTGGATCGGGGGGAAGAGCTCGCGGTCGAGCCAACCAGCGAGTATGCCGCGGAGATCATTCACTGCCTCCTCACCGGCGAGCGCACCGAGATCGTGGGCAATGTGATGAACCAGGGCCGGTTGATCCCCAACCTGCAGGCGGAGTCCTGCGTCGAGGTTCCGTGTCTGGTAAACGGCACGGGCGTGCACCCGGTGATGGCGGGTGCGCTTCCCACCCAGTGCGCAGCGCTAATCCATCCGTTGATCGATCAGCAGGCGCTCACCGTACAGGCGGCGCTGGAGGAGGACCGGCAGGCGGTCTACCACGCGATGATGCTGGACCCGGTGCTGGCGGGCCGTCTCACGCTGGACGAGATCTGGTCAATGGCCGACGAGCTGATTGAAGCGGAGGGACAATGGTTGCCTCCCTGGCTGCGGGCGTGAGGCGGATGGAGGGTTAGCATGCGCGGGAATGGCTCGGAGCCCACGGACGGCGTGAGAGACGAGCAGCGGAAGGTGCCGGATCTGGAGCGAGCGCGACAGGGTGCCGGATATGCCGACCGCTGGCTCGACCAGCAGCGGCAGCGGAACGATCTGCCGGGACTGGTTGCCGCTATCAGGCTCGGCGACGAGACGCTCCTGCTCGATGGCTACGGCCTCGCCGATGTCGAGCGTGGCGTTCCCATGACGCCCGACCACATTTTTCGCGTGGCCTCCCACTCCAAGACGTTCACGGCCACCGCGATCATGCAGCTCAAGGAGCGAGGCCGGCTCCGGCTGGACGATGCCATCGTGGAGTACGTGCCCTGGGTGCCGGGCCGGCTCGGCGCCGCGACGCTGCGCCAGCTGCTGAATCACAGCTCCGGCATCGTGCGCGATGGCAGAAACGCGGACTACTGGCAGCTCGACCACCCGTTCCCCGATGCCGCCGAGCTGCGGCGTCTGGTGGACGAGGGAGGCGAGATTCTGCAAATCGACGAGGCGTTCAAGTACTCGAATATCGGCTACTCGCTGCTGGGCCTGGCTGTCGAAGCCGCGTCGGCGATGAAGTACCACGAGTACGTGCGCCGGCACATCGTCGATCGCCTGGGTCTGCGCGACACCGGACCGGAGACCAGTGCTTCAGCACGG
>Ga0209168_10002714_pt1 | contig 12602 bp, 9 predicted proteins | sample Coa_R1_FD_187156 | JGI IMG/M metagenome (GOLD analysis project Ga0209168, IMG submission 187156) | Surface soil microbial communities from Centralia Pennsylvania, which are recovering from an underground coalmine fire - Coalmine... | ecosystem: Environmental > Terrestrial > Soil > Unclassified ... | reverse complement strand
TGTTGCCTTGTTTCGAGACTTGCCGGCCCAGGCACAAACGCAGGCTAGCTCGAGTTTTGAGGTGGTCGCAACCCCGAACGACAACCCCAACAGCGAGCTTTTTGCGGCTTCGGCATCTTCTCCCAGCGATATCTGGGCGGTAGGGCAGTCGACAATCCACTTTGATGGCACCACGTGGACAGCGGTTTCCGCTCCAATGATCAAAGGCGACAACAACAGCTTTCTGCAGGGGGTGGTCGCTATTTCTCCGACTTTGGCCTGGGCGGCGGGAAACGTGACTGACGGGGCACATCCGGGGCAGGTGATCGAGCGGTGGAATGGAACGAGGTGGAGCCTGTTTCCTGCCCCCAAGTTCGGGAAGAGAGAGCGGGCGGAGGTCTTCGCCATGACTTCCAGTTCCGCGAATGACGTTTGGGCGATCGGCAACCTAGTGAACCTCGGCACTGGGCTGGCGTCTCCGCTTTTCGAGCACTGGAACGGCACGGTATGGACAGCCACTACGCTGAAATCGAACAATCAGTTTTTGTTTGGCGCGTCGGCCGACGCTGCGAATGATGCCTGGGCGGTGGGATTCAACGGTTCAGACAGCATCACAACCTCAGCGATGCACTGGGATGGCACGAACTGGAAGAGTGTGGCAACTCCCAACGTAGGCGAGGGCACAAACAAGTTGAACGCCGTGCTGGCGCTGGCACCGAACGATGTGTGGGCGGTGGGCTTTTCCACGCCGGTTGCGCCTCCCAAGCAGGCTGCCGCGCTGACGTTGATCGAGCATTTTGACGGTACGAGTTGGGCGGTGGTACCGAGTCCGAATATTGGGCCTAATAGCGCGAATCAGTCGAACCGTTTGCTTGGATTGACAGCGAATTCAGCCAATGACATCTGGGCGTTTGGTTCCTACTTCGTGGCCGACGGGTCGGGGCACCAGATGACGCTGCTTTTGCACTGGGACGGAACCAGTTGGACAGTCGCATCCAGTCCCAGCCCAACGAAGGGCGGGCTTCCTTGTGATCTCCTGTGGGCTGGAGTTGTCTCATCACCGGGCGATGTGTGGATTCTCGGATCCATGCAGGATGGGAGCTTGGCTATACATATGACGCCGCGGGCGGACTCCAGCTTAGTTTCCAGTTTCTAATTTGTCTGAGGGGTGCTATTGGTTCACGATCCGGTTTTATCCCGAGAGAACCCAATTGGGCCAGGCCGTTCCGTGCTCCAAGCTGATGGCTACGCAACCGAAGTCAAAGAGGAGTAGGAGGAGATATGAGTAGCAACGTCCGCACCGCGTGGTCCAGAAACGACTGGCACCTTGATCTTGTCCGCGATTTGCCATCCCAGTCTCTACAGGGCGATCTAAGCATCGACGATCCGGTGAACGATACCGGACTCGGCCCTCGGCACGGCGATTTGCAAGTTCCGGGTGAGTTTGCTTCTCAGCTAAGCCCGATTTGAAATACCAAAACTGTCATGACAAACGAGGAAATTCGACTGGCCGAATCTCGCAAGCGCAAAAAGCATTGGAAGCGCTGGGGTCCCTACCTCAGCGAACGTGCATGGGGCACAGTGCGTGAAGACTATAGCCCGCACGGGAATGCATGGGAATACCTGCCACACGACCACGCCCGTTCCCGTGCTTATCGCTGGAACGAAGACGGCTTGGCCGGGATCAGTGATCGTCGACAGGTGGTTTGCTTTGCCCTGGCACTGTGGAACGAGCGTGATCCGATCCTAAAAGAGCGGATTTTCGGTCTAACTGGGAACGAAGGGAACCATGGCGAGGACGCGAAGGAATACTATTTCTATCTCGACAGCACGCCTTCGCACTCGTACATGAAGTATCTCTACAAATACCCCCACGCGGAATTTCCTTACGCGAAACTTGTAGAGGAAAATCGAGAGCGCGACAAGGGCCAACCGGAATTCGAACTGCTCGATACCGGTGTATTCGACGAAGATCGCTACTTCGACGTATTCGTGGAATATGCCAAGGCCGATGTCGAGGATATTCTGATCAAGATTACGCTCACAAATCGTGGCCCGGAAGCTGCCAATCTTCGGGTTCTGCCCACAGTTTGGTTCCGCAATACGTGGTCATGGGGAAACCGTGCCCGACGCCCGAGGCTGCACGAAGCGCGCCCCGCTCCCAATCCCGTCATCGAACTGAATCTTTCTCCGGTGAACCAGAATCAGTCCAATACCCGCTGGCTCCATTGTGAAGGCTCTCCGGAACTTCTCTTTACCGAAAACGAGACGAATGCTCGAAGGCTATTTGGAATTGAGAATCTCACTCGCTTCGTCAAAGACGGGATCAACGACCATATCGTGCACGGTGTCAAGGAAGCGGTCAACACGGAACTTGTTGGCTCGAAGGCAGCCGCCCATTACGAACTGTCACTCGGTTCGTGTGAGACGGTTGTAATAAGGATGCGACTTGCCGACTCGGACTTCAAAGAAACGAACGCGTTTAACGCCTTCGACAAAACGTTCGCGCTCCGGCAGCGTGAGGCGGAAGAATTTTACGCAACGGTCATTCCTCAGGATCTCTCCGCAGACGCGAAGAACGTCATGCGCCAGGGTTTTGCGGGGATGCTCTGGTCCAAGCAGTTATATCACTACGTCATCAAGGATTGGCTGCGAGGCGACCCGGACAATCCACCGCCACCCGAGGAGCGAAAGAAAGGGCGCAATCATCAATGGACCCATTTGTACAACGCTGACGTAATTTCCATGCCGGACAAGTGGGAGTATCCGTGGTATGCGGCTTGGGATTTGGCATTCCACTGCATTCCGCTTGCCCTGGTCGATCCTGACTTCGCAAAAGAGCAGCTCACGCTGATGCTCCGCGAGTGGTACATGCACCCCAACGGGCAGATACCTGCTTATGAATGGGCTTTGGGGGACGTTAATCCGCCTGTGCACGCATGGGCCGCATGGCGCGTATACAAGATCGACAAGAAGCGCACAGGCCGAGGCGACCGGGAATTTCTGAAGCGCATCTTCCACAAGTTGATGTTGAACTTCACCTGGTGGGTTAACCGCAAGGATGCCGAGGGCATGAATATCTTCCAGGGAGGATTTCTCGGACTAGACAACATCGGCGTGTTCGATCGCGGCGCTCCGCTGCCTACAGGCGGCTATCTCGAACAGTCCGACGGAACCAGTTGGATGGCCATGTACACACTTAATTTGCTGGCTATCGCAATGGAACTGGCTAAAGAGGAGCCCTGCTATGAAGACATGGCCAGCAAATTCTGGGAGCATTTTGTCTACATTGCGCATGCCATGAGCCATCGCGGCCACAACAGCATAGGACTCTGGAACGAAGAAGATGGTTTCTTCTACGATGTGCTGAAGCTACCTGACGGCTCGCACTTCCCAATGAAGATCCGCTCCTTGGTGGGATTGATCCCGCTATTTGCGGTGGAGACTCTGGAGCCGGAAGTGCTCAATCGGCTGCCCGACTTCAAGCGACGTCTGGAATGGTTTATCGATAACCGTCCCGATCTCACGGAAAATTTCGCCTGCATGCGCAGCGAGGGCCTGGGTGAACGCCGGTTGTTGTCCATCGCGAATGAGAATCAGCTTCGCAGCATTCTTAGCTACATGCTGGATGAGCGCGAGTTTCTATCACCGTACGGCATTCGCGCGCTGTCCCAGTTCCATCGGGAACATCCTTATGTACTCCACGTAAACGGAACCGACCACCGAGTGGACTATGAGCCGGGCGAATCGTTGACCGGACTATTTGGAGGCAATTCGAACTGGCGCGGACCGATCTGGTTTCCGGTGAATTTTCTCCTTGTCGAATCCCTGCAGAAGTTCCACCACTATCTGGGTGACGATTTCAAAATCGAGTTCCCGACTGGATCGGGAAACATGAAGACATTGTGGGACGTGTCAGGGGAACTGTCACGCCGGATGACAAACATCTTTCTTCGTGACGAAACGGGCCACCGACCGGTATTCGGCAACTTGGAGAAGTTCCAGACGGACCCCCATTGGCACGACTTGATTCTGTTTCACGAGTACTTCCATGGCGACTCCGGTTCCGGAGTGGGCGCCAGTCATCAAACTGGGTGGACGGGAGTTGTCACCAAGTTAATGCAACAAAGCGGCGAATTCCGCGAACGCAAGAGAACCCAGCCAGCGGCTGCCACTGTTCCGCCAAAGCGGAATTGACTTTTGGGACGGCACTTCCGTCTCTATCTAGATGCATTCACGCTGGCATATTTCGTAGTTACCACCGGTAAACGCAAGGACCAAAGATGATTCAGTTCGAACGGGAGACGTGGAGTGATCTGGAAGTTGCTCTTCGCCGGGAGTGGCTGGAAACCAACGGGCTCGGCGGTTTTGCTTCGTCAACAATCGTTGGTTTGAACACCCGCCGCTACCACGGGCTTCTCGTGGCCGCCACCAAACCACCTGTCGGCCGATTGGTCCTCCTCTCCAAGCTCGAAGAGACGCTTTGGATCGATAGGAAGCGTTTCGATCTATCGGCCAACCGCTATCCAGGTGTCATTCACCCGCAAGGATTCCACTATCTCAAACAGTTTCGCCTCGACCCGTTTCCAGTGTTTACCTATGAAGTAGACGGCATCGAGATGGAGAAGTCCGTGTTCATGATTCACGGCGAAAACAGCGCGGTGATTCATTATGAATTGAGGAAAAACAATCGTCCGGAGGTACCGAAGCACATGCGGCTAGAAATTCGTCCGTTGATTGCATTCCGGGACTATCACAGCATGACCCACGAAAACGGCATGATTAACCCAGCGGTGCAACAAAGCTCCGGATTGGCAAGTGTGACTCCTTATCACGGATTACCGAGCCTGCACCTTGCGCACAACGCTATCGAGCTACGGAAGACGGGCGATTGGTACCGCAACTTTGAATATGAGGCCGAGCGCGAACGCGGGCTCGATTGTTCCGAAGACCTCTTCAATCCGTTTGCGTTGTGTTTCGATCTGCGCTTGCGCCGCCAGGCATCGATCATCGCCTCCACCGAGCAGCGTGATGTTACTCACGCGATCGAATATAAACGGGCGGAAATCACACGTCGCCGGAAAGCGGTCGTGGCATCCCCCATTGAGGATGACTTTGCCCGAAGCCTCGCCGCTGCTTCAGACCATTATCTGGTTGCGCGTGGCGATGAGAAAACGGTAATCGCCGGCTACCACTGGTTCGGCGACTGGGGTCGCGACACCATGGTCGCCCTGCCGGGCCTCACGCTAGCGACCGGCAAGTATGAAATCGCGCGTAGTATCCTGCGCACCTTCGCAAAGCACGTGGATCAGGGCATGTTACCGAACCGCTTTCCGGACGCGGGCGAAACGCCGGAATACAACACGGTCGACGCCGCTCTCTGGTTTTTCGAAGCGGCTCGCGCGTACTTTGGGTGCACGAACGATCTGGAGTTCGTCCGCGATGAACTCTATCCCACGTTTGCTGACATCATTTCTTGGCACGCTCGCGGAACGCGCTACGGAATCAAAGTGGATCCCAGCGGCTTGCTGGCTTCCGGCGAACTGGGAGTTCAACTCACTTGGATGGACGCCAAGGTTGGGGACTGGGTAGTAACACGGCGCCGGGGCAAACCCGTTGAAATCCAGGCTCTGTGGTACAACGCGCTGTGCATTATGGAAGACCTGGCCGGGAGGTTCGGGGACGAGGCCGCGCGAAAGCGCTATCGCCACATGACGGCGGTCGCGCACTGGAGCTTCAACCGACTCTTTTGGAACGAAAAGCTCGGTTGCTTGTACGACGTAGTAAACAGCGGCCCGCCAGATCCATCCATCCGGCCCAACCAGATCTTCGCTGTGAGCCTCTCTCACAGCATGTTGCCCCGCGATCGCGCCAGAAGCGTGGTGGAGAAAGTTCAACAACACCTGCTGACCCCTTTCGGACTTCGCAGTCTTGCCCCAAGCGACCCGCAATACCACGGAAGCTACACCGGCGGCCCCTTAGATCGCGACGGAGCTTACCACCGGGGAACGGTTTGGTCGTGGCTGCTGGGACCGTTCATTACCGCGTATATAAAGGTGAATGAAGGAAGCAAGGAGGCCAGGCGCCAAGCGCAAGCCTGGTTGTCTCCTCTGGAGTTTCACCTCGCGGAAGCGGGGTTGGGTCATATCTCGGAGATCTTCGAGGGCGACGCGCCTCATCGCCCATGCGGATGTATTGCTCAGGCTTGGAGTGTGGCTGAGATTCTACGTGTCTACGTCGAACATGCGATAGGCTCTGAAAAGGGTCGCGTTAAAGGCATAAAGACAGCAGATTTCACCCGTGAAGGCCAATGCGGTGCAGAAGATTTTGGAAGCGCCGGTCGGAACGAAGAGGATCGAAGCCCGGCCGCAGCAAGACGCCCGGGTTAAATCGCTCCTCGAAGCCTTTTTCGAGCCAATTCATGGCTTGATCGTTATCCCCCATGGATGCATAGATCATGGCAATCTCCGAGGCATTCGAATAACTGGTGCTTGATCGCCTCTTCAGAACCTCCAGCAGCTTTACTGCTTCGCTCCGCTTGCCGGATGCGACGTAGGCGCGAGCAAGATTAGCTATGCATGTCGGGCTATCCCCAGAAAGTCCCACCGCTTTTTGCAGTTCCGCGACCGCTTCCGCGTACATGTGTTCTTGCAGGTAGGCCTGGGCGAGTTGATTATGGGCAAGAGCAAAATTAGGATCCATTTCGATTGTTTTGAGGCTCTGCCGTATGGAGTCGTCGTAGGAGTGCGCGAGGCCAAGGAGTTCTGCCAAATCGGCGTTAATGATGAGAGATAGGGGATCCAGATTTTCCGCCTTTCTCATTTCCGTGATCGCTTCGTCAAATCGACCCAATAGGACCAAATGCCAAGCGTACCAATGGTGAGCGGTAGCGTAGCCTGGATTCAGTTCAATGGCCCGTTGGAATTCCTTTCCGCCAGCATCCAGATCCCAATCGAAGCCATCCAAAACGAATGCAAGCGAGTTGTGGGCTTCGCCGAGCGCGTTGTCCAACTCGAGAGCATGGATCGCCGCCGCCTTCGCTTCGGGGAACGCCTCCTTAGGGGTCATGACTGCATACTGCCAGTCTCCCAATAGAGCGTAGGTATCAGCTAGGCCGGAGTACGCCTTGGCGTAGTTCGGGTCCTCTTCAGTCGCCTGCTCGAAATAAGCCAGGGCGGCTTTCAACCCCTCTGCCGTTCGCTTGTTCCAGAAGTAACGCCCTTTGAGATAGGACTGGTAGGCTTCTGGATTAACGGCCTTCGCGCTTTTCAGCGCAGCTTGTTCCTGCGGTGTCAGATTGATCCGAATCTGATCGGCAATGGCGCTAGCCACCCTGTTCTGGAGCGCCAAAGTATCGCGCAGTTCACCCTCGTAGCTCTGTGACCATATGTGCTTGTCCGTGGAAGCCTCGATCAACTGCGCCGTGATACGCACTCGGTCGCCGGAGCGGAGCACTGTGCCTTCAACCACGGCATCCACGTTCAGCTCATGAGCGATCTGCGGTAGAGGCTTGCGCACTCCTTTGTAAGCCATTATGGAGGTGCGGGAGATTACCCGTAGAGCGCTGATCTGTGCCAAGTCCGTGATCAACTCATCCGTCATGCCATCGGCGAAGTAGTTTTGTGAAGTGTCACCAGAAAGGTTCTCCAGCGGTAGTACTGCTAAGGATCGGATACCCGCGGGCGCGTGGTCACGCGAACGAAATACCCAAACGGAGAGAATCGACAAACTCAGGACGAACGCCAAGGCGACGATGACTCGACCGGTTAGCCACACCCGGCGTCTGGGCGCGACAGCCAACCCGGCGCCCTGGAGCGCATGCCCTGTCTTCTTTTCTTGTGACCCAGGCAGATTACCAGCTGCAGATTCCGGCACTTTTGGGCGGGCGTCTGCATCGAGGACTGACACATCCGCGATAAAGCGGTAGCCACGTTTTGGAAGAGTCTCGATGAATCGCGGATTCTCAGCCGAGTCCCCCAAGGCACTCCGCAGCTTCCCGATAGCGATATTGAGAGCCTGATCGAAATCACCAAAACTTTCGTTCGGCCAGACTCGGTTGCGCAGTTCCTCACGGGTAACGACTCCCCCCGGATGTTCCAGAAGGATCTCCAGCAGCTTCATGGGCTGCTGCTGCACTCTGATCCGCAAACCCGCCTTGCGCACTTCGCCCGACTGGAAACAAACCTCGTAAGTTCCAAACCGCACGACGGAATGAGGGGGCGAGGATTCCATACAACAACTGGGCCTTTGCACAGGAGTCTAACATTTCGCGCGCAAAAACATTCCCAAGTCTAGGATACCCGCCGAGCTAAGTCACTACCCGCCAACCATTTAGCAGACAATGACTTGGATATATCGAGAAAGTCCTTAGTTAATTGACACCGAATGATTAGCACGTCAGATTCGCTGCAGCCGGGGTTCGAGCTGATTCAGGGAGAAGGCAAATGAGGCGTACTGGATTTCGGTCTCAAGGAATGGTCCGATTTGGGGCTTCGTCCGCCCAGGACGATCGACCGTCGGCAGGGTTCGAAGAATTAGCCATGCCCCTGTTCGATTCTCTTTACAACTTTGCTAGCTGGCTTGTCCACAACAAGAGCAATGCCGAGGATCTCGTACAAGAGACCTACCTGAAGGCTTTGCGCGGCTTCGCCTCCTTTCGACCTGGCACCAACTTCCGGGCGTGGATGTTTCGAATCCTAAGAAACACTTTTCTAAGTTCACGCACAACACTCGATCGAAGCCTGACTGTTGAGATCGACTCGGAGGATGACGTCCCGGTGCTGCCTGCAACCTGCACCACTCCTGAATCCCTGTTGATCGAACGTTCCCAACAAAATGCCGTTCGGAATGCAATCGAGCAACTACCGGTCACCTTTAGGGAAGTCCTTTTACTGTGCGATGTCGAAGATGCGTCTTACCGGGAGATCTCTGAAATATTGTCGATCCCGGTAGGAACTGTTATGTCGCGCCTAGCCCGAGCGCGGAAGGCGGTTCGCGAGTCACTGTTTAGCAGTCTGCACGTAACTATCCAGAGAGCGGTCTCATTACGCCGCGACGTGCGACAAGGGTAGGGTTTTGCGGGAGAGAGGAGGCTTCGATAACGCGGTGTGATACCTAAGGCACAAAGCAGTCGTGGAATCGCAACAGAAAGAAGGAGGATTATGGCAACTGCTATCTCGTCAGCCACCTTGAACACCCCAATATCAGGACTGCGGCTCGCCCCAATGGGGCGGATTTTGGTCATCGAGGACGATGGTGCTTTGCGGAAGGTTCTGCGGCGCCTGTTCTCGTCGGAAGGGTACGAGGTCGATGTCGCTGCCGATGCTGATTGCGGTTTGGAGAGACTTCGACAAGGAACGCCAGCGGCCGTGGTCCTTGATCTGCCTCGTCCGGGGTCCTCAGGGTGTGATCTTTGCAAGAAAATCGCAAACCTGATTCCGGGCCTACCCCTCATAATTCTTAGCGGGAGCTCGGACGTTGCGGACAAGGTCCTTCTGCTAGAAATGGGGGCGGACGATTACGTGACCGTGCCGTTCAGTCCGAGGGAACTGGTTGCGCGTCTACGTGCGCTAATCAGACGGCATCCCGCGTTAAACCGGAAGGCGTATATCTCTTTGCGGACGTGAGAGTAGATTTTTCCAAAACCGAAATCACTCGTGCAGGCGAAAAGGTTATAGTCACTCCAAAGGAATTCAAGACACTGGAGTTCTTGATTAAGAACGCCCAACGCGTGATCCCAAGGGATGAACTTCTCGATAAAGTTTGGGGGTACGAGAGCTACCCCTGCACACGGACGGTGGACAACCACATGCTGAGGCTCCGACAGAAGCTGGAGATCGACCCGTCCCACCCGTCACACTTTCTCACAGTACACGGCCTAGGCTATAAGTTTGTGGCTTAAGCCATTCTGGCGTATTCCGTAGGTCCGGTTCATCCTGCTGGAACCCCGGCCCGGCGAATCCGTGGGAGCCGCGTACTTCTCGGAAAGTATCGGTCGTAAGCTGTCCTGCTCACTCTCCCGAGAACACAAACGTTTCCTCTTCGGCGACCAAGAAAATCGGTGCGCCGCCGGAGGAGATCGCCACTGCATTTGCAATGGTTTGTTTACCGCCTTCCGATTCGGCACACGCTTGCAGAGCCTCTACGGTTGGGAAATGGATCTCTGCAATGCGATGGAAGGGCGGTGTACCTTCGGGAGAACCAGCTACTTTGCTCGCCACAATCTTGGTCTTGCCGGCCAACTTCTCGACGGCCATGGGGACATGCTGGTTGTGGTAGACGCGCTCAAAGGATTCAATGTCTGTGGGACGGGGGTACATTACGATCAACTTAGCGCCAGCCATATCAATCTCCTTGAAGATATAAGTGTTTGTATTTGTGAATAGTCGCGACCTTCGAAATTGCTTTTCAAGTTTTCAACTTTAGACAAATCTGTGAGTTGCGATGGTGACATCGCAACTCACAAGACGACATCGTGTAAGTTAGAACGCCGCTATTCCGTTGAAGCCGCTAAGTGGTGAGACGCCACTGGCAGATCCAACATTAAGGAGCGTCCCGTCTTTCTGAACGGCGAAAATGCCAATTGCTCCAGCAACCGAGTTCAAGGTGTAAATGAACTTGCCATCGGAACTGACGGTGATATCAAGATTGACAGATCCCTCGGGATTAATGCCGACCACGGTTCCCGGCAACGCGGCCAATGCCCCGGTGTTCGCGATGGCAAAGCCCGAGATGGTGGACGAGCCGGCATTGGAGGTGTAAACGAAGCTGCCGTCAGGGGTGACCACATTCCAACAATTCGCAGCTCCTAGTGTCGGAACGCTGGTGCTGATAGGGGTTAGTGTGCCATTGCCGGCGACCTCATAGGATGAGATGGCCGAGCCGTTGGCTACTCCAGAAGGACCGGTCTCGGAGACCAGAGCCGCTCCGTTCGGGGCGAAACTCACCGAGAATGCGCCCGGGCCTGCACTCGGGTTTACCACGATCGGAGATAGAGTGCTATCGCCTTGGACACTGAAGACGTCAATGTCGTTCGTCAAGCGCTCGACCACAACCAGAAACTTGCCGTCCGGACTAAAGGCCAGCCCTCCCGCACCCGAATTATTGGTGGAAAGAAAGCGAGTGGAATTGGGGATTTGCTTAAGCTTGCCATGGTCCAGTGTGAAACCAACGACATTGCTGCTGCCGCCAACGTTGACTACGTACACCAGATTTCCGTGCTGCGCCACGGCATTCGGTTCACTGCCTCCGGAGATCACTTTGTCCACCAGTGATAACCTTGATCCGTGAACGCTAAATACGGAAACACTGCCGCTGCCGGCATTCACTGCGAACAGGAGCGAGTGATCCTGGCTCAGTGTTAACGATCCTTGAGATTCTAAGGGGTCGTTGTTACCACCGCTTCCTCGGCCACCGGTGGCGAATCTGCCGCCTTCCTGCAACGTGCCGTCGCTAGCCCGACGATATGCGATCACTTCGTTCTTATCTACATTGTTGGTCATAACAAACACAGCGCCTGCACTATTTGTATCTGCATCTTGCGCTTTGCTGGGTGTTGACGAAGCCAAACCAATAGCGAGGCCGGCCATTAATAGTGTGTGCATTACTTTGCCCATTAGATTGCTCCCACAGTTTGAGTCGCAGTCCACTTGACCATAAGGCAACTGAAGTACACAATCTGTGGCCCATGGTCGAAGTGCAGCGTCCTGATAGGATGAGTCGGTGCGAGAAAAGTTACAGTGCGGACAAAGTAGGGCGTGATTGTAGTCATCGCTGCGCAGAGAAAGAGTGGGTTGCACAGGGAAGCGCGTCAACATTTTAGTATTCGCCAGGAAAATCCAGCGTGGAATCGAGATGGCGGTGTATTTGTTGACCTCGCTTTTCAAAGCCGTGTCGGACCGATCGAGAACTGCGGCTTGAAGTCAGAAGCCCTGTAACTATCCAATCTGGGTTGGCCAGAGATTATTCCCGCCGCGGCAAAAAAGTCCGGGAGGGATGGAAGTGAGTGCTGCCCGGCTGACCAGCCAGGGGTAACTCCCAACGGGGAGGAGCGGAGTTTGGGGCTAACTGAAGAGGCACCGTGCTCGTCGACATGCTGACGGCCACCTGGCACGGGTCATCAGAATACCGATGTCCAATCTATGACGTGGCTTTAAACAATTTCGCAAGACTATCGATGTCCGCAGCACTTGCGTCACCGATCACGAAATACCGGAGCCCGCCCTGACTCCATGTTTCCATATTGAACGACAATTTCGCCGGCTTGAGGGAACTATCAGTCAACCTTGTCGGCAAGGACCGTTCTTGGAATACGAAAACGGAAATATGGTGTTTCCGCGCGCCGTAAATGAGATGCGCACCCGGTGTTTGCTCAAGATAAGTCATCCGCCCGCCGAGCAGAGAGAACTCGCTATTCTGGAGTTCCGGCAAATTGAACGCGAAAGGAATCCTTCCTTGGAACCAGGGCTTTACCGTGTGCCGGTCGGTTGAGATCACATCGACCGGCGATGAACTGGCCAGCGTCGCCACGTGTAAGTCTGCAATCTCGCTGAACACCTGGTCTCTGCCTGATCGGTTTCCAAAATAGGTTGAAGTTAAGGTTCCGACAACGAGAACGACGGCTG
>Ga0209168_10002713_pt1 | contig 12603 bp, 6 predicted proteins | sample Coa_R1_FD_187156 | JGI IMG/M metagenome (GOLD analysis project Ga0209168, IMG submission 187156) | Surface soil microbial communities from Centralia Pennsylvania, which are recovering from an underground coalmine fire - Coalmine... | ecosystem: Environmental > Terrestrial > Soil > Unclassified ... | reverse complement strand
CAGTGGATGTTCCCGGACCTGCCGTCGAAGCTCTCGGTGCAATGGCGAAGGCTCATGGCGTGCATCTCGTGATCGGCGTAATTGAACGCGATGGCGGAACACTTTACTGCACGATTTTGTTTTTTTCGCCGGATGGTGCATTGCTCGGCAAACATCGCAAGTTGATGCCGACGGCAATGGAGCGGCTCATCTGGGGCTACGGCGACGGCTCGACTCTGCCGGTATTTGACACCGCCCTGGGAAAGATTGGGGCGGTGATCTGCTGGGAGAATTACATGCCGCTACTGCGGACGGCTATGTATGCGAAGGGCATCCAGCTTTATTGCGCCCCCACGGTGGATGACCGCGCCACATGGACACCGACCATGCAGCACATTGCGCTCGAAGGGCGCTGCTTCGTGTTATCGGCCTGCCAATTCATCCGGCGTGGAGCGTATCCGCCGGAACATCCTGCGATTCAGGGGGACGATCCGGAGGCGGTACTGATCGCAGGCGGAAGCGTGATCGTAAATCCGCTGGGCCGGATTCTCGCCGGTCCCTGCCGGGAGGGGGAGCAGATTCTGATAGCGGATCTGGACCTTGGTGAGATTGTCGAAGGCAAGTACGATTTAGATGTTGTAGGTCATTATGCCCGGCCGGATGTGTTCCGGTTGATCGTGAACGATCGGCCGATGGCGGCGGCGGAATTTCATTCAACGCCCTCGATCCCGCCTCCATAGCTTGACAGATGCCATTCGTATTCAATATCGTGGCCGTCGATGATATCTCACATCCACAGAAGAGCGTTCCTTCAAACTGCGGCCGGCGTAGCGGCGGGACTGAGCGCGCCTCAAATCAATTTTGGCGCGTCTTCCAAGCCGCCCAATATCGTCTACATCATGGCCGACGATCATTCTTCCCATGCGATCGGGGCGTATGGCAGTTATCGCAACCGCACGCCGAATATCGACCGCCTCGCCGATGGGGGAATGCGCTTCGATAGTTGCCTGTGCACGAATTCGATTTGCACGCCCAGCCGCGCTGTGATTCTCACCGGCCAATACAGCCACATCACCGGCGTGAAGACGCTGGCCGACCGGCTGGATCCGAACCGCCAGACTGTCGCAAAACTGTTGCAACATTCCGGCTATCAAACCGCCATCGTGGGCAAGTGGCATCTGGTGAGCGATCCACAAGGGTTCGACTATTGGAATATTCTGCCAGGGCAGGGCGTTTATAACGATCCGGTGCTGATTGAAATGGGAACGCGCAAGCAGCATCCAGGTTACGTAAGCGATATCATCGCCAACTTGAGCCTGGACTGGCTGCGCCAACGCGATAAGAAGAAGCCGTTCTTCCTGATGTGTCATCACAAAGCACCACACCGTCCCTGGGACCCCAATCCGAAATACGCCAATCTGTACAATGGCCCGATCCCGGAGCCTTGCAATCTCTACGACCACTACGAGCACCGGTCGCGGGCCGCGGCACTGCAGAGAATGACTGTCGGCATCAATATGAATAAGCGCGATTTCAAAATGGACCCGCCGCCGAGTCTTGAGGGCGATGCGCTGCGCAAGTGGGGCTATCATCGCTACTTGCAGGATTATCTACGGTGCGTGGCGTCCGTGGACGATAATGTTGGCCGCGTGCTCGATTATCTGGATAAAGAGAAGCTGGCCGAAAACACGGTCGTGATTTACACATCCGATCAAGGCATGTTCCTCGGCGAGCACGGCTATTTCGATAAACGGTTTATGTATGAGGAGTCGCTACGGATGCCGTTCCTGATCCGGTATCCGCGCGAGATCAAACCGGGCTCAACGAACAACGACATTGTACTGAACCTGGATTTTGCCGAGCTGTTTCTGGACTTCGCCGGACAAAAGACTCCGGACGATATGCAAGGGCGCAGCTTCCGGCCACTGCTGCACGGCAAGACACCGGACGACTGGCGCACTTCGATGTATTACCGGTATTGGATGCATCTATCGGATCACGCCGTGCCGGCTCACTATGGCATCCGCACCAAACGTTACAAGCTGATTTACTATTACGGACAGCCGCTCGACGCCAAAGGCGCCGTGCAAAGGCCGACAGAGCCGGAATGGGAAATGTTCGACCTCGCGACCGATCCGAATGAAATGTACGATGTGCATGACGATCCCGTCTATGCAACGGCAAAGGCCGAGTTGACGACCGAATTATCGCAACTGCAAACCAAATTTAAGGACACGCCATGGAATGGATAAAACGGGTTGTTCTCATCGCACTCGCAATCGGCCTGGCCGCTTGCTCGCAAAAGCCGGAGCCGGTGAAGACCGAGACCTCAGCGAGTACTGCACAAGAGTTGCGCGACAAGCGTCTGCAGTGGTGGCGCGCGGCTCGCTTTGGCATGTTTATCCATTGGGGCCTGTACTCAGTCGCGGCCGGCGAATGGAAGGGCAAGCAGGAACCGTGGATCGGTGAATGGATTATGAAGCGCGACAAAATTCCTGTCGCGGAGTACGCGACGCTGGCCAAGCAATTCAACCCGGTTAAGTTCAACGCCGATACGTGGGTGGGCATCGCGCGCAACGCCGGCATGAAATATCTGACCATTACCGCCAAGCATCACGATGGATTCGCGATGTTCGGCTCCAAGGTATCGAGCTACAACGTCGTCGATGCGACACCCTGGCATCACGATCCGATGAAGGACCTGAGCGCCGCGTGCGCGAAGGACGGAATAAGATTCTGCTTCTACTATTCGCAGGCGCAGGACTGGCACGACCCAAATGGCGTTGGCAACGACTGGGATTACGACGAAAGCAAGAAAGATTTTCACAAATATTTCGAGGACCTGGTGAAGCCTCAGGTGAAGGAGCTGCTGACGAATTACGGGCCGATCGGCTTGATGTGGTTCGATACGCCATTCAAAATCAGCAAGGAGGAGAGCCAGGAACTCGCCGCCTGGGTTCACCGGATCCAGCCGGAAACAATTGTAAATGGGCGGATCGGGAACGGGGCCGGCGATTATGAAGAAATGGGCGATAACCAGATTCCGGGCGGCGTCGTAAAGCGTGACTGGGAAGTGCCCGCGACGATGAATGACACCTGGGGGTATAAAAAAGCCGATCACAACTGGAAATCGACCGAAACTATTGTTCGCCAGCTTGTCGACATAGTCGGGAAGGGAGGGAATTATCTGCTGAACGTAGGTCCAACGGGTGAGGGCGTCATCCCCCAGCCGAGCGTGGAGCGGCTTGCGCAGATCGGCGAGTGGATGAAAGTGAACGGCGATTCGATTTACTCAACCACTCCCAGCCCCTTCCCCTATGAGTTCGACTGGGGCGCAATCACAACTAAACCAGGCAAGATCTTCCTGCAGATCATCGACTGGCCGAAGCACGACTTCCTGCTGTACGGATTGAAGAGCAAAGTGAATAACGCGTATCTATTAGCGGACGCACAGCACACTCCGCTCAAGATTACGCAGAACCATGATGACGCGAAAAATCTCGATATTCTCCGGATTTCACTGCCCGCTAAGGCGCCGGACCCGTATGTATCCGTGGTGGCGCTGGAGATCGACGGGCAGCCGCAAGTAAATACGGCGCTGGCGCAACAGCCCGACCATACCATCACGCTGCCGGGTTTCTTTGCCGACGTGCACCACTCGGGCAGCGGCGAGCATTTGAAGATGGACAATCGCGGTGTGGCCACGAACTGGTTCAACAAAGATGAATGGCTGAGCTGGGATTTTGAGGTTAGCGATCCCGGCACATTTGCTGTGACGCTACTCACGAGCGAGAAGCGGCAGCGGGAGAAAACAGATTGGGAAGGCGGCCACATCGTGCGGGTTGAAGTAGGCGGCAAAACGGTAGAAGGAAAGGTCACTAACCAAGGGCGGTTGTCGAATTTCCGAAACCTATTGTGGCCGGATGTCGTGTCGAAGCTAGGGACGATCACGATCGAGAAGCCCGGTATGATTCATTTGGCGCTTAAGCCAGTGAAAATCAACAGCGAGAAGAAGATTGGGTTCATGCTGCACGCGGTGCGTTTGACGCCGGTGCGCTGAAAGCGCCAATCTTCACCACTTGCATTTAGCCGCTCCAGTGCGGTTTCATGAACCCATGATCCTATTTCGACACGTGCTGGCGTGTTCAATTCTCGTCGTGACAGCGGCATCCGGTTGGGCGGCCGACAAAAAAGCTCCCGGTAGCTACTTGGCTTACATTGGGACCTATACCAACAAAGGCAAGAGCGAGGGGATTTACAGTTACCGGTTCCAACCGGGCACGGGCGAACTGATCAAAATGGGGCTAGCCGCATCAACTCCCAATCCAACTTTTCTCGCCGCTTCGCCGGATAACCGGTTCCTCTATGCGGCCAACGAGACCTCCGAATTCCAGGGGCAGAAGACCGGCTCAGTGAGTGCATTTTCGATCAACGCTGCAACAGGACAACTCACGCTGCTGAACAGTGTTTCCTCCCGCGGCCAAGGACCCTGCTACGTTGCCGTGGATAAAACCGGCAAATGCGTGATGGTGGCGAACTACGGCAGCGGCAGCATAGCGGCATATCCGGTGAAGTCCGATGGGAGCCTGGGCGAGTCGTCTTCTTTCATCCAACACAAGGGATCGGGTGCAGATCCACAAAGGCAGAGAGGACCACACGCCCACTACATCAATGTCTCTCCGGATAACAGATTCGCGATCGTTTGCGACCTGGGGCTGGATGAAGTGCTGGTCTATCGGCTGGATGCAGCACAGGCAACCTTGACGCCCAACGACTTTCCGTTTGCCAAAGTGGATCCGGGCGCGGGACCGCGGCACTTTGCGTTTCATCCGAATGGCCGGTTCGGTTACGTGATCGATGAAATGGGTTCCACCGTGACCGCTTTCTCCTGGGATTCCAGCAAAGGCGAGCTGCGGAATTTGCAAGTAGTGAGCACTTTGCCGAAGGGCTTCTCGGGCGAAAACAGCGGCGCTGAAATCGCGGTACACCCCAACGGAAAATTTCTCTACGGGTCCAATCGCGGCAATAACAGCATCGCGGTGTTCACGATCGATTCCCACAAAGGCACTCTGAAGCTGATCGATAACACTTCGACGCAGGGTCAGACACCGCGCTTCTTCGGCCTCGGTCCGACGGCGCGGTACTTATTCGCAGCGAATCAGGACACCGACAACGTGGTGCTGTTCAAAGTCGATCCGAAGACAGGCCGTTTGGCGCCGTCGGGAACGTCGATTTCGCTTGGTTCGCCCGTCTGCATTGTGTTTGTGCCCACGCCGTAGCGAGGCCCAGGCAGATGCGCTCCGCTGTGCAAAGATGAACATCATTCTTCTCTCTACCTACGATTTAGGGCATCAGCCATTCGGATTGGCTTCACCTGCGGCTTGGTTGCGGGCTGCCGGACATGCAGTGCGCTGCGTCGATCTTGCGGTGTGCGGACTGCCGGCGCAGGCGGTGCGGGAAGCGGATCTGGTGGCGTTCTATTTGCCGATGCATACGGCCACCCGGCTAGCTGTGCGCGCCATCGAGAAAATAAAACAACTCAATCCCCAGGCGCACCTGTGCTGTTACGGGCTATATGCGCCATTGAATGATTCATACTTGCGTAAGATCGGGGTGGCGACTGTATTGGGTGGTGAATTCGAAGCGGCGCTCACAGCGCTAGCTGCACGGCTGAGTAACGGCGACTCTGCAGAACAGAAAGAGCCGCTGATTTCGCTCGAGCGGCTTAAATTTATGACGCCCGATCGAGCGGGGCTTCCCGCGATTCAGCGCTACGGGCGGCTGCGCGTGAACGGAGACGAAAAGCTAGCGGCCTATACGGAGGCGAGCCGCGGCTGCAAGCACCTATGCCGGCATTGCCCGATCGTGCCCGTCTATGCCGGGGCGTTCCGCGTCGTACAGCAGGATGTGGTGCTGGACGATATCCGGCAGCAGATCGCGGCTGGCGCGGCCCACATCACGTTCGGCGATCCGGACTTCTTCAACGGCCCCACGCACGCAATTCGTATTGTCGAGGCGCTGCATCGGGTATTTCCAGGCGTTACGTACGACGTTACGATCAAGATCGAACATTTGCGCAAGCATCGCGAACTGTTACCCGTGCTGCGCCAGACCGGCTGCCTGTTTGTGACCAGCGCAGTGGAGTCAGTGGACGACCGCGTTCTCGAAAAACTGGATAAGGGACACACACGTGCCGATTTTTATGAAGTGGCAGCGGCCTTCCGGGAGGTGGACCTTACGCTGGCTCCAACGTTCATCCCGTTCACGCCGTGGACGACGCGCGATGGCTTCTGCGACCTTCTGCGCGTGATGGCAGCTCTCGACCTCGTGGAGAACGTCGCACCGGTCCAACTTGCGTTGCGGCTGCTGATTCCGGCAGGCTCGCGAATGCTGGAGCTGGACGAAATCCGCGCCATCGTGAGTGACTATGATGAAGCGGCGCTGCTGTACCGCTGGCGCCATCAAGACCCCGGTATCGACGATCTGGCCGCGCAAGTATTTCGTCTGGTTGATGAAGCGCAGAAGGCTGGCCGGTCGCGCCGGGAGATTTTCTCGGAAGTTTGGCAACTCGCTCAACACGAGCCGCTACCAAAGAATTTTGACCGGCCCGCGCGCGCTGCGATACCTCAGATGAGTGAGCCGTGGTACTGCTGCGCAGAGCCGAGCCAGGAGCAGTTGGCGTTCGTTTAGCTTACGCCAAAATTTCCTTGACCACGTTGCCGGCTACATCGGTGAGGCGAAAATCGCGGCCGCTGTAGCGATAGGTGAGCCGCGTGTGATCGAAACCGAGCAAGTGCAGCGCAGTCGCATGCAGGTCATGCACGTGGCACGGCTTCTCCACGGCCTTGAAGCCAAAATCGTCAGTGGCGCCGTAGGTGATCCCGCCCTTTACGCCTCCCCCGGCCAGCAGAGTACAGAAGCCATGGACATTGTGATCGCGTCCGTTTCCAACCCGTTCAAGACCGCTGTTCTGGATCATGGGCGTACGTCCAAACTCACTGCCTATGATTAGCAGGGTGTCTGCAAACAGTCCGCGCGATTTCAGATCTTCAATCAGCGCAGCAATGGGGGCATCCGCCGCCTGGGCAAGCTTCGCGTGAACCCGGATATCGTCGTGACTGTCCCAGGGCTGGAAATTTCCAAAATAAATCTGCACCATGCGCACGCCACGTTCCGCCAGCCGGAGCGCCATCAGGCAGCCTCTCGCAAAATCTCCGTCACCATAACGCGCGCGGGTGGCCGGACTCTCCTTCGAAATATCGAAAACGCCGGGAGCCTCTGTCTGCATGCGGTAGGCGACCTCCATGGCCTCAATACCAGCCTCCAATTCGGGCTGATGTCCTACCTCCTGAAGATAGGAGCGGTTCACTTTATCGAGCAACGCGAGCTGGTCCTGCTGCTCGGCAGGGCTGTATTTCGAGTTTCGGATGTTCGGTACCAGTTTGTCCGGTTCCTGTTCGCCGGAAGCGATGTAGGTGCCCTGGTATACAGAAGGTAAAAACGTCGAATCCCATAACTGCGCGCCCAGCACGGGATATCCGGGGCACAGCACGACGAAGCCCGGCAAATTCTGGTTTTCAGTGCCCAGGCCGTAAGTGACCCAGGAACCCATGGAAGGGCGTCCTGTCAATCCATGGCCACAGTTCATCATCAGCAGCGAAGGCCCATGATTGCCGTTATCGGAATACATCGAACGAATCACACAAATATCGTCGATATGCGAGCCGACGCGCGGAAAGATCTCGCTCACCTCGATTCCACTCTGGCCGCACTTCCGAAATTCAAATGGTGAGCGCATGAGGTTGCCGGAGGCTCGGTCGGTCTGGATTTTCGGGCCCGGCATGGGTTGGCCATCGTACTTGGTCAACATTGGCTTCGGGTCGAAGGTATCGACGTGCGACATCCCGCCGTTGAGGAACAGGAAGATCACGCGTTTCGCTTTGGGCGGGAAATGCGGCGCTTTGGGCGCCAGCGGTCCGCGCTCGCTCTCCGCGCAGAGGAGATTAGCCAAACCCAGGGTTCCAAAACCACAACCCATGAAACGTAGGGCATCGCGTCGATTCATTTGAGACCTCCTAATTCACAGAACTGAACTCCGCCGAACTGAGTAGTACTTGCACATATTGTGGCCACGCCTGGCCGGTCTTGGCTAGAAATTCCAATCCAAGTTGTATCTCAGGGCTCGAAGGCGAGCGCGCAAAAAGTAACTGGTAAGCACGTGCGATCTTAACAGCATCATCGTTTTCCGCCGCGTTCAGGCGATCCGCAAGCGCTTTGGCCTGCAGAGCGACAAAGCTGTTGTTCATAAAATAAAGCCGCTGCATGGGCCCAACTGTCGCCATTCGCTGTTCGCTAGTCATATTGGGATTCGGAAAATCGAATAAAGCCAAGGTGGAATCCAATTTGGTGCGGCTGATCAGCGCATAGACGGTGCGGCGGCAATTCGTGTCGGTAAGCGGCTGCGGCGGTCCGCCCACCGCTAGATCCAGCTTGCCCGAGACTGCCAGAAGCGCGTCGCGCAAAGCTTCCACATCGAGGCGTTGGCGAAGATTGGCCCGCCACAGCAGCCGATTTGCGGGATCTTCGGTAAAATCCTTGTCGTCCTGTTGCGTGCTCAATTGATAGGCCGCCGATAACATGATCTCGCGATGCATCGCTTTGATGGACCAGTGCCGCTCGACAAATTCGGCCGCCAAATAATCCAGCAACTCCGGATGCGTTGGCCGTTCACCTAGGAGTCCGAAGTTGGACGGCGTTCGCACGATTCCTTGGCCGAAATGACCTTGCCAGATGCGATTCACCATCACGCGTGCGAACAGGGGATTAGCCGGCGTCGCAATATCTTCCGCCAACTCCAGACGGCCGCTGCCATTTTTGAACGGAGGCGGTTCGCCATTGGACAAAATCGCGAGAAATCGCCGGGGCGCCACTTCACCCAGATTCTTCTCGTCTCCACGAATATGGACTCTAATGTCGGCTGGTTTCGCGCAGTCGCGGATGATGTGCAGAAATGGATACTGTGGCGGCAGGTCCTGTTTCAGGCGAGAAAGGCGCGCCTGCATAGCCGCCAGGTGCTCACGCCACTCGGGCGCCAGGAACCGCGGAATATCTTTCGCGCCATAGTAATAGACGCCGCCCTTGAAATCTACAAAGTCCTTCTTATAAGGCTCTGAGGCCAAGTCCCGCCATAAATAGTATTTCTCGATCGGCAGAGATTCCAGGTTTGTGTATTGGCGGACATGCTCATCCCGCACGCCGGCGGCGCCGCCCAGTTTGACGTAGTTGCGATCGTCCATCGCGTGCTTTTCTGCAAACATGGTGAGAACGAAATCCTGGAATCCGTCCGCGAACGTTTGCGCTTTTTCACGGCCGGCATGGTTTGCCACCAAGTCGTCCCAGGGTTTCAAGAACTTATGATCGCGGCTCGGATTTTTTAGATAGCCTATCCAGCGCTCTAGTGTGGTCTCGTCCAGATTCTCGTCCCGAGCGGCGGTGGCGCAGTCCGGCTTCACTGCGTTCATGACATCCCAGGCTGCCATCAGGTAGCGGGAGGTTTTCGCCGCCAGAATTTCGCTCAGCTCGGTGCTGTGCTTCTCAACAAAATCAGCCACCGCGTTCTTCTGATCGTCGATTTCCTTCTTCATGCGCTTGTATGAAGCCACCGTGTTTTCGTCTACGAGCGTGTATTCCTGTGCCTCGGTGCTTTTGAATACGCCGAGGAGCGAGTAGAAATCCTGTGTAGGGATCGGATCGTACTTGTGATCGTGGCAGCGCGCGCAACCGGTCGTTAGCCCTAGGAAAACTTGGCCCGTAACGTCCACGCGATCGTCATCGCGTGGGCCCAGAGCGTAGAACCCCAGTGCGGGAACCAGGTCTGCCGGGTGTGCGCTCTTTAGTAAATCGCCCGCGATCTGCGCTTTCACGAACAGGTCGTAGGGCATGTCCTTATTGAACGCCTCAATCACCCAGTCACGATAGCGATAAGCATTGGGAAAGGGAGTATCTTTGCTCGCGCCCAACTCACCATCGGCGTAACGCGCCAGGTCGAGCCAATAGCGCCCCCAACGCTCACCGTAATGAGGTGATGCGAGCAGCCGGTCGACAACTTTGGCAAATGCGTCCGGGGACCCGTCGTTTACAAATGCTTCCACTTCCGCGGGCGCGGGCGGAAGCCCGAGGAGATCGAATGTGGCGCGGCGGATTAGCGCCCGTTTGTCGGCAGGTCTCACAGGCTGGAGGCCCTTCTGCTCGAGCTTCGCGAGTATGAAATTATCGATCGGGGTTTTTGGCCACGCCTTGTCGTGGACCTCGGGAACTGCCGGCTTCTGCACAGGCTGAAAAGCCCAGAACTTGCGCTGCTGTGCCGTTATAAAATACTTGCCGCTGTTGCTTGGCAGAATACCAGGGGTTTCAGGCCAGACGGCGCCCATTTTTACCCACGTGGTAAGGTCCGCAATCTCTTGATCCGCTAGCTTGCTCTGCGGGGGCATTTTGTAGCGCGGGTGGGTCTGCCGGATGGCCTGGATTAGAACGCTCTTATCGGGATCGCCGGGAACAACAACCGCGCCGTCCCGACCGCCTTTGATCAGGTGCTCGCGCGAATCGAGCTGCAGGCCACCCATATGGGCGGCGGTGTGGCAGGCAAAGCAGTTCTTCGCGAGTACCGGGCGCACATGCGTTTCGAAGAAATCGGCGGCGCCTTTGGGCGGACTCTGCGCGAGGAGAGCAGAACACGACGCACACGCCAGAATCAGCGGTGCCAGGTAGCGTCGCGACCTTTGTCTCATACCGATGACAACCAGTCACAAGTATATATACATTCCAAACTCGTCGCCTTTCTACCAGGGACGCATTCGCCTCCTTGGGTCCGATCGTTGACCGATTATTCGTCAGAACAGAAATTTCAACCCGAATTGGATCTGCCGCATGGGTGCCGCAATGCTGGTAATTTGCTGCGGACCTTGGTAACGAATCTGGGTTGGAAAAGCCGCACCTGGCGCGGACGGCAAGTATTGTGTGGAAGCGCTGAGGGAAGCGCCCGGCGGATTGAAGTTGGGATGATTGAAGATGTTAAACATCTCCGCCCGGAACTGCAGCTTCATGGATTCCTTAATGGCAAAATTCTTTACGAGAGAGAAATCGACGTTTTCGAATCCGGGTCCGGTCAGGATGCCGTTTCCGGAGCTGCCGTAGTGGCAGAGATTGGACAGCGTGCTGACTTGACAGGTCACCACCTGGAAGCAATCCGGATTAAACCACTCAACGATGGTCGGGTTGGAGATAGCGCCATTGCAGACGCGATCCGGCCGCACGGGACTGGTAAAGGTGTTCAGCGAATTATTCTGACTCACCTGATACGGAAGCCCGGTGTGCGCGGTCCAGATCGCATTCGTTTGCCAGCCCCCGAGCACTTGCCGGGCAAAGCCGTTTTTGAACGGTGAAGGCAACATATAAATGCCGCTGACAACCAGGTTGTGCGTCACATCGAAAGGGTAACGAGCTTTATCGGCGGCCCGATCCCGAGGATCCTGATAGGATCCGCCATTGACGAAGCCGAAACTTTCATTTCGGCCGTAGCCTTCACCCAGAGCTTTGCTGTACGTATAAGCTACGTTGCCCTGGAATCCGTGACTGAAGCGCTTCTGGTAATTGACTTGAAGACCGTGATACCAGGAGTTGGCGCCGGAATCGAGCCAGCGGATGCGGGACAATGGCCGGATCGGTCCACCGTCACCGTCGATCACACTTTGCCAAGGTCTGCGCTGCTGTGGCGTAGTCGGTAGCGAACTGAGGCCGGGATCGGGGTTGTTTAACTCGACTGTGTTATCGATGTGTACACCCTTGCTTCCTACATAGCCGACGTCCAGCAAGGAATCCCCGGGCAACTGCCGCTGGATGCCGAAGCTCCATTGGATGACGCGAGGCTCGAAATTGTCCGGGTTGAGCGTATTCGCGTTGATTGTGCTGGTGGGACTGAGCTGCCCGAAGGGATTCTGGGACGTAATCGGGTTCGAGTTTACGATGATCCCATTGGATGCCGTATTCGTAAATGGCACGCTACCGGAAAGCGGCGGATTCAGATTGAGGATGGTGTAATTATTGAGCTGCTGGACATTGTAATAGATGCCACCGCCGGAACGAATGACGGTCTTATCGCTGACGCGATACGCCAGCCCGAGGCGCGGCATGAAATCCCACTTATCGGGAGTGTAGAAGGCATACGGAGTGCGGATGTTGGGGATGAGCGTGGGAATACCATTCTTCTCATCTCGAAAGCTGAGGCTCCGCCAAAGGCCTCGGATGTCGGTTGCGGTCGTGTTGTACTCGTAACGGAGGCCGAGGTTCAGCGTGAAGCGTGAGCTGACCTTCCAGTCGTCTTGAAAATACGCACCGTAGCGGGTCTGCCGCGGATAGGTAAGCGGCAAGCCTTCCGGCGTATCGGAAGAAGTGGGATAGCCCAGCAGAAAGGCCGCCCAACCGCTATTGGCCACGTCATCGGTGAAGTTCATATCGCCGCGGGGCACATTTGCCGCGCCGCGGTTCAATTGAACGATTCCGGCCTGGAAGCCCATTTTGAAATTGTGAGCGCCGCGCGTGATTGTGAGATTGTCGCCAATTTCGTAA
>Ga0209168_10002712_pt1 | contig 12604 bp, 11 predicted proteins | sample Coa_R1_FD_187156 | JGI IMG/M metagenome (GOLD analysis project Ga0209168, IMG submission 187156) | Surface soil microbial communities from Centralia Pennsylvania, which are recovering from an underground coalmine fire - Coalmine... | ecosystem: Environmental > Terrestrial > Soil > Unclassified ... | reverse complement strand
TGCCAACGATGTCTTTGGAAAGACGCCCACCAAAACGACCAGAATAGCGACCCATCTCATCGAAGTACCCTCGCGTTGCGATCTGTTGCACTGCTGTGATGACGTGCTGCTGCCAAAGGTTGACCAGCCCTCGCGGGGGATTTTGAGCGTAATGATTCCATAAACAATGTCGGCTCCCAGGCCCGAGTAGACTTTGGAGGCGCAAACCAACCAAAGGGCTCGGAGAGAAGGGAGCCGAACATGTTCATTATAGGTTGTGATTATCATCCGGGCTTCCAGCAAATTGCTTGCGTGGACACAGACACGGGTGAAGTGAACGAACAGCGCCTAGCGCATCGCGAGCAAGCTGAGCAGTTCTATCGGGAACTGGAACAGCAAAATCTATCCGCGCGAGTGGGCATGGAATCCAGCGGGCACTACCAATCACCGACGTAATGATTGGGCATCCCGCTCCCTGTAAGTAAGGGAGTTCGAATAAGCGAATCTTGATCGTTAGTTGAGATCGAAGAGATGGCTGGGTCGGACCGAGTTCCTGACCCGAACGATTCAAAGCGAGCCCAGGTTGGAAAGGCGCAACCAACTACGAGAGCGAAATGGCGCTCTTCTACAAGTGCATGCAGAAGTGTTGCTCAAAACGTGCTTGACACCGCCGACATTGTTAGAGATGGCGATGTTACGCCAGTTGACGAACGGTGAGCAATTTTGAACAGTCCGCAGTCTTCTTGTGACGTATTGTTAGCTGCTGGAAAGGCTTCGCAAGCCCTTCTATCATTTTTGGGACAGCCAACAAAGGAGCAACCCTAATGAAAACAGTAAGTCGCTTGCTATTGTGTGTGGTTTTCGCTGGTCTCACTACGGCGTGGGCAATCGCGCAGGATTCCGACACGGACGCCAATTCAAAGGGCGAAGTGAGAAGTGTCACCGGATGCCTTACGAAGGGCGCTAGTGCAAACGAGTTTCTGTTGACCGCCAGCGACGGCAGCACATGGGAAGTGCACAACAACAACGCAGTCAATCTGACGAGTCATCTTGGTCACACCATTAAGGTCAAAGGTGTGGTTTCCAATACCAAAATGCACAACATGAAGGAAGACGCGAAAGGCGCAGCGACAGACACCGGCATGAAGAAAAACACTGCCGAGCACGGTCACTTGAAGGTTACCGACGTCCACATGGTCAGCGAATCCTGTCAACAGTAGAGCTTGATGCATTGCGGGTGCGCAACGGACGGCACGTGTAATACCGTCCGTTGCCATCTGTCTGGGATGAAGGATCTTCAAGTCAGTGGCTGCACTGAGTTGACCAAAGGCCGGACCCTCAAACACACCTGATTTTTCGTACTCCGCCCGTCGTATGGGCGCGGCTTTTTCTTGCATCGAGACGATAACTGTCGTAGACAGGCCATCGCACTCAAAACCCCGCCGGGGATTTAAGCGTGTTCGCGATTTTTCAACAGTTGATTGTCTGAGAGCAGGAAACCACGCGATCCGAAACTGTAAATCATCCCACTCGCAGGGGTTTCCCGTATCTTTCATCCGCCTGATTCCACGTGAGCGTATGAATTTTTCTGCACATTGACAGGCCGATGTCTCTCGCTCATACTGTGCGAAATTCGGAGTGGGGAAGCTGGTTCTCGTTCCACCGTTGAGCGTCGACTCTTTTTCTGCCCTGATGGTGCTCCTGGCAACGATGTCCTTCGCAAGCCTTAACCGTATCTCTAAATTGGGTCCGCGCGGCCAGCGGACACCTGACTTCCGGCGTACCGCCAGAAAAGGTCGTTTCCAATGAAGATGCCGTACTTGAAATCAGCCACGATCCTCGCTGTGTTCTGCGTCGCAACCACCATTACAGTAGCGCAAACCTTCACCACGTTACTCACCTTCGATGAAAACAACGGCAACGAACCGATCGCATTGATCCAGGGAATCGACGGTAATTTGTATGGGACTTCTTATGGGGGCGGAAGATACGGGAAACACAACGGCGTTCCCGGCGACCGTACCGCGTTCCGAATGTCGCTGTCTGGAACGCTGACTGCGGGATACAGCTTCTGTTCCCAGGCAAATTGTACGGATGGGCAATTTCCTGGCGCTGCATTAGTACAAGCGCCTGACCAGCTTCTCTATGGAACAACTGAGGGGGGCGGCAATGGGGCATATTGCCCGTCCGCCAACCAAGGCTGCGGCGTCTTCTTCAAAATCACGGCACCCTATCATGAGACGAACCTGTACACATTCTGTTCCCAGCCTGGATGTACCGACGGCAACGAGCCCAAGCAGCCACTGGTTCAAGGGTTCAATGGCAGCTTCTATGGCATGACATTCATGGGCGGATACGACGGCCCGTGCGATATAGGCGCCGGCTGCGGCACGGTTTTCAAAATCACTCCCAGCGGCCAACTCACCACGATTCACACCTTCTGCAACCATAGCAACACCTGCCCGGACGGCTCAAACCCTGATGCACCGGTAGTGGTCGGCAGTGACGGCAACATTTACGGCGGGGCCAATGGCGGCACCACCCCTGCCGGTACGCTGTTTAAGATCACGCCTTCGGGAAAGTTCTATAAGTTGTATCAACTCAACGCAACAACCGACGGCGACGATCCTACCGGCATAGTCGCGGGAACGGATGGAAATCTTTATGGGACTGCGGCGTTTTTCGGCAACGGCGCGTTCTGCACGAGTACTCTGTGTGGCACCATCTTCAAATTCACGCCACAAGGTCAGTTCATCACATTGCACGGTTTCTGCTCAGAAGCCAATTGCGCCGACGGCGCCGGTCCCTATAACGGACTCATCGAAGGTAGTGATGGGAATTTCTATGGAACCACGATTAGTGGGGGAGTCAACACCAACGAATCGCTTTGCTTCGGTTCCTGCGGCGTAATTTTCAAAATCACTCCTCAGGGCGAATTCTCCACCGTGTACAACTTCTGTTCCCAGGCAAATTGTGCTGACGGATTTGGAGGCGGCACATTGATGCAAGACACGAACGGAATTTTCTACGGAACCACCGAACTTGGTGGGCAAACCACCGCGTGCCGGGGGTCTGGATGCGGCACGATTTTCAGCCTTGACCTGGGCCTCAGTCCTTTCGTGAAGCCCAATCCGTTCTTCGGCAAGGTTGGCTACAAAATCAACATCCTTGGAAACGGTCTGACGGGCACAACCAGTGTGACCTTCAACGGAACGTTGGCTACATTCACCGTCGTATCTGATTCCTACCTCGAGGCGAAAGTACCGAGCGGAGCGACTTCCGGAATCATCCAGGTCACAACTCCGACCGGAACACTCTCAAGCCACGTGCAATTCCAAGTGGTTCAATAAAAGAATCTCTGTGCCGAATCCATCCGACCCAGCGGTTGGGCGGATCCGGCTCATCTGCTGAAAGAGCGCTCTTCCCCCGAGCCGAAACTGCGATTCCCTCCTGCTGCACTCGCTAACTGCGGCACCTCATCATCAAAAATCGCGGGCGATTTTGGATTCACTCAAAGAGTGAATCGAGCCATCGTGAAGGCGCATACCGATGGAGTTGTCACCTCTACGACGCTGATGGCAACCGGCCGGGCGTATTCCGAAACTCTGGAACTGGCCAAGAATCTGCCGAGGCTCCGCCGTATGCGTACTGTTCGATTTTGGTCAACGTCATGCGCTCTATCATCACCACCATGTATTTGAAGATACCGATATCAGGATCGAGGCTGACCGCACGGCGGTGATGACGTCGGTGAAAGTGCCCCCGTCGTGGGAGCGAGGGGTGGGGATGGTGTGACGACCGTGCTTCGTGCGATGCTCATAAGCCCGCCTCCCCGCGCGGCATGGTTTCAGCGGACTTGGGCTCAGGGCGCAAGTTTGAATACGACGCCGCCGTGGTTGGCGCCGCCCGTGGTGGTCGTTCCGACTAGATTACCCTCGCGATCAAAGACGAGCCCCGCTTGGGGCGCCAGGCCGTCGTTATTCTGGGCACCGAAGCTATGCAAGACTTCTTCCTTGCCCTGGAGAGTGAACTCGAACACAACGCCGCCTATTCCGGTTGAGCCGCCGCTGTCGGTTGTTCCATACAGATTTCCGTTTGGGCCGACCACTAGCGCTGCAAGGGGGTATGCCCCATCAGTGCATTTGGTCTGTGTGCAGAATCTGTAGAGAACAGTTTCTCTGCCCTCGGGAGTAAGTTTGAATACGACACCCGATCCAAATTGTCCGCCGATGCCGCCTGCCGACGTTGTTCCATATAGGTTCCCGTTCCGGTCGAGGACCAGGCCCGAAAGGGGGGAAGAGCCATCGGTGCAGTTGGCCCGTGAGCAGAAACTGTAGAGCACCGTCTCGTTGCCTTCGGGAGTCAGCTTGAAGACGATGCCGTTTCCCAGTGTTCCGCTTCCGGAGCCACCTTGCATGGTTGTCCCATAGAGGTTTCCCTTCTGGTCGAAGACTAGCCCTGCCATAGGCTCACTCCCATCGCCGCACGGCTGCCCACAAAAACTGTGAAGGACGGTCTCGTTGCCTTCGGGAGTGAGTTTAAAAACGGTTCCGTTCTGAGAGGTTCCGCCGAGCGAGGTCGTTCCATAGAGGTTTCCCCCCGTATCGAGAACCACGCCTGCGTAAGGTCCGGCGCCATCGGGGCAACCGTGCTGCGCGCAGAAACTGTAGAGGACAGTCTCCTTGCCTTCGGGAGTGATTCTGAAAACCGTGCCGTTTCCATAGGCTCCACCTCCGTAGGTTGTCCCATAGAGATTCCCCTTGTGATCGAAGACCAGTCCTGCATAGGGTTGCGCGCCATCGGTGCAACCCTGCTGCGAACAGAAGCTGTAGATGGATTCCTTGCCTGCTGGCGTGAGCCTGAATACCACGCCACATCCGTACCCGTCGCACGCCCGGGGATTCCCACCGTTTTCTGTAGTGCCATACAGATTTCCTTTTTGGTCGAGGATGACCCCGGCTTCGGGCCCTGCGCCGTCGGCGCAGCCTCTTTTTGCGCAGAAGTTATAGAGCAGAGTTTCTTGCTGGGCTCGTGCCGCACCTAGCGACAAACCAAAAATCAGAAGCGCCAACATAGCGCCTCGCTTCCTGAGAAATGTTTTGCCTGACATGATTCACTCCTTGGCAGTTCTTGAGGCGGAGACACTTTGATGTATCGGGTGGAAGAGGATCACAGGACGATTCGCCTGTGATGTTCAATGCGCGAAGTGTACATCTGGGTGGGAAGGCGATACAACTGGGTATTTCCTGGAAGTCCAGAAAACCGCTGAGGTCCGCGCGGGTCGACGCACAAAACAATGAGATTTCACGAGCTTGATTTGTTTTTGTTCGCTGATATTTCGGGCGGGGCTGTCGCGATCAGGCCACTTACACACATTGAGACTCGAGGCCGGACGGGACGGTCGATGAGTGAAATCGCGATATTTCGTCAACAGCCGCATTTGCTCGTCGTTCACTTGATTTTCTTGACGTGGATTTCCTGTCCGTCGTTGCGGTGATAGGTGTAGCCGGTCGCGTGGCCTTGAGCGTCACGGACAAAGGTGACGCTTCCGAGGTTTAGTCGCATGGAAAAAGGATGACCGGCATCTTGCTGTTCCTCGAATCCGTACATTGATACAACTCGACAGGCAGCGCACTCCTGCTGATCGGAATGGTAGCCGCTGCAAAGCGTGCCAAGGCTTCGGTGTTAAGGTCTAACAAAGAACGGCACATTACTTCGAAGACTGTAATGGGGGCCAATTACTTCGACCATGCCGCTTTCAGCCCCGGAAGGTACGGTAGCCAGGACCAATGTCGGGGAAATTATCTGGAAACTCGCGGGAGTCCCATTGAAAGTGACGTTAGTCGCGCTGTCTAGATTGTTCCCAAGTATGCTGACCGCCGCTCCTTCAGTTGCGACTGAGGGTTGCACTTTTACGAATGGCTTCAGACCCGTCGATAGGCTGTAGATCGTGCCGTCATCCGCCGGGCCGCCGAAATAGGTAGTCCCATAGAATTTCCCATTCGTGCCTTGTGTCAGCCCGCCAAAGTAGTAGTAAAAGTGTTGAGCAAAACTATGCACCGTGGTCAGGTTCCCGTCGGGAGTGATGTTGAAGATTGTGCCCGCGTCGTCGTTGCCGCCCCCGAGAGTGGTTCCGTAGAGATTTCCGTCACTGCCTGCAGTGAGGACGAAGGGGCTAGAACCATCTGTGCCATCGAAGCTGTGCAGTGTTTTGAAGGCGCCCTTCGCAGTCATAGCGAAAACCGTGCCGTCGTGGTTCGCTCCGCCTCCCGCCGTGGTTCCGTAGAACAACCCTTTGCGAACTTCGACCAGGGCTGGCGGTGGATATGCACCGTCGGTGTTGTTGAACCGATGCAAGGTGGTGAACGCGCCGCTGGGCGTGATTCTATAAATCGTACCGCATCCACCTCCGGGGCAGGTCGAGTTACCACCTGCATTCGTGGTCCCGTAGATGTTGCCGTCACTGCCCTCGATCAGCCCTCCGACCGGAAACTCGCCGTCGGGACACCCGCTCTCCATGCAAAAGTTGTAAAGCGTCTTGAACTTCCCTTGCGGACTGATGGTGAACACCGTCCCGCAACCACCCCCGCCAGCGCAAGCCCCAGCCTCGTTCGTTGTTCCAAAGAAGTTACCGTTGCTTGCAAACAGGAGGGCTCCGTAAGGACTTACGCCGTCGACGATATCGAAGCTGTGCAATGTGGTCAGAACGCCGCTCGTCGAAATCTTGAAGACCGACCCATAGTTGTAGAGCCCACCATTTTGAGTTGTGCCATAGAAATCGCCATCCGGGCCCAACACCAATGTCGAGTCAGGATACTGACCATCGGCGCAATTGCTCTGCGCGCAGAAGTCATAAATCGACGTCACATTGCCGAGCCGATCGATTCGGAATACATTGCCACTGCCATAAGCTCCACCGTCGATCGTCGTTCCATACAGATCCCGCTCGAGTCCCTGCACGAGACCGGCGTAAGGATTGGCACCGTCAACTCCTGTAAAACTGTGCACTGTCGTGAAGGTCTGTGCAGCGACAGGTATCCCGATTAGGGCACACAATACCAAAACAGCACATTGTTTTTTCCATCGATCAAATCTGCGCATGCCAACCTCCCTCGTTATTTTGCAGCATAGGTAGCGATCAATGCGACAGGCCAGTTCAATCAGAACTGCGGAAGAACGCGGACGCCGCTCCGGGCCGCGAGCATTATCTTCGGCACTCGAACTCGCGTCAAGCGAGAATCTGGAGCCCTTTTTGGTGTACTCACTGCGGGGCCGCCCGCCGAAACTCTCGGAGATATCGTCCAAATGGCGAAGGCCGTAACAAATCGGAGGCAGTTCATGAGTGCAATCTGGATTTAACGCCAATTGACAGCAGGAGGGGCTTTTGCAGATACCCGACAGACCTTATTGCCATCCTTCATGAATGCGGTGATATTTTGTGGGCTTGGGCTGTGAGGGGTGAGCCCTTGGAAAGGTCCGTGCCATGTTATGCCCCCTCTGTCACTCAGGAAACATTCGAGAATATTCCGCCGAAATCAACATCCACTTTCCTGGAATGCAAGGTCTCAATATTCCGACGGTCTGGGTTTTTCCGCGAATTCTAGTCTGTTTGGATTGCGGGCAGGCCCAGTTAACAATTCCTGAGGTTGAGCGAAAACAGCTTCGCGTCAGGGATCTTCGCAATTCCGGTGACGGAACTGTTGCCTAGGGACGGAAGATTTCGGATTGGCCGCTAAAGGCTGCTCCAGAAAGTATTGGTATGTGGCGGGCGCGATTTCGGTTGGCGGCGAGAGAACTCCAGATATGCTTGCGCAATACTCCTCCCGCCGCGCCAAATGCGTAGCAAGCCCTCTGCGTTAACCGGCGAAGGCGTTTAACGGCTTGTGAACCTTCGTGAGCGTCAAAAACATCAACAATCGTAAGTGCGATCACAGCGAATGAAGGTACCACCATTGCTGCCGTAAAGAGCCAAAAGAGTGTAATCATGTCGAACTCCATGAGACGCGGAGTGGCTGGGACAAGATTGAAGTGACACGAACGATAGCTGATCCGAGTCGAGAAGTGAAGCTGTCAGAAATGACAGGAAGGCGTCGGAAACCGATCCTCGTAACCCTGCTGAGAAGCCAGCACACACCAACACAGCTGTCGAAAGCAAGCCATTACAGGTTTCGACCCTCCGGGCGGGGTTAATCAGTGAAATCGAGATATTACGCCAGTTGGTCCGGGCTGGTTAATCAATGATTAGGACTTGCGTTTCGCTACGATCACATCGTCCGATTCGGCAAACCAGAGCATCACACTCCTAAGTCGGAGTCCTTCAGACTGACTGTAAGTCTTAACAGTTGGTATTCTTCCCCATGCCGACGACCATAGACACAATAAATAGCAACTTGTGAGAGTCGATCCACCAGGGATCAGTACTCATTCACTGAATCGCAATGGAGGAGAAGTATGAGGTTTTCGAGAGCACTGTTGGCAGTCCCCATATTGCTCGTCAACGTAGTGGCAGGGGCACAGGAATTTCCGCGCGCCGAAGTCGGAGCGAATTACTCGTATGGACGTTTCATCCCCAGCCGCGACTCACGCACGCCCTTCAGCTTGAATGGTGGTGGTGGCTCCCTCGTCGTGAACATCAATGAGTTCTTGGGCATCAAGATGGACCTCCAGGGTTACAAGAGCACTACTCGGGAGTTCGTTATTCCTGCGAGCGTAAATTTCCCGTCAGGGGCGCAAGGATCAGTATCCGGGGATTTGTTCACCTATCTTTTTGGCCCGGAAATCAAGGTCCGCGCGCACAAACTCCAGCCCTTTGGGCATATTCTGTTCGGTGCAGCGCACAGCAACGTGTACGGGAATGCTTACAAAACGATTTGCCAACCGATCGCCGGCGGGTGTGCTTTCAAGGGTTCGCCTGCAAGCGATGCATTCGCAATGGCGGTCGGAGGAGGGCTTGACATTCCCATCAACCACGTAATCTCTTTCAGACCGGCGGAGGCTGACTACCTGCTGACGCACTTTACGAATCAGTTCGCTAACAACGTTCAGAACAATTTTCGCTACTCAGCAGGGGTACTATTCAGTTTCGGACACACGACGTATTAATCCGTTTGGAATAGTCGGCCTCGCTCAGGTATCCAGACAGCTTCGGGACCGTTAAACTTAACAGTTGCAAACGCAAGCGAGGAGGAGGAAGCTGCGGTTACTCCATTTTGAGTCTGATACGGCCATCCATTGCGCTTTCTCTGCGCTAAGGATGGCCTTTTTTGTAGTCTTATCTATCGGGATCCTAGAAACTCAGCAAGGAACCCATGATTGGGAATCAGGTTGAAGAAAGTCAAAGGGCGTCGGCGCAGCAACCGTAGCGTAGAGCCCACGGCTCCGTAGATCAGAGCATTGAGCGGACCGAACAATAACCAGATGCTCTCCGGGTCTGGACCGGTCATCGTGAGTCCAGCGAGGATACCGGGAGGGCAGAGGATGTAGGCCACCCTTATTGAACATCCATCTCGGTGCAGACGCAGGGTTCGTGGTACCGACCCATGCTGCGACGGCGAATCCAACGACAGCCGACAGTAAGCAGCAATAGATCGCCCGTTTCACGCCTTGATAACTATATCAACCGAGTCAAATCAATTGATGTTTTGAGTAACTGTTGAAACCAGGCATCAACACGTTTTGACCCTGCGGGCGGGGTTAATGAGATGGTCCGCCGCCGAGTAGCATAACTCGACAGTTTCAATCTGGAGGATCATCGTCATGCACATCGCATCCATCGGCATCGATCTGGGGAAAACCACATTTCACCTGGTTGCATTGGGAGAACACAGCAAGGTTCTCGTTCGCAAGAAGTTTTCACGTACGCAAGTGCTGGCCTATACAGCGAATCTGCCTTGCTCACTGATCGGTCTGGAGGCGTGTTCCGGAGCGCACTTTCTGGGAGCCGCTCTACGACAACAAGGTCACGAAGTGCGGCTCATCCCAGCCCAGTTCGTAAAACCTTACCGGAAGTCGAACAAAAACGACTTCCTCGATGCAGAAGCAATCGCCGAAGCCGTGACCAAACAGAATATGCGCTTTGTGCCGATCAAGACGCAGGAGCAGCTCGACGTGCAAGCCATGCACCGAGTTCGGGACCGACTGGTGCAACGTCGCACGGCACTGATAAACGAGATCCGTGGTTTTTTGTTGGAGCGCGGCATCACCTTTCCCGCACAGCCAACTCACCTGCGCAAGAACCTCCCTAGCGTTGTGGAAGACGCCGAGCAGAACCTAACCCCTCGTCTGCGCTGGCTACTGGATCGGCTGTGGCAGGAGTGGAAACAGACAGAGATCGACATCGAGACCGTCACGGACGAGATTGAGCGCATTAGCAACCAAGATGAGCGCTGCCAACGTCTACGCCAGATTCCCGGCTTTGGCCCTCTGGTTTCCACCGCCATGGTAGCCGCCATCGGCAACGGGGCGGCGTTTCGCCGAGGGCGGGATTTCGCGGCCTGGATTGGCGTCGTGCCTCGACAGTACTCCACCGGAGGTAAACAGAAGCTGTTGGGCATGAGCAAACGCGGCAATATCTATCTGCGTCGCATGCTGATCCACGGTGCCCGCGCTGTACTCTTTCGCATCAAGTACGACACTGCGGGGCTGGGACAGTGGGTGCACCGGCTGAGTCAACGAGCTCCCCGCAACAAAGTGGTTGTCGCCATCGCCAACAAACTAGCCCGCATCGCCTGGGCTGTATTGTCCAGCGGCAAAGACTATCGACATCAGCCTCTGCAACGTGCGACAGCTTAATGGCCGTGGAAAAGACGCTGTGCTTGGAAAGCACAGAACGCTTTCCACTTTTCCACCGCCACGACGACGGGCTTCATAGACTTCCAAAGGTCTGCTGAGGAGAGAAGAAAGACGAAACAACGTCCAACGGCGTGCCGGAAAACCTGGACACTCAAATGCGTCCCTAGGGACCGAGGGGTTTAATAGGACCGACACGTGCGGATCATCATCGCGTGCCCGGAGAAGTTATTCTCCACTAAAAGGCCGGATACATTTACGCGGACTGAGCTTCGTCCAACTTCAAACCTCTTGCAGTTCGGTGGCGGACCATACATTTGAGTGAGATCGGGATTTTGCAACAACTATGGAAATCAGCGCGTGGCGAGGGCTTTCACAGCATCATGGACGCTGGCGAAGAGAGCTTTGTTCATACTCACAAAATTCAGATAATCGTTATCCGCTACGTAGGACTCCGGGCGGGCCCAGTCCATCTGCTGCCAGAATAAGGCGGCGATGCTTTCCATCTCAGGTTGATGCAAGGCAAAACAATAGTTCACGAATACGCTGAGGTGTCCGCGTCCTCGTGGTACCTCGAAGATGTTCTCTTGAAGGTGGCTTGTGCCGAGCTCTGTGGGATTGTTGAAGATGTACCACTCATCCCAGCCTTCACGCGGTAGCTCTTCTGCATGTTGAATCCTGGGGCTGTACGCAATCTTTTCATGGCTATGCCAACCAGCCGCCGTCTCCTTATCAGTGGGCATAAGCTGGCCGCTGTCGATCGAGGTGACTGCGACGTATTTTCCGAGCACGATTTCCGGGCAAAGCTGCAAGAGGTCGAACTGTTCGTCGGTGACTAGCCATTCGTAAACGCCTTGGGATCCAAGCGTGAGCATGAGTTGATTTTACTTTGGGCGAAATGGCACAGAGCATAACTGTCGTAAGCAGGCCTTAACACGTTTTGACCCTGCGGGCTGGGTTTTGAGTGAGATCGCGATTTTGCGACAATCAAGCGTTTTACGGGATTACACGGAATGGAACGTTGCTGGTCAACGTGCCGCTCGGCGTGGTCACTGTGACGTATCCCGTAGTTGCTCCGGCCGGGACGGTGGCCCGTATGTATGTGTCGGACTCCACCGTGAAATTCGCAGGGGTTCCATTGAAGAAAACACCGGTCGTCCCGGTGAAGCCTTGCCCGAGAATCCCTCCGCTCTGCCCCACCTCTCCTGAGTCCTGCGGCAAGCGTACGAAGGAACTGAGACCTACCGACAGGTTGAAGATTGTGCCATCGCCGCCCGCTCCGCCCGACGCGGTTACCCCATAGAAGGTTCCGTCCGTGCCCTGCACGAGTGGCCCAGGGAAATCGCCGTCGGTGCCTTCAAAGGTGTGCAGTGTAGTCAGGGCACCCGCGGGCGTGATTTTGAAAATTGTGCCGCAGCCAGTGTCTTCGACGCCGCAGGGGAGATCTCCTCCCAGGCTTGCGGTTCCGTATGCATTCCCATCGCTTGCCCACGCCAGGGCCGAGGACGGAAAGGCTCCATCAGCGCAGTTCAATGCGGAACAAAAGCTGTGAAGCGTGGTGAGCTTGCCTGCCGGGGTAATTTTGAAAACCGTGCCACACGCAGGGCCCCCGAAACAAGAAGCGGTGCCACCCTCGTAGGTGGTCCCGTAGAGGTAGCCGCTCGGGGCAGGAACCAGCACAGCGTATGGGGTGTCGCCGTCAGCGCAGTTCGCCTTGGCACAGAAGTTGTAAATCTGCGTCAGCTTGCCTGCCGGCGTGATCTTGAAGATCGTGCCGCATCCACCGAGCGCGACGCAGTTGGTTCCGCCGGCTGTAGTCGTGCCATAAAGGTTTCCG
>Ga0209168_10002711_pt1 | contig 12606 bp, 13 predicted proteins | sample Coa_R1_FD_187156 | JGI IMG/M metagenome (GOLD analysis project Ga0209168, IMG submission 187156) | Surface soil microbial communities from Centralia Pennsylvania, which are recovering from an underground coalmine fire - Coalmine... | ecosystem: Environmental > Terrestrial > Soil > Unclassified ... | reverse complement strand
TGAGTTGTACAACACAACATTCGAGACTATGGAACGCGAGATTCGCTCGCAGTTGGCGCGTACTCTGGGTGCGGGCGGTTTCGATCCTGCACGCGATATCGCCGCGATTACCGTGAACCGATGGCCTCACGGCTACGCTTACGAATATAACTCCTTATTTGACTCCTTCTGGCTGGAAGGCGGCGAGACTCCATGTGAAGTGGCTAGGAGACCGTTCGGCCGCATTACAATCGCGAATGCCGATGCGGGCGCTTATGCCTATACGGACGAAGCGATCAACCAGGCCTGGCGGGCTATCGGCGAACTGAAGAGCTAATTTGAGTTCTGACCGGGAAGATTCGGAAGCCTCACCATACCAGCCGCAGCGGCACGGAGTAATAGTGAGCAAGCTCTACCGCAAGAGCGCAGAATAACACCGTTGTGCCAATAAAAATCACGGCGCGACGGCCATCGTGATCATGCTGCGGAGCTATCAGGGCCACTGCCGCCCCAATAAGCAATCCAGTGATCAGGCCCCCGATATGGGCGGCGTTATCGGTGATGCCAATCATCGCTCCGAATATCAGATTGAATAGAACAAAGGCTCCGAGACTGCGCAGCGTGCCAGAGAGCGCGGCTCGGGGAACCGAGAATTCCCCTAACTTAAAAGCTGCAATCATGGCCCCCGCCAGCCCGAAAATGGCGCCCGATGCTCCGACGCTTGGTACGCCAGGATGCCAGAAAACGCTGGTAAGGCTGGAACCGATGCCACATAGGAGATAGATGGCGGCGTAGGTCCAACGGCCATACAGCGACTCGGCGAGCTGCCCCAGCTCCCAAAGGCACCACATGTTGAAACCGATGTGCATGATTCCGCCATGAACGAAAACGCAAGTGAGAAGCCGCCACCATTCCCCGGTCAGCGTGAGCGGTCCCCAATTTGCGCCCCAGTGGACCAATTCTTGCACCGGAAAATCCATGATGGTGGAGGCGGCAAGAGCCATACCCAGAAAAACTGCCGCATTCATTCCGAACAGGATGTGGGTAAGGCTGATGGTCGGCTGGGCGCGCCGCACCCAGGGTGTCGGCATGACGGGCTGGCGCGCGTCCTCCGCGAGTTCGCCGCGCTCGTAGGCTTCGTGTTGCACGCACCACTGGCAGACTTTTCTGCCGAAGGTGAAGCCAGGAAGCTGACGTCCACAACGAATGCAGTTTGCCATGGGCCGAAGGATTAGATTACCAGCATATCGGCCGGCTGCGAGTCGACAAGATCAACGACGGAAAGCGGGGTTCCTTCAGGAGGCAGGTCAGGCTCTCATCGCAGCCCTGCGACAAATTCGGAATGACAGAAAGGATGCTTCCCAATAAATTCGTGCTCAGAGATTCCTGGTGAGCGAATCCATTTCTTCCGGCGGCAAACGCACAAAAGCGGCCGTAGCTGCACATTTTAAGTCGCCGTAGGTTTGCAGGCCGTCAATCTCGCACGCAGTGCGGAGATGGGGAAGAGCGGGCACGGTGATCAAAACTGCACTGCGAAAAAAAAGCCAGACTCGCAGCCTGATTCCGGTCAGCAGGGCATACAGGCGCACTTCGATGGCTTTTTCCTGCAGGGCGGAAGCAAGGTCCGCGCGGCGCGCATCGGGATTGTTTTTTTCGGTGTCGGCATATTCGACAAGAACTTTTGAATTGTGAGCCATCCGGCGGGTGACTTCCAGGTAGAGCCGCATGCGCTTGCGCTGCGCCGCGCGGAACTGGGCGGGACTCAACTTCCAGCGATACTCGAACTCGGTCGCGGGATCGAGCAGAGACTCGGCCAGCGAGATATCGACTGGATAGAGGAAGGGAATGACGTCATCGACGTCGCGTTTGGGAAAGCGAGACCAGGCGCAACGCAGCATGTAAATGCAGGCCAGAGCGCCCCACGCAACAATCAGCCAGGTAAAAATAATTGACAGCATAACCTAGCGCATCCTCCGTAACGCGTCCTTATAATCCTTCAATTCACCGGGGGAAGGGGCCGAGAGTGTGGAATCCGGAGTCTCCAGCCTTTGCGGCACGCTGAAAAACCAAATCCAGATCGACACGGCAACAGAGTATGCCACAAGAGAGGTGATACCCCACAAGAATTTGAATCTTGTTCCGAAATCCGAAAATTCGATCGTAGTCAGCAGCATGACCGTGGCGTAGAGACCGAACCCAGTGGCTACGCCAAATGGATACTGCCGCCAGCGCAAGCCGATCAACGGAACCAGAGTAACCAGCCCCGCAAAAACCAAAACCTGCACGAAGCGGACCGCAATTTCACCGAGGACAATGTAAACCAGGAAGCCCGTAACCTTGGGCGGGACCGCTTGACGATGGGCCACGCTTAGCCCGACGCCGACGATAATCAAGATGGGAAGGATCAAACGCGTCCATCGAGCGCGAGCCAGGCTGCCAAGCACGGAGCGAAGGACTTCATACATCACGAGGATTCCGAGAATGTCGTAACCGGCTTCGGTGGTCCAGTAAGTTATGCGATAAGAGTGCTGATGACCAAGCGCGGCAAATCGCGCTAAATCGGCAGCGACTGCGAAAGTTACATATGTGAAGAAGAACGGGAAAGTCCTATAAGCGCGCCGCTGAGCAAGCGCGGCGACAAGAAAGAACAGAAGCCCTAGCGGGATGAACCACACAAGCAGCTTCATATAGGCGGGAGCAGATTATCTCATCTGCCCCCAGTTTTCGAGAGTAAAGTGGGTCAGCTGGCCGTCGCGACCGGAGGTTTCCTTGTCGGAGTTGCGGGCGGAGGACCCGAACCATCCGCCAGCTGAACCATAGGTGGTTTCCGGGGCTGGGGGCCCAGGTCCGGGGGCGGCCCGGAGCCATCAGCAAGGGCAATTGAACCGAGTGCGATCACCAACCATGCAACTGCGAGGGCCCGTTTCATCATGTTTCTCCTTTACGGTGGGGGATTCCCCGCCCAACAGTGTAATCGCGGATGCAAGGCCCGGAGGACTTTGTGCCGAGATTGTTCGTCAACCGGAACACGAGGCCTTCGAGCTTTTTGAAAATGAATTTCATTTTCATCTCGGCGGTGTTATTCTGGCGCTGAATGTTGCAGAAGCGCATCGATGATCAGCCTTCGATTTCACGCGAGATGGTGCGCGAGGCTGAGGGCATGCTTCACCAGCATTTAAAGCGGGTCGGGCTCAAACAGACCGCTCAGCGCGACACGATTCTGCGAACCTTCCTCGAGACCCGCGACCATCTTTCGACCGATGAACTGCACCGCCTGGTACAGAAAAAAGATGCGGGCATCGGCTACACGACGGTTTACCGGACGCTTAAACTGCTGGCGGAATGCGGTTTGGCCAGTGAGGTGGCTTTCCACGATGGTATTGCGCGCTTCGAACACCAGTACAATCGACGCAGCCATCATCACATGGTGTGCACGGAATGCGGCAGTTCGGTAGAGTTTTTTTCCAGCCAAGTGGATCAACTCGAGAAAGAAATCGGACGGATGCACAACTACGCCACCACACGCCACACCTTCCAGATCTACGGCGTCTGCGAAGAGTGCCGAAAGCGGCGACGCGCAAGCTAAGCGCTCGATGGTTGCAATAACCGCCGGAAGGAAAATATGGCGTCGAGGCCGAAATCTGCGGCTACTTCATCGCGCTGACACGGGCACCCAGACGGGACTTGTAACGGGCCGCGGTGTTTTCGTGCAGCGTGCCCTTCTGAATTGCCTTATCGAGAGCAGATACGGTGGCGCGGTAAGTCTGTTCTGCAGCTTGCTTGTCGCCCTTTTCGATGGTTTCGCGAAGGGTGCGCAGCGCTGTCCGCAGGCGGGAAGCATTGGAGCGATTCGTGGCGGTGCGCTTCTCGGTCTGGCGCGCGCGCTTTAGCGCCGAAAAATGATTAGCCATGTGTGTTGTAGCCTTTGTTTGATGCAGCGAGATATTTCGGGAGTGCCGAATTAGTGATTATAGGTAAGGGAAGTAGAGCAGGTCAAACTCAAACCAGTTGGTTCCTACTCGAATTCCTCTCGCCACAAAGGCTCGCCGCCCAGTGAATGATAGAAGCCCCAGCCTCCCAGAGCCAACACGCTCAGCAGAGCCAATATCCATGTGGGCATATACCAGGCCGAGAGGTCGGCCGTGGCCGGCACGCTGCCCAGCATATTTACCGTGAAGATGGCGCAGGCGAGTGGGACTAATCCAAAGCGGTAGACGATGAGAACTGCGACCGCGTAGATGACAATTTGAGCAGGCAGTTCCACGGAAACGTAACTGGAGGAAAGGCCGCGCGGCACGGCAAAGATCGCAACAAAGACAATGGCCGTCAGCCAGTCTTTTCTGAGGACGACTTTCAGCCCGAGCAAGAGGAAGAAAAATTGCAATGTTCCGATGATCGACGAGGGAATCTGCATCAGCCATTGGCCGAGCGCTTCGCGGCCTCCAAGGAGATACTCGTGCGACGGTAGATCGGGTGCTGCACCCATGTGCAGCATCGGGATCGCGCGGATCTGAAAAATCAAGATCCATATCACTCCTAACATGACCCCAAAAAGAACGTCGCGCCCCACAAGTGGATCGCGAAGCTGCCCAGCAAGGAGCCGGCTCCACGAAATAATGGCGTGCGGCCAACGACGCCGTACCCAGGGTTCCAGCGCAAGATAGAGCATCCAGGTTATTCCGGATACGAACAGAGCCGTGCTGACCGCGATCACGAAAAGAAGGAATATGTCCAGGCTGGGCACGAAATGGCCGCGTAACAACCACAACAGCATTTCCAGAACGAACATGATGAAAGCGAGGCGGAGCGCGCCTTCGCGATCGCCACGTCCCTGCCTGTAATTACGCCGCGCCAGTGCTGCCGCTCCAAATAAGAACGAGAGGCCCAGCAGCAAAGCCAGAATCTGCTGCGCCTTTTGGCCCAGAGTGTTGTCGGTGCTTTTCATGCGGTCCGGTTTGGTCCAATCTCCGATGAGCGCAAAGAAGACGGGCCGGCCATGCCAGGCGGCAGCTTCGACGCGCAATGGCCGCGTGGTGTCGGGCCAGGTTCCAGTCCATGCCATTCGCTCATCCGAAGAGGCCAGGGAATTCCAGACGGGCTCGGCCTTCTGCAATTTGATTGGATCAACTCCGGCTGCCGCAAAAAGCTGATTCCAGTCGTAAGGCGCCGCCGACGGGGTCGCATTCCCTTTTTCCGGCGGGATAGCCTGAAAGTAAATTAGCTTCCCTTGAGGGTTGAGTTCCAGATTGATCATTCCGGAAAGCGTCGGCGGAGGATCATGTGAAGTAATGATTCCCGGAGTTAGAAGTTGATCGCGGAATCCGTCCGGAATCATTTCATCGGGGCTTTGGCGATACCAGAAATGCAACATCGAGGGGCGTCCCGCGAGCAACTTTTTCCAATCGTGATGCGATTTTTCGTTTTTGTCGACGTAATCCTGGAAGTCGCTGTCGTATTGAAAATCGTATGCACTGTCCACCGGCCGGTCAGGGTATCCCAGCGAGGCAATGATTTCGTGCGCTTTTACTGTGAGAACTTCGGGAGTCAGTTCGAGAGACATCGCCCTTAGGGCGCTGTAGTAAATTCCCAGACCGGCAGTCGCTGCAAGGGCTGCCAATAAAGTGGCAAAGCAAATGAGAGCCGTACGTCGGCGAAGGCCTGACGTCTCACCCGAAGCAGCGACCATTTGCGGCGAAGGTGTTTCACCGGCGGCGAGTGCCGCTGCCAGTGGATCGCCACCGGGCAGCGCAGCGGCGATGCCTAACGCAGTGGCCGGACGAGAAGAAGGATCGTTTTCGAGGCAGCGCAGAATCACGCGCTCAACCAGCGGGTTCAAATCCTTAACCGTCGATGTGGGTCGGCTCGATCGGTCGGTGGCGGTTCGCTTCTTGTCGGTTGATACTTCGGAAAAGGCACGCTTCCCGGTGAAAATCTCCCATAAAACGAGGCCGAGAGAGTAAATATCGCTCCGGGTGCTGACTTCTTTTCCTTCGAGTTGCTCGGGCGCCATGTACGCCGGAGTTCCGCTGCGCACTTCAGCTCCCTGGATCTGATCGGCAATGCCAGCCAAGCCGAAATCGGTGATCACCACCTGCCCGCGGCCATCCAGCATAATGTTGGCGGGTTTGAGGTCGCGGTGAAGCACTCCTTTGGCGTGAGCTGCGGCCAGCCCGGCGCAGAGCTGGCGGGCCATATCGAGGGCTTTATCTTCCGGAAGACGGCCGATGCGGCGGAGCAAGGTAGCGAGGTCCTCGCCATCCACATACTCCATGGTGAAAAACGTATGTGCTTCGACCTCGCCGACATCGTAGACGCGGCACACGTTGGGATGAGAGACGCGACGTGCGATGCGCACTTCATTCTTGAAACGCTCGAGCAATCCGGGATCGTGTGCGGCTTCATCGGGCAAGAACTTAAGCGCGACGGGCTGGCCGAGAGTCAGATCGTCGGCGCGATAGACTTCGCCCATCCCTCCTTTGCCGAGAAGAGCAATGATGCGATAGCGGCCGGCCAGTAAGCGTCCGGGAAGAAATCGGCTTTCGCCCATGTATTGTGAGGAACTGGAGGTTCTTGACGATGAGGACGACGGCCGTGGAGGCAGCGGCGACACAGCAGTTGGCGCATCCAGCGTAGCGAATTCATCGGTATTGCCAGCGGGTGCGCCGCAATTCGAGCAGAACCGTCCCGTTCCGGAAACTTCTGTGCCGCAGGATGGACACGTCAACATGATTTTTCCCGATCCAGTGTACCGTTTCAAAATGGAACTTGCAGGAGCGCAGGATCCTGCGCGAGGTAAATTGAGCCCTCTTAGCAAAGCGCCGCTAATTTATTCCTGCTATCGAGCCGATGCTTTCCTGAATGCGCTACCGCGCTCGGGATCTCCTTATGAAAATTGGCTTGGCCATTTTGTTGATTGCAGCCGTGCTGTTGCTGAGTTGCAGTTCCAATTCTCCCTCCACCGTAGCATCGCCCGCTTCGCGGGTGTATCACGGGACTGCGTCGGTGGGTGATTTCCTAACCATTACAGTCAACTCCACCGCTCAAACCATCGCTTACAACGATCTCTCGAACAACACCAGCGGAACGGTTCCATACACCGTGAACTCGGATGGCACCTACACACTGAACGATCCGACCGGCAATTTTCTCGCGGCGTATGAAGTTCCGAATTACGCGTTGCTAATTCAGGCGGCGAAGACCGGCTCCAATGCGAACACGCCAGCTCTGGTTACAGCGGTCGAGAGCGGACAGATTTCCATGTCAACCTTTGAAGGGCAAGCTTACAACTACATGCAATTTCGAACGGCGGCGGGTGGAATGGAAATTGGCTCTGTGAGCGTGGGCACGCAGGGAACGGGCTCGATTACTTCCTTTTGGCCGTACGGATCGTACAACCAAGGCAATCAGGGCGGAAGTCCTTTTGGTTCGGGCACACTGGATATGAGTGAAGCGCAACCAGACCCCTCTGGCACTTTTCTAAAAGTTCCCGACCCCGGCAATAACGGAACGTTCGATTACGTATTCGGAACCGCTAATGGGATTTTCGCGGTTGATACCCAGAACGGCGCAATCCTGGGATTGAAGAAGGCAACGAGCGCAGCTTTTGATACGACCGTAGCTGGAACTTACAAGGCAATTTACTACGAGAAGACCGGCGCCAGCACAGGCGCGGGGAATGTGGAGAGCGGAACTCCCGGGCTGGCGAATGCGGTGCTGGTAGTCACGAGCGGCGGCGATGTGACCGTGGACGACGCGCGGGGAAATCTGGTCGTTCAAGGGACGCTGGTGCCGGTCGCGAGCACCCCGTATCTGTATGAGCAAAACATGAGTGAGCTCCAGGACCCGTGCTACGGCTTGTTTACGTTTCGTATTACTACGCCGGGCGTTTCCCAACAGGATGTGTTTGTGACTTTCATGGGGCGGGCAATGTTGTTTGGCTCCTTCACCGCAAACCTCGCGCAACAGGGAACCTATAGTTATTTCTATGGAGTCGGGTTGAAGTGAGGGGTATCGCGAAGCGCAGCCCGCTTCACCGGCAACGGAAGCCGAACAGCGTTCGCCTGTTACCATCCAATCGATGGGCTTCGGTCTGCGGCGCTGGTTCTCCGATCCTGTGGTATTGCTCTGCTTGACGGCGGGCCTGCTAGCGTTCGTTGTGCAGTCTGGCGAATTGGGAACCGCCGATACCACTCATCGTCTGCAAACCACGCACTGGCTCTGGACCTCCGAACCGCAGGTGTTTCCCAACGAATATCCCGAATTCGGCCTGCACGGCCGCGGTGGGAAGATTTATAGCTGGTATGGAATCGGGCAGTCGCTGCTCATGTTGCCGGCCGATTTGATCGGAACCTGGATTTCGCATTGGAAAATCTTTTCGGGCTATAAGGACGATCCCGCAGTACGCAGCATTTTCGTCAGTTACCTCACAAGCATTCTCGTGAGCGTTCTGACTACGCTGATTGCCTTTCGCTTCTTGCGGCAACTGCAATTCAGCGTGAGAGAGGCCGTTCTGGGCGTGCTGGCGCTGCTGTTCTGTACCACCCACCTGCATTACACGCAGAACATGCAGGAAAACAACTACATCATGCTGCTCACGCTGGCGGGATTTTCTTATCAGCTCGAATGGCTGAAGATGAGTAGCGCGAAGGCGCTGTTTCTGGGTTCGACCGCACTCGGGCTGAACTTGCTGACGCGGCTCACGACTGCACTTGATCTGGCCGCGGCGGGAATGTTTCTGCTTTTTGTGATGTGGCTCGGTGGTGTATCGGCGAACGAAATTGCCCGGCGGATGGTGTCCTACTGCAAAGTTGCGCTGCCGGTTTACACTTTTTTTTTCCTGATCGACCGGTGGTACCAGTTCTACCGCTTCGGAATGTTTAGCGGTACTTATCTTCCGCTGTTTGCGCAGGAAATGCGAGCGCAAGATCCTACCCTTCCATCGAATTTCCCGTGGAGCACGCCGTTTCATGAAGGATTTCTGGGTGCGCTGTTCAAACCGGAGAAATCGATCTTTCTGTTCGATCCGCTGCTGGTGCTCGCCATCGTGCTTCTGATTGCGCTTTGGAAACGGATGTCAGCTGAGGTGCAGGCTTATTCGCTGGCCACGCTTCTTTTGCTTCTTGGCTACATCAGCTTTTACGCACGGTATGCATACTGGGCCGGCGATTTCGCCTGGGGCGATCGCTATGTTTCGACCGCGGTGGAAATGGCGGCATTGCTGGCTGTGCCGTTGATGGTCCGATATCGGGAAGGCTTGAGCGGGTGGATATGGAACGTTGGCCTGGCGTTAGTTGGCATCAGTTTTGCGATTCAACTTGCCTCACTGGCCTTCTGGTTGCCGCTGGAGATTTACCAGATGGAAACCATGGGCCATCCGACGTTTGTGATCGCTCTGCGCTTCAAGAACATTGTTGCCTTCGCGCTCGGGAAGATGGGGCAGTGGGGATTGACCAATGACTCGATGACCGAAGATCCGTGGGATTACGTCCACATCACCACCTGGAATTTTCTGCCATTCTTATTGCGCCGAGCGGGGACGGCGCCGCAGTGGGTGGTGGAGTCCGCGCTTGCCGTTTGGGCTGCTGGAATCGCGGGCCTTGTGGCGGCGTTGGTGCGATTGCGTCGCGTGGTAGAATGGTAGATTCGTATGGTAGAAGGTAGAATATGAGTTTGAACATCAAAAACGAGGAAACCCATCGCTTAGCCCAAGAATTGGCGCGCCTTACGGGTGAGAGCATGACGACGGCCGTGGGCGAGGCGATTCGGGAACGATTAGAGCGGGTTCGCGGAAATTCGAGGAAGGGCACGGCGGAACGGCTTATGAAAATCGCGAAGGAGTGTTCCGCCCACCTCAAAGAACCGTACAAATCGATGGATATCGACGAACTTCTCTATGATGACAACGGAATGCCGAAATGATCCTCGACTCATCTGCGATCGTTGCCGTTCTCCGCGCCGAACCGGAAGCATCAGCCTTCTTACGAACGATTGAGTTCGCCGATAAATGCCACATCTCAGCTGTGAGCTACGTGGAAGCCGCCATCATAATCGACCGAGGAGGAGACCATATTGCCCGGCGCCGCTTCGATGATTTCTTTCGCGTGTCGCATATTGCGGTGGAAACGGTTACCCCTCGGCAAGCAGAGATCGCCCGCCAAGCTTACCGCGATTTTGGCAAGGGACGCCACAGAGCGGGACTGAATTTTGGAGACTGCTTCTCTTATGCGCTGGCAAAAGAGATGGACGAGCCATTGCTGTTCAAAGGCAACGACTTTCTCGATACCGATATCGAGCCGGTTGAGGTGTGATCCGTAAAGGGCATCCGCGGTCGAGGGAATCGTACGGAAATTAACAAGGGCAGCCAATATTTTACTGAGGCCCGATTTCGGTACGCTCTTACTCCACCGTAACCGACTTGGCGAGATTCCGCGGCTGATCCACATCGCATCCCCGAAGCGTCGCGATGTGGTAGGCGAGCAATTGCAGGGGAACAATTTCAAGAATAGGTGAAAGTTCTTCCCGCGCCGGCGGGACGTATAACACATAATCGGCGGATTCTTTAATCTCCTCATCGCCTTCGGTAGCGAGCGCAATCACCACGCCTGAACGCGCTTTGACTTCTTTCAAGTTCGACATCGTTTTCTCATAGCGGAGCATCGATTGGGGATCGCTCGTGTCCCGGGTTGCGATGATAACGACGGGAAGATTCTCATCGATCAAGGCGTTTGGCCCATGTTTCATCTCGCCCGCGGGATAGCCTTCCGCATGGATGTAAGAAATCTCCTTCAGCTTGAGCGCGCCTTCGAGCGCAATCGGGTAGTGAATACCGCGCCCCAGAAAGAGAAAATCCTTGACGCGCTGGAATCGCTTGGCGAGTTCCTCGCATTTCTCGTCGTGGGTAAGAATGTTTTCGAGCTTGCCCGGAATCTGCGCCAGGTCTTCACCCGCGGCTCGAAGTTGTTCGGCAGCCAGAGTACCGCGAACTTGCGCCAGAAAAAGAGCAAAGAGATAGAGAGCGGTGAGCTGGGAAGTGAAAGCTTTGGTAGACGCCACTCCAATTTCTGGCCCGGCGTGCGTGTAAATCGTTCCCGCCGCTTCGCGGGTAATCATCGAGCCAACGACATTGCAGATGGCGAGGGTTTGTGAGTGTTTGGCCTTCGCTTCCCGCTGGGCCGCAATGGTGTCGGCGGTTTCCCCCGACTGAGAAATGACCAGCGTAATCGTATCCTCGTCAATGATCGGATCGCGATATCGCCATTCGCTGCCGTAATCCACTTCTACTGGAACACGAGCGAGTTTCTCGATCATGAACTTTCCCGCCAGCGCCGCATGCCAACTCGTTCCGCAGGCGACAATATTGATCTTTTTCGCCGCGCGGAATTTCTCTTCGCTAATCTGCATTTCCTCAAGGAAAATCTGGCCAGTGTCGCGCGAAACTCTTCCCAGAGTCGTTTCCTGTACGGCGCGCGGCTGCTCGTAAATTTCCTTGAGCATGAAGTGTTTAAAGCCACCCTTCTCCGCCATGATCGGATCCCAGGTGACGTGCTGCACGGTGCGCCGGATTGGCCGGCCGTCGAAATCGGTCAACTCGACTCCGGCAGGAGTAACAACCGCGAGGTCGCCATCGGCGAGAAAGAAAATGTCACGCGTGTGGTAAAGAATGGCGGGAACGTCAGAAGCGACGAAGTATTCGTCGTTCCCCAAGCCGACTACCAGCGGAGGGCCATTGCGGGCGGCCACGATTTTGTTTGCTTCGTCGACCGAGATTACGGCAATTGCGAAGACCCCGCTGAGTTCCTTCACCGCTCTGCGAACGGCATTCTCAAGCGTGGGGTGGTGGCCATTGCCGGTTTTGAATAAATATTTCTCGATCAGGTGGGCGATAACTTCGGTATCGGTTTCGGTTAAAAACTTGTGACCTTCTTCAAGCAGCTTCTTTTTCAGGCTGAGATAATTTTCGACGATCCCGTTGTGCACCACGACGATTTTGCCGGTGCAGTCGCGGTGCGGATGGGCATTTTCTTCTGTGGGACGGCCGTGGGTGGCCCAGCGAGTATGGCCGATGCCGTAACTTCCATCCAGCGGCTTGATTCGGATCGCTTCTTCCAGATTGCGCAGCTTGCCTTCGGCACGGCGAATCTGCAGTTGTTCCCCATTACCAGAGACGGCGATTCCGGCTGAATCGTATCCGCGATATTCGAGGCGCCGGAGCCCGTCGAGGATGACCGGGACGACCTGCTTTTTGCCCACGTAGCCAACAATGCCACACATGCGGGAAGCTCCAGGCCTTATTCGTCCAGAGAAAATCGAAACTCTTCGATCACAGGGTTGGTCAATACTTCTCGAGCCATGCGTTCAACTTCCGCTCGCGCATCGTCACCACTCAAACCGCCATCCAGCGTCAGCTCGAAATATTTTCCCTGGCGCACCTCTTCGAGCCCCTTATATCCCAGTTTTTTTAGCGCGCCGTGGATGGTTTTTCCTTGCGGGTCGAGTACGGTTTTCTTCAGCGAAACGTAGACGTAAGCCTTCATGGAATTTCAATTATACGGCACGCATAAGGACGGGGAATTGTCGGTTGCGAGAAGAGCACGATCCGCGAGTTGGAGAGGAACGGTGCACGCAAAA
>Ga0209168_10002709_pt1 | contig 12619 bp, 10 predicted proteins | sample Coa_R1_FD_187156 | JGI IMG/M metagenome (GOLD analysis project Ga0209168, IMG submission 187156) | Surface soil microbial communities from Centralia Pennsylvania, which are recovering from an underground coalmine fire - Coalmine... | ecosystem: Environmental > Terrestrial > Soil > Unclassified ... | reverse complement strand
CGAGCTCCGGTCTCCCTTGGCGCGTCTTAGCGTTGCGCTCGAATTGGCAAGGCAAAAGACGGGCCCCGAAGGGCAAAGCGTCCTCGATCGCATCAGCCTGGAATCGAACCGGATGAATGAGCTTATTGGGAGCCTGACCACGATCGCTCGTCTCGAAAGTGGCGCCGGCAGCATCCGCAAGCAGACTGTCCAATTGGAAGACCTGGTCCAGGAAGTGGCCCGCGACGCCGCGTTTGAAGCTCAGGCGCGGAACATACAAGTGGAGTGCGAAATTCTTGACGAACTTCCGATTGCCGGTGATGCCGCTCTTTTGCGGAGCGCCATAGAAAATGTAGTCCGAAATGCCACGCGATACACGCGACCGGATACCGCTGTAGCCATACGCGCAGAAAAGCGGAAGGCGGGCGCTCTCTACGAAGCTTATGTCCAGGTTAGCGACTCCGGCCCGGGAGTCCCGGAAGTGGAACTGGAGAAAATTTTTCAGCCTTTTTATCGAATCGATGATGCCCGTGAGCGGTCAACCGGCGGCGTGGGGCTAGGCCTGGCAATTACTGATCAGGCCATCAGGCTGCACGGAGGCTCGGTTCGCGCATCCAACTTACCTGAGGGTGGGCTTCTGGTTGAGACGCATATTCCTTTGCAGCCCGGACAAGGACTGCAGGAGCCGCGGGCATCGGTCGTTGTCGGCAAAATTTCTTAATCCCGCGAGTTTGCTCTTTTCTCCCCATTCCTGATAAACAATTGAATACTCAGGTTATAAGCTTTAGTCGTTTCTGGCCTCAGGCTTCGACGAAACCTTTAGCCATATGGCCGCAAAAGCTTTGATGAATTTTGAAACCTTTGAAACGTGAAAGCCTGACCTTCGCGGTTTGAAACCTTTCTTCCGAGGATAAGCATGGGGATGAAGTCTCGTTGGGCGCTGGTGGTGTTGGGGATTGCGCCGGTGTTGGTTCTAAATAGCTGCAGTAGCTCGAATAATGTGTCCTCCACTACCAGCTTCATGTGGGTTGCCACGCAGGGCGATCAAATGGTGCGGTCTTACACTATTAGCCAAAACAATGGCGCTATTAATCCTGTTGGAACCAACGGAACTCCCAAACCGACAGGTGCTCAGCCCCAAGCAATGATCATCACCCCCGATGGCAAGGCCATGTTTATCGCCAACGCCGGCGGGACCATTACCGCATACACCATCAATGGTGATGGCACGCTGAGCTCCGCTGGTTCTCCGGTCAACGCCGGTTCAGTGCCCGTGGCCCTAATTGCGGATCCTGCCAGCAAATTCCTGTTCGTTGCCAACCAGGGGTCGGCAAGCGATGTCACTTCCGGAACTATTTCGGTGTTTGCGATTTCTGGCGCCAACCTAACGCCGGTGGGCAATCCGGTCCCAACGGAGTTGCCGGGTGACGTGAGTGGCTCCGGGCCCAGCGGTCTAGCAGTTTCTCCGGTAGGCAGCTTCCTTTATGTGGCCAATCAATTCAGCAACAACGTGCAGGGTTATTCGTACGACGCATCGGGCAGTCTTGCCTTGATTAATACCTACACCGCTGGCACCAATCCCACCGGGCTGGCTTTTTCGCGCTGCGCGGGAATCACGTCGAGCACCTCTACGGTGAATTGCACGGTTGCCGATGACAATAATCTTTTCGTCTCTAATTCAGGCTCGAACAATATCAGCATTTTTTCAGCGTGCATTCAGGTTTCGGCTACTTGCGGTGGCGGCGGCACCGCGCCCGATGGAACATTGACCGAGATTCCGTCGAAGTCGCCGGTCGCGGCTGGGGTCGGGCCAGCCACAATCTTCGTCAACCCTACGGCAGATTTCGTCTACGCCGTCGATCGCGGGTCTAGCCAGGTTTCGGAATATCAATACAGTCCGGCAACCGGCGTTCTCACACCTTTGGCCACCGGTTCAGGCGGTGCCTCGGCTTTCTCCGGTGGCATTACTTCCAACATCGCGAACAATACGAATACATTCAATTGGGTGGTTGTCACCAATAATGGGTCTTCGAATCTGTCCACTTTTCAAGTGGTGACAACGGGCAAGCTGATCGCTCCGAGTTCCAGCCTGTATGCTGTGCAGGGACAGCCCTCCGCGATTTTGCTGCGATGACATTTCCAGCTATGTAGTGACCAACACACGAATCATGAAACCCATCCTGCGATTTGTTATCGTCGTATTGATGAGCACGCTGGCAGTTTCTCAAACCCTCACGCCACCAGAAGCGATTACCGATCCCAAACAAATCACAGCCAAGCCTGATGCCAATGTCGAGCAGGGCGAGGAAGGCCTCTCGCTGGAGCGCCTGTACATGACGCGCCAGATCGGCGGCACGGCCTGGTCGCCCGATGGCAAAAGCATTGTCTTTGTTTCCAATATCACCGGGCGAAATAATCTGTGGCTGGTGTCTGCCGAGGGCGGATGGCCTACGCAATTAACGGTCAGCGATCAGCGCCAGTCGAGCCCTGCATGGTCGCCGAATGGCAAATGGATCGCCTATCAATCGGACTACGACGGCGATGAGCAGTGGGACATTTTTCTGGTTTCGCCAAAAACCGGACAGATCGTTAACGTCACCAAGACCCGTGAAATATCAGAGGAAAATCCGACATGGTCACCGGACGGCCGCTATCTGGCGTATATCGTCAAACCGAAAACTTCGTCGGTTTTTGAAATCGATGTATTCGACACCGTGCTGCGCGATGTGAAGCACGTCACCTCGAATACGCCAGCCAACAAGCTGAATACCAATCCCATCTGGTCAAAAGACGGTAAGCTCATCGCCTACACCCAGGAAGACGCGAAGGGAACTGACTCCAATATTTTTGTGACTGATGTGAAGACCATGAAAAGCGTTCTCGCGACACCGCATGAAGGCGAGAAGCTTTTTGCCGCGAATGACTTTTCGCCCGACAACAAAACATTGCTAATAACGAGCAACGCCGCCAACCAGTTTCAAAATGCTGGCCTCCTCGATCTTGCCACCAAAAGAATCAATTGGGTGACCGAAGAAAGGTGGGAAGTATATGGCGGCAACTTTTCTCCCGACGGCAAAAACGTGACATTCCGGGCAAATGTGGATGGTCACGCCGACTTGTACGTGCACGATCTCGCTACTCAGAAGACGACCGAGCTGCCGTTGTCGAAAGGCGTGAACTCGTTTGGCGGCGCGGAGTCAGCTTTCTCACCTGACGGCAAGAAGTTGCTGTACTACCACAACGGGGCGAACGCTCCCGCAGATGCGTGGACGTATTACGTCGCTAGCGGAAAGTCGACCCAGATAACACATTCGTTGATGGCTGGCGTTCCTGCCGATCACATGGTCGAGCCATTTCTGGTCCACTATCCCTGTCGCGATGGCAAGTGGACAATCTCGGCCTGGGTGTATGTCACCCGCAACATGCAGCGCAATGGGCAGAACGCCGCGATTGTATACATCCATGGCGGGCCTAAGTCACAAAGCGTGGATTCGTTCAATCGCTTCATTCAGCACATTGTGAATCAGGGCTACATGGTGATCGCGCCAAACTATCGCGGATCGACCGGATATGGCAAAGCGTTTGAAGACGCCAATCTTTTCGATATGGGCGGCGGCGATTTGCAGGACGTGCTTGCCGCCGCCGACTTCCTGAAGGCAACCGGCTATCCAGATCCTAAGAAAATAATTGCCATGGGCGGCAGCTACGGCGGCTACATGACCATGATGGCGGTGACGAAGGCGCCAGATGTCTGGGCCGCAGGCGTGCCCATTGTGCCGTTCGTAAATTGGTTCACGGAAATCGAAAATGAAGATCCGGTGCTACAGCAGTCGGATCTTGCAACTATGGGTGATCCCAAAAAAAATCCTGACTTTTTCCGCGAACGTTCGCCCTTTTTCTTTGTCGATCAGATCAAGGCGCCGCTGCTATTGCTCGCTGGCGGCCATGATCCGCGCTGCCCGAAAGAAGAGACGATTCAAGTTGCCGATGCGATCAAAAAACATGGCGGCGTTGCCGACTACAAAATTTACGAGAACGAAGGCCACGGATTCGCAAAAGTCGAAAATCAGATCGATGCATATCGACGCGTGACCGATTTCCTCAAAGCCCACGTTCCGCCGGCAGATTGCGGCTGCAAGCTGGAGTGAGCGGTTCCTGCTGCCCTCGGAACCACACTGTGGGACAGCCGCCCCCGGCCTTCCTGCGAAGCGAAAGCTCCGCAATGGCCGGCCCGACAACGTCATCTCATTCAGCGAGGAACTTGCTTCTCCGCAATCGCACGGGTCAAGCCTCCGATTGTGTACTCCTCGGCTTCGATATGCACCGGTAATCCAAATTCCCGCAGCGTGGCTGAAGTGACCGGCCCGATCGACGCCAGCCGAACTCCATCCAACAGGTTGGTGGTGTGGGGCGGGTGCCCTCGCCCGCCAAGCAGTTCTACAAAATTTCTGACGGTGGAGGAGCTTGTAAAAGTCACCACCTGCGGTCTTCGTTTCGGATCCTCCATCAGGGATTGCAATTTTTTTCGGGATGAATCAGGCACCACCGTCTGGTATGCCGCAACCACATCTACAGTTGCTCCCATATTTCGCAGCTCGCGCGGAATCACATCGCGGGCCAACGCCGCTCGAATTAGCAGCACTCGCTGTTCCTCAACTCTGCCGAGCAGGCTCTCGACCACCGATTCAGCAACATATTTCGGTGGGACGACCGAAACTGTCAGCCTCATTTGTTCGGTGGCGCTGCGGGTTGCCGGTCCGATGGCTGCGATTTTCAGATGAGCTAATTCTCTAGGCTCGATTTCTGAGTGCTTCATTCGCTTGGCCAGCACCTCGACGCCGTTCACGCTGGTTAAAATGAGCCACTGATACTCAGAGATATGTTGGAGCGCAGTGTCGAGTGGCTCGTAAGAACCCGGCGGGCGAATCTCGATGAAAGGAATTTCGATGACCTCTGCGCCCAGAGCCTGCAGTTGCGCAGAAAGCGCACTGGCCTGCCGGCGAGCTCGTCCAACCAGCACGCGGACCCCAGCCAGAGGCGCGCTTCGCTTCTGCGGGGTTTTCATTTCGCGCCCAAGCCGCGCTTGCGCATCAAATCAGCGACGCCGGAGAGTGCTGAATCAGCGCTGCCCGCGAGAGACTGGATAACATTTTCCTGTTCGGCTTTCGTCCGGTTCTGGCTCAGCTTGAACTTCGCCTCTATGCGCGTAACGGCGATTTCAAACGCGACGATGTGATTCAACATGCGGCTGCGATATTGTTGGTTAAAAGAATTCCACTGATTCAGATATGACGAATCGAATTGCGAGATCAACTCTGCCAGCACCTGATACTTATCACTATCAGCAGGCAAAATCTTTCCATGGCCATAAGCATGTACCGTCGCATAGTTCCACGTGGGAACACTCTCAGGAATTTCATACAAGGCGGGAGAGAGATATGCGTGCGGCCCATGGAAAATTATCAGTGATTCTTGCTGCTCGATCATTTTCCAATGCGGATTCGCTTTGGCCACGTGTGCGCGCACTACTGATTGCGCGCCGTTCCCCGCAACAATTACGGGAAGATGCGTCGCGAAGGGCGCGCCTTGATGATTCGAGACCAGGATCGCGAACGGATGGGCACGCATAAAATCCAACGCTGTCGCCTGGTCTTCAATCCGATTGAACTCGGGTATGTACATAACTTTTCTGACAGTCGAGGAGTCGATATAAAACTAAGGCTGCTCCGGTGCTGGCCCAGCATGAGCATAAACTTGCTCAAGAATGGCCGCCCCGCCTTGCTTCAATAGACGCCCAGCAACCAGAGCCCCAAGTTCTGTAGCATCCGAGCCCAAGCCTGATTCTCGCAAAACATTTTTCCCATCCGGACTGGCAACGACGGCTTGCAAATGCAAAGTGCCGCCGCTGAATTTCGCATTTGCTCCGATCGGAACCTGGCATCCTCCGCCGAGTTTTGTCAGCAGGGTGCGTTCACATTTGGTTTCGGACCGCGCGGACTTATCATCCAAAAATGCCAGCGCGCTGCGAACATCGTCATCGCCGGCGCGAATTTCTATCGCCAACGCGCCTTGGCCTGCAGCAGGGCACATTACCTCGGTCGGAATCACATGCCGAACCAGTTCCGTCCTGCCCAGGCGTCGTAAGCCCGAGAGCGCCAGAATAATCGCTGCGTACTCGCCGGACTCGAGTTTCCGAAGACGCGTATCAACATTTCCTCGTAAAGGATGAATGACCAAATCTGGCCGTATCGCCCTGAGCTGCGCCTCACGCCGCAAGCTGCTGGTACCTACTTTCGCATTATGCGGTAAATCTTCAAGCGTGGAGAAATCCGCCGAACATAGCGCATCGCGAGGATCTTCGCGAGTTGGTATAGCTGCGATTTCGAATTGCGATGCCAGTTCCGTGGGCAGATCCTTCAGACTATGCACAGCCAGATCAATCTTCTGGGAGGCCAGCGCATCCTCAATTTCCTTGGTGAATATACCTTTGGATCCGACTTTTGAAAGCGCCACATCAAGAATCTTGTCACCCGTGGTATGAATGACTTCAATGTCGACCTGGTTGCCGCGTTCGCGCAACTTTCCAGCAATGTGGTTGGCCTGCCAGAGCGCAAGCTGTGAGCCTCGCGATCCGATTCGCAGCCGCACTTATCGGCTCCTTGTTCCGGAGCCCGCTTCGGCCTCGGCGGAAGGTTTTTCCTGGATGGCCTTGTCTTTCTCTTGCAAGTTGAAAATTTTCTTAAACGCCTCGATCAAGGTGGTCACTTCCGGCCCAGCAGCGGCTGATTTCAGCCGTGTGATTGGCGTATGCAAAATCTTATTCACAATGCCGCGGGTCAGCGCCTCCAGCGCCTGCTCTTGGTCCGCCGAGAGTTGCCCCAAACGTCCGCGCACGCGGTCGAGTTCAGCCTGGCGAATAGTCTCCACGTAATCCTGAAGCGAAACGATTGCAGGCACAACATGCAATGACTGCACCCGCGCGCGGAAACGCCCTACCTCATCTTCAATAATCTTTTCAGCGCGCTCCGCCTCTTTGCTTCTTGCGGCGGCATGTGATGCAGCTGCTTCCTGCAGATCATCGATGTCATAAATAAAAATGCCGTCGAGTTTATTCATTTCCGGATCAACATCGCGCGGGACGGCGATATCGATGAAGAACATGGGACGGTTTCTGCGGCGGCTTAAGAATCGTTCACCGTGCTCGCGCCGGAAGATGGTAACCGGTGCGCCGGTCGAAGTAATGACGATGTCCGCCTGTTCGCAGTGTTCGTACAATTCGTCGAAGCGGATGGCACTGCCTCCGAATCGCTGCGCGAGAGCCTGTGCGCGTTCATAAGTCCGATTGGCAACGAAAATGGGGCCCGCGCCTTTTGCCAACAGGTGCCGGGCTGCAATCTCAGACATCTTCCCCGCGCCCACTAAGCAAACCTGTTTTCCCTGCAAGGACCCAAAGATTCTCTCGGCTAATTCAACAGCTACGGACGCAATTGAAACCGAGGACGATCCCACCGCAGTCTCAGTCCGCACTCGTTTGGCCACAGCAAAAGCGCGGGTAAGAAGAAGATCGAGATAAGACTGCACAGTTCCAGCAGCTCGCGCGGTTGCATAGGCTTCCTTCACCTGACCGAGAATCTGTGGTTCCCCAACCACCAGGGAATCCAAACTCGATGCGACCCGAAAAACATGCCTCACCGCATCATTTGCTCGGTATTCGTACAGGTGAGGTTCATACGACGAAGGCTGAACAGCGAAGTGTTCTCTCAGGAATTGGCGCAGGTCAGCGCCGCCGTTGGCGGTGTGGGCCAGCACCTCCACGCGGTTGCAGGTGCTCAGGATCATTGCCTCCCGCACCCCGCTAATGCCCATTAATTGCCGCAGCGCGTCGGCCAGCCTTTTATCAGAGATGGCAAGCTGCTCACGAACTTCGACTGGCGCCGTTTTGTGATTCACGCCCAACAACTGAAAATTCATGGAGACAACCTGTGCACCGCGCTGAAGTAGTTTGCCGCCCACGCCACAATCGCCAACGCGAAAGTGCCCGCGGCTAAATATGCTGCGCGACGTCCGCGCCACCCCGCGCTCCATCGGGTGTACAGCAGGATCAGATAAACCGCCCAGGTCAGCAGCGAAAGCAGAATCTTGGGATCGCGAAAATTCACTTGGCCAAAGCGGGCCTGGGCAATCACCATTCCTGCCAATAAACCTGCGGTCATGAATGGGAAACCAATCAGCAGGGAACGAAACCCTATGTCGTCCGTAATCTGGAGCGCCGGCAAGCGCGCCAGCAGCCGGGCCGGCCGTTTTGCCTTCAGCATATGCTCCTGGATCAAGTAGATCAGGCTGGCACTGAAGCTCAGCACCAGCGCTGCGTATCCAGCAAATATTAGTGTGATGTGGGCGATCAGCCATCCTTCACGCGCCGAGGAGGAGGCCATCACAAACGATTCCAGCCCGCTCAGACCAAGAAACGTAAGTAAAAACACTATGGGAAAAACGACGATTCCTGGGGACGTGGTCTTATAAATCAGGTACACCAGTAGAAAGACGACCATGATCAGGAATCCAAGAATGGACGCAGCCAGCGACAGCGAAGCCAGGCTGATCTCGCCTGACTGACGCACGGTCTCAACAATCGCGACAAAGTGGAAAATCATGCCCATATAAGCGGCATGAAGCGCGATTCGGTTTAGGATTTCACGGGTACGAGTCAGGGCTACCAGGACGTAAAGCAGTCCAATACCATAAAACGCCAGAGCAACCCGCAGCCAAATATTTGCCATTTTGCGATGCCCGAGAGCGAGATCGGGCTATTGCCGCCATTATATCGGCTTTGAACGATTGACCTGCTCCTGCTAGGACGGTCTACATCGAGCGACAACCAGGGTAATGTCGTCGTGTTGTTCGGGCGAACCAAACCGGCGTATTTCTTGTACTACCGACCCGAGCAAAGCATGTGATGGCAAGTGGCGATTCGCCTCCAGCGTCTCGATCAGCCTGTCTTGCCCGAATTCTTCGTCCAGTTCATTAAATGCCTCGGTCACTCCGTCTGTATAAAGCACGAGCGTATCTCCTGGTGAGAGACTGCGCTCGTCGGCGACGCAGTTGAATTCCTCGAATAGCCCGACGGCGGTACAGGTGGAATCGAGAGAGTCGATGCCGCCATCACCTCGCAACAAGATACCTGCGAGATGGCCACAGTTGGCATATCGAAGTCGCCTTAATTTGTCGTCATATTCGGCGAAGAACATAGTCGCATATGTCTCATCTGTGGTATTCCCGTAGAAAAGCCGGTTAACGGATCGCAAGAAGCGTTCCGGTTGTTGTCGAACAAATGGCGCATACGGGCGACTCCAATAAGCTGAGACCTGATTATGAAGATGGGCTTGCAAGTTCGCCATTAGAAGTGCCGCAGCGGTGCCCTTTCCTGAGACATCGGCAACTACGAGACCCAACCTCTCTCGACCCAGATCCAGGAAATCATAGTAGTCTCCGCCCAGATGGCGGGCTTGCATGCACATGCCCGCATAATCAAGAGATTGAGCCGTTGGCTGTATTCGAGGAAAGAGTCTGGTCTGTACCTGCCTGGCGAGTTCCAGTTCGTGCGAAGCCTTGAGTTCGGCTTCGAGCCTTTTCGCATGTTCCCGTCGTTCTTTTTCCACCTCACGAGTAACTTGCTCCAGGCCTGCCAGGACAAATGAATTTCCGTCTACATCTTCGAACACAGTCGAAATTTCGCCGCAGCAACCTCGGCGGGGTTCATGATGAAAACGAACTCCGCGATCACTCCACTCCTTGAATTTAGCGTGCACGTCATCCGTGAAAAACGCGATACCAGTGTGGCGCCCGATCAACTCTTGTTCCACGGAATCTCGCTTTGGAGTCGCAAGTACAAGCATTGCGGTTCCGTCTGTGGGTGACACGACGAGCCAACGGTCACCGGAATCAGTAAGGGTGTCAAAAGCAATTTGAAAGCCAAGCTGACTTATATAAAACTGCAGGCTTCGTCCCTGATCCCGGACGAAGACGGTTATGGCGCCGAGACGTAGATAAGGATCCTGACGATCTGGCTGAAAGCTGCACCGGTGTGCCTTAAACGCATGCAGAGTGGCGCTCATGCCTTGGGATTATAATCCGACTTTTTTCGACGGCAGCACAATGACGCCAACTGACGCTCATGCGCTGGGTTTTAGCCGGTCAGAGCTTCGGGTAGCGCGAATTGCTTTGGTATAGCCCTTCGGTTTCTTCTTTGCCCTTTCTATTTGCCCGGTCTTGATGCGTCGAGGGCCGAACTCCTCTTTGAGGATGCCCGCAGGCGGAGAAATGTTTGCTCTCTGTTTAATTTGCTCGAGAGAGTCAGCCGGAAATTCTTTGACTTCGAGCAGTTCTTCCCAATGAGTGAAGTAACCATGGCGGTTCCGGTGATTCACAATGCGGTACGCGAGGTTCTTGGCAATTCCTGGAAGTTGAGTCAACTCTTTGACAGTCGCGGTGTTGATATTTATGGCGGTGATCATATTGCGGACTTAGATGTGCTTTCGTCGCTACAGGTGCTGCACACATTGAGCGCAGATGATTACTAGCCTGGAAGGATGGGCAAACGCACCAGCCATCGCGGAATCAAACTTGCAGTCCAAGTTAAAGGCACGCCCAGTTCGGCTGTGGACGCGAGAATTGAGAACGTGAGTTGTGATCAGACCAAGCCAATCGCGAACGCCGATCAAGCGAATTGCTATTGCTTTGGTCGTGCTGCTGTGTGTCGCGGCTGCGGGAGCCGTGCTCTTACACCATTTCTGGCCATTTACCAAATCTTCCGTCCGCGCCAGACTCGGCGAAGCCGCCGCGGCCACAGTTAGGTTTGGAAGCTTTCACGAGAAATATTTTCCACCCGGCTGTATCATGGAAAATGTGGTATTCCAGCATGGCAACTCTGGACCGCCTCTAATTTCAATTCGCCGACTCACGATAAGCAGCAATATTGTTGGTCTGATGCATCACCATATTAGTCTGCTGCTCGCAGAAGGTATTCACGTAACCCTCGGACGATCCGACTTTGCTGTAAACAAGTCTTCCAGGCGCCAAACCATAGTTGATAAGTTCGTCGCAGACCATGCCGTACTCGATGTGCGCCGGAAGGTGCAGCCCATGAGGTTTGTCTTCCACAAGCTGCAGTTGCAAAACGTTGGTGGCGATGGAGTCACTCAATTCGCGGCAGTCTTTGATAACCCAATGCCCGCAGGATTGGTCCGAACTACCGGACAGTTCGGCCCCTGGAAATCTTCGGATACGGCAGGCACGCCAATCTCAGGTGCGTACACGCTGTCGAATGGCAATCTCGCAGTGTTCAACTCCATTGGCGGTCTAGTCTCATCGAATGGAAAGTTCAACGGGACTCTACAGCAGATTGAAGTGAAAGGTTCAACCACGACGCCTGAATTCGAAGTAGCGTATACCGAACATAAGCTTCCTCTCAAAACTCAGTTCAAAGCAGTCGTGAGTCCTCTTACTGGGGACGTTATTCTGCAGAGCGTGAAGGCGAGTTTCGGCCGCGATCAGATCGACGCTCAGGGCCGCATCGGCCGGCAACCGGATGGCAAACATGCTGCTGTGATTGAACTCACCTGCAATCATGGGCGTATCGAGGACACGTTCTATCCTTTCATAAAGAGCCCTAAGTCGCCGCTGATGGGAAATGTCGCGTTTCAGATGCACGTGGTGATTCCGTCAGGCCATGAACGGTTTGTAAAAAAAATCGAACTACAAAGCGATTTCCGAATTCAAGACGCCCGATTTACTAACCCGCGAACTCAGTCTCGGATGAGCCAAATTTCTGAGCGGCCTGATCAAAAGGAACCGGATGGTCATACTGTTGCGGAATTAAGCGGCAACGTTAGATTGCTCAATGGAATTGCGCAGTTTTCGAAACTGTCAGCCCGCGATGGTGATGCCACCGCGTGGTTTCTTGGGAATTACGATTTGACCAGCGAGCGGGTAAACATGCACGGCCAGCTCACAACAGAGGCAAGCCTTGGAAAAACCACTTCCGGGATTAAGGCAGTTTTTGCAAAAGCTCTTGAACCGTTATTCAAAAAAGGTAAACACCAGAAAGTTGTTCCGGTGAAGATCAGCGGCACTTACCGCAGGCCCAGCTTTGGGCTCGATGGCGCCTGATCGAGTACCAACAGCGTTACCGCTTCTTTGATTTAGCCTTGGGCTTAGAAGTAGCCTTTTTCGGCGAGGCCTTTTTTGGCGCAACCTTCGGCTTTGCCGGAGCGGCAGGCTTGGCAGTTTTCGTCTCCACTTTCCCTTTGGCGGCGGGCTTGTTTGGAGCACCGGTCTTTTCCGGAGCTTTGGCTGCAACCGCTACTGCCGGCGCCGCTTGGCCCTTGGCTTTTTTCCCCGTCGCAGCTTGAGCGACTGCAGGCGCAGCTTGAGCGGCGGCTTTCGCTGCCCGGCCCCTTCTTGGTGGAGGCGGTGGAGGCGGCGGCGGCGGGGCCAGCGGCTTCAAGAAATTCATCCGCTCAGTTCGGGTTCGCAGCTTTCCATCCAGCAGCAGCATGAATACTTCATCCGCAATCTTCGGATATTCCGGCAATTGCGGCGTGATCAGCAACTCGGTCATTTCAGGCAGCGGGATCTTCTG
>Ga0209168_10002708_pt1 | contig 12621 bp, 8 predicted proteins | sample Coa_R1_FD_187156 | JGI IMG/M metagenome (GOLD analysis project Ga0209168, IMG submission 187156) | Surface soil microbial communities from Centralia Pennsylvania, which are recovering from an underground coalmine fire - Coalmine... | ecosystem: Environmental > Terrestrial > Soil > Unclassified ... | reverse complement strand
TTACGTGCTTCGAACGATCGTCCTTGCGTTGCCGTTATTTGTGGGCGCGTCCGGGTCGATCTCCGCCACTTCCGAGCTTGCGCTGGACGATCGGGCCGATAATGGGTTGGCAAAAGCGCAGGTCCCCTCGAACTGGACCGAGCCCACCACGACGGTGGTGCAGATCGCAATTCCGCCGCCGCCCGCCGCACCCCCTCCACCTGAGCGAACTTTGAGCGCCAATCCGCTCTGGGCCATGCCGCTCAAGCAATTTTCCGCAACGCGCGAACGTCCGATTTTTCTGCCGTCGCGACGGCCGCCGGCTGCCGCTGTCACGGCCGCGGTTGCGCCGAAAGCTATCGTCGTGCCCAAGCCCAAAGAGCTGGAGCGGCCACAGCTCTCGCTGGTCGGCACCATCGCTGGTGACGACGACAGGTTTGGCATTTTTATCGACCAATCTAGCAAGGCGGTCGTTCGGCTGAAGCTCGGCGAGGAGTTTCAGGGTTGGAAACTCCGGTCGATTCAGGGCCGGGAAGCATCGCTCGAGAAGAATCAGAGTGTCGTCGCCCTCGAAATGCCGCAGCCCGGCCTCAGCCAGCCGACAGTTGGCGTTCGCCACGAGGCTTGGACGAGCGGCTCCGAAGATGGCAAGGTGGCCCCGGTCGGCTCGCGCCCGCGGCACCGGCGCGACGTCAGCGAATAGCCGTGCAGCAAAACAGGTCCTGCTGAAGGCCGTACGCGAACAACAGGCCCAGCGCGAGAAACGGGCCGAATGACATCGATGTGCGCGCGGTCAAGGGGCGCCCCGCCAGTTGCATCACGCCGGCACAGGCGAGCGCCGCCAAGGTCGCCACCAAAAGGAGCATCGGAACTCCGGCGATCCCGACCCAAACGCCGGCGGCCGCGATGAATTTGACATCGCCGAGCCCCAAGCCCTGGATCTTTCTGATGGCGAAATAAATTCGGCGCAGCAGCCAGAAGATGGCGCCTATTGCTGCGCCTTCGCCCACGGCCTCAAGGCCCGCGGCCGAACCGCCGATCAGAAGCGCGTTGGCAAGCCCCAACGCCGCAATCCCAAGGTTCATCCAATCAGGAATGATGCCGTCGCGGATATCGATCCACGCAAGCGCCACGCACAACAGGCTCAGAAAACCAAATAGCAGGATGGCGGCCATGCCGATACAGTCTGCTTCCACTGTGCAAATTCAATAACCGATCAGATATCCGAGTGCCCAAAGCAAAGTCAAACTCTCGCCCGGCCAGCTTTGCCGGTCATGCCGCAGCCTTCTGCTTTTGCTATTCCCAGATGTCCTCGCCAGTCGAGGCTGCTGACACGGTGTGCGGCGCCGCCGGGTTGAAATGCACGACCACGACCGTGACGTTATCGAAAGCGCCGCGATCAAGCGTCAGCGAAACCAAGAGATCGCAAGCCTCTTGTGGTTGGTGTTGGCTTGCAAGTGCAAGGATTTCCTGATCCTCCACGTGAGTGGTGAGTCCGTCGGTGCATAAAACAAAGATATCGCCTGGTTCCATGGTGCCACTTTTCATTTCAAGCTCGGGATTGTCGTGGACACCAATGGCTCGGGTGATGACATTTTTTCTTGGCCATGACCGCGCTTCCTCGGCATTGAGCTTACCTTCGGAAATCAGCTCTTGGATTTCTGAATGATCCAGCGATATTTGTTCGATGCGATCTTGGTGAATTCGATAGATGCGACTATCCCCCGACCATACTCCGGCGTAGAAAGCGTCGAACACAAGCAAAACCGCCACCGTGGTGCCGACTAGCGCGCCATCCCGTTCGTCAGAAAGATTCTTAAGTCGGCTATTGGCGACGATCATCCTAGCCTCGCAATTCGCCAAAAGTTCTGCGGCTGTCGAGGGCGCGACGATTGCATCGAGTTCCTCTATAACAACACGACTAGCGACATCGCCAGCCTTATGGCCCCCCATGCCATCTGCGACCGCCCACAAGCCGCGACCGGTTGCTACAAGGTAGTTGTCTTCATTGCGCTGTCTGACTCTTCCAACGTGCGTGGCAGCGCCGGCTTCGATACCCGAAATCGCATCGCGCATGGGCGGCGTCCCTCGAACTAGGCCTTTGTGAAGGCGCCGGTCAACATCGCCGAAAACACGTAAGGGTTCGGCATGTGCTTGCCGCAGAGCGCGACCGGTGGAAAGCCGTCGCCTCCGATGGTCCACCAGAATGTTGAACCGGAATAAATCTTCTGATGAGCCTGCGATCGTAAGGTTCCGAAAACCTCGCCGAAATCGCGTCCCTCCGTGCGGACCACCTCAATTTGACCGAGATTCTCAGCCTCGGAAAATTCCTGATGCGGTGCAGACCATTTGTCCATGCGCGCCGTAATCTCTTCAAAGTTCGCATCGTGATCCAGGGTTGAAAGCAGGAACTGCTCCGCGCCGTCGAACCAGTCGTCTTGTGAGTTGAACTCGGGAGGTGGAATTGCCGCATTGTCGTCGGCGCAGGCGAACAGGGTAAGCGGGAAATAGCGACCGACACCGTCGAGCGAGGACATGAAAGCTCCGATGACGCTTTTGCCGCAAATATCCGCGCCTAGCCAGAATCGCCAGATCGGAGCGGCGAGAAATGCCGCTTGCCAGTCCTTGCCGAGTTCGTGGCGCGAGGATGAAATTGCGCTTTGCAACCATGGCTCCCATGCATTTAGAAATTCGCGAGGGGCCCCGATCGCAATAAAGTCCCGCCGGGCCGGAAGCTTACCAAACAGGCTGCATTGCATGGTGCCTCACAACGCCGTTGGACACTTGAACTCGCGCAACGCCGGCAATAGCAGCGGATTGAAAACGGTGCCGGTGCCGATCTGGAACTGTATGTCACGACCCCCGACGATAAAGCTCGCGGTGAGCCCGTTGGGGCGTGGTGAAACCGATGCGGAATCGAGAAGCCGGAACAAGGCCCATTGACCGGTCCTGGCGATCTCCGATGGCTGCGCACCCGGGGTCGGAGGATCGGTCGAGAGCGAGACCACGGTGCGACCACCAGCGCCAGGCCATTGGATCGATGTTGGCGTCGGGTTAGCCAGGTTAGATGAGGTCGCAGCCGCACCGCCGATTTCGAACTTCGCGACGAAGCCGCTAACCATTGTCGGGGGGGTGACCGCCAAACTGAAGCCTGGAATATTGCCGCCAGTCGCGAAGAACGCGTCCCTGATCTGGGATGCGCGCTGGAATTGGCGGAGTGTTTCAGGCGACATCAGGCGAGCGACGGGATTGTCCTGACGCCACGTCCAGTCGCGCTTGGACGTATCTGCATAAGCTGCGAGGTTTTGGCTGAAGAAACGGTCAAAGTAACCGTTGGGGCCGAAGAGGCGGCCGAAATCGGCAAGGGGCACTTCCTTGCTTTCAGTTTTCACCAATGGATAGCGGCCGGCGGCGAGATCGCGACAGGGCGGGTAGACTTGATTGTTGAAGGCCTGCGCGAGTTGCGCATAAGTAGTGTTAGCCACATCGCCCTCGAACGCACCCGCGGCCTGCAGCATCATGTCCGAGAACGGTTTTGGCAGGCGCAGCGCGTTGTTCTTAAGATTGGCAACCTGAATCTGGATCGTATTGGTGGCCTGTTGGGCCTGCGTCGGGTTGACCGCCATCAGTTGCAGGCTGTTGCTGATCGCATTCAGATTACCTATGATTGTGTCGATCGCTCTGTTACCTCCTTCGCCCTCAAGCGCTTGATGAAATGGCTTGAACGCTGCCTCGATGGCCGCTCCCGGAGCGCCCTGCTGATTGATCAAGGCCGGTGCGCCCTGCTGATTGATCAAGGTCGGAGCCGCCAGCTTGTTCTTGTCCTGAGTTGTTCCGTCTTTCGTGGTGGCATGCTCTCGCGTCAGGGCGGTCTCATCGCGGATTGATTCGAAGAGCTGCCGGATCGGCGACGTGGGCGCCGCAGCGGCGTTTAAAGCGGTGTAGTTTGGTTTGTCGGCGTTGAGGCGGCGCAAGCGTAGCTTGCCGAGCGCCTGCTGCCAGGTTGCAATAAAATCCTTGGTGTAGAGATTGAGAAGATTCGGGCCTATCGAATCGAGCTGTTCGGTGAAAAGGGCCTGCTTGCCGGCTTCCCCAAGCACCCACCGGTCGTTGCGGAGCTGGTCGGCGATGGTCCCAAGACGGCCGATAAACGCGTTCTGGAAGCCTGCATAGGTCAAGAAGCCCGGCACGGCGATGGTGTCGATCGGTTCGCCGCCCGCCGACTCGAACACTTGTGCGAAATCGAGCCCGCCGTGGCGAGCCGCTACCCAGTCCGGAACACCCGACGATCGTGCTTGCGACTTGAGAAGCTGATAGGCGCGCTCGGCGACGTCCAGTCTGCTCAAAGTGCGCTGGCAGTCGTCGACCAGCGTACTGTTGAGGGTGATGAGCGGCTCATCCGCGCCTTCAAGGTCGATCAGGGCGTTAAGTTCGTCTTCAAGCGCCTTGCGTCCGCCAGCGTTACCGGCGCCCGGATAGAGATTGTCGTTCCAGTCGTTGCGCATCCAATTCACGACAAGATCGCGGTTGATCGCCCGCGCTCCACCGATCATCAAATAGACCTTGAGCGCCTCATAGATGTAGCCGGGGTTCGACTTGTTGGCTTCGAGCACTTCTTCCATCCGATAAACCAGGCGCGGACGAAGCAGCCTTTCAAGTCCAATATGGTAGACTTGTTCAGCCGAGCTCTGCAGGCGTTCACGCTGACTGAGCCCGAACGTGGCGAGACGCGGGGTGGGATTCTTTCGGGTGGCGTAGCCAACTGGCAGATTGCGGAGCTTGTTCAGAAGCGGCAGCACTTTGTGCAGATCGCGATCGCCGACGACGGTTTCGTGGAGATAGGGGCCGGCCTCTTGCGCGTAGTCCGTAACCGCGTATTGGGTCCGATTAATAAGATCCTTGTTGCGTTCGTAGCTCACCCACCAGAGCCCGGCCGCGGTTACGGCGATGACGGAAATCGCGAAATACAGACTGGCCTTCAGGATGCGGGCGCGGCGCACGGCGGCGCGGTTGAACGAAACCCAGCCGGCTTCACCGATAATGACCTTCAAGATAAGATCCGTAAGGAAAAAACTCTTGCCTAGCCCCGAATAGGCCTGGGGGCCGACCTGCTCGGCGCCGAAGCTCTTGGCGAGCGCGCCGATGAGACGGTCGATCGGCGTGCCCTGCTGGGTACCGGAAGTGAAGTAGAACCCCCGCAATGTCGCGTTGGCGTGATAGCGGGTTGGTTCAAATATCTGATTGAGGAAATCGAAAATTGGCCGTTTTAGCGCAGCGATCTGCGCTGGAAAACCATAGAGCAGAACGCGGTTGCTGGGCGTCGGCTCTTCCTGAAGGCGATCGGTGAGGTCGTAGGTCAGGCGCTCGACGAGTTGATCGAATTCCGTCGGGACTTCGCCTATCAAATTGCGAGTCTTATCGTTGGTCTGGAAGGTCGCTCCCCATACCTGGCGGCGACCTTGGTCGGAAAGGTTCGCAAAATACTCAACGAAGCCCGCAATGAGATCACCCTTTGTGAACAGCGCATAGACGGGAAAATCGACCTGGAGGCGATCATGGAGTTCCAGGAGCCGCGCCCGGATCGCGTTCGCGTGCGCGCTGATATCCGCCGGTGAAAGTGTCAACAGGTCTTCGAGGCTGATGGCGACCAGAACTCCGTTGATGGGTTGGCGAGGACGATTGCTCTTGAGAAGATCCAGAAAAGCAAGCCAGCTCCGCTTATCCGCGTTTGCGTCGGAATCCTGGGTGGTGTAGCGGCCGGCTGTGTCGATCAGAACAGCGTCTTCCGTAAACCACCAGTCGCAATAGCGTGTCCCGCCGACCCCCGATATTGCTGCCGGCGTTGCACCGCGTGATAGCGGGAACTGAAGTCCCGAATTGACCAGCGCCGTGGTTTTTCCGGAACCTGGAGGACCGATCAACACGTACCACGGCAAGTCATAGAGAAAGTCTTTTTTCCCACCGCTGGCGACCTTGAGAGTCGCCAAGGCGTCCTTCATACGGTCTTTCAGGACGCCAGAGTCATCTTCGACCTTGTCGGGTGTCGCGATGCCGTCGGCGAGCTTGGCGGATGCTTTTTTGCGCTTGAGATACTGCCCACTCACGACCGCGGCAAAGATAGCGGCGAGTAGCAGGATCGCCAGTTCACGCACAATGTAATTTTCGAGCGGATGCCAACCTCCAAGGGAGACCAGCGGTCCAGCCAAATAGATCAGCGCAGCGACCGATGTGAGGCCGATGCCAGCGAGGACAATGCTCAATATCTGCTTGTTGGAAACCATCGATCCCGAATCCCGATCCTTGCCCGCATGTTACTTGCCCGAATTGGCATCATTCTTTTGTTCTGGCGTGAGGGTTTCCTCACGCGGGATGAGTATTTCGACCCTGCGGTTACGAGCGCGCCCCTCCGGCGTCTTGTTGTCGGCGATGGGAGCGGTCTCGCCCTTGCCGTCGGTCTGGAGGCGGTCGGGATTCGCCAGGCCGAGCTTGAGAAGCTCGGCGACATTCTTGGCCCGTTCGATCGAGAGATGATAATTCGACGGGAAGCGCACGTTGGTACGGTTGATGGGTGTATTGTCAGTATGACCGACGATCTGGATGTATCCTGGCTCCTTGTCGAGCGCTGCTGCTATACGAGCGGCGACTGGTTTAAACTGCTGCAGCACGGTAGCGGATCCCGAATCGAACAGGATGATATTTCCGACCCGGATGATGATCCGGTTGGCGGTTTGATCGGCCGAAGCCTGACCGGCAGCGATTTCTGGCGCGAGCGCGGCGCGGATGCGCTCCAATTGCGTCAGGCGGTGGGGTTCGGGCGGCGGCGGTGGAAGCGGCGGCAGCGGCGGCACGACCACCTTGCGCTCTATCGAAATCTTTCCGAGATCGTGAAGCGACGCCGTCTTGGACGCAGCCACGTCGACGCCACCATTGAGGAGATAGAGAAGGAGAAAATAAAGTCCGAAAAGCAGAATGCCTAAAACGCCAGCAACGCTCCACCAGGGCACGCGCACGCGCGAATGCTGGCTCGCAATGTTTTGGCCGCGCCAGTGGGGTGACAGTTCGCGAAATGCCTTGGGACGGACACGGCGCAGCGTCTCATAGAGATCGCGTTGAATTTGTTGCAACGTGGAAACGCCGCCGGCTGAGGTCCGATGGACGCCCTGAAAGCCAAGGGCCAGACAAGTGTGTTGCAGCTCAAGAACGTTGTAGTTGAGCAGTGGGTCTTGCTTCAGTCGCGTCAACTCGTCGAAGAAACGAACGCCACCGACTCGCTCACCGAAGAAACGGCTCAGCATGCTGTATTGCGTCCAAACATGACGGTCTTCGGTCGGGATATTCTGGACGATGTCGTCGGCGGTGGCGCAGATGAGGTATTTGGCCGAATTGGCCTGCCCCTCGGGAATGCCGGCTGATCGAATATCCTTCTCGAAGAAATTGATCGTCTCAGCAACTTGCTCCATGAGTGAGGCGAAGGAAGCACGTGCAAGGGCGACGCGCAGACGGCCCAGCATTAGTAGCAGCGGACCGGCCGATCGCAGGATTGGGTTCTCGTTCGCGGTAACAAGTTCGTCGATCCGCATGTCAGGGGCAGGGGCTACGGCCCGTTGCGGAGCTTCCGTCGCATGTGTCGCGATCCATTCATCGGGATTTTTTACCACCGGCGTGCTCGGCGGCTGATAGGGCGTCACCTGCGGTGTGACCGGCTGCGGTTGTGCGACATAGTCTGGCGGACGTACCGGCGTGTAGGCAGGCGCGGGCTCGTTCGGTGACGTTGGGGGAGCGACCGGGCGGCGGCCGCCAGGATTGGGCCGGATTACTGTACGGTCGCCGGAGCCACCAAAGGGAGGCCGCGGAGGAACCTTTTCGCTCATCGCCGATCTTCCAAAACTGCCCAGAGTTCCAGTTCTAGTTCCGGCCAGTCACCGGAAAAATGCATGCCGATCGAACTCGCTATCGAAAATTCCGGCCACAGAGGCGACTGCCGGTCGAGGAAGAAATACACGTGGTCGGTGATCGCGCGAATTTGCGGCGGCGGTGTCGGCAAATGAACCAGCGGCACTCCAGGAAGATGAGCGTGCACAATCTCGTTCATTTTGGTGTTCGGCCCGACTTTGAACTGTTGCGGAAACTGAAGCTGGATCTCAGTGAGCGGTCGGCGCGCGGCGACTTCTAGCACAAAGGTGGCATTGCGAAACAGCGTTCGATCGCGAATCGTGGAAACGAAAGCGTTAGTCGCTCGCTCGACGATTTCGAGGCGAATAGCACGCCGGCCAAGACGGGCGCTCAGGAAATCCTGCAAGTCACGCATGACCGGCCCGAAAACGTTTTCGAGATCGTCGTGGTTATAGGCAGGATAGTCGCGCGCTCGACGCTCGGGTGTTGCGAAGGTGGCAAGCTCGCCAACCAATCGCAAGAACTCATCGAATAGACGTTCTGGATGAAGATAGCCCGAGGAACGATAATGCTTCAAAACCGCGATGTGCCGGTTCAGGAGTTGCAGGACGAAATAATCCACACTTTGAAGGCCCCCACCAGCGGTGGGATCGGCTGCGTAGCGCGCGAGTTCTTCAAGCTTGTTGTCGATCCAACCAACTACCCGGTCGATCCAGCCGTCCACTACCGGATGAGAATTGCAAGTGAGAATCGGCGGCACATATTTTTCATCGAATACGATTTGCTTGTCTCTGACTTCAAGGATGCGGACAACGCCGAGGCCGATGTAGCCGGGCTTAGCGGTCTTGCGCAGCTCGTAACCAAGCCTCGGATAGGCGATGTCGATCTCTTCCTCGATCCGCAAAACGGAACTCGAATCGATGAAGGTCTCTGACCCGGTGATGAAGCGTGCTGCGCTTTCGGTTTCGCGGTCATCGATTTCGCGAGTATTGGCAGCGGCGACTGGAATGGAAAGCCACGCGACCTGTTGGGAGGCGGTCTCCGGCACCACGATTGGCGGCGGCAGCGGACTGTCGGCCGGTATGTCGAACGGAGTGCCGTCTGGCATGATGCCGGCAGCGCGGCGCAGGGCGAACTTGCTTTGCTGGGCGAGATCGCGATCGATTTCCAGATACGAGAAACCCCATGGATAGGGGGTGGCGTGTCGCACGCGCGATTCGAGCAAATGCTCGTGGTAGCGGTCGTTCTGCTGAAAATGATGGGGCCGAAGGAACAGGCCTTCAGTCCACGCGACCTTGTTGTACCAGGACATTTGCTATCTCGTTGGTCGTTGCATATCCGGATCGGACCCCGCAGTTATGGCGTGTCTTTCCCGTCGATGTCGTAATATTCGGCGAAATAATTCATAAACGCATTGAGCATACCGTCCTCGTTGCTCTGCGTACGAGCCTGCCAGCGCGCCAAGTAAATGTCCCACAATCGCGCGCTGCGGGATCCAAAGATGCTGGCGAGGCCGCTATCACCCCTTGATGATTTGTCGATGACGTCGGGATCGAAATCGGCCAACAGCTGCTTGAGAGCGTGTTGCATAGCAGAAAACGTCTTGACCTGATGGGACTTCAAGTCATCGAAGCTTTGCCCGAAGGCGCGGCGGGCATCGAGATAGCTCCGTGTCGGCGGCCCAAACATAATGCGCATGGCGTCTTCGGCAGTCGGCGCGAATTTGAGTGGATTATTGTTCAGCGCTTGAACCATTGTTTGGTTAGAACTCCGCGTCAGGCGTTTGGCCTGCTGGCGGGCCTCGAGCAGTTGCCTGGTGTTTTCAGTAAACATTCGGATTAACTGGCCTATCTCCGCAGCCAGTTCGGCGGGATCACGGGCCGCCAATGCGTCCTCGGGCAGACCGGCGCCACGCGCCACCAGCCGAACGAAATCGCCCATCCCGGCGGCATCGCGGCCTGCCGGCGGGGCGTCATGCAGGTCGCGTGCAGGCGCGTCTGTTCGTCCCATCCCGGGATGATCCGCGGAAAGGGCGGACTGTATGGCGGCCCCGGCGGCAGGCGGGGGGGCGGCGGCCGGCGTGGCCCATGGGCCGTTGGGCTCGCCGGTCACCCAAACTGGACGCCGCGGGATAGGCACCGGAGCCACTTCAGGTTCGGGCGGGGGCGGCTTCGGGGTACCCTGCGCCCAACCCATGTCGTCGGCCGCGGCGGACCGCGACTGCAGCGACGGTGGCGCATGCGCAGGCGGGTTATGCGAGGGCGGCACATCGACCGCCCATTGGAGAAAATCAGCTTTTACCGGTTGGAAGTCCCGGGCGGATTTGAGCAGCTTGGGGTCGATCGGCGGCGCAGCCTGACCGACAGGGTCCCATATTTCGTCATAGTTAGGCGCTGCAGCTGGGGTCACTGTGGATCCCAACGCGGGCTCATCTTCCTCTACTACGGCCAGAATGATGTAGTGTCCGATCGCGAAACGATCTCCATCGCGGAGTCGATGGGGCTCTTTCAGGCGACTGTCTGCCCCGTAAAGAAACGTGCCATTGGTTGAGATGTCATGCAACCAGTAAGCGCCATCGTGCCACCTGACCTCGCAATGTTTGCCGGAAATCGATCGGGTCGGATCCGGCAGGGTCCAGTCGAGATATTGGTTGCGACCGATATCGATGCCGCGTTTGCCCTGGATCGATACGCTCAGTGGCCCGCCGTCCGGTAAGCTCGTTTCGTTCTCGATTTTGAGCGTTAGTGCCATATCCAACTCTTTGCAGAGGATCACCTTCGATCGATAAGGCAAAGCATTGCAGGGAACCTCGCGGCTGCCAATACGGTTTAGGCCCAGCTCATTGTAGCTCAAGCCTGTAGGCCGTTCGGCGCGAGTCTGGAATGTACCGTTAGTGTCATAATCCAGTCTCGGCCAGTTTTATTCCATCCACGATACACGCCTGCATCCGCGCGGCATACTGGTCGGGTTTGACCATTCGGGCGCTCAACAAGATCGCAATGCGAGCTGCTCTGGGGGTCATATAGGGCGGCACCTGAACCGGGAATTGGGGATGCACCAAAAGGGCGCCGCCTGACCATCCGGCGCCGAGGGCGAGCCAACTTAAGGGGTCGTTGTTGTCGCTCTGTGTGCCGATTTCGAGCGCAGCGCGTCGATGTTCGTCATCGGGATCATACACCCATGCTTCAGCCGCGATAATTGGTTCAGCTCGGCTCGCCGGAATATTGCCGAGCAAGGCCTTCACGCATCCGCACGCCCACCAGACCGCCTCCCGGCGCGGCAGCAAGTAAGCACAAAAAGTTATGGCATCCTCGAATTCATGTTGCGCCGATAATTTCCTCAAAAACGTAATCGGCGGCTCGTCCGTGGGCGTAGCTGCGATCTTGGTTATAGACCGCGGAAAAGTTTCGAATAGGGCGAGGGTTGTCGCGAAGCGAGTCTTGGACATACCTGAACCTTAAACGTCAAAAAAAGCGGTGCAATCACTCTTTTATCGTCTTCATCGTTTCGACCAACGCATGGATCGGCCAACCTTGGCTGGACGGATTAAGCCGGGAGCAGCATTGGAATCATGCCGTTGATTTGAACCACTCCATTAAGATTGATTACGGGAGCCGTGAGGGTGATGGTAGTACCCGCCGTTTGATTGATCGCCATTTCTGCGATGTCGTTGATTGTCGGAGATTCCACAGAAAATGACGACGGCGTAAGCGTGACCGTCGTCATTCCGACTGTATGGCTGATTGTTAACATCGCCGTTGTGCTCTGACTTCCCATGGGAATTGAAATGGTGCGATCGCCGAGTTCAATAGTGAGTTGGTCGTCGCCATTCTTTAGCGTAACGCTCCGTGACGGACTGCCTTTCGGGGGTACGAATATCTCGCCGATTGTCGTGGTCTGCGAATTCTTGATCGTGACCTCGTGATCCTTTTCGGCATGCATACGAATCTTTTCCGAACCCTGCTTGTCCTCGAACATAAACTCATTATAGCCCTTGTTCGGGCCTTTCGAAGAATCTGACTTCAAGCCGGATTGGGTCTTGTTGTCGGGGAGCTTGTAAGGATACTTGTTGTCGCCATTGTAAACGCAACCGGTCACCAGCGGCCGGTCCGGGTCGCCCTCCAGAAACTCGACGACCACCTCCATATCGACGCGCGGGATAAATTGCCCGCCCCATTGCTTGCTGGACCAGACCTGTGCCACGCGGATTGGGCAGGTCTTCTGCGGTTCGCGGTCCCAATGGAACTTGACCCAGATCCGGCCATGCTCGTCTGTGCTGATCTCCTCGCCGTCTTCGCCCTTCTTGGCGACGACCTTGGCGGTCTGGATGCCATAAATGCGCGGCTTCGGAGTCAACGGCAGGTTGCGGAACGGACGGTCGCTTGGCAGGAACTCGTAATGTCCGTAATAGGCCTGGTCCTGTCCGGCATCTGTCCCGGCGCTTCCGCTGCGATAGTGCTGAGATGAAAACATGTGGCTTGAGCGGACGACCAAGTACTCCTTGTTCTCAGCTTGCGTGGGATGTTTCTCCACGGTGACGAGCCCACCCGGATAGAGGCAAGGGGCATCGCCTTCGGGGAAACGCCGATAGTCCAGCGCTTGCTCGGCCTCAAGGCGAAATTGCGCGAACTTCTGACCCTTCCCCTTGTCGTCGTATTTCCCGGGAAAATCATAAACTTCAAGCTTGGAATGAGTATATTTTTCTGAAGCTTCTTTGGGTGCCTTCAGATCCTTTTTCGGCTGCAGGTA
>Ga0209168_10002706_pt1 | contig 12623 bp, 13 predicted proteins | sample Coa_R1_FD_187156 | JGI IMG/M metagenome (GOLD analysis project Ga0209168, IMG submission 187156) | Surface soil microbial communities from Centralia Pennsylvania, which are recovering from an underground coalmine fire - Coalmine... | ecosystem: Environmental > Terrestrial > Soil > Unclassified ... | reverse complement strand
GATCTGAAGTCCCTGCGGCGCAAGCGGCGCCCAGCGAGTTCGACCGGTTTGATCTGAGGCCGCTCCTTTTGGGGCGGCCTTCTTTTGTCGTGAAGCTGTCACCAAAGACCGCCTTACTGAGGGTAACGCGCCCTCAGTTTGGCCTCGTTCCACCACTGAAGCGGCAAGGAAGTGCCCCCATAAAGCCCTCAAGCGGACCTTCCATCGGGGTATCAGCGCTTGGTCAATCATGTGAGTGAGTGAGTAAAATGGTACGTTATGATCCCTCATCGAGCCCGGAAGACACGCTGTTGTCCGTAGCCGATCCGGTCACCGTCGATCCCACGCAAGAGCCCGCCGAGATGCTGGAGGCGAAATTGGATCGCACCCGGCGGCTGAATGAATATTACAACGAGGTGGTCGCGGAGCTTCGTGCTTCGCTGGCGGCGATCGGCGAGGACGACACTCAGCCGTCCTGAGGAACTTTCGCGACCCGCGCTGGAGCGCAGGAAGGTTGGGCAAAGTAAGATTGTCGGACGGGGATGGGCATCAGCGGCGCACGCCGCGTTGCTCAGCATCCGGGGAACACGGCGAGCGGCGCGCCGTGCCGGTTCCCTGCACCACATCAGCGCCGCGCAACGAACAAGCAGCAACCGCGATTCAAACGTAATCATGGCTGAGTCTTGCCGTCTGGTGTGGCTTCATCAACGATTCGTGTGACGGAGTTCGATCATGACGACGAGGCAACAGGACAAGGGCGCCAAAGCGCGTCAGCGCGCGCGCAAGGATCAGCGGTCCCAAAGAGGCGAAAAGCAGGCATCGACCCCAAGAGATCAGGCCGATCAGGATTCTATGGCCCAGGTCGTCGCGCCGATTGAGCCGGCGCCGATCGAGGACAAAGCGCAGATTGAGGCGACCGACGCTACGCTCAGCGGCGAAGTCCTGCCTCCGGAGATCCGCAAGCATGTTGCCGCGCAGCCCTTGCAGGGAATTGGCTTGCACAGCATCGCGGCGGCCTATTTCGACTACGCGCGAAAATCGTGGACCGCCGGCCGGATGCTGGTTGAGAGATTTATGACCGCGCGTTCGCTCGAGGAGGCGGCCGAAGTGCAGGGCGATTTTGCCAGGCAGAGTTTTGCGAACTATCTGGTCCATTCGCAGCAGGTCAGCGGACTCTATGTCGGGTTCACCCGCCAGTTCTTCCGCCCCCTGGAAAATCTCACGACCGAATGGACCAGGATCGGGCGCTAGTGCCGCCTATTTGAAGTTCCTGCACCCCGAATTCCTATTCGGTCACGCGCCCGGCATTTTGCAACCAGGCGTGGATGATCTGCCATTTATCGCGCCTGCCGGGACGGAAATCCAGAAGCGGCGATCGCCTGTCCTGAAGCTCGCAAAAGAATTTCAATGTGTCCCGGGCGGTCGGCCCGCCAGTGTCCATCGGCTGGGCTTCAAGCCAGCGATCCCATTCCTGAAGCACTTGCGACTTCCACTGATCCTGTCTCATAGGCGGCGCGTCCTCGGCTCAAGAGGTTGAGGCCTTTTGGGGCCTCCGGTGATCGGTCGCGCTGGTCCTCTAGGGTGGGTTTTTTGGGACCACTTGCGAAAGCGATCCGGAAGACGCCCGGCTCCGCCGTGCCATTGACGCCTTCAAAAACCCACTATGGTTGGGAGGGCTTAATCGTATCTTAATACGTCGGACTACTTGTCAAGCGATTGCGGCGATTTGGCGTTAGCCCTCGCCACAAGTGTTTTTTTGACTCCAGTGTGTCCTTTTGGATTCAGTGTGCCGCACGTGATGCAGGAAATAGGCGACACTCGCCAGCATCATTGTGCGGCAGGTCCTTTGATTCTAACATCGGCACGAAATTTCTGGGGTTTGAGGTCGGGCGCGATGTCGAAATGCTTCAGATGTGCGATGCGATTTTTGAGCGCCGGCAGCGTGGCTTGCATCATATTGGCGACCCTGATGGCGGCGAGCGCGTGGGCGCAGCCGCCCCGCTCCTCCGCGGCATCGCTTGTTTTCGGCATGAGCCCGGCCGAGGCGGCCACCGCCTTAGGGGTGCCGCTGAGCTATGTTCGCGGGCCTGCCGGTGACGAGCTATTTCTCGCCATCCCCAACGTGAAGGGAAGCGCGCTTTCGATCCGCAGCGACGCCCTTTATCTGCAATTCCGGCGCGGCAGGCTGACGGGATACCGGGGCGATTGGGGAACGGCCAAGCCGTTCGTAATAGGCTGGTGAGGGGGCTGGATTTGAAATTAGCGATGGTGCTCGCGGCGTTGTCGGTCGTTGCGGCAGGCGCGCCCGCCGCCGCCCAGATCTATGGCGACCGGCCCATGCGCTACGGCATCACGTCCAATTTCTTCAATTACGACAACCGGGACGATCAGCGCGATTTTCCGACCAACGGCGTCTTTCCCGGCAATTTCGCCGCCAGCCCGTTTTTCGCGAGCGTCGGCGCGGCCGGATGGCTCGGAAGCAACCCGCAGCACCAGGCCGCGCCGTACCCGTCGCAATTCTATTTCGTCGTCGACGGCGGCCGGATCGCCTGTCCGCCCCGTGGCCATGCCGAAGTGGTGGCGGCTGGCCGTCCGGCGAGGCCGCGGTCGCGCCATATCCTCTGCGTGACGCCCTAGACAGAAGCCGATACCGGCAGCTTCCGTCCTATTGCGGCCTTGACGGCGGCGCGGCAGCACATGTCAAATCCCCTGACATATTGAGATCACGGCATGATTCACGCCCGCTCGGTCATGCTCTTGATGGCGGTCGCCTCTCTGTCGCCCGTCATTGCTCCCGCATTGGCCGAAACCATAAGCTTCGAAAACGCCGCCGCGATGCTTTCGCAAAGCTGCGGTGCCGATATCGACGCCAATTGCCTTGGGGTGAATTTCGACGCGCCGCGGCTTCGGGAATGCCTTTCCCGCAATCAGGATGCGGTATCGCCGCAATGCCGCACCGACTACATCAAGGCGTTCGATGCGATTGCCAAGCGCATCGCGGCGCGCGCCGCGGTGACCAAGCTGTGCCAGCGCGAAAAGCAGAAAATCTGCGCCGACGCGCAAGGCAAGCCCGGGGAGACGATCGCCTGCCTGTTGAAAGCGCCGACGAAGGGCTTGGGATGGGGATGCAACCAGGCGCTGACGCAGGCGGGGTACCGCTGATGGTGCAACGCCGGCTTCGACCGAGGTTTTTCCCGGGCCTTTTGGCTCTGGCGGTCTCCGCCTGGCCCGCCTCGTTTGTTTTGGCGGAAACCACCGACACGGCGGCGGACATCGTCGGCCAGCTCAAGGGGCTGGAAGCCGCGCCCGAAATCGACGTTGCCCAATTGCGTCAGCAGGCTGCCGACCGCATCAAGGCAAGGCTGGACCCGGTGGCGCTCAAGCGCCGCCCCGTTGCGGCTCAACTGCTTCGCCTGCCGCACGTCGATGTGGACATCAAGTTCAACCCGGATAGCCCTGTGATCCGCCCCGAATCATATTCGCTGCTTGGGCGCATCGCGGACGCGCTGTATGACCCGGCGCTGATGTCGTCGGCATTCCTGATTGTCGGGCGAACCGAATCCGCCGGCAAGCGCGACTATAACCTCATGCTCAGCCAGCGACGGGCCGAGGCCATCCGCGATGCCCTTGTGATCACCTTCAAAGTTTCGTCCAAGCGGCTGATGGTGGTCGGCCTTGGCGAAGAACAATTGCTGGATGCCGATCACCCCAAGGCGGCCATTAATCAGCAAGCGCTGATCGTGACCGTGAAATAAAGGTCAAACATGCTGCCCTTCTTTTGGCGTTGCGAGAGCGCAGCGAACTCGTCTAGAAGAAACGCATGGAGCCTTCCTCTGGCAACCAAGCGTCAACGCTTTTGGCCGAGGATCCCGGCTCCAAAGAGGGTTCGGCAATGCTGATTCGCGGCGAAATCGCGTCTGTTGGGGACCGGGCGGCAATGCCCGCGGCTTCCCCTGCGATTCCGGCTGCGTCCCGGCCCACCCTCCTTCTCGGCGGGCTTCTGCTTCTTATCGGCCCCTGAGGGCCGTCTGGGCGGTTTGGCGCCTGGGCACTCAGGGGTTTGCACGAGAGCAACGAGAAACCCTAGCGCCACTCGCGTAGCGCGACCTACCCAAAAGGAATCTTTGAAATGAGCACCGCCCCGAAGTCCGAGAAGGACCGCGTCTTCATATTCGACACCACCTTGCGCGACGGCGAGCAATGCCCCGGCGCCACCATGACCTTTGAGGAAAAGCTCGAGGTCGCCGAGATGCTCGACGAGATGGGCGTCGACATCATCGAGGCCGGCTTTCCCATCACCTCCGAAGGCGATTTTCAAGCCGTGAGCGAGATCGCCCGCCGCGCCAAGAACGCCGTCATCGCCGGTCTCTCGCGCGCCCACCCTGATGATATCGACCGCTGCGCGCAAGCGGTGAAGTTCGCCAAGCGCGGCCGCGTCCACACGGTGATTGCGACCTCACCCCTGCATATGCGGGTGAAACTCAACATGACGCCGGAGCAGGTGATCGAGAAGTCGATTGCCAACGTCACCCGCGCCCGCAACCAGATCGACGACGTCGAGTGGTCGGCGGAGGACGGCACGCGGAGCGAGATGGATTTCCTGTGCCGGATCGTTGAGGCCGTGATCAAGGCCGGGGCGACCACGGTCAACATTCCCGACACGGTGGGCTACACGGTGCCGGAGGAATACACCGCGTTCATGCGCACGCTGATCGAGCGGGTGCCGAACTCCGACAAGGCGGTTTTCTCGGTCCATTGCCATAACGATCTCGGCATGGCGGTGGCGAATTCACTCGCCGGTGTTGCCGGCGGCGCGCGCCAGGTCGAATGCACCATCAACGGCATCGGCGAGCGGGCGGGTAATGCCGCGCTCGAGGAGGTCGTGATGGCGATGCGGGTGCGCAACGACAAATTCCCGTACTTCAACAAGATCGACACGACAAAGCTCACCGCGGCATCCAAGCTCGTTTCCGCCGCGACCTCGTTTCCCGTGCAGTACAACAAGGCGATCGTCGGGCGGAATGCGTTTGCGCATGAGAGCGGCATTCATCAGGACGGCGTGCTGAAGGACGCCTCCACCTACGAGATCATGCGCCCCGAAATGGTGGGCCTGAAGCAGTCTTCGCTGGTGCTCGGCAAGCATTCCGGCCGCCACGCCTTCATCCACAAGCTGGAGGAGATGGGCTACAAGCTGGGCGCCAACCAGATCGAGGATGCCTTCGTGCGGATGAAGGCGCTGGCCGACCGCAAGAAGGACATTTACGACGAGGACATCGAGGCGCTGCTCGATGAGGAGATCGCCGCTTCCCATGACCGCATCAAGCTCGCCTCGCTGACCGTGATCGCGGGCACGCACGGGCCGCAGCGCGCCACCATGAAGCTCGACGTCGATGGCCAGATCAGAATCGAGGAGGCCGAAGGCAACGGTCCGGTCGACGCGGTGTTCAACTGCATCAAGGCGCTGGTGCCGCATGAGGCGAAGCTCGAGCTTTACCAGGTGCACGCGGTGACCGAAGGCACCGACGCGCAGGCCGAAGTGTCGGTGCGACTCTCTCACGAAGGCCGCTCGATGACCGCGCGCGCGGCCGATCCGGACACGCTGGTGGCGTCCGCAAAAGCCTATCTCGGCGCGCTGAATAAAATCGTGATGAAGCGCCAACGCGACGTGGTGGCGCAAGCCGCGGGGTGACCACGAAGTGGTCATTCCGGGGGAGCTACTCTCCCGTCATTGCGAGCGTCAGTGTTCGGCCCGGAGACATAGCTTACGCCTGTTCGGGGACATGGTTGACACTTTTTGGGTCATGCAAATCGATTGTTGCGATCTGATGGGCGGCAAAAAATATTCCGAACCGTCCATTGGCATTGAGTTGACGAATCGCAAGCCGTTCACCGCGAAAGCGGCGTGGCGCGTTGCTGATCCGGAGTCCATCATTGTTACATCAGGACCACCCTCGCTGCATTGGCCCCGGATCTGCGTCGCGTCATTTCATGCCGCGCCGCGTCCGGGACACCAGACTGCGGCTACCTCAATTCACGAGCAGACAGGTCCTGGCCTGCTTGATCCAGCTAGAATGCGGGCCGCAGGGCGGCCTCGGATGCGCGCCGACAGGGCACTCGTTCCATCTCACCGCGCCCGTCTCCCAGCCGTTCACGACGCATGCGCCGTTGACCGCGCTGTGGCAGCCCGGACCGGATCCGTCGGCCGCGCGGGCCGCGCCTGCGCCAAGGCCGATCGAGATCAGGATCGTCGCGACAAGCCGTCTCATGTCATCCCTCCGTCGCAAGCCGTATGGCGCTCAACCCGGCGCGGGCCGCGAATCCTTCCCACTATCCATTCGGATGAGGGCTCCTTTCGATCGATGCTGGATCGCGTCGTCGCGTTCACTCCTCGCAGCGACGATGCCTGGCAGGACCGCACGCAACTTCCCCGGATGCCGTGCAATGCGCCGCGAAGGCGGCGTGGTGCGCTGCTAATCCGGGGCCCGAGACTGCCGCTCGCCTCAATTGACGAGCAGACAGGTCAGGCCGCGCCTTGATCGCTCGGACGAGCGCGGCGTCGAGCGATCACGTCGCCTTACGCTTCAGGACAGGCCGAAAGACCTGAACACGTTTCTTGCTGCCGGGCTCTTTGACGAGACCGTACCCCTTCACAAGCCCGAAGATCGCCGGGATTACGACCAGCGTCAGCAGCGTCGATGAGATCATACCGCCAATCATCGGGAGCGCGATTCGCTGCATGACTTCGGACCCGGTGCCCGTGCTCCACATGATCGGCAACAATCCCGCCATGATCGCGACTACCGTCATCATCTTCGGCCGGACCCGCTCCACGGCCCCCTCCATGATGGCTCCGTGGAGGTCCTGGCGGGTGAAGGCGTGGCCTTCCGCGCTTCGCCTCGCTCTTGCCGCGGCCAGCGCCTGATCGAGATAGATCAGCATGACGACGCCCGTTTCCGCGGCCACGCCGGCAAGCGCGATGAATCCGACGACGACCGCGACCGACAAGTTGAAGCCGTACCACCATATCATCCAAACGCCGCCGATCAGCGCGAACGGCAGCGAGAGCATCACGATCAAGGTCTCGGTCATCGCTCTGAAGTTAAGGTAAAGCAGCAGGAAGATGATGGTCAGCGTTAAAGGCGCCACGATTTTGAGGCGTGCGGCGGCGCGCTGCAGATATTCGTATTGGCCGCTCCAGACGACGTAGTAACCGGTCGGAAACTGGATGCTGTCGCTGATGACACGCTGTGCGTCCGCGACGTAGCTCCCGATGTCACGATCGCGGACATCGACGTAGATGTAGGTCGCAAGCTGCCCGTTCTCCGTCCGGATCGAGGTCGGTCCGCGCGCGGTCTCGACTTTCGCGACTTCGCCGAGAGGCACCGCTCCACCTGCGGGCATCGACACCTGGATCTCGCTTGCGATCGCCTTCGGATTATCTCTCAGGTCGCGCGGATAACGCATATTGACGGTAAAGCGCTGGCGGCCCTCGACGGTGGTCGTTACGGTCTGGCCACCAAGCGCACTCGCGATCGTGTCCTGGACATCCTGAATGAGGATTCCATAGCGCGCGAGCGCGTCGCGATCCGGCGTGATCTCGAGGTAGTACCCGCCAATACCGCGCTCAGCGTAAGCCGAGGCCGTGCCGGGCACGGTTTTGAGGATCCGTTCAATCTGTCTTGCGAGCGTATCGATCTCGACGAGGTCCGTGCCCATGACCTTCACGCCGACCGGCGTGCGAATGCCGGTGGAAAGCATGTCGATTCTTGCCTTGATCGGCATCGTCCAGGCGTTGGAGACGCCCGGGAATTGCAGCGCCTTGTCCATCTCGGTGATCAGACCGTCGACAGTTACGCCACCCCGCCACTGCTCTTTCGGCTTCAGGTTCACCACGGTCTCGAACATCTCGGTCGGCGCCGGGTCGGTTGCCGTTGCCGCACGTCCCGCCTTGCCGTAGACCGAGGCGACTTCCGGGAATGACTTGATGATCCGGTCCTGGGTCTGCATCAGTTCGGCGGCCTTTGTCATGGATATGCCGGGCAGGGTGGTCGGCATGAAAAGCAGCGTTCCTTCGTTCAGCGCCGGCATGAACTCGGTGCCGAGTTGACGCGCCGGCCAGATCGAAACGACCAGCACGGCGAGCGCGATCAGGATGACGAAAATCCTGGCGCGCAGCACGCCCTTGATGACCGGGCGATAGATCCAGATCAGGAGGCGATTGAGGAGGTTTTTGTGCTCCGGAACAATCTTGCCACGGACGAAGATCACCATCAGCGCCGGAACCAGCGTGACGGACAGCAATGCGGCCGCGGCCATCGAGAACGTCTTTGTATAGGCGAGCGGGCTGAACAGCCGGCCTTCCTGTGATTCCAGGGTAAAGATCGGCATGAACGAGACGGTGATGATCAAGAGACTGAAGAACAGCGCCGGCCCCACCTCGCATGCGGCATCAATCAGGATCTGGACGCGCGATTGATCCGGTCCGGCCCGTTCCAGGTGCTTATGCGCGTTCTCGATCATCACGATCGCGGCGTCGACCATGGCGCCGATCGCAATCGCGATGCCGCCAAGGCTCATGATGTTCGACCCAAGGCCCAGAAGCTTCATCGCGCCGAAAGCCATCAGCACTGCGAGGGGCAACATCATGATTGCGACCAGGGCGCTTCGAACGTGCAGCAGGAACACGATACAGACAAGCGCGACGATGATGCTCTCCTCGACGAGAGTGCGATCAAGCGTCTCGATGGCGGCATAAATCAGATTCGAACGGTCGTAGACCGGGACGATGTCAACCGATTTCGGGAGGCTGCTCGCGATCTCCTTGAAGCGCTTCTTGACGTTTTCGATGACCTCGAGGGCGTTGGCACCGAAGCGTTGCAGCACGATTCCGCTCGCGACTTCCCCGTCTCCATTCAGTTCGGCGATCCCTCGTCTTTCATCCGGACCGAGCTCGACGCGCGCCACGTCGCGCAGCAGGACAGGGGTGCCACCTTCGTTCTTGAGCACCAGATTTCCCAGATCGTTGATGCTCTTCAGATACCCCTTGCCGCGAATGACATACTCGAATTCCGAAAGCTCGATGGTCCGGCCTCCGACATCCGCGTTGCTGGCGCGTATCGCTTCGCGCATTTTCTGCAAGGTGATGCCGAGGTCCCGCATCCGTGGCGGATCGAGTATGACGTTGTACTGCTTGACGAAGCCGCCGACACTGGCCACCTCGGCCACGCCGTCCGCCTTGGCAAGCGCGGACTTCAAATTCCAGTCCTGTATGGTCCGCGTTTCAGCCAGGCTGAGTTCTTTCGACACCACCGCATACTGATAGACCCACCCCACGCCTGTCGCATCGGGCCCGAGGGTCGGGGTGACACCGGCCGGGAGCCTTGAGGCTGCGCTGTTGAGGAATTCCAGCACGCGCGAGCGTGCCCAATAGATGTCGGTGCCATCCTCGAAGATCACGTAGACGAATGACACGCCGAAGAAGGAGAAGCCGCGGACGACCTTCGATTTCGGCACAGTGAGCATTGCTGTCGTCAGCGGATAGGTGACCTGGTCCTCGATCACCTGCGGCGCCTGGCCCGGGTACTCGGTGTAGACGATCACCTGGGTGTCGGAGAGGTCCGGGATGGCGTCAAGGGGCAAGTGCAGAAGCGCGTAGATTCCGGCGACAGCGGCGAAGCCCGCGCCAAAGAAAACGAGAAGCAGGTTGCGCGCCGACCAGGCGATGACACGGGCGATCATTCGTGTTCTCCCATGCTCGAGGGCGTTGCTGCGTTGGGTTGCGATCCGGCTGCACCGGCCTCGCCGAAACTCTTCAGCGCAGCGCGCAGATTGCTTTCGGCATCGATCAGAAAGTTGGCGGATGTGACCACCGCGTCGGTTTCGCTCACGCCCCGCGTTACCTCGACATAGCCGCCGCCCCGGCGTCCAAGCTGAACCTCGCGCGGCTCGAACCGGCCTTCCCCTTTGTCGATCAGGACGGCTTGACGGGTGCCACTATCAAGCACCGCGCTTTCCGGCACGACCAGCACGGGATCCTGCGAACCTGTTTCAATCTCGGCGTCCACATACATCTCGGGCCGCAGCAGTTCGTCGGGATTGGGCACCTCGATGCGGATGCGCGCCGTGCGCGTTTGCGCGTTCAGGTGGGGATAGATCAGGGAAACTGTCCCGGTGAAGCTTTGGCCGGGCAGGGCACGCGGCCTGATGGTTACGAGCGTTCCGAGCTTGACTTGCGCCAAGTCTCTTTCCGCAACGTCGATGACAACCCAAACGACGCGGTGATCGGCGATTCTGAACAACACGTCTCCGGGACCGGCGCGCATGCCGTTGATGGCGTTACGCTGCAGGATTTCGCCGTCCTGGGGAGCGGGCCACTGGATCGAGGTGGCTATTTCCCTGGCGTGTTCGAGGTCCCTGATGGCTGGCTCCGGCGTGGCGAGGTTCTCCAGTCTGCGACGCGCGCCTTTCAGCTCCCTACCGGTTGCCCCTGCGTTCAGCGCCGAGAGATATTCGGCCGCGGCGCTGGAGAGCGCGGGGCTATACACGTTCATCAGCGGCTGCCCCTTGTGAACATGGTCCCCGGTGGTTACGCCCGCGACGCTTTCGACGAAACCCTCGAAGCGTAACGCGACCACGGATACGCGGCGCTCGTCTTCCTGGACGGTACCGGGGGCGCGGACCAATGATTTGATCGGCCGCATCGCAACCCGCTCGGATTTCGCGCCCGTGCGCTGGATCTTGCCCGGTGAAAGTTTTACGAGGCCGTCATCAGTATCGTCGCCTTCATAGACAGGGACGTAATCCATCCCCATCGCGTCCTTCTTCGGGGCAGGCGACGTGTCAGGAAGTCCCATGGGATTGCGGTAGTAGAGGATCTTGCGCCCGTCCTGTGCGAGTTGCGGCTTGCTCGCTGAATGGTCGAGAGGTGGCCCCTCGTCCTCGCGCGCGGGGAGATAATCTTGCCCCTGATGATCCTTGTTTGGAGCGTCCGAGCCCGCCAGGACGGCAAACGCAACAAAAGAAATGGAAACGGCGAGAGCCGCAGTAGCACTGAACTTCGCGGGCATGATTATCTCCTCACGGTCGGTCTGTCCCGGTCTGCGGCCTGGAAGCGCGCAGCACCATCACCGCGCGCAAACGGCTTGCGCGCGCTTGAGGTAAGCGAGATCAGACTCGGGGAGGTCGGAACGGAGGACTGCGGCCGCGGAACGAGATGATCTGGTCCGCCGGGATGGCGATTCTTCTTCCCGCTGTGGAAGCAATCTCGCTGCTCGCGACACGGGCGCAGTGGAGGGCAACCACTCCGGCCGCGCAGCAGAAGCCCGTATCGCACTTGTCGTGTGTGTGCGAGGGAGAGCCCTTCATGTCATCCGGGCAGCAGTCCATCGGCATGCCGATGGCGACATCCATCTGCATGCTTGCATGGGTGTCGCCCGACGAGATCGCCGAATTGGCGGCCGAGGCTCCGAGCGGGAGCATCGCCAGCGAGACAGAAACCGCGAGTATCAGGATGGTACGGACAAACCGCATGCCGCTCTTATCTATCTTGTGGCTTCAATGAACTATTATCATAGTTCCGGTCAGGGCAAGGTTTTTGATCCTGCTCAATTATTCGCGAGCGCTGGTAGCTTATCGCGTCGGCGCATCTTCTCGCAACAATTGATCGAAGAGCGCGATTTCACCCCGGCGGTCGGCTCGTAATAACGGATGAAGCATTTGCTTGTCACTTGACATGATTTTCCGCGCACGAGGTGATTTGCCCGTCGTGCCAAAGTGTCGCAGGCAGTTTCGCTTGTGACGACGGGCAAATCACTGGCACCTCTTCGCGCGTCCCGTGCCCGATCAAGAGGGGCGCTTCGCGAACGTCACGAGTGTTGGCTGCGGGATGCGATGGACGTTTTTGCTGCGCCAGACGAGCGCATGTGAAAGCGGGCGACGAAACCGTGTGGTCCTGACACCCCGACGCTGGTGTCAAGCTTGTGGGGATGATCTCGCAAGCGATGGTGGCAAGAAAGCCCGGCTCACCAGGGAGAGCGCGGAATAAGTCGAAAAACCATCGCGCAGGGAATGCCGGTGCGCTGGCGATACCTGTGGTGACTATGCTCGTGTACTTTTTGCTTTTGTACACGGGGCCGCGGGTGTGGCCAAAACACCCGGCATTCCCTGCGCCCTCTGTTGAGGGAGATAAAGACTCGGACCGAACCAGGCCGCGAGAATGCAAAGCGTGTCGGCAATCGGTGGCGTCATTCCGGGATGGTGCGCAAGCACCAGACCCGGAATCTCGAGATTCCGGATCGCCGCCTTCGCGCCGTCCGGAATGACGAAGTGTCCCCTTTGTGCATTGCAACAAGGCTTTCCCGAGGCCCCTGCCCAGCCAATGAGTTATCGGCGCCCCGTCGCGCCGAAAGACGTCGTGTGGAGGATCAATGCGTAAACTGATTTTGGCCGCGATCTCTATCGCCGCATCCGCCTTGGCGGGACCGGCGCTGGCACAGTCGCCGATCGTCATCAAGTTCAGCCATGTCGTGGCCTCCAAACGAGCGCGCCGTCAGCTTTTTCCCGGCGGCATCGGAATGATCATCGAGACCTGCTTTCGGTATTCGATGTAAGCCGCGCCATGGAACGTGACGAGATCGCGCTCTTCC
>Ga0209168_10002705_pt1 | contig 12623 bp, 7 predicted proteins | sample Coa_R1_FD_187156 | JGI IMG/M metagenome (GOLD analysis project Ga0209168, IMG submission 187156) | Surface soil microbial communities from Centralia Pennsylvania, which are recovering from an underground coalmine fire - Coalmine... | ecosystem: Environmental > Terrestrial > Soil > Unclassified ... | reverse complement strand
TTGCTGCGAGCGAACCGAGCGGCCCAGAAGACAAAACGCCTTTCGCTCCTGGCGTTTTTCCTGTCCCAGAAGCCGAATCGGAATTGCCGACGAGAGATGCTCTTCAAGGAAACAATTCCAAAGCAGCCGGTCGCTTTGTACCGTGTCGGCCGTACTCGCCAGTTGTTTTCGGAAATACTGACGCGTAACCAGGAAGACAGGGATCAGAGGAAGAACCGACAGCGTCAGCACGGGGCTGAGCAGGAACATGGTTCCCAAGGTGAAGCTGGTTGTGAGAACAAGGCGGAGCACTGCGGGCAGAAGATCGGAACCAAAGTAAGACACTTCGTCAACCGGTTCCTTGAAGGGATACATCGTGGTGCCCACCGCAGTGTTGTCGTAGTAATCGGCAGACAACGTATCGAAATGGCGCAACAGGCTGACGCGCAGCGTGAGGCTCATCTTCTGTGCCGCAGTCAACATCAGGAGGTTGCCCAGGCTCGTGAGCGCTGTTTTCCCTTGATAGCCGAGGAAGATCACGCCAATCGCGAGCAGGAGCAAACCGATATTCTTCTCCGGGAGAACTCGATCGATGAGCCATTTCAAAACGAGCGGAGTCAACAGTGCCAATAGACTTCCTGCGGTGATGCACAAAAAACTTCCCGCGTGCCAGTGCACAAGCGGACGGATTTTCCGGAACAGCCAGCGAAGTTCCTCCGGGATCCACCGCGATGCTCGGATCGCTTCCGGCATCATCGACACTTCCTCCTCCTCAGCGAGGGTAGGCAGACGCGGGGAGGCTTGTACAGAGAATGTGCAAGTTGTTCGCTTAGGGATCAAACGCGAAGAATTGAGCGCGTTAATCGTGAGGCGTGAGGGGTCATGCTCTGTCCGATACGTCCAGAAGTTCGACAATTCAACTGAGCTTTCTCGCGATGGCTACAATCTGCCCGACGACTTCGGCATCATGGCGGTAGCGGAACACGTCCGTACGATGGAAATCCTGGGAGTATGGATGAATCACCAGCGTGCCGTTTTCGATTCCGCAGCACCCGCACAGGTAATTCCCATCGCGCTTGAGAACTATGTAAATCGGCTGCTGCCAAAGCGGCTGGGAAGGGAAGTGGACCGGCCTTCTTCGCCGGCGATTCACAACTGCGAGCAACCCGTTGGCCAGGTAGGGATGGAGCGCCTCTCGCTCGCCGCCAATCCAGAAAATGTCGTCTAGGGACGCCGCTCCCAGTCCAGAAATCGACTCGATCGATTGCCGCAGGAAGAACGGAACTTCTCCTCCGCACCTTCCGAGCAGTTCCGCGAGGAATCCGGGTTCGTCGGCCGGACCATCGAAATCCTCCTGCGGATCCAGATGTGATTCACGCTGAGCCAAAGCGTCTGGGATGGGGGCCGTTCCAGTCTGGTCCAGATCAATCCCGATCGCCCTCAACAGCGCTCGAAACCCGATTCCATAAACTGAACACAAGGTGAGCACGGTTTGGAAGCGGCGTGGCGTTGTATTGAGGAGTTCATAGTCGCAAAGGGAACTGGGAGAAAGAAAGTACCCACCATCCTGCAGAGTCTCTGCAATTCTTCGGCTTGCTGCGGATGCTTCTCGTAACGACATGCGCGCCGTCATTCGGGCTCTGCGCAACATGGGACCGATCCTGGTTTCGCGACGCAAGGGTGCCGGCTTCCACCGTCGAGCCAGCTGCGCGGGAATTGAAGGCGGAACAGACTGTGCGAGTGGCCGGATCTCGAGATCGGCGACTCCGACCAGCCGCGTCTCCCGAGGGCGGTGCAATTCAATTTGAGCGTAGGAGAGTTCCGGGCTGACAGGCACGAGAGCCGTATCGCCGATGGCGCGCAGCTGGCAGCAAAATAGGCCTTTTTCGTGTTCGATGAGGAAGTAGCGGCGGGATGGACGGCTGGTGCGCGGGACTACTTCGTCGGGAACGTCAGTGTTCACCCGTACAATGCTGCCCGGCACGAGTACGGGGAAGGCGAGGGCGTCGTTGGAGCCAACTTTTACATAAATGAATCGTGACTTGCCGGCACCCGGGAAGGATCGAATCCGTCTGGGCGTGCTCGATATCACCAGATGCCGGAGCGGTGCGATTGCAGGTACGGGGCCATCGCCGGTCCTGTTCCGGAACCATGGAACCCGTGAATAGGAATCCTCTAGCGAAGAGTCGAGGATGATGGTGCGCGGAGAGGGCAGTGCGACCTGTGAACGAACGATGTTCTCGAGGTCGGCTCCGAAAACGCGCAGCCAGTCGTGCAATCGAAAACCTGTGATGAAACTGAAGGCTGCTAATTGGTGAATACTCGGACTAACATTTCCTACTCTCAGGTCATAGTAGAAGTTATGGGGAATAACAAACGGCGACGAATCACCGTACAACACCTTCGAGCGTTGCGATACCTGGGACAGAGTAAGATGCTTGAGGTCAAGAATGGATCGGACATTTCGTGCGATCCCGATATTGGTTTGCGGTTCCTTTCCTTCGCTTGGCCGCACATTCCCCCACCGAACCCAGCCGGCCGACGCCTGCTGGCCTCGTTTTCCGGTCCTGCCGTTGAAACAGAGATAGAGGTCCTGGATTTCCCGCCGAAGCTCTCTCGATATTCCTCTCGCAGAAAGTCAAACTCTATTGGCATATTGTTCTGCAATGGACGGATTATTTGCGCACCGTACGAGGCTGCGACCAGTGCAGGCGTTTTTCCTGTCCTGCCGGGAGGATCGTAGAGCAGGGAAGCAGCGCTTGTAGTTTGGAGCCTGGTCGGTGCCTCGAACGCGAAAAAAATCCGATTCTCCGGGGGTTGTTCGTTTTTCCGTAACGGATCCGTTTGCTTGTGGAGAAACCTGAAATTTGCGGTAAGATGGCGCAATTCCATCGGGATGTGCAGTGCGATGTCGGCGTCGTTGTCCAGCCAGGAGTTTGGCAAGCGGCTGAAAGCGGAACGAGAGCATCTGCGCTTGTCGCTTCGACAAGTGCAGGACTTGAGTCGCGAAATTGCAACCCAGAGAAAAAACTCCGAATACTACATCGCCCACTCTTCACTGGCGGATTTTGAGAGTGGCAAACAGATACCAAACATTTACAAGCTCTACACCCTCAGCGTCATCTACAGACGGCAATACGAGCAGCTTGCGACTCTGTTCGACGTTCCCGTAAGCGAGGCGGAGAAGGACCATAAAACTCTTGTCTTTCCCCAGACCCACTTAGTGGGAGCGGCGTCGGAATTCGCGGAGGCCGCCATCGTGTCTTCCCGGGAACTGCGGGAGAGATTGAGAATGGAGCGAACCAATCTGTTGTCGAAGATCATCGAGAATTGGCAGGATGTCCCGTCCGCGCTGCGCGAGCAGATCGACTGGCGCGATTCCCTTTACGGCTACATCGGAATGGAAGATACGACACTCGATCCCATCATTCGGCCCGGTTCTTTCGTGCAGATCGACCCCCGGCAGAGAAGCATCGTTCCGGTCAAATGGCACGATGATTTTGACCGCCCCATCTTCTTTTTTGAACTTCGTGACCGGTACGTCTGCAGCTGGTGCGAGTTGTATGGCAGCCAGCTGATTCTCGTTCCTACCGCGCACGGTCACGCACACGCCCGCCACATCCGCTATCCTGGCGACGCCACCATCGTTGGACGAGTCACAGGCGTAGCGATGCGCATTGCGGAAGCTCGCGAAAATCCAGTGAAAGCTCCTTCTCCTCGGCTTCCCGCAACATAATCCGTTTGCTTTGTTTGTGGTCTACCCTGGCGCAGTTGAGCCGCGCACAGCGGATGACTCCGGAGCCATGAGAGCACGATCTCCCGAAGGCTTCTCTAGCTCGACAGCCGACTAATGAGCAGATCAAAAAAGTGCAGAGAGTTTACTTCTAGGGCCACACGAGCGTTGGGCATCCACTTGTCTCTTAATACGGGTGACGTCTTAGTTCCCGCCAGAGTCGGAGCAGCGCCCCGAATGACCATGCTGGATTCAGCCTTCTTTTGCATTTCCGGGCTGCGCCGCAGGTCGCCTTGATTCGGGCTGTATCCAAGCGTCTGTCCGGAGGTCAATTCTCCATGTACCTCGACATCGACGTAATAATCTTGGAATGTCAGGATGGTAGGATCCAGAAATGCTGTCAGGGCCAGCGAATCATGCATATTAGGGCCAATCAGAAATCCTTGCGCACGGTTGTGGTCGATCGCATTGCGTGCGATCTCGGCGGCGGCCTGGCTGACGCGGCTCCTCGACGCACTTAGCTGCTTGACGTGCTCGTCGGTCAGGGAGGTTTTTCGCGTCACATCAAGGCCCACCATTGTGATCGGAATACCCGACTGAAAGACCATCCGTGCCGCTTCCGGATCAACGTAGATATTGAATTCCGCGGCCGGAGTGATATTTCCTCCCGACAGCGATCCTCCCATCATCACTACTCCCCGAATCTTGCTGGCGAGTTCTGGATCCGAGGCGAGAGCCGCACCGATATTCGTCAGCGGGCCGATTGTGATGAGGGTAACCTCTCCGGGATATTTGCTGACGATCTCGCAAATGATTTGAGCCGCCGTTTCCTTTACAGGCTTTGTCGTGGGTTCCGGAAATACTGCGCCGCCCAGTCCGTTTTCGCCATGCGCATAGGCAGCCGTCACTAGTCTCCGCACCATTGGATGCTTGGCGCCGGCAGCAACTGGAACATCGGTGCGTTGGGCGATCTCAACCATTCGCAATGCGTTCGGCAGAGTGAGGTCGAGCGGCACGTTCCCAGCCACAGGAGTGATGGCTTCGATCTGCAGCTCTGGAGACCGCATCGCCAGCAGCAATGCGAAGGCGTCATCGACTCCAGGATCGGTGTCGATAATGACACGCGACTTGCCCCGGCCGTCGAGAGCCGATAGTACGGGAACAGGCAGCACTCCCGCCAGACCGGAAGCTAAAACCGCTGCTCCCGATGACGTTACGAACTGACGGCGGGTCATTCCTGCCAATGGTGTAGACATGGTTGCTCCCTTCGGGTTCGTGCACCAAACCAGAGAGAAATTAGCCCGCCCTTAGTGGACACGCGGCGTCGCCGTCATCAACCTGATGTACAGATCGTAGAGTTTCTTGGTATCCACGTTGAACTGTACAGTGGCCTTGTGCTCGTAGGGTGGAACGACGGCGTCTGGCGCCCAAAACAAGGTCTCGCCATAGCTCGGCCCATGATCGATGTCGATATCGACGTAGAGTTCCCTTTGCTCGGTGATGATCGAGGGATCAATCAATGCGGCAGCAGAGAGTTCGTCCCACATCAAACCGGGCTCGGAATATTTCGTCAGATATTGGGCTAAAGGAGTGTTTGCCTTTCCAATCGCATCCTGAATCTCCGGGCCAAGACGAGTCTTTACCGAGACATCAATGGGAGTAATCGTAATCTTCTTCCAGGGAGCGCGCATTGAGATGCGGACAGCTTCAGGATCGAACCACCAATTGAATTCGCGGCGTCCATCGACTCGATCAATACCACCGTTGTCCGCATACATGCCGCTTCCCATCAGCACAAGTTCTTTCGCCAAAGTCGCCACCTGAGGATCCAGGCGCAGAGCCAGGGCGATGTTTGTCATCGGGCCTCCTGCCCAGATCACGACCTCGCCGGGATACTTGTGGACCATGCGAACAATGAACTCGGCGGCACTCTCCGCAATTGGCTTGGTGTGTGGTTCGCCCTCGGCCAACGGTGGAACGAAAAGAGGATCATGGTATCCGGCTTTGTAGGCCTCAGGAACGTGCGGGCGTTTGGAGAGATCACTCCAGCAGCCTTTGTAGCCTAACTTTCCGTAGAGGCTCTCCCATCGTTCAGACTCTTCTTTCGAGTTCAGCAATGGAAACAGCGCCCCTTCGGCGACCGGAACATCAGTGCGTCCCGCGATTTCCAGCAGGCGCAGGGTGCGCTGGGTCTCTTCCTTCATCCACTGATCTCCGCTCACCGTGGTAATACCGAGAATGTCAAACTTGTCGGATTGGAGAAAAACCAACAGCGACTGCATATCGGTGGTCGCCGGACCGCGTGCGTCCTGGTCGAGTATGATTTTGGTCTTTTGCGCCTGAGTTTGTGTAACAAACAGGAGAGTAACAAAGGCAATTTGCAGAATAACGAAACGTCTTGGTCTCATTACAAAGTCCCCGGAATTCCATCAGACTCGTCACTCTCCATCTACCCATTCGCTTTGGCGACGAGCAAGATAGCGACACCATAGAACACAAACATCCCAACCAGATACGACTTTGCACGGCTATTCGCGCCGGCAAATTCTTTCCAGGCAAATATGCCCCACAAGGCAGCCACCATTGGCGCGGACTGGCCGATCGCACAAAAGATTAGCCAGATTGAAAATGGCGCCGCCAATCATCGTCGAAATAATGTTGCCGACATCGGCGGAGCGAACATTGTGGAGAAAGCTGTCGCTGTTATTCCCAGCGCTGCCCATTGTGAAGGCACACACGAGAGAGATGAGAAAAATGCCGATTGCGTAATCCCAATAGAAAAGCTCGAAGCGATAGTTTTTTACGCCCTTGAATGTATTGGCCCACGATCCCCAGCACACCGCGCTCGTCACCATCATCAGCAATGCGACGGTCAAGCTATGAGGAGTGAACATTTTTATTTGCCCTTAATTCTTGAGACAAACAACTTCAGGAATCGATCCGCGTCTACATCGACGCAGACGGAGACATTCGGTTGGACCTTGTCGACGCCCTCGATCTCGTAATGGTCGCCGTGAAGAACGTTGCGTTCGATATAGCCCTCGCGATTTGCCACTGTCTCGCCGCGGGCGTACCTGCCCTCGGTCTCCACATCGACATGCATCGCGCTGGTCTTGACGAGGGTTGGATCAATTGCGATCGCCACAGCGGAAGGGTCGTACATAGGAGTGCCCGTCCCGCCAAATTTCGCGGTGAGATCGACAAGGTATTTCAGGACCGCATAAATGAAATCATTCACCGGACCGTGCGTCTTGGCCAACTCAGCAAGATAGCTCGGAGTAAACAGCGCCTTGTTTCCGACTTCAAGTCCCGACATGGTGAAGGAATTCCATCCCGCCTGAAACACGACCTGTGCAGCTTCCGGATCGTTGTAGATGTTGGCTTCAGCAGCGGCATTGACATTGCCGCCGCTGATCGAACCGCCCATGATGACCACTTCCTTCACCAACGGCACGATGGAAGGATCCTTTTCCACCGCGAGCGCAACGTTAGTGAGAGGGCCAACCGGAATCAAAGTGATCTCGTGAGGAAATTCGTGCACCAGCCGGATGATGAGGTCGGGTCCAAAAGTCGGATCCGCCTTGCATTTGCTCGGAGGCAACTCAACGTTCCCTAATCCGTTTTTTCCGTGCCAGAACTGCGCCGTAATCAGTTTCTGAAACAGTGGATGGGACGCTCCGCCAGCGACGGGGATGTCACAGCGATTGGCAAGGGACACCATTCGCAGCGCATTATCGAGTCCCATCTGCAATGTTACGTTTCCCGGAACGACAGTGATCCCGCGGACGTCGAGTTCCGGAGAATTCAACGCCAACATAATCGCTAGAGCATCGTCGGTCCCTGGATCCGTATCGATAATGACTTTCTTCGCAGCCCAAGAGGGCAGTGATAATGTGACGATAAGCAGACTCGCGATCAGGTGGAGGTAGAAGCGATTGCGTCGAAGGAGGCCCAATGTTACAAGCAGTGGAATTGTCATTAGCTCGAAAAGTTTTGGGGCTGTAGCCTAACGTTGTAGTGAACTGCTGTCAAGTGTTGCGGGCTCTAGCGGGTGGATTGACAAGCATTGCGAGCGAAAACTAGACTCGTGCTCTTTTCCAATTCCTCCTCGTTAATTCATTCGTATGCGGTGCGAACCGCGTTTGCTCCTCGGATCGGTGAAACTATGACTTGTAAGAAATCAATGGCTCGTCGTTCGGGCACACTTAAAAAACTGACAGTTTTTCTGGTCGTATCGCTTTTGTATTGCCGGCTACTCAGCGCACAGCAAACCAAAATCAAAGTCATTGCAGATCAGGACAGCGCTGGTCCGCAGGGTACAAATTTCCTTTCGCTGCTCATGCTGTTGCGTTCTCCCGAGATCGATCTTCTTGGCATCACCACCGTCAGTGGCGATCAGTGGATGAAACCTGCCACGGTATTCGCGGTTTGGGCTACGGAACTGACAAACCGTCCGGATGTTCCTGTTGTAGCGGGAGCTGAGATGCCCCTCATCAACACGCCGCGTGAGCAGGAAGCGCGTGAAGCGTTGTACGGCTCGTACCTGGGATGGCATGGATCGTTTAATCCGGATGCGCCGAGTCCCACGACAATATGGGCTCCGCCGGGCGGTTTTCCTAAGCGCAGCGCGACGCCTGGTCGCGCTGCCGACTTTATTATCGACACGATTCATGCCAACCCTGGGGAGGTCGTCTTGTATTGCGCGGGCCCACTGACAAATATTGCGCTCGCCATTCGCATGGATCCGCAAATCGTGCGCCTCGCCAAAGCCATCTACATCATGGGCGGAAGCAGTTCGGGTGGACCTGAGCTGAATTGGTGGTGGGATCCTGAGGCCGCAGCGATTGTGATGCGGTCACCATGGAATGAGATCGTGGTCTCTCCATTCGAAGCTGGAGCGCAGGTCTGGTCGAGTCGGGAGCTGATGGAAAGGGTTGTCCAGGCCGGCGGCCCCTTGGCCCAGCACGTGAAAAGCCTCTATATCGACTACAAGCCGCCCGCTGGAACCTCCTTGTGGTCCATGATGTGGGATGAATTGCTGGTTGCTTCTCTAATCGATCCGTCCGTAATTCTGAAGTCAGAGACTATGTATCTCGATGCCGATATTTCTCACGGACCAGATTACGGACATACGGTTGTCTGGAAGAAGCCAGATGACATTCCCCAATTCTTTCTGCCTTATAGCGGGCCGGGAGGGCCCGATCGCGGTAAGTGGATTGGGCATTTGACGCCACCGGCACAACTTCATCCAGCCAGCGTGCAAATAGAAGTCGATAAACAAAAATTTGAGAAGATTTTTGTCGAATTAATGAGCCATTGACTCGCATCTCGGACATGGCCCCGAGTCATAGCGGTGAGAACTGTGTTCTTGTCCGAAAATCAGTTTTGCAGAAGCAAACGTATCGCTTGGCTGCCAGCTTTGCAAAATTTCTTGACTGTGGCAAGTCGCGGGATTATCTTCGGCCAATCGTTTTTTTCGCAAGCAATTCAGCATTAGTCGAAAGAGCACTTTGTAGACCTTGTAACCGCGTATCTCGACTCGCGGTGTATGACAAAACTGGGGGGTCCGTCGATGGCGAAGCGCGCCGTTGTGGCGTTGTCATGCTCGTTTCTTTTCTTTTTTTGTCCCGCTCTTTTTGGCCAAACGACCGGCAGCATTTCTGGAACCGTTAGCGACAAATCGGGATCGGTCATTTCCGGCGCAAGTGTAAAGATTACGTCGCAGGCCACCGGCGTTATTCGCGAGACTAAAACCGATGCTCGGGCACTATCTGGTGCCGCTATTGCCGGTCTCAATTTACACAGTCGAGGTGCAATCTTCGGGCTTCCAGAGCACGGCACAGAAGGACATTCGGCTGCAAACCGACGCGCAGCTGGAGATCAATTTCACCCTCGTACCGGGCACTGTCACGCAAACTGTGGATGTCACCGGGAGCGAAGTTGCGGTCGAAACCACGACTCCTAGTCTGGGGCAGGTCATCACCTCCCAGCAGGTCGCCGAACTTCCGTTAAACGGTCGGGATTTCGTACAGTTGGCGACGCTCACTCCCGGCACGGTGCAAGAAACGAACCCAAACAGCTTTTTCAATGGCGGACCGAGCAGCGAGGTTTCGGCACGCGGATCATTTTCGCTTTCCGTGGGAGGTTCACGCGCCAGCAGCACGGACTGGCTTCTTGATGGCAATGACAATAACGAGCTGACCGCGGGCGGAATCGCGATCTTGCCTTCGATCGATGCCATCCAGGAATTCAAGGTGCTCACCTACAACTATTCTGCGCAGTACGGCACGCGCGCAGGTCCCACCGTCCTCGTCACCACGAAATCAGGAACGAACCAGTTGCATGGCTCTCTTTTTGAATTTTTCCGCAATGCAGATCTGGATGCCCGCAGCTATTTCGCTGCCACTCGCGAACAATTCAATTTGAACCAATTTGGCGGATCGATCGGCGGCGCGGTCAAGAAGGACAAGACTTTCTTCTTCTTCGACTATCAGGGTAAGCGGCAACGTCACGGAACGCCTTACGTCGGACTTGTTCCCACCGCGGCGTACCTCAGCGGAGACTACACATACGATCCGTACGGCACAACCCCCGCGAATCTTCGCGGGCCGAGCAACCTGAACAATTTCGGGGACCTTCAAAATCCTTATTCAGGCTCTCCATTCCAGTGCGATGCATCCGGTAATCCGATTCCCGCCGACGCATCGGGAGCACAGGCGGCCGGTACTCCCTGCAACAAGATTCCCTCCAACATGATCGACCCCATCGGGCAAGCGATGATCAATCTGTTTCCCTTACCCAACGCCTCGAATCCGAAAGCAGGCTACAACTACACTGACGTTCCCGTCCGTGCATTAAATGACGCCGAATTCGACATACGCCTCGATCACAATTTCTCAACGAAAGATTCGATGTTCGCCCGGTTCAGCTACGATCAAGCCGAGTCCTTCATCCCTGGCGGCGCTCCCGCATTCGCTGAGCAGAACGCTTTTGCCAGCACCCAGAATATCGACAATCACGGGCGTAACGTCGCGGTTTCGGAAACCCACATCTTCTCCGAACGCACCATCAACCAGGTCCAGGTCGGATTCAACCGCATTTTCAACTATATCCTGTCCTACGGAAATGGGAGTTGTGAATCCGCGAAATTGGGTATTCAGGGCGCTGATCTGGGGGCGGCTTGCGACTCTTACACTAGTCTGCCCAATAGTCTGAATCAGTCCACCAAGTTCTGCATGAGCTGTGGTTTTACCTCAACACAACTGTTCGGTGGCTATTACAACCTGGGAGATCGCGGGTTTGCCCCATTCCAAGGAGGAACCAACGTCTACTCGGTGTCCGACTCCTGGAACACCACGCGCGGAAACCACGCTCTTAGCTTCGGCGGATCGATTCGGGCCAATCAGATGAATGTGGTCACCAATGGTTTCCAAGATGGTTACTTCCTGCTGTTCGGCAGCTACACCAACGATGCCTCCGCGGACTTGCTGGTCGGACAAGTGGGTGGCGCAATTCACGACCAAACTTTCAAAGGCGCAACCACCGGCCGGCGGTGGAAGCTTTTCCGTCCCTACGCGCAGGACGACTGGCGTATCACCAAGAACCTTACCGCAAATATCGGCGTGGCCTGGGCGTTCGTTACTCCGATTGTGGAAGCGGAAAATCGTCAGGCAAATTTCGACTTTCAAACCGGTAAATTCCTGATTCCGGGCGTAAATTCCGGCAGCCGCATCGGTGTTCAGCTCGACAAAACCGCGCTTGAACCCAGGATTGGAATTTCCTGGAAACCGTTCGGCCGCGACACGACCGCGGTTCGCGCCGGATATTCCATCTTCCATGATTCCTCTTGGAATCAGGGTGCGCAGGGGACGTGGCAGAACCCACCTTTTTATGCTGAGAGCGACAATTTTAGCGGCCTTTGTCCTCTGGGCAATGCCACTTCGGCTAACCCGCAAAATTGCGGGCTGGCTCGAAGTTTCCTTCCTGTCTTTACTGCGCCCCCGAACCCGTACGATTTCACGGGAACGATCCAATCGCAGAATTCGAACTTTAAGCAGGGCCGGGTGCAGCAGTTCAATTTGAACGTCGAGCATCAACTGCCGATGAACGTAGTGCTGACCGCTGGCTACGCGGGTTCGCGTAGCTCCCATATTCTGGTGGACGGCGTCAACCTTAACGTCTTTTCCCCGAGCGCGTGCTTCCCGAGCAGTGCGAATTACGATCCTGCCTACAAACTCGGCTGCGGAATCAACGCAATTCCCTGGGGACCGCCGCTGTTCCCCAATGGAGCGCCGGTGATTGCCAATATCACCGACACTGGATCCGCTCGCTATGATTCGCTGCAGATCAAGGCTGAAACCAAGAGCGCAAAGCATGGGCTCTACGCATTGCTCTCCTACACCTACGCACGCACGCTCGATTCCGGCTTCCCCGATGGTGTTGGCACGAGTACAGGCGCGACATATTGGCCGCTTCCGGGGACTCAGAAAGCAGACTGGGCGCTTTCCCAGATCGATCTGAAACACACGTTGAGCGCGAGCGTCATCTACGACTTGCCTTTCGGTAAGGGCAGAGAGTTCGGGGCCAACTGGAATGGAGCAACGAACGCTGTGCTGGGCAACTGGGAAATCGATGTGATCGAACGAGTCCTTAGTGGATTTCCCGTGTTCATCTTCAACAGCTTCGATAACTCAGGCGTGAACTTCAACCAGGGTGGAAATAACTACAACCGTCCCGACCAAATCTGTAATCCGCATTCCGGGAGCCAGAGCCTGTCCCAGTGGTTTAATACAAGCTGCTTCGCGCAAGCTGCTCCGGGCAAACTCGGGGATGCCAGTCGGACTCCGCTCTACGGGCCCGATTTCGTCAACACCGACATCTCTGCAATCAAGCACTTCATCTTACCGTGGGA
>Ga0209168_10002702_pt1 | contig 12633 bp, 9 predicted proteins | sample Coa_R1_FD_187156 | JGI IMG/M metagenome (GOLD analysis project Ga0209168, IMG submission 187156) | Surface soil microbial communities from Centralia Pennsylvania, which are recovering from an underground coalmine fire - Coalmine... | ecosystem: Environmental > Terrestrial > Soil > Unclassified ... | reverse complement strand
GCTGGCCGAGCTGCCCGAAAAGGAACGCTATGTCAGCGAGCTCTCGGCCAAGCAGGTGTTCGACCGGCTTGCCGGCTGCTGGACCTATTGGGGCTGGAAGGGCGGCTATTTCGGCAGCGAGGAAGACGCCTCCGCCTTCTTCGACGAGCTGCGCTACATGCTCGCCAAACAGATGGTCGCGCCGAACTCGCCGCAATGGTTCAACACCGGCCTTCACTGGGCCTATGGCGTCGATGGTCCGGGCCAGGGCCATTATTATGTCGACTGGAAAACCGGCAAGCTCACCAAGTCGAAATCGGCTTACGAGCATCCGCAGCCGCATGCCTGCTTCATCCAGGGCATCGAGGACGACCTCGTCAACGAGGGCGGCATCATGGATCTGTGGGTGCGCGAGGCGCGCCTGTTCAAATATGGCTCCGGCACTGGCTCGAATTTCTCCAAGCTGCGCGGCGAAGGCGAGAAACTTTCCGGCGGCGGCCGCTCCTCAGGGCTCATGAGCTTCCTCAAGATCGGCGACCGCGCCGCCGGCGCGATCAAGTCGGGCGGCACCACGCGCCGCGCCGCCAAGATGGTCGTGGTCGACGTCGATCACCCCGATATCGAGACCTATATCGACTGGAAGGTGAAGGAGGAGCAGAAGGTCGCAGCGCTCGTCACCGGCTCCAAGATCAACCAGAAGCATCTCAAGGCCGTGATGAAGGCGGCCGTCAACTGCGAGGGCTCGGGCGACGACTGCTTCGATCCCGAGAAGAACCCGGCGCTGCGCCGCGAGATCAAGCTCGCGCGGCGCAACCTGGTCCCTGACAATTACATCAAGCGGGTGATCCAGTTCGCCAAGCAAGGCTACAAGGACATCTCTTTCGACGCCTACGACACCGACTGGGATTCGGAGGCCTATCTCACGGTGTCGGGGCAGAACTCCAACAACTCGGTGTCGCTGAAGGACGATTTCTTGCGCGCGGTGGAGACCGATGGAAACTGGAATCTGATCGGCCGCACCAGCAAGAAGGTGACCAAGACCCTTAAAGCCCGCGATCTCTGGGAGAAGATCGGCTACGCCGCCTGGGCCTCCGCCGATCCCGGGCTGCACTTCAACACCACGATGAACGACTGGCACACCTGCAAGGCGTCAGGCGACATCCGCGCGTCGAACCCCTGCTCGGAATACATGTTCCTGGACGACACCGCGTGCAATCTAGCCTCGGCGAATTTGCTCTCGTTCTATGTGCCCGCGGGCGGCAGCCCCTCCACTTCTTCCGCCACGGGCGGCGCCCCCACCCTTCCCTCCCCCGCAAGCGGGGGAGGGTTAGGGAGGGGGCCCGCCCCTCGCGCAGGTAGCGGAGACACTTCCCTCCACGCGGGTGGTGGCTACTTTGATGTGGAATCTTACGAGCATCTCTGCCGGCTCTGGACGTTGGTGCTCGAAATCTCTGTGATGATGGCCCAATTCCCCTCCAAGGCGATCGCCGAACTTTCTTACGAGTTCCGCACGCTGGGGCTCGGCTTTGCCAATATCGGCGGCCTGTTGATGACCATGGGGCTGCCTTACGATAGCAAGGAAGGCCGCTCGCTCTGCGGCGCGCTGTCGGCGATCATGACCGGCATTGCCTACAAGACCTCGGCCGAGATGGCGGCCGAGCTTGGCACCTTCCCCGGCTACAAGAAGAACGCGCAGCACATGCTGCGGGTGATCCGCAACCACCGCCGCGCCGCGCACGGCCAATCGAACGGCTATGAGGCGCTCAGCGTCAATCCGGTGCCGCTCGATCACGCATCGTGCCCGCAAAGTAACCTGATCGAACACGCCACCAGGGCCTGGGACGACGCGCTCGCGCTTGGCGAGGCCAACGGCTTCCGCAACGCGCAAACCACCGTGGTCGCGCCGACCGGCACCATTGGGCTGGTGATGGATTGCGACACCACCGGCATCGAGCCGGATTTCGCGCTGGTGAAATTCAAGAAGCTCGCCGGCGGCGGCTACTTCAAGATCATCAACCAGGCGGTGCCCGCGGCGTTGCGCGCGCTCGGCTATCGCGAAAGCGAGATCGCCGAGATCGAGGCCTATGCGGTGGGTCATGGTTCTTTGTCCAATGCGCCCGGCATCAATGTCTCGACCTTGAAAGCCAAGGGCTTCACCGATGAGGCGATTGCCAAGGTGGAAAAAGCCTTGCCGACCGCCTTCGACATCAAATTCGCCTTCAACAAATGGACCTTTGGCGAGGATTTCATTCGCGACGCGCTCGGCATCGGGCCGGAGGCTATGTCAGCGCCGAATTTCGACCTGCTCGCCGCGCTCGGCTTCACCAAGCGCGAGATTGAGGCTGCGAACGTCCACATCTGCGGCGCGATGACGGTCGAGGGAGCCCCTCACCTCAAGGCAGAACACTATGCGGTGTTCGACTGCGCCAACCCCTGCGGCAAGATCGGCAAGCGCTATCTCTCGGTCGAAAGCCACATCCGCATGATGGCGGCCTCGCAACCCTTCATTTCGGGCGCGATCAGTAAGACCATCAACATGCCGAACGATGCGACGGTGGAGGACTGCAAGGCGGCGTATCTGTTGTCCTGGAAACTCGCGTTGAAGGCCAACGCGCTCTACCGCGACGGCTCGAAACTGTCGCAGCCGCTCAACTCGCAGCTCATCGCCGACGATGAGGACGAGGACGATGCGGTCGAGCAGCTGTTCGACAAACCGATGGCCGCGCGCGCGGCGCAGGTGTCGGAGAAGATCGTCGAGAAACTCGTCGAGCGCATCGTCGTGATGCGCGAGCGCGAGAGGATGCCGGATCGCCGCAAGGGCTACACCCAGAAAGCGGTCGTCGGCGGGCACAAGGTCTATTTGCGCACCGGCGAATATGACGACGGGCGTCTCGGCGAAATCTTCATCGACATGCACAAGGAGGGCGCGGCACTCCGCTCCTTCATCAACAATTTCGCGATCGCAGTTTCGCTCGGCCTGCAATATGGCGTGCCGCTGGAAGAATATGTCGATGCCTTCACCTTCACCCGCTTCGAGCCGGCGGGCCCCGTGCAGGGCAACGACTCCATCAAATACGCGACCTCGATCCTCGACTATGTGTTCCGCGAACTCGCGGTCAGCTACATGTCGCGCTTCGACCTCGCCCATGTCGATCCCAACGAAAGCGGCTTCGACGCGCTCGGCAAGGGCGTCGGCGAAGGCAAGGAGCCCGAGAGCAACAGCCAGCAGGCGACCAAATATCTCTCCAAGGGATTGACGCGTTCGCGAACCGACAAATTGGTGGTGATGCGGGGCAGTTCTTCGCCCTCCGGCGCGGACGCGCTCGGCGCTTCTTCTCCCTCCCCCCTTGTGGGGGAGGGTCGGGGTGGGGGGTCCAAGGTGACATCCCTCTCCTCCTCCCGCGTCTCCGACGCACTCGAGGGCGCGGTCGCGCTCAAGCAGGAGGTGAGCCACGATCTCTCGCCGACCGAGAAGCTCGAGGCGCTGCAATGGAGCAAGGCGGGCGCGGCCGCTGCCGCCGCACCTTCGAAAGCCGAACGCCGCGCCGAAGCCAAGGCCAAGGGCTATGAGGGCGAGATGTGCTCGGAGTGCGGCAACTTCACTCTCGTGCGCAACGGCACCTGCATGAAGTGCGACACGTGCGGCAGCACGACGGGGTGTTCGTGAGGGGTAGCTGAGCGCTCGCTTTAGCAAAGAACGTCATGGCCGGGCACAGACCCGGCCATCCATCGGAAAAGAAAGGGCGGCCGAAAGGCCGCCTTTTTGCTTTTTCTGAACGGGGTAACCCTCACCGCTGCCCAGCTACGCTCTGAGCACACTTAAACCTTCATAGCGCGCAATAGCGATGGGTAGCCAGCCGCGCCGCGGGCCTTGAGAACAACCCTTTGGTAAAGCAGAAAGATTTCAACTTCAGCCCGCAGTGCAGGCGACAGACCCTAAAGAAAATTGGTTTTCCTGCCCGCTAGCTGGGGCCATCCCCTTGAAAAAATGGTGAGTGCGCCCACTTTTGTTGCGCACGAAGTCCGTTGCAAAAAGGCGTGGGCCGGCCTTGACGAAAATCCATATTGGAGCCATATGGAAATTTAGGTTGGACGGCTATAATAATCAATTTCATATATTGATCGGAGTTAGAGCATGACGAAAGAGACGGCGGAACGTATCGGCACCGGTGCAGCAGCGGCGACGGCGCTGACTACAATTATCGAGGTTTTACAGCCACTTAGCGCGGACGAGAGGCAGCGCACGATGAATGCTGCGATGCTTTTTCTGGGTATTGCGCCAGCGCCGGCCCCTAGTGCCCGGGGCGCGGCTCCCGCCGGTCGCGAAGAGCCAGATACGACCGTGGACAGCGCCGGTTATTCGCCGCAAACCGCTCGGTGGATGCAGCACAATAACATCACCGCGGACGAACTCGACCGGGCATTCCAGTTCCACGACGACGGCACCTTCGACATCCACGGCGTTCCGGGAAAGTCTAAGAAGGAGCAGACGATCAACACCTACATCCTGACCGGGCTCGGAAGGTATCTCGCGACTGGCGAAAGGTTGTTCGAGGACGCGCTGGCGCGCCAGTTCTGCGAAGACGTCGGCTGCTACGATCAGGCGAACCACGCCGCACACCTCAAGACGAGGGGTGGAGCGGAGTTCAGCGGCGACAAATCTCGGGGGTTCACCCTGAGTAACGTCGGAATTAAGCGCGGGGCCGCGCTGGTCAAAGAACTGGCCGCAGGGGCGTCGTCATGATCGAGCCCGCCCGCGTGTTTGTAGCGTTCCCGGCGAGCCTTCGCCGGGAGTTACTGCAAAGCTACGAACAGATTGTCTCGAACTACATCGAGCACCGCTGGGAGCCTTCGGAATTGAACGGCGGCAAGTTCTGCGAGGTGGTCTACTCCATCATCGACGGAGCGATAAGGGGGGCCTTCCCAACCAATGCCGGCAAGCCCGCCGACATGGTCGCGGCGTGCCGGGGTCTTGAAAAGAACCCGCCCTCACCCGCCCGTGTCGGCGACCGCAGCCTGCGAATTCTAATCCCCCGCACGCTGCTCGCGCTCTATGAAATCCGTAACAATCGGGGAGTCGGGCACGTCGGCGGCGACGTCAACGCCAACCACATGGACGCCGAGGCGGTGCTGGGCATGGCCAGTTGGACCATAGCCGAGTTGGTGCGCATCTTCCACGGCGTCTCGACGGCTGAGGCGCAGGAGATCGTTGACGCCTTGGTGGAGCGGCGGTCGCCAGCAATTTGGGAGGTCGAGGGCGTGAAGCGCGTTCTCAATCCTTCCCACACCGTCAAGGACCAGGTCTTGCTACTGCTCCACCATAGCGCCAGTTGGGTTTCGACCGTCGACCTCTTCAAGTGGGTGGAGTATTCAAATTCAAGCATGTTCCGCAGCCACGTCCTTCAACCGCTCCACAAGTCGCGCCTTATCGAACACGACCTGGTGCGCGGGCGAGCGCGCATATCACCCAGCGGGAGCCTGAGGGTCGAAACGGAATTGCTTGGCACCGAAAAAAGGGCGGCCGCGTAAGGTCATGTTGTTCAACCTCTAAAGCATCACGACCCCACGTCATATTCCAGGATACGCCGTCGCAACCAATAGCGAAGCTATTTCGCGCGGAAGGCGCAGGCCCGGAATCCATTGAGCCGCTTGAACACTTGGAGAAATGGATCCCGGGCTCGCATCTTCGATGCGCCCCGGGATGACGGCGTGTACTACCCGCCCGTTGCCGCCCGTCCCGATCGATGCCACCGTGCCGTCCATGCACACCGCTCTCGCCATCGCAGGTTCCATCGTTAATTTCGCGGCCTGCCTCTCTTACGTCTGCGCCATCCTTAAACGCGAAGCAACGCCGAACCGCGTCACCTGGTTTCTCTGGGCGCTGGTGCCGCTGATCGCGGGTGTTGCGCAATGGCGCGCTGGCGTCGGGATTTCGACTCTTGTTGTGCTGTCGGTGGGCGCGGGCCCGGCCTGCGTCGTGCTCGCCTCATTCGCGCGCGGCACGGGGTCGTGGAAGCTCGGGGCATTCGACTACGTCTGTGGCGCCTGCGCGATCGCGGCACTCGCGCTCTGGGCCGTCACTGGCGAGCCGGTCACGGCGATCGTGCTTTCCATTCTCGGCGATTTCGCCGCTGCCCTTCCGACCTTAAGGAAGGCGTGGCTTGCGCCCTTAACCGAGAACCGGCCGACATATGTGATCGCCCTGGTTGGAATGATCCTCGGCATTCTCTCGGTCGAGGTGCCGACGCTCGAAGCCTACGCCTTCAATACCTATCTGCTGGTGGTGTCCGGCGCGCTGGTCGTCATCCTCTATCTGCCGCGCAGGCGCTCGCTCCCTGGACCGCTTTCGGCGGAGTAGGCCGCAGGGCGGATCAGCCAACGGCATAATCCCTCACTCGCTGGCGAAAGATCGGCGGGTTACGCTACGCTAACCCGCCCTACTCGCTTGGCCCGACCATCCACGAAAAAAGAAGTCCCCTTTGCTTTGAACGGCTGTTTGTCCTTGTACTCCTGAGTTGTATTGAAGGGCCCGCCTTTGTAGAATTTAAAACAACCGCTGCGGGCGCAGCATTCAAGACACGTTGTTGGGGGACATATGCGGCTTTGCTATCAGGTGAGGATTGTGTTCTGCGTGATCCTCTTTCTCGGTGCGTTCGAGGGAACAAACGCTCTCGAAAGCCAGAGCCGCCCACACAACTCGCGCCAAGCTCGACTTTATTTCATCCGCCAGCCCGCTATTTTGAGCAAGCTCGGGTCCGCTGACATCAAGATCGACGGTGCATCGGTCGGCTCGCTCGGAGCGAGCTCTTATATTGCAGTTGACCGCCCGCCAGGGCAGCACACGATTTCGGTTTTTGGCCCGATCCTCGACAGCGTTGGATTCGAGGCCGACATCAAGCTCGAGCCGGGAGTTTCCTACTATTTCGAACTCGGACCGTTTGTTCACGGGACTAACGATCTGATCTCGCGATCCCTGATGGTGACAACCGGACGCCCAATCCGGGGAAGGTTCAATGCCACCACGGTTTACATGTTCTACTCTTTGGATGCGGCTGCGGGAGCCGCGTCAATCGCAAGGCTGCGTGATCGCTCGTAAGCGAGCGTCGCCCGCTGAATCGTCGTTCACGGGTGTGATCGGTTTCGCAAAGAGCTCAACCCATCCTACGCCCACTAACCCGCCTACGCTTGTTTTCGCTTGTCATTCCGGGATGGTCCGAAGGACCAGACCCGGAATGACAAGGAAGCATTAGGCACGCAGCGACGACGCAGCGTTGCACGCTGCATCACGTCTCCATGAAGGCCTTCCGATCGAAATACCATAGGTACGTGAGCGGCATCGGTCGGGTATCGGTTGAATATAAAGCCCGTAAGATGGGTTGAGCGCTTGCGAAACCCATCAGTCCCTTTTCGCATTCGTGAAACGATGGGTATCGCTGCGCTCCACCGAGGTTCGACGGCGCGATCGAGCGCGACGCGGAAAGCGGCAGACTGGACGCGCTTGCCGACGAAGCCATTACCGCGCATCGCGGCGGGCGGTCGCGTGAACTATGAAACGGCCTATTGCAGAGATGGAGCGACTAGCCGGTTCGGCCCATTAATAGCTGCGCCAAGTTGATTGACGAAATGAACACTTTCTGCCTGCGATGTCGGACCGACCGTAATAATCAGGTCGTGCGTTCTTGTACGACCCGCTGAGAAGAACGGTAATGCTCCAGTATTTGCGGACAACCGCACAAGCTTCCAGGTGGGCGTAACGTTGCCAGTGGAAATGATGACAAACTTGATTTCATAGCTGATCGTGTCGGGCTTTGTCGCTCCTCCGCCTCCCGCTGTATCCGCGGCTGCCGCAGATTTGGCAGCCTCGGGTTTCTTGCAAGCGTCTTGACCATCTTTCTTGTTGGCATCGTCACAAGTGCCTAACGCCTTGCACAAAGCTGAAGTCAATTTCTGACACGAGTCGTCGGAACTCTTGGGCGGGGCCGGTTTCTTTTCCTGGAAAATTTCCGAGGGGATGTATCGATTGACGATCATCGAGCCAATTAGCCAATCCTGAATGCCTAGATCACTCTCAATGAGAAACGGCGAACTCTTGGGCTCTCCGTTTGGAAGGCTGAGGTACGGATCGTTTCGATCGTAACAGATGGAATTTTCGCTCTTTTTAGCGGCAAGATAGCCAATCGAATACTGAGGATTGAATTTGTCGATTCGAGTCGCGGTCGACGACAATGTTCCTCCAAATCCGATGCTCGAGGACTGGGGAGTCGTTACAACATTGCCCACCCCAAAGGTCCTAGCGGCGTTGGGCAGCACTTCGTTCAGGCTAAGACCCGGATTTAGCGAACTGGCTTCATCAACCTGAAGACTGAGCGTTATTTGCGCAAGCCAAAGCGGCGGGATGAGCGGCTCTATGCGCTTCACTGGCCCTCTTGGAGTGTCCCGGTGGATTACAGGATAATCGAGCGACTTAATTACGGCGTCCTTCAGCTCGCAATAGACCCTCCTTTTGATTTCGAACTCGATGAGAGTCGTCCCTGAAAGCGCAGGTTGCGCGGTCCCAGCAGCCGGATCTCCTGGAACCGCCGGGTAACTCACGTCCCAAATTTCTTGGATCGCGGGCGTGGAAAGCCCACAACCGGCGACAAGGCAGCAGGCAACGATTGGACCAAACGTACTACAGCGGAACCACATTTTACCCCAAAGCGGACGGGCCGACGTGTCTCTACCGCATCAATTCTCGCATCTGCTTACTTGAAAAGCTTACGTGACCGACTTGCGGGGCTATCTTGGGACACACGCACCTGCGCCCAATGCACGAGCAATCGCTTAGCCGTATCGTAACATCAGGAAGGTTTTTCATATCCATCGAAGGGGTTCGGTCTGCAGCGAGACCTACTGACAGGGACAACCCGAATGCAAATGAGAGAAAAACAAGGCCTTTCGCAGCGGTCCACATGCGCGCCCCCATCGCCTACAGTTCATCAATCACAAGTTGATCAATATTTAATGTGCGAGTCAACAATCATGCGACGAGGCGAACGGAACTTGCAGGGTGGGATGAGCCGAAGGCGTAATCCACCACTCGCCGCCGAAAGATCGGCGGGTTACGCTACGCGAACCTGCCCTACTCGCTGCTGATCCAAAGGTCCATTCGTGGCAACATAATCGTGGGTCCCGGCTCTGCGACGCAGCGTTACACGCTGCGCCGCGTCCGGGACACGCGGCCTCCGTCATTCCGGGATGCGCCGGCGCGACAAAATAGCGACGCTATTTTGCGCGGAAGGCGCAGGCCCGGAATCCATTTCTCCGCAGCGTTTGTGGCGCGATGGATTCCGGGTTCGCGCTTCGCACGCCCCGGAATGACACGTGAGATGCCGCGCCGCGTCCGGGACACGGGTGCGGCACTATGGAACCCGCAACAACCACTGCGGCCCAAAGGCAACACTCGGGCAATTTCGTGACGGCGTTAACGCCGGTGAGTTGCTAACCGCGCAACCTGCCGCATTCTGAACCCATTCCGGGGCTTCACGTGGGCCTATCGGAAGGCAAGGTGACTTTGCTTCTTCCTGCCGACAATTGAGGAGAATCTCCGTGGTGAAGATACTGATCGCAACTGCTGCAACGCTGGCGCTGGTGACCGCGGCTTCCGCCGCCGACCTGCCGCGCCGCCAGCCCGCGCCCGTCTATTCCGAGGCCCCCGCCGTCGGCAAGATGCCGATCGGCAAGGGTCCTGTCGGCAAGGGCCCGGTCGGCAAAGGGCCGGTCGTCGCGCGCTACTGAATTTCAGCGAAAGCGTCAGCGCTCTTGCATTGGCGCTCGGGTTCGTCATTGCGAGGAGCGAGAGCGACGAAGCAATCCAGAACCTTGCTTGGGCCTGACTGGATTGCTTCGCGGAGCCTGTCATCGGGCCGCGCGCAGCGCGGACCCGGTGGCTCGCAATGACGAATAGGGAAGACGAATTGGCACGTTGGATGACGACAGACGCAGCCAAGCGATCCAAACGATTCGCGCTGTGCCTGTTTGCGGGCGCGCTCGCCACTGGCGTTGCGGGCGCTGCGCGATGCGCGTCCGCCGGCGAGAGCCAGGCGCGCGGGTCTGACACCAAGGTGATGGCCTCGATCGAGACGCCGGCTGACGCGACGTCGGCGCGGCCCGCGCTGCGAAAGCAGGCCACGTCCGCCAAAGGCCCCTATTACGTCGATTTCCGCGCGCGCACCGCCGCGAGCTGGGGCCACGCCTTCGTCTGGTACGGCAAGACCAGCGAGCGCGCCGTCGAGGTCGCCGGGCTCACGCCGGCCGGCGATGTCAAGGAATACATCCTCGGCTATTTCACCTTTGTGCCGTCGGAGACCGGAGCGAGCTACGGCGATCTCGATCCGGAATATCTCACCGCGCATTACAAGGTGTATCTGAACGAGGCCGACGCCAAGCGCGTGTTCGCCTATATCAAGCGGCTGAAGGATTCTTCGCCGGTGTGGAATGCGGAAATCACCAACTGCACCGGCTTCATCGGCGACATCGCCGAGTTCATGGGGCTGAAGACGCCCTCGCGCTGGACGCGGCCCGAGGCCTACGTCAACGAGCTCAAGGCGCTCAATGGCGGGCGGCAGGTGGTTCGGCTGTCGGAGTAACTAGCTAGCTCCACGTTCCCCGGATGCTGCGCAACGCGAAGTGTTGCGCTGCTGATCCGGGGTCCATTCGTATGGAGGGTCCATCTGCTCCCTCTCCCCGTTCTTACGGGGAGAGGGTTGGGGTGAGGGGCTCTAATCAAAGACCGATGTCGTGGAGAGCCCCCTCACCCGCCCGACTTCGCTACGCTTCGCCGGGCGACCTCTCCCCGCAAGCGGGGCGAGGTGAAACCGGAGCGCCTCTGCGACGCAGCGTTGCACGCTGCATCGCGTCCGGGACACGAGAGGCCGGCCGATCAACCCTGAGTCGCGCCGCTGTCCAGCCCCCAGCGGAAAAATATTTCCCTTAAAGCGTCGGGCAAATCACCTGTACCTGTTCGCGCCATCCCGCACCCGAAAGAGGGGCGTCGCGACCGTCACGGACGTTGGGCGCGGGATGCGATGGACGTCATGGCGACGCGTTGACGAACGGCGCCAGGGCGGACGGCGAAGTCGTGTGGGCCTGATATCCCGACGCTGATATCAAGTTCGTGGCGATGCTCAGGCATCACGCGGGTGACGGAGGCAAGAAAGCCCGGTCTCCGGGGCGAGCACGAAGGACACCGTTAAAACCATTGCGCAGGGAAAGCCGGACCGCTCTGGCGTACCTGTGGTGACTAAACTCATGTGCTTTTTATTTCGCGCATGAGGCTGCGGGTGCATCAGGCACCCGGCTTTCCCTGCGCCCTCTTTGTTTTCGAGGGACACGATCCGAGCCTCACCCCGGCGGATTTTCCGTCGCGGGAATGCGGAGGCGTGTCTGCTCCCTCTCCTCGTTATTCGCGGGGAGAGCGTTTCTTATCCCTCCCCCCGCGAAGCGGTGGGGAGGGTGGCCGTCGCGGAGCGACGGTCGGGTGGGGGGCGTGTCTTGATACCCCCCACCCTGACGCTCATTTCATTCGCGTCTTCCCTCCCCACCACTCGCTGACGCTCGTGGGGGGAGGGATAACAAGGGGTGAAACCGGAGCGCCTTGCTGTTTGAAAATTGAATCAGAAACCAGACGTCAGCGACGCGGTGCGCCGGCCCGGTCCGATTGTTGCCCCTACTCGCTTCGGCCGACGTCACAGCCCTTTTCGGCATAGGTCGCCCGGCGAATGCCGTATTGATCGGTCTTGAAGGTCGGCTTGCAGAACGCTTCCCATTTCTCGTCCTGCTTGTTTTGCGCGATCGCGTCCATCCGCTCCAGTTCGGGATCGCTGATCGAAGGCGCAACATACTGCGACGTCCACACGCAGCTACTGTGGCCATAGAAACGGGAAAAATTGCAGTCCCGCGTCGAGACGGAATATCCCGCCTCTACAGGCGTGGCGCACGTCAATAGCGCTGCAATCAACAAGCCCTTCCTCACGGCCATTCTCCATTCTGGATAGTGGTGCAATCGCCCGCCCAGTATGGCGCGAAACCAGCGCGCGGAACAACCTTGGCGGGGCCGACGATCGATCAACCCTGCCTTTCGGTTTTTTGCAACCAAAGGCTGCGCCTCCGTTCCCCGGATGCAGTGCAGTCGCGTCAGCTCCCTCTCCCCGTCCTTACGGGGAGAGGGTTGGGGTGAGGGGCTCTCATCAAAGACCGATGTCGTGCAGAACCCCCCTCACCCGCCCGACTTCGCTACGCTTCGCCGGGCGACCTCTCCCCGCATCCGCCTTCGCCAGAAGGCGGGCTTCGGCGGACAAGAGCGGGGCGAGGTGAAACCGGAGCGCCTTGCGACACAGCGTGACACGCCGCGCCGCGTCCGGGACACGAGGGGCCGCGTTCCCCGGATGCTGCGCAACGCGAAGTGTTGCGCTGCTGATCCGGGGTCCATTCGTGGCAACATGCTGATCCGGGGTCCATCCGAGGCCTGATCCAGATCAAAACGCGCACGCCGGCTATGGATGACACTTCAATGATGGGCTAAGTTCGCCCGTGCGTCAGAGAGGGACATCCGGATGCCGGACTTCACGATGCTATCCGATAACGAAATCACCAATCGGATCGCGATTTTGCGCG
>Ga0209168_10002701_pt1 | contig 12635 bp, 10 predicted proteins | sample Coa_R1_FD_187156 | JGI IMG/M metagenome (GOLD analysis project Ga0209168, IMG submission 187156) | Surface soil microbial communities from Centralia Pennsylvania, which are recovering from an underground coalmine fire - Coalmine... | ecosystem: Environmental > Terrestrial > Soil > Unclassified ... | reverse complement strand
CGACGCCGTTCGGCAGCGATTCGACATAGAGGAATTCCGTGTTCCATTTGTCTATTTGCAGCCAGATTTTTCCTTCGCGCGCGTCCCAGTAATAGGTGAAAAAACCCGGGAGCTTTTGCATGCCCGAGACCTTCTGGTCGATGCCGGGGAGCGGCTTTGCCTCATCGTTTGTTTTCGCATTTTGGGCAACGGCGGGCAATGCTGTGACGACAAGGAATAACGAGACAAAAATCAGGGCGCGCTTCATGAATTTCCTCCGTGACAATAATGTGACCGCCCGTGTTTATATCAGAATCAGCACCGGCGGGATGGAACTTTCTCGCGGGTCGTCTTTTTGACGTTTTTAAGGTAGCGAAAGATGCTTTCAGGTATAGTTTCGCGCCAGCAGCCAGCCAAATTGTTTGACGTGCAAAGGCTCGGATTTTCAAGACGGACGGAGGTACCCCTCGCATGCCGAACTCAGAGGCGCATCGGACCAAGCTCTCGATTGTGACCTACGTGGTTTTGACGTTTGCGTTCAGTTGCGTCTCTTACTGGGTGATCATCCGACATGGTTCGTTGAGCGCGCGCGGAGGACTCTTCGTTTACACGCTAATGTGGTCACCGGGCGTGGCGGGTTTGCTGACGCGGTTTACTTTTCAGGGCAACTTACGTGGCCACGGCTGGGGCTGGGGGAAGACGAAATATCAATTCGCGAGCTACTGGATCCCTCTGGCGTACGCGGCGGTAGTTTATGTGCCGCTGTGGCTCGCGGGCTTTGGTAATTTTCACGCGCCGGCCGTTGCGCAGTATTCGGAGGCCATGGCGCAAAGAGGACTTCCTTCGTGGACCGGTGTTGCGACTTATTTTCTTACGCTCGCTACGTGGGGAATGTTCCTCTCTTGCACGCGGGCGCTGGGCGAGGAGCTCGGTTGGCGCGGCTTCCTGGTCCCGCAGTTGGCGAAAGTCATGTCTTTCCGGGGCGTCGCGCTGACAAGCGGAGTCATCTGGTCGCTGTGGCATTACCCAATCATTTTGTTCTCGACTTACCGGGGCGCGGGCCCGCGGTGGTATTCATTGCTGTGCTTCACGGTGATGGTGATCGGAATCAGCTTTCTGTTTGCCTGGATGCGGCTGAAAACCGGCAGCGTCTGGACTGGCATGCTGCTCCATGCGAGCCATAATATTTTCATTCAGGGATTCTTTGATCCTCTGACGCGGCCGGCACTTGCGACGAAATATTTGATCGGCGAATTTGGCGCGGGGCTGGCCATTGTCGCCGTCGTCATTGCCGTGATTTTCGACGAGAAGCGCGCGCAATTGCCTGCGCTGCGCGAAGCGGAGCGAACGGTCACGCCCGCTCTCGCGGCACAGCCTGACATCTCGTAAGATGGCTCGTACCTGACTGCGCCCTCAAGCTTCAGGGGTTAAGACCCCTGTTCCGTCCGCAAATTCACTTTGTGTTATATTGAGGATTCGCGTTGTCTGCGCGATTTCAAATGACAAAACTGCGCATCTCTGTCGTCGAATATCTGAACACGGCGCCGCTGGTGTGGGGCTTCACGGAAGGCCCGCTGGCGGGCAAGTATGATCTCTCGTTCACGGTGCCTTCGCAATGCGCCGAGGCACTGCGCTGCGGGGATGCGGACGTGGCCATTATGCCTGCCATCGAATACCAGCGCATGGAAGGAATGGTGGTTTTGCCGGGAATGTCCGTGGCGGCGAAAGGAGAAGTGCGCAGCATTTTGGTGGTGTCGAAAAAGCCGATTGACCGCGCAAAGCGCATCGCACTGGACACGAGTTCGCGCAGCTCGTCCGCTCTGGTGCGGCTGCTGGCAGCGGGGGCGTGGGACATTGACCCTGAGTTCGTCGACGCTGCGCCGGATGCTTCGGCGATGCTGGCTGACTCGGACGCAGCGCTGGTGATCGGCGATCCGGCGCTGCGCATCGCGTTGAAGATGGAATTTTTGTTCGCGAAGAAGCCGCGCACCGGGCCTCCGGGCGTGTGCTGCCAGGGCGACGCCGAAGATTTGCCGGTGCCGGGCTATCCGTCAGTGTTTGTGTACGACGTTGCTTACCAGTGGCGCGAAATGACGGGCAAGCCGTGCGTTCTGGCCATCTGGGCCGGGCGACGCGAGAAGATTACTGCGGAAGTAGTGGCTGATTTCCAGGCGTCGAAGGAATTTGGGCTCGCACACATCGAAGACATCGCGGAAGCAGCGTCGGTCAAACTCGACCTTCCCGCGAATTCGCTTGAAAGCTATCTGCGCGACAATATTGATTTTTCGCTGGACGAAGAAAATCTGGCCGGGCTGAGACTTTATTTTGAGAAATGCGCGGCTGCGGAGCTGATTCGGCGCGCGCGGCCAATCGAATTCGCAGCGGCACCGGCCGGAACGGTCGCAGGCCACGGAGCCTGAGCGTTGGAAACACCGCCGGCTTCGTGTTCAGCAAAGCTTGGAACAATAGAGATTCTTCGCCGGTATCCTTTCAAAGGCATGGCGGGCGAAGATTTGCGCGAAGTCTTCGTTACATATGCGGGGATTGCGGGGGACCGTGCCTACGCGTTCATCGATCCCACGAATCCCGCGAACTTTCCATGGATGACGGGGCGATTGAAGCGCGAAATGATTTTGTTCCGTCCGCGGTTCCTCGCGCCTCCCGATCCTGCCGGGGAGCATCCGCCGCGAAGCAGTTTTCGTTCGGAAGTCGTCACCCCGGAGGGTCGGACGCTTTCCGTCGATGATCCGGCGTTCACGCCATTTTTTGAGGAGCGTTTCGGGCGGAAACTCGAGCTGCGCTTTTCGGAGCGCGCCATGCATGATGCTTGCCCGATTTCGTTGCTGGGCCTCGATTCGCTGCAATTTCTTTCGCAGGAAACGGGCATGGAGCTGGATCAGCGGCGCTTCCGGGCAAATTTCTACGTGCGTTGGGACAATGGGAAGCCGTTCTATGAGAATGAGCTGGTAGGCGCGACACTGCGCATCGGCGAGAAGCTTACTGTGATGGTTGTGAAAAAAGATGGGCGCTGCGTTATCATTACTCTGGATCCCTCGACCGCCGAGGCCTCGCCGAAAGTGCTCGAGATAGTGGCTAAGAACCACGCCAACTACCTCGGGGTATACGGTTCGGTGTTGCGCGAAGGGATTGTGCGAGCTGGCGACGCGGTTTGCGCGGCCGATTAGAGGGCATCGAAAAAACGATCATGGGAATCACCCAGCAGGAAGCGCTCGAGCTTTTCAACTCCGATGACGTGGTAGCCATCGGAATGGCGGCGAATGAAGTGCGCCGCAAGAAGAACGACCCGCGCGTCGCCACATATCAGATCGACCGCAATATCAATTACACGAATTTCTGCACCGAATATTGTTCGTTCTGCGCGTTCTATCGGCCGTTGGGCGCGAAAGACGGCTACATTTTATCGTTCGAGGAAATTTATCAAAAAATTGACGAGATGATCGAGCTCGGCGGCACCGGTATTCTGATGCAGGGCGGCTTGCATCCCGATTTGCGCATCGAATACTTCGAAAATCTGCTCAGCTCGCTCAAGCAGCGCTACCCGTGGATCCATCTGCATTGCTTTTCCGCGCCGGAGATCACCTGCATCGCCGAAGTTTCCGGGCTTTCGATTCGTGACACAATCGCACGGCTGGCGGACGCAGGCCTCGATTCCATCCCCGGCGGCGGCGCGGAAATTCTGGACGATGAAATTCGCTCGCGCATTTCGCGCTTGAAATGCTCAGCGGATGAATGGGAGCTGATGCATCGCACCGCGCACTCGCTGGGCATACGCACGACGGCGACCATGATGTTTGGCTGCGGCGAGGAATATCGCCACCGCGTGAATCATTTTGAACGGCTGCGCCGCATTCAGGAAGACACGGGCGGTTTCACGGCTTTCATTCCGTGGATGTTTGCGCCGGAAAATACGCCGCTGGGCAAGAAAGTTCCAGAGGCGACCGCGGTTGAGTATTTAAAGACGCTGGCGATCAGCCGGCTTTATCTGGACAACATCGACCACATTCAATCGAGCTGGTTGACGCCGGGAATTAAAGTGTGCCAGGTCGGTTTGCAATTCGGCGCCGACGACGTGGGCAGTATTTTGATCGAGGAAAACGTGGTTTACGCCGCGGGAGTCCGCAACCGCACGAATGAATCCGAGCTTCGCCGCATCATCACCGACGCGGGTTACATGCCCGCACAGCGCGACACACTGTATCGCTCCTACGTCCTAAAATAATCGGGTGAGAATCAGGAGACGAAGGCGCAACCAATCTGGGTGCGGCCGTTCTCGATTTTGCGGGTGTGGACTTTGCGCAGATTGACGCGAAGAGGCGGCAAGATGGGAACGTGAAGGACAGCGAAAAACGGAGAGGCCAAGCCTTCCGCGTTGTCGACAATGAGAGACAATCCGCCAGTGCAAAGGTCCATAACCGTTGCGTTTTTCGTTTCGTGTCCGGAGATGACGGCATACGCGTGGGTTCCGGCGAGCGAGACGCGTTCCCATTTGCGGCGCTCAGACTGCGGAGGCTGCTTGGGAGTTTCGCGAGAAGCGGCGAATGGTCCAACAGAAGCCGGGGTTGCTTTGGAGGCATGTGGAGGCACGATGCGCGTGGGGGCGGCAGGTTCGGTGCGAATCGAGGGCGCGTGCTTGGGAACGTCTGCCGGACGCGCCTGCGCGCGTTGGGCGTTCTTGAGTTGGTAAAGACGTTCGTCAGCCAAGCGAACGAGGATTTCTTTGGTGTCGCCATCCTGAGGATGGACGGCAACGCCGTAGTCGATGGTCACTGGGGTGCCGAGTTTCAGGGGAGCCGAATCCGATTCGAAATTGGCTCGGAGACGATCACACAGAGTGGCGGCTTGCTCGGGATCCGCTTGGGGAAGGAGCAGGGCAAACTCGTCTCCCCCAATGCGAAAGGCAAAATCGGAGGCGCGTAAGTTTTTTCGGAGAGTGGCTGCGGCGAGCTGGAGAACCTCATCGCCGCGCAAGTGCCCATAGCGGTCATTGACTTCTTTTAGACGGTGAAGATCGAGCAGCACAAGCGCGAGATGCTGTCCGTAGCGCTTAGCGCGATTAAATTCCTTATCGCAGTATTCCTCGAAAAGCCGGCGATTATAGAGACCTGTGAGCGAGTCCGTCGCGGCATTTAATTGAAGTTTCTTAAACTCCTCATACTCCACGAGAATGGGCACGCGCAGGAAATTGGTGGCCGCGAGGACATCGACCATGGCGGTCCTGAGAGAGACGCGCTTGCCCGTGCTTTCGGAAAGTTCAGCGCGACGCGCGAGGATCTGAGTCCAGTAATCGAGGCTTTGCGCGGACGACAAATCGATACGCGCGATGGATTTGAAGAACTGCTGAAGGAACAGTCCGCGGACAGGCTCCTCGACGTTCTCGAGAGTTTCGACGAGCAGGTCGAAGAACGAGTCGTCGGCGTGCAGCGGTGGATTAGACTCCGATGGCTGGGGCATCAAAGTGTTGGTCTTACTCTTTCGGGATTATACAGCCCACTTCTATGTGAGTGGCTCCTGCGGGGACGTTGGTGAGCATAGCAATGACAATGCCAACGCTCAAGGAATTTATTCGGGAGTGCGAATCGGTATGTCACTGAATCGGAAGGATGAAGGGCGACGAGGGTGCGTCACACACGCGATCCGGCGGAGGTGAGGGTGGGACGAAGGGAAACGAATTCGTACTTCTTGCGAATATGGTGCACTCTATTGGGGGTAGTGCGTTAGTTAACTCTCTTCTATTCTAGAGGTTTTAGGAATTCAACGGCAGCCAGTTTCATGTCGCCACTGGACTCCAATCGGCGCACGCGGGCCTGAATTGGCGGCGTGCCGGATTCGCCGAACTCGGAAGACCTAGGGAGCGGGGCTGGTATTGTCAACAGGACGAGTTCATCGTGGCGCAATGCATACGGACTGATTAACCTAGCGCCTTCGCCGCTAATATCAAGCGTTTTCGCTAATTCCAGGAACTCGACGCCTTGATTATTTCTTCCTCGAATAAAGAGGGGAACTTGGACCCTGATACGCGGAGATTTGCGACGCTCCGTATGATGGCCATTCAGTTTCATTACCCTCGCCCCCGGTTTGAGAGATCCTTGCGGGCCCATGGAACCCCAGTTTTAGTACTGGGTTGCAGAGCAATTTCAGTGCTAGACTTGGGCTTATTTTGCTCATTTAAAGGCTGTGTTATCAGAGGGGAAAAGCGACTTAGTCTGCCTCGGACTTCGGGTGACTCGATTGTTTCCGAAATTCGACATTCCTTTGCATATTAAGTGCAAAGCAAACGCGTTTACCATTGACACTTCACACGGGCCTTTGCCAACATCAAGACTCACGACAAATCCCAGGGATCCGCGAGGCCAGTTGGAAGCCATATTCCGCGAGGACGATTTGAAAGGTTCCTTTGAGTAAGAGCGCACCGGCCGAACCTCAAGCGCCTGGAGCGACTTTGTTCGGACTGATGTCCAGCCTTTTGGACGCTCTGGACAAGCCGCTACTGGTCACGGATCGCAGCGGGAGAGTCCTGTTTGCCAACCTCCACGCGCAAAATTCTGTCCAGTGGGATGCGGTCGAGAATGGAGCACAGCCGAATTTGTTTCGTGACGTTTTGCACGTGGATGCAAAAGGTCTCTTTGGACAACTCGAAGGCGGAGAGCAAGAAGTAAATCTGCAGATTCAATGCGCTGGCGCGCCTGCGCGAGCGCGCATCCGCTGGCTGCCGGAGCCGGACTGGCTGGTGATTTTCGCGGAGCCTGCGCCGAACGAAGCCCCGGCCGATCAAGATCAGATGAGGCAGACGGTTCGCGATCTGCTGCAAGAGAGGGAAATCACGTACCGGAATTTGCTGGCGGCGTATCTCCGGCTGCAAGAGGTGAACCGGCAGAAGACCGTGTTTTTGGGATCGGCCGCGCACGAATTGAAAACGCCGTTGGCGGTGATGAAAGGTTATTACGATCTTCTCCTTTCGGGCTCGCTGGGGAACTTATCGGAGAAGCAACGCGATATTCTTCAGGAATCGAAGCATAGCTGCGACCGCCTGGTCCGGCTGGTGTCAACGTTCTTGAATTACACGGCGCTGGAAAGCGGAAAACTGGTATTGCAATTCCAGGACAATGACATCCGGGACTGCGTGAATGACATGGTGGTGCGCTGGAAAGAAGCATTTCGACGCGCCAACGTGAGCTTGGAAGTGGTCTTGGATGAGAAATTGCCGGCCTTCAAATTCGACTATCCGAAGATCCAACAATGCGTGACCAATCTTGTCGACAATGCACTAAAGCATACCCCGACCGGCGGAAAAGTGACGCTGCAAGTGCAGACGCAATTTTGGGAACGGCGCATTTCTCCCATTACTCCGACAAAAGAGCGCCGCGCGGGTAGACGTCCACAGCCGAATAGCGTGCTCGTTTCTGTGACGGATACAGGTGTAGGAATTGCGGCGGAATTTCATCAGGAAATTTTTGAGGATTTTGTGCGCGTCGATCCGTCTTCTTCTGGGATGGGATTGGGGCTGGCGATCACGAAACGGTTGGTGCAGGCGCATCACGGCAAGATCTGGGTGGACAGCGAACCCGGTCGCGGAAGCTCTTTCAAGTTTTTGCTGCCAATGAAAGTCGAGGTTTATAGCTATGCGTGAAGGCTCCAAGGTCCAAGTGGAAATTCCGGCCGATAAAGAGAAAATTCTGATTATCGATGACGAGCCGAGTATTCGAAAGTATCTCCAGACGCTCCTGGAAGTGGATGGGTTCGAAGTGACCGCGGCGGCGAGCGGCACTGAGGGACTGGAAGCGATCGGCGGGGGAGCGAAGCCGGACTTCGTGATTCTGGACGTGTTGATGCCGGAGATGGACGGGCTGGAAACGCTGCGGCGGCTGATGCAGATGGACCGCGGGCTGAACGTGATCATGCTTTCCTGTTCCAATGAGGTGAGCACGGTTGTCGAGGCGATTCGCCTGGGCGCGCATGACTACTTGACGAAGCCATTCGAGAAGCCGGAGCTGGATGCGGCACTGCTGAAATGCCGGCAGAAGAAACAACTCAAGGCCGAAAATCAGGCGCTGCGCGAATACTGCGACCAGTTGACTGAGGATATGTCTTTTCTGGTTGCGAGCCCGCAGATGCTGAAGATCCGGCAGCAAATTCTGCAGATTGCTCCGGTGGACGTTCCGGTCTTCATCAGCGGCGAGAGCGGTGTGGGAAAGGAAGTAGTGGCGCGGATGATTCATCTGCGTTCGACGAGGCGGCAACAAGCTTTCGTGAAAGTAAATTGCGCGGCGCTGCCGGGCGAGCTCCTCGAGTCGGAGCTGTTTGGCTACGAGCAGGGGGCGTTTACAGGAGCGGTGCGGGCGAAGCCAGGAAAATTCGAACTGGCCAACAAAGGAACGATTTTCCTCGACGAGATCGCGGAAATGCCGCCGCATCTGCAAGCAAAGCTGCTCCACGTGCTGCAGGACAATCAATTTTCGCGGTTGGGCGCGCGCGGCGGCATTCAGGTGGATGTGCGAGTGCTTGCAGCGACGAATGTGCACGTGGCCGATGCCATGCGCTCGGGCAGATTCCGCGAAGATTTGTATTATCGTCTGAGTGTGCTTTCCTTACATGTGCCGCCGCTGCGCGAACGTACGGACGAAATTCCGATGCTCTTCCGGCATTTCCTGGTCAAATACAGCGAGAAATTTCAAAAGCCCGTTCCCGAGCCGACGGAGCATCTGCTGGAAGCCACTTTGCGGTATGCGTGGCCCGGGAATTTGCGAGAGCTGGAAAATTTTGTGAAACGGTACGTCATTCTTGAAGACAATGACGGCAGCCTGAAAGAATTGCTCGAATTGACAGAAACGCAGCAGCGGGTTTCTCCGCGCGAGGAAGTTCGTGTGCCCGAGCAACAGGGACTGAAGGCGCTCGTAAGGGGCCTAAAGGATGAGGCCGAGATGGAGGCGATAGCCGGCGCGCTAGAGAAGACGAATTGGTGCCGCAAGGATGCGGCGCGGATGTTGGGGATCAGTTACAAGGCATTATTGTACAAGATGCGGCAGTTCAATTTGGATTCTGGCAAAGGATCGCGCGTGGGGGCGTCACACGGAACACCCGTGATTCGGGGCGTTTAGATTCCCAAGGCATTGCAACTACTTGCATATTGCATGCAGAAGGCTGGATAGTACTGGGCTTGGAGTTGGATTCAGGCACACCTTTAGAATATTTTTCTTGTTTCTTTCTGCGAAATTTGGGAAAAGTTATCGCCCGGCAAAAGCGGGGCTTGGAGCGGCGTTGCAGATTGTCAGCAAAGGAGTTGTCCGAGTTCGTTAGAAATGGTCAGGTCTGTAAGTGATGCGCGAGAGATTAGAATACGGTCTGGGTAAAACGGTCGAACATCGGGGAAGTTAGGTGCATAAACAGTTTGGAAGCCGGATTGCTGCCTTTGAACCCGTGGGGCGGGGAGTTTCTGTCTACCGTAGTCTGAGAGGAGCACTGGGGATGACGGAGCGTCGGTTGGCTCGTCGGTACGATTTAGCCCTTCCCGTGATTGTTCAGTTGCCCATCAACAAAGAGGCATCTCCCCACAATGGGCAAACGCGCGATATTTCAACGCGCGGCGTTTACTTCATACTTCACAAGGAACTGCAACCTGGAACCGAGTTGGATTTTACGCTGACGCTTCCTGCCGAAATCACCCAGGGGACCGAGGTGTTTGTGCGGGCGCATGGGCGCGTCGTCCGAGTGGACAGGAAAAACCAAGCTGGGGAACCTGCCGACGCGAATGTGGGAGTGGCAGCGGTGATCGAACGGTATGACATCATACGTGGTGAACCTGTTCGGGCGTGATTCCCGTGGAATTCCGCGACTCCGAATCTATCGCAGTTGATTCGTTCCGCTAGGCAGGAGCCCTCCGCGCATTACCAGACCACCTTTGACAGCTCCGCGAGGATTAGACCGCGATGGCAGGGCGCGAGTCCGCGCAGAATTCAACAACATGAAAGCGGGCGGACCAAAATAATTTTCGCAGTCGGTAGCGATGAAACTGCGGGCTGACGTGGCTTTAGTGAATGCGCCGGAGACTGATCGCTATCCCGAGCAGACCCATAGAGAGCAACACAATCGTGGATGGCTCGGGCAGGGGTTGGGTCGCTGCGAGCTGTGTTTGAAATTCGAAGTCTCCAGATGGTCTCTTGAATAACTGCGGACCAGGCAGAATCATTGTGTGGTCGCCAGTCATCTCGGAATCGCGAGAGAGTGCGCGGAAGGCAGCAAGATCGTGGAGAGCGCTTGAATTATCGGCTACATTTGACTGAACACTGCAAGAGCGCCCCGGACTGTTCGAACAATTCACCGCAGTAGCAGATGCCGACTGGCACCAGAAGGCTGCGCCTGCAGCCAGAAGAACGAATACGAATTTAAACCCCCAGAAATGAACCCCTGCTCGCTTTCTCATCGTCGACGCCCCCAGTTCATCAGGATTTACAACCCAAACCGTGCCCATACGACTGCTCGACGTACGAGAAGTAGCGAGCAATATGCAGGCCACTTCGAGATGCTATAAATGATTGATAACAAACACGTTTCAACATGAAACTTGCAAACTATTGCTGCTTGTTTGTAACGCGCTGGGACAATTCCCAAGAAGGAAACCGTTCACGTCCATTTCCGCAGGAGTGGGGATCCGAAAGAACGGGAAAATGGCTTCCGGAAAGTGAAAATATTTTCCTATCGGAACTGACTATTGTTAAGTTAAATCGAGTGCAGAGTGTTGGTACGCGGTTCTTTAACGGGACCGGCGGATTCCTGTAAGCGTATCATATATATATAGTTAGTAAGACTAAAATGCGATGTTGAAAATATTTGCGCGAGCGACACGGCGTTGGTTTTCAGTGTGCAAGGAAGTGCGATTGCGCAGGGTCGAACTGAATGGCTCTGTCCTGGACGGTGTAGCAGTGGGAACTATGACGCGTCCGAGCTCGACTCGTTTAAGCGGTGAAGTTAACCTCAGCGTGCCTCCAGACGAGGTAGTGTTCGGCCGCTCAGAGGTAATGAGGGTGGTTCGCCAGAAGCTGGATAAAGTGGCGGGTGCCAACATACCGGTGCTGATCGAAGGGGAGAGCGGAACCGGCAAAGAGATCATTGCGAAGCTGATTCATGTCCGATCCCCGTGGGATACCGGACCGTTTGTCAAGGTTAACTGTCCAGCGATACCCGGCACGCTGGTGGAGAGTGAGCTATTCGGCTACGAAAAGGGCGCGTTCACGGGCGCGAACGGTACAAAGCCCGGGCGCGTGGAATCGGCGCAGAACGGGACACTCTTTTTGGATGAGATTGCCGAACTTGAAATGGGGCTGCAGGCAAAACTATTGCAGTTGTTGCAGGACGGACAGTTTTGCCCGATAGGCGCTCAAGAAGACAAGCGCGTTGACGTGCGGGTAGTCTGCGCTACGAACCGGAATTTAGAAGAAGAAATCGAGCAAGGAAGTTTCCGCCAGGATCTCTACTACCGAATTAATGTTGTGAACATCCACGTTCCGAGCCTGCGAGAGCGCGTGGTGGACATCCCCGTGATTTGCGATTTTTTGCGGCAGGCCTACAGCGAAAAATTCAACCGTCCAACGCGGCCGCTTTCGGCGAGGCGTCTCGAGATGATGCAACGGTATCACTGGCCGGGGAACATCCGGGAGCTCGAAAATCTGATCAAGAGGTACGTGATTTTGGGGTCGGAAGACGCGATTACAGTGGAGCTTTCGGGCGGGAACACGAGTTCCATGATCCCGGACATACCGATCAGCGGTTCGATTTCGTTGAAGAAGGTCACGCGACAAGCGATGCGTGAATTCGAAAGCAAGATCATCCTGAAGATTTTGCAGGCGCACAACTGGAATCGGAAGCGCGCTGCCAGCGCTCTGAACATCAGTTACCGCGCCTTGTTGTACAAGCTGAAAGAAGCTGGAGTGCCTGCCCGCAAAGTGGTGGGAAGCGCGCAACCCCCGGAATTGGGCAACGATTAGTTTCCGGACTTAACAAGGAGTGGAGAAAATGAAATTTCGTTTTGTCGAAACAGCGAAGTGGTTCGTAGTGATTCCCGCGATTGCTGCGATTGTTTTTTCCGTGGGTGCGCAGGACACGAAAACGACATCCGCAGCGGCCGCCGATTCCGATTCTTCCGCGCAGGCTGCGCAGCCGGGAAACCGGGCGAACGCGTCGACGATAGACAGCAAGTCGTACGTGATCGGCGAGAATGATGTTCTCGAGATCGACGTATGGAAGGAGAAGGAGATTTCCCGGACGATTCCGGTGCGACCGGATGGGAAGATTTCGCTGCCGCTGGTGGGGGAAATTCAGGCGAGCGGGATGACACCAATGCAGTTGCAGGATGATCTAACGAAACGGCTGAAAGCGTACATCGAGAATCCGGAAGTAACCGTGATCGTGAGCGATCCGCGGAGCCACCAATTCAACGTGGTGGGCGAAGTAGTGCGGCCAGGTTCTTATCCACTGACCCAGACCATGACGGTGCTGGACGCGATCGCCGAAGCGAGCGGGTTTAAGGATTTTGCGAAGGAAACGAAGATCTATGTCTTGCGACCGATGCCGGACGGCACGCGCGTACGGATCCCGTTCAACTACAAGCAGGTGATTAAGGGAAGAGACATGCAAGAGAACGT
>Ga0209168_10002700_pt1 | contig 12640 bp, 6 predicted proteins | sample Coa_R1_FD_187156 | JGI IMG/M metagenome (GOLD analysis project Ga0209168, IMG submission 187156) | Surface soil microbial communities from Centralia Pennsylvania, which are recovering from an underground coalmine fire - Coalmine... | ecosystem: Environmental > Terrestrial > Soil > Unclassified ... | reverse complement strand
TGAGTCCGCGGGGGGGGGAGCGGGAACCATCTCCATTTGCATCAATTAGTTTCGCGCCACAGGGAGAGACACATGACACGAAAATACTCAAAAAAGGCGTCCGCCAAGGTCGAACGCGCGATGCGGGAGCGTAAAGCGGGGACGTTGAGAAGTGGACGATCGGGGCGAAAGGTCAAAAGCCGCAAACAGGCGATCGCGATTGGATTGTCGGAGGCAAGGGCCGCGGGCGCGAAAGTTCCGAAAAAGCGCACGCGTAAAGGAAAGGCCTAAAAAGCCAAACGCGGCAGCCGTAAATAAAACCACCCGGCTTGATGACGACGTTTCCATTCCAAAGGAGGGGACATTACGATGTCCTTTCCATCCGCGCATAAAGCCGGACCTCCTTATTTCGAGATCGACCCTTGTCCCTCAAAAACCTTTCCACCTACTGGAAGAAACGGGATTTCGAAAAGACCGCCGAGCCGCGCGGCGAGGCGCCGGTCCAACCGTCGCGGATTCGCCGCTTCGTCATTCAAAAACACGACGCTACCCGCCTGCATTACGATCTTCGGCTTGAGTTCGACGGCGTCTTTAAATCCTGGGCGGTCACTCGCGGCCCCTCGCTCGACCCGCATGACAAGCGTCTGGCGGTCGAGGTGGAGGACCATCCGCTCGATTACGGCGATTTCGAAGGCACCATTCCGAAGGGTCAATATGGCGGCGGCACGGTTCAGCTTTGGGACCGTGGCTATTGGGAATCGGACGATCCCGAAAAGGGTTTTGCCAAGGGCGATTTGAAATTCACGCTGCACGGCGGCAAGTTGCATGGCGGCTGGGTATTGGTGCGCATGCGGCACGACCGTAACGGTGGTAAGCGCACCAATTGGCTCTTGATCAAGCATCGCGACGAATATGCCCGCGAAGGAAGCGCCAACGATATCCTCGAAGGCGATCGCTCGGTCGCCTCGGGACGGACGATGCAAGAGATTGCCGAGGGCAAGGGCCGGGCGCCAAAACCGTTCATGACGGAAAAGTCCGGTCGCGGCAAGGCCGATGCGGTATGGCATTCGAACCGTGGCGAAGCGGCGCAGGCGCGTGCGCGGATCAATACGCTGCCATCGCGCGCCGCCTCCGCCAAAGCAGTGCAGCCCGCGAGAATCTCGGCGATGCCGGATTTTGTCGATTTCGAGCTTTGTACCCTGGTCGATCGGCCGCCGAGCGGTCCCAATTGGTGCCACGAAATCAAATTTGACGGCTATCGCATGCAGTTGCGGATCGAGGACGGAAAAGCCGTTCTCAAAACGCGCAAGGGCCTGGATTGGACCGGTAAATTTGACGAGATCGCCAAAGCGGGGAGAAAATTACCCGACGCGCTTATTGACGGCGAAATCGTCGCGCTTGACCGTCAAGGCGTGGCGAATTTTTCATCGTTGCAAGCTGCGATTTCCGACGGCGCCACCGAAAACCTGATTTTTTACGCCTTCGATCTTCTGTTTGCGGGCCGCGAAGACCTTCGCGCCCTGCCGCTTGCCGAACGAAAGGCGCGTTTGAAGCGCATGCTCGATGCGCGTGAAAAGAAGAAGACCGAACCAATCCGCTATGTCGAGCATTTTGAAGAGGACGGCGATGCCGTGCTCGAAGCGGCCGCCAAATTGTCGCTCGAAGGCATCGTGTCGAAGAAGCTCGACTCGCCATACAAATCCTGGCGTTCCGAGAACTGGACCAAGGCCAAATCGCGTGCCGGGCAGGAAGTCGTGCTCGGCGGGTGGAAGACGACGAACGGAAAGTTTCGCTCGTTGATGGCGGGCCTTCGCCGTGGCGACCACCTCGCTTTTGTCGGCCTGATCGGTACCGGCTTTGGCCAGGATGTGGTGCGGCGGATCATGCCGGCGTTGAAAAAAGCCGCGTCCAACCAAAATCCGTTCGGTGGCAAGGAGGCGCCGCGCAAGACAAGCGACGTCCATTGGTTGAAGCCGGAACTCGTCGCCGAAATCGAATTCGCGGGTTTCACCGAGGGCGGAAATATCCGGCAGGCGTCATTCAAGGGCCTGCGTCACGATAAGGCCGCCGATGAAATCGTGGAGGAAATGCCGGCCGGGCGAACCATCACGACGCCGTCTCGCATAACGGCGTCGAAGCACTCGGCCGAGATCATGGGCGTCGTCATTTCGAAGCCCGACAAGGAGCTGTGGCCGGCCGGTGGCGACGGCAAGGCTGTGACCAAGCTCGACCTTGCGCGCTATTTCGAAGCGGTCGGAGATTGGATGATCGTTCATTTGAAGGGACGGCCATGCTCCGTCTTACGCGCGCCCGACGGTATTCATGGCGAGAAATTCTTTCAGCGCCACGCGATGCCGGGCACGTCGAATCTCATTGAGCTCATCAAGGTTTCCGGAGAACGAAAACCTTATCTTCAGATCGACCGCGTCGAGGGGTTGGTGGCCGTCGCCCAATCCGGCGGGCTTGAGCTGCATCCCTGGAATGGCGCGCCCAACGCGCCCGACATTCCCGGCCAGCTGGTGTTCGATCTCGATCCCGCGCCCAATGTCGCCTTCGCCGAAGTCGTCGAGGCCGCCAAGGACATGCGAGAACATCTCGACGCGTTGGGTCTTGAAAGTTTCTGCAAGACCACCGGCGGCAAGGGATTGCATGTCGTGGTGCCGTTGAGCTCCGGCGCCAAAGACAAAGTGAGCTGGAAGGAGGCCAAGGCCTTTGCCCAGGGGGTTTGTCAATGGATGGCCCGCGAAAAGCCCGCGCGATATCTGCTCAACATGTCGAAAAAGCTGCGCGAGGGAAAAATATTTCTCGATTATTTGCGTAACGACCGCTCGGCTACCGCGGTCGCCGTTCTTTCGCCGCGCTCGCGTGACGGCGCGACCGTCGCAATGCCCCTGACCTGGGTACAATTGCGCGCCGATCTCGATCCGAAGCGTTATACGGTGCGCAGTGTTCCCTCGCTGCTTGCCAAGAGCAAAGCATGGGAAGGTTATGACGAGGCGGCGTCATCGATCAAAGGCGCGATCAGAAAACTCGCGGCAAAATAAAGAATCGGATCACGAGGTTCAAAGTCGGCCGAGCAAAACCAATATCAACAAAATAATGACGACAAGCCCGAGCCCACCCCCGCCATAATAGCCGGTGCCGTAAAACGGACCGCCGCCGATGCCGCTAAAACCGCCAAGTAGCGCAATGATTAAAATAATCAGAATGATGGTTCCAATAGACATAGACCTCTCCTCAGCCGATTTTCAGCTTCCTGTCGTTCTCACATCAGGTGAGAAAACAAATCGGAACTTGGAAAGTTCCTGCGCGCCGTGGGCAGATCGCCGGCCTCAACGCGTTTTGAGATGCCAGAAGACCGACCATGGTTTGAACGTGGTGTCGGGCGCCTCGCCCCAGATCAGCCTACCTTCGCTGGCCATGCCTTTGGTTGTCGTGTCGCACAGATTGGCTTTCAGGCTAAGAATGGCGCCGTCGCCCAATCGCCAATGCGCCGTCAGTAAACCATCGTGGGTCACCTGGGCTTCGCCAAAAGCGGCGCCGGCAAGCCGGGGAATGATTTCGCGACGGCGTATCGCAAGCAGTTGGCGAATGAAAGCGAGCCGCGTGCTGCCCTTGCATTTCTCCCAATCGAGCTTGGCAGATTGAAACGTGGCTTCGCTCAAGGGATCTGGGACCTCGACGCTATGGTTTGTACGAGTCCAGGCATATTCCTTGCGGCGGCCTTCACGCACCGCTTTTGCGAGTTCGCCCTTGAAGGCGCAAAAGAACGGGAAGGGCCTTTTCGATCCCCATTCCTCGCCCATGAACAGCATGGGGATAGCGGGCGCGAGCAATGTGATCGCAAGGGCGGCTTCGATCGCTTCGGATTTCGTGTGGCTTTCCAGCCGGTCGCCAAACGCGCGGTTGCCGATCTGGTCGTGGTTTTGCAGGAAATTGACAAAGGCTGTCGGTGGCAATCCACCGCTGGCTTCGCCGCGGGGTTTTCCGCCGCGATGTTCGGAAGCCTCGCCTTGATAGACCAAGCCAGAACCAAGGCTGCGGGCCAAGTCGCGAATAGGCGAACGGCGATAGTCGCGGTAATAGCTTTGCGTCTCGCCCGTCAGTTTGACATGCCAGGCGTGGTGGTAATCGTCGTTCCATTGCGCGCGAAATTTTCCGCGCGGAGGATCTTGGGCCGGATCGAGGAGGCTGACGCGGTTGTCGTCATTTTCAAGCACGAGATGGATGTGGCGGCCGCTCCGGGTGGCGAGCTGGCCCGCCGCGAGGCTGAGATCGCGCAGCATCGAGAGCCCATGGGGCTCGACGATCGTGTGTACGGCATCCAGCCGCAACCCGTCGAAGCGGTATTCGTCGAGCCAATAAAGCGCGTTCTCGACCGCAAAAGCGCGCACCTGCGGCACGCGGTAATCGATCGCATGGCCCCAAGGCGTTTGCGTCCCGGTAAAGAAAGCCGGCGCATACCGGCCGAGATAATTCCCCTCGGGTCCGAAATGGTTATAGACCACATCGAGAAACACCACCATCCCGCGCCGATGCGCCTCATCGATGAGGCGCTTCAAGTCCTCCGGGCGGCCATAGGCGCTGTCGGGCGCGTACCACAACACGCCATCGTACCCCCAATTGCGCCTGCCGGCGAAATCCGCAAGCGGCAGCAATTCGAGCGCGGTGATTCCGGTCTCGGCGAGATGATCGAGCCTGTCGATCATCGCGCGATAAGTGCCTTCGCGCGTGAAGGCGCCGACATGGGCTTCGATCAGAACCGTCTCATGCCAGGGCCGTCCGCGCCAGTTCGTGACCTGCCAGCGATAGGCGGAAGGGTCGATCACTTCGCTCGGACCGAACACGCCATCGGGTTGGAAGGCGGATGCCGGATCGGGCACCTCGATCCCGCCATCGACCCGGAATCGATAGCGAGCGCCGGCCTTGACGCCGCTCACGTCGTTTTCAAACCAGCCATCTTTGCCGCGTTGAAGCGTGTAGGGACGCTCAAGCAGCACTTCGACGTGTTCGGCCGCCGGCGCCCACAGGCGGAAAATCGTGCCTTCCGCGGTCAGCTTCGCGCCGAAATGTCTTTCACTGAGACGTCTTTCATTCATGGCGAGCCCGAAAACACCAGCACCGAGCGGGGAGGCGCATGAGTTTCGCTCCCCGAAGCAAAGTCGCGCGTAGCCCACGCGACATCGGCGGTGTTCAATCGTTGCTGCCAGCTTCTATATTCCGGCAGTTTCGGCAGGTGGAAGGCGATCGCTTCAGAGGCGGCGTTGAGCACGATGAAAATCGGCGGTTGGTTTTGTTCCACCGGCGCGAGCACATAGGCCAGAAAGCGGCCTTCCGGGAAATTCCAATCTTGCTCTTTCATTTCCTCGGCCGAGGGCGTGAGCCACAGCACGCCATAGGATCCATCCGCGCGCCGGCCGTCGAGCCAATGATGAGGCCGGATTTGGGAAAAGCGCCGGCGCAATTCGCTCAACTGACCGATGAAATCGACGAGGTCGTCATCTTCGCGGCCCAGGCCGTCCCATCCGATCCAACCGGTTTCATTATCCTGGCAATAGGCGTTGTTGTTGCCGCCTTGCGAATTACCGACCTCATCGCCCGCCAGGATCAGCGGCACACCTTGCGCCAGCAACAGGCAAGCGAGCTGGTTTTTCCGCAACTGGCGACGCAGCGTGTTAATCTCGGGGTCGTCGGTTGGACCTTCGTGGCCGCAATTATTGCTGTGGTTCTCATGGGAGCCGTCGCGGTTCTCCTCGCCATTGGCTTGGTTGTGCTTTTCGTTGTAGCTGAACAAATCCATCAGCGTGAAACCGTCATGCACGGTGATGTGGTTGACGCTGGCGCGCGGGCCGCGGCCGTCATGATTGAAAAGATCTGAAGATGCCGTCATGCGGCTCGAGACCTCTCCGATCAAGCTGCCTTCGCCGCTCCAATAGCGCCGCATCGTGTTGCGATAACGGTCGTTCCATTCCGACCATTGCGAGGGAAAGCCACCGGCTTGGTATCCGCCGAGGCCGAGATCCCAGGGTTCGGCGACGAGTTTGACGGAAGCAAGCACCGGGTCTTGCCGGATCGCGGTGAGAAACGCCGCATGGCGATGAAAGCCGCTCGGTTCGCGCGCAAGCGTGGTGGCGAGATCGAATCGGAAGCCATCGACATGGCAGATTTCAACCCAATAGCGAAGCGAATCCATCACCATCTGCAATACGCGCGGATGGGTGAGGTTGAGCGAATTGCCGCATCCGGTGAAATCGTCGTAATAACGCGGGTTGTCCGGCCTGAGCCAGTAATAAGATGCGTTGTCGATGCCGCGAAACGACAATGTCGGACCCAAATGATTGCCTTCGGCGGTGTGGTTGTAAACCACGTCGAGCATGACCTCGAAGCCGGCATCGTGCAGCTTGGCGACGGCGGTGCGGAACGCGTCGAGCGCATTGTCTTGTGCATAGCGCGGCTCGGTCGCAAAGAACGATAGCGTATTGTAGCCCCAATAATTCGACAGTTTCTTTTCGATCAGCATCCGCTCGTCGAGGAAGCCATGGATCGGCAGCAATTCGATGGTGGTGACGCCAAGCCGCCTCAAATGTTCGATCATCGCGGGCGCGGCAAGGCCGCCATAAGTGCCGCGCAGATGGGGCGGCACGTCACCGCGCTTTTGCGTCAATCCTTTGACGTGGGTCTCATAGATGACGGTGTCTTCCCAGGGAATGCTGGGCCTGACTTCACGCCGGCCCCAATTGAAGGTCTCATCGACCACGAGTGCTTTCGGCATGTTGCGCGCATTATCGCGCCGATCGAAGGAGATATCTTCGCGCGCGCTGCCGGTGCGATAACCGAAATGCGTGTCGCTCCACACCAGCCGTCCGGCCATGCGTTTCGCATAGGGGTCGAGCAGGAGTTTGTTGGGATTGAAGCGATGGCCGTGTTCGGGCGCGTAGGGACCGTGAACGCGATAACCGTAAAGCTGCCCGGGCGCGACATCGTTCAGATAAACGTGCCAGACGTCTTCGGTCCGCTCCGGCATTTCGATGCGTTCGAGCTCGCGACGACCTTGGCTGTCGAACAAACACAGCTCGACCTTTTGCGCATTGGCGGAGAACAATGCGAAATTGGTGCCGCGGCCGTCCCAGCTTGCGCCGAGGCGAGAGGACGTGCCGGCGGACAGTCGCATCATTATTTTTCCGGCACGAGGAAGATCGCGGCCAAAGGTGGGAGCGTGAGATTCAATTCGGGCCGCGGGCTCTCAAGGGCGTGAACTTCGCCGATATTCCCGACATTGCTACCGCCGTAGTGAGACGAATCCGTGTTGAGAATTTCACGCCACGTTCCGCCGCGCGGTACCGGAAGGCGATAATGATAATAGACGTTCGGAGAAAAATTCACCACGACCAGGCATCGGTCGGACTCATTCCGCCCTTTGCGCAGCCAGGCGAAGACGTTGCCATTGGCGTCGTCGGTCACGATCCATTCGAAACCGGAAGGTTCGCAATCGAGTTCATGGAGCGCGGGCGCGCCGCGATAAAGTTTGTTCAGATCTCGGATCAGGGATTGAACGCCGGCATGGTTTGCTTGGTCGAGCAAATGCCAATCGAGCGAGTGGTCGTGATTCCATTCGCGTTCTTGTCCAAATTCGCACCCCATGAACAGGAGCTTCTTGCCGGGATGGCCGTACATGAAGGCATAATAGGCGCGCAAATTCGCAAAACGCTGCCAATCGTCGCCGGGCATGCGGCCGAGGATCGAACGTTTGCCGTGGACGACTTCGTCGTGCGAGAGCGGCAGGACGAAATTTTCGGAGAACGCGTAATGCAGACCGAACAGAATGTCACCGTGATGGTATTTGCGATGGACTGGGTCCTTACCGATATATTGCAGCGTGTCGTGCATCCAACCCATGTTCCATTTGTAACCGAAGCCGAGGCCGCCATGTTCGACGGGATGCGACACTTGCGGCCATGCCGTCGATTCCTCGGCGGCGGTCGTGGCGTGCGGAAAGCGGCCAAACACTTCGGTGTTGAAGCGGCGAAGGAAAGCGATGGCATCGAGATTTTCCCGGCCGCCAAAGCGGTTGGGTATCCATTCGCCGGCGCGCCGGCTGTAATCGAGATAGAGCATGGAGGCTACCGCATCGACGCGCAAACCGTCGATGCCGTAACGCTCCAGCCAGAACAGCGCGTTCGCGACCAGAAGATTGACCACTTCGGTGCGGCCGAAATTATAGATCAGCGTGCCCCAATCGAGATGGCGGCCTTGCTGCGGATTGGCGTGCTCATAAAGCGCGGTGCCGTCGAAAAGGCCGAGCCCGTGCGGATCGTCGGGAAAATGGCCGGGCACCCAATCGAGCCAGACGCCGAGGCCTTCGCGGTGACAGGCATCCACCAGTGCGGCAAAATCCGCCGGACCCCCAAAGCGGCTGGTCGGCGCGAAAAGTCCGGTCGGTTGGTAACCCCAGGAGCCGTCGAAGGGGTGTTCGCCGATGGGAAGAAATTCGACATGGGTGAAGCCCATGTCGCTTGCATAGCGCGGCAGTTGCGCGGCAAGCTCGCGATAGGTCAGCCACTCATTGCTGCCCTTCCGTCGCCACGATCCCAGATGCACCTCATAGATCGAGATCGGAGCGTTCAGCGCATTGACGTTGGCGGGGGTGGGCTCCGGCCGCGGCAGCCTCGTTTCGTCGAACACGATTGAGGCGGTGCTCGGGCGCATCTCGGTGGCAAAGGCCAGCGGATCCGCCTTCAATGGCAAATGTTGGCCTTGGCTGCTGAAAATATCGAATTTGTAACGATCGCCAGGCATGGCGTGAGGAATGAACAATTCCCAATAGCCCAATCCGCGCACACGCATCGGGTGGCGCCTGGGATTCCAAGAATTGAAATCGCCGACCACGCTGACGCGCAGTGCATTGGGAGCGAGTACGACAAACGCGACGCCTGCTACCCCCTCAAGCTCAAGCGGATGGGCGCCGAGCCTGTCATAAAGTCGCTGATGGGTTCCCTCGCCAAGGAGGTAGAGGTCATAATCGGTGAGGACGGGGGAAAAGCGATAGGGATCGTCGAGATCGACCACGCTTTCCCCGAAGCGGGCGCGCAATTGATAAGGTTTCGAACCATCGGGAAGAATGCCGGCAAACAGGCCGTCCTCGTGAATGCGCGCGAGTGCGGCGGCCTCGCCATGCGTATCGATGGCGTCAACTCTTTGCGCGTCGGGCAAGAAGGCGCGCACGACGGTCTTGCCATTCTCGGTATGGGGACCGAGATAATGGAAGGGATCGGAATGGCGGCCTTCCAGGATCGCGTAGGCCTCGGCGGAGAGTTCGTTCATGCGGCCTCATGGAAGGGCTGAGATAAGATCGTGAGAATCCGGGAAAGCGGCAGGTGCAGGCCGTCCGCTCTCCGCTCGCATTCGCTCCCCAGCGCATCGAGAGCTTTTTCGAGCCAGAAGACACCCAACAGGTGTTGGGCGGCGATGCGATCCGTGGGCCAAATCGAGGGATCGGTCATTCGTTCGCGATAGGCACCGAGAAAAGCCGCTGCGGCGCGTTCGATCCATTCGGTCAGCGCCGCGCTAAGCCTGCCGTGCTCGTCGGGTGCCAATTTCAGCGCGCGTTCGAGCGCGGCGTGGCTTGAGGCGTCGATCGACCAGAGCAGGCTCGCGACGTCACGCGCCGCCGGCATCTTGCGCCGCTTCTCCCAAATCGGCTGGCGCGGATCGCCCTCGAAGCCGGTGATGAAAATGTCGTCTTTGACGATTAACGAGCGGCCGAGGTGAAAGTCGCCATGAATACGCAGCTTGAGCCAGTCGTTCCCCGAGGGAAGAAGCGTGTCGAGGCGCTCACGCAAACCGGGCTGGCGTGCCAGAATTTGATCGACCAGCAAGCGGTCGGACTCGCTGAAAGTACCATGATGTTGCCGCAGGACGCCAAAGGCGCGATCGGCGCTCGTCATGACGGCGTCGGTCCACAGCCGCATGTCGGCGGGCTCGCTCGGTTCCGGTATGAAGTCGGTCAATCCATTCGCCGCGACGAGAGCAAGATGCAATTCCGCCAGCCGCCGGCCGATCTGCGACATATAGCGCAAATAAGGGATCTGCTCCTCGCGCTTGTAAGAATCGCCGTTGGTCGCGAGCAGGCGCTGTTCTTCGAGGAAGCGGTCGAGATAGGCGCCCGTGACTGTCCAAACGTCGCCTTGGTTGCCAACCCGGGCAAGAACGATGGCGATGGCCTTTCGTTCTTCGCCGTCGATCAGTTCCACGCTGCCGAGCATCGCCGGTGTATGGGAGAAGCCGGCGACCTCGGTCAGAAAGCGGCTGATTTCGATCTCGGGGTTGAGGCCGCCTTCGAACTTGCGATAAAGTTTGATCACATAATCATCATCCACCAGCATTGTTGTGCTGAACGGGCTACCCTCGAGCGTGTGAATGCGATCGGGTTGTTTAACCAATCGACCGTCGAATTTATTCGTCGGCCTGAATTCGAGGCTCATGCCATTTTCCTCGATCGTCAGCGCTTGCCTGAGATTGCGCAGGAGAAGCGCGCTGAAGATCGGATCGGCGGTAACGTCGAGCAGCGTGCCCTCGCGGGCGCCCTGGCGAACCGCCGCCAGCGCGTTGGGGTTATAGCGTTCACGATCGAAGCGCGTCCATTCGATCTGCATGGGCAAGACGTAGCGCGTCCTGGCTGCATCTTCGGTCGCCTCGAAAATGGCAAGCCAGGGCCGGTTGTCGCCGATGTCGCAAAACGGAATCGCCGATGTAAGCATCGGGTGAATGTGAGATGCGGGATGGGCCGGATACCAGCGGGAGCGCGCCAGATATTCGGGCAGAACGTCGCGCTCGAATACGCTTCTCGTGCGAGCGAGCGAGACCCAAGTCGCACCGACCGGCACAACCAGGGTTTCGAATTCGGGCACTGCCGATGGCGCCGTATGCTGGGACGTGTCGCGTTCTTGAAGCTGGAACCAGTAAAAGCCGTAAGGCCCAAGCGTGATCATGTAGGGCAGTTCGCCGATCGCCGGAAAATGCGTGCGTCCGAGCATTTCCAGCGGCACCCGCTCCTTGAACGCCGAAAGGTCGAGTTCGGTGGCCTGCGCGGAGCGCGAGAGGTTGGCGACGCAGAGAATGACCTCCTCGCCCAATTGGCGGACATAAGCGAGAACGGAGCGATTGGCCGGTCGGATGAAGTTCATGCTGCCGCGGCCGAAAGCGAGCGTCGATTTTCGTACCGAGATCAATTTTTTGGTCGAACTCAACAGCGACGACAGGCTGCGCGACTGCGCCTCGACATTGACCGCTTCGTAGCCGTAAACCGAATCCATGATGATCGGGGCGTAAAGCCGCGCGGGATCGGCGCGCGAGAACCCGCCATTGCGATCCGGCATCCATTGCATCGGCGTGCGAACGCCGTTGCGGTCGCCGAGATAGATATTGTCGCCCATGCCGATCTCGTCGCCGTAATAGATGATGGGCGTGCCTGGAAACGACAGCAAAAGCGAATTCATCAATTCGATCTTGCGCCGGTCATTGTCCATCAATGGCGCCAGGCGACGGCGGATGCCGACATTGACCCGCGCGCGCGGATCATTGGCGTAAGTCGACCACAAATAATCGCGTTCGACGTCGGTGACCATTTCCAATGTCAATTCGTCATGGTTGCGCAGGAACAGCGCCCATTGGCAGTTGGCCGGAATATCGGGCGTCTGGCGCAGAATGTCGGTGATGGGAAAGCGATCCTCCTGGGCGATCGCCATGTAAATGCGCGGCATCAGAGGAAAGTGATATGCCATGTGGCATTCGTCGCCATTGCCGAAATAGTGCTGGACGTCTTCCGGCCATTGATTGGCTTCCGCCAGCAAAACCTTGCCCTTGGCGTAGGAATCAAGTTCCGCGCGCAATTTCCGGATGACGGCATGCGTCTCGGGAAGGTTCTCATTGTTGGTGCCGTCGCGTTCGCACAGATAGGGAATGGCATCGAGACGGAAGCCGTCAACTCCGGTATCGAGCCATCGCTTCATCACCTGAACCATGGCGCTCACCACGCGCGGATTGTCGAAATTGAGGTCCGGCTGATGCGAGAAGAAGCGGTGCCAGTAGAATTGACCGGCTTCCGGGTCCCAGGTCCAATTCGATTTCTCCGTGTCGGTAAAGATGACGCGGGTGCCGGAATATTTTTGATCGGTATCGCTCCAGACATACCAGTTGCGCGCGCTCGATTTCGGATCGCTCCGCCGCGCGCGCTTGAACCAGTCATGCTGATCGGAAGTGTGATTGATGACGAGTTCGATGACGACGCGCAGACCGCGCCGCTTCGCTTCGACGATGAAGCGCCGGAAATCCTTCATGGTGCCGAAATCGGGATTGATGGCGCCGTAGTCGGCGATATCGTAACCATCGTCGCGACCTGGCGATGGATAAAACGGCAACAGCCAGAGCGCGGTGACGCCGAGATCTTGCAGATAGTCGAGTTTTTCGGTGAGACCGGCGAAATCGCCGATGCCGTCATTGTTGCTGTCGGCAAAGGCCTTGACGTGCAACTGATAGATCACGGCGTCCTTATACCAGAGCTCGTCGCCGCCGAGCGACGCGGCCGCCGTTTCCTTGGCATCGATGGATGGCTTCGGATTCATTGGCAGCGGATTTCCATCCGGGGTGCCGCTCGGCCGAGCCG
>Ga0209168_10002699_pt1 | contig 12643 bp, 8 predicted proteins | sample Coa_R1_FD_187156 | JGI IMG/M metagenome (GOLD analysis project Ga0209168, IMG submission 187156) | Surface soil microbial communities from Centralia Pennsylvania, which are recovering from an underground coalmine fire - Coalmine... | ecosystem: Environmental > Terrestrial > Soil > Unclassified ... | reverse complement strand
AACCACTGCCGCCATTCAGGACCAAGTGGCAGGAGCAAGAGAACTCACTCTGGCAGCGCCAATACCTGTTGCGATGCAGTTCCTGGGAATTCAACCGCACATTCAGGGACCTAAGATTTTCGCGAACAATAAGCCAGCAGACCCGTTCAATGTCACTTCCAAATAGAGTTTGAGAATATGGAGGTCGTCAAAAGGAGCCACATAGCGAAGGGAACCTTCAAAATGGAGGCAAGTCAATTTAAAACTGTCCCGACGTGGGGAGGAAGCGTCAATATGCCAATGTTTACACCTGAAAGGGTGGACGCTATTCGTCAGGGGCAATTAGGCGCACAGTAGCCGAATTCGCGGACCCGCTCGCGCGCTCGCAGAAGCGAATAGAGCGATCAACGGCCACTGCTTTACTGCCGCGTATCCAACGGATGCCGTGCCTTTTCATAAAACTCTCTTTGCAGCCGAGGTCCCATCTGATCCGCTTTCACGGCGCGGATGACATCCGCGACTCCCTTTGCCCATGCATCCATATCGAACTGCCCTAATTCCCGATTAGCATGGCTCGCGTCGCCGGCATAATGCTCCGGAAATTTCGCATACCACCAAATACCGGTATACACGCCCTCGGGCAAATCCAGGCGGTTCTGATCGGAGCCGTTTTCGGTTTGGACGCGGTCCATGTGGACCAGATCGGGTCGTGAAATCATAGTGTGCGACGTTTCCGACTCGCCTGCGTGCGCGTCCACCTTCGAGTGCATGGCGGGACGCCCTGGAACATTCGGGCGGCTGCCGCTCAAGTAGACATAGACCACGTAGTCATGCGGAGCCGCCATCTGAGATTGCGCGAAAAACGGCAACAGGTGATTGTTGCCGCCATGCCCATTCACGATCACGATCTTTTTGCAGCCGTTCCGCGCCATCTCGTCGGTGGTTTCCTGCAACAGCTCGAATTGCAAATGAGCGCTGTAGGCGATTGTACCGGGCTCGTGGCGTGCCTCGAATATCTGGCCGAAGTAATAGGCCGGATAGACCACTGCGTACTCTTGCTCCGCGCCGTGCTCGGCGGCCCAGCGCACGTTGATCAAGTCGGTTCCTAGAGGTAGTTGCGGGCCGTGCTTTTCGATGATCCCAAACGGCAGAACGCAGGTCCCCTGCGATTTCACGATCGCCTGGGCGAAATCGTGGGCCGTCAGCTCTTCCCATTTCACTGAAAGCGTTTGTGCGGAGGCGAGCGCTGCGCCGAGCAGTGCCACGGCCACCGCGCGCGATGCAATTTGAATCGGCATAAACTCGCCGCATTATACGTCTGCGGCTTCTGGCGGGTCAAATTCGCGGGATTCTCGCGTGTTTCGCTGAGGACGCGAAACTCGGATTTGGCTTTGGCACGCCATCACCGGAAGGAACATCGGAGGGATGGCGCTCTGCAGCCCGCATCCTAACGTATGCCAACGCGCACTTCGGTTCCTCGATTGAGCATTTCTATCTTTCGGAGAGTCAGCTTGGGCGGCCGAATCACTACATCGAGGGCATGGCCACGAAGCAGCCGCCGGAAGTGCGGAAGGGGCTGCTGACCGTTCCCACGGGGCCAGGATTGGGACTGGAAATCAATCCTGATTTCCTGCGGCAGAATCTGGTGGCCGGCGAGCCGTTCTGGGGATAGCTCAGAATTCGATTTTAAGCGCCACTTGGCCTTGGCGTGGTGCATTCGCCTGACTAGTAATTAAGCCGAAATTAGATGCGCTGATATTGGCATTCGGGCCGGAGAAGACGACGCGATTTAGGACATTGAAAAACTCCGCGCGGAACTCCAGCACGAAACGCTCGGAGAGCGTCGTACGCTTGATCGCGCCCCAGCTTTCATTCAGGGTCCACGGTGCTCGCAGGCCAGTGTAAGAACGGGCGGCCGTCCCGAGACTCAAGGGAGCGGGCAGCGTAAACGCCGCCGGGTTAATGTAACGATCGACGGCGGGGTCGAACTGCCCGCTGTAGCTGGCCAGTTGCGGGACTCCGTATACCGCGTTCGGGCGCAGTGTGCTTGTGAATAGCGGCAGGGTGTCGGTGGCCGTTAGCACGACCGGGACACCTTCCGAGTACTGATGAATCGCGGTGAACTCCCAACCGCCGGCAATTTTGCCGAGGATGCCGCCGTGATTCAGGAAGTGCTTACCAGGACCAAAAGGAAGCTCATAGAGAAAACTGAGCGTCAGGCTCTGGGGCACGTCGGTATCGCTGATCGCTTTCTCCAGGCGGCGGTTATAAAAGGTTTGGCCGCCCGGACCGCCCCCCGCTTGAACGTCGCCGTCGGAAATCGATTTCGACCAGGAATACGCGATAATTCCTGTGATGCCGTTCGCCATACGCTTTTGGATTTTCGCCTGCAGCGCATGGTAAGTGGAGTTGCCGTTCGGATTCGTGTTGCTGGTAATGTCGAGATATTGCGGGTACGGACGAAGAGCTTGCGCGACCGAGCCGGTAAAGCCTGAATAGGGAATCGGAATACCGGCGGCTTGCGCTTGCGGCGAAGTGACTTGGCTGCTGAGCAGACTGCCAAGGCTCAAGTAGCTGGGGTTAAGCTCGTTCGGACGGATTAGCGCGGTGCCCAGGCGCGTGCCCTTGATGCCGACGTAATCGGCCTCTAGAGTGAAGCCGGCCGGCAACTCACGTTGCACTCCCACCGACCAGTTTGCAAAGTACGGCGGCCGGCCGTCGTTGCCGCCAATCATGGCGACCGCGGAATTATTAGCTACGGTAGGACTGATCTGCGGCGGATGCGCGAAATTCTGCGGGAAACCATTATCCCAATTGAAGCCAGGCGTAACACCACTATCCGTGGAGGCGAAAACAGGCGAGGCGTTGAATCCCAATCCGTAGCTCTGGGACCCACGCAGGCCGGCATCGTCGTTCCCGGGCGCGTAGTACATGCCGAAACCGCCGCGCAAAACGGTCTTGGGAGAGAGCGCGTACGCGAAGCCGAAACGCGGGCCGAAGTTTTTGTAGTCCGTGGCGGCGAAGCTGGTAAGGCCGCTGCGGCCGGGTCCGCTGCCAAGGAACAGGATCGCGCCAGGCAGGTTTCCAGCGCCGGGATTGGGGACATTCGGCTCGAAGCTGGAAAGATTATTGTGCGCCTCCACGCGCGGGAAATAAATTTCATAGCGCAAGCCCACATTCAGAGTCAGCTTGCGCGTCACTTTCCAATCGTCCTGAATGTAGCCGGCGACATAGCGGTAGCGATTCCCGGGCACAACCGCCAGCACGTTGAGTTGGCCACGATCCACCTGGCCGAGCAAAAAGCTCGCGAAAGCACTGCCCGTGGTGTTCCGGCCCGCCGCCGTTGGTACTGCGGTTTCGAGCGAATTGAAGCTGAAGTTACCCTGCGACCCGAAAAAATCTGCGCCGTTGGTTTCGAGCCATCGCGCGTCGCTCCCGATCTTCAGATTGTGCTTGCCCCGCACCCAGCTCAGGCTTTCGGTGAGCTGCCAGACGTTGTTAATCTGACTACCGACCGTTTTGGTTCCATTGGTTGAGCCCCAAGTGGAGTAGCCGTCGCTGAAAGTCACATAGGGGAACGCATTTCCTGGCCCGGTGTTAACTCCGTTGAGGCCGAGCGTCGTTGGCCAATTTTGATTCGCCGCCGGGGAATTCCAATACTGACCCTCCCGCGTGAAGCCGAGCGTGATGCTGTTCACCATGGTCGGGGAAATCACGTAATCGTCGGAGAGTCGCGCCCAGCGGGAGCGATAGCCATTATTCAAAGCGTTCGTGAACGGCTGCGGCAGCAGGCCGGGATTCAGCGCGCTCTGCGTGCCGATGTAAACGAAGCCGTTGATGCGATGACGATCGTTGAAAGCATGATCTATTTTGACATCCACCTGATCGCGATCGAATGTATTGGCGCCCAAGGCCAGAAAATTACTGAGCAGTCCGGAGTTGGTGGGGGCGGGGAGCAAGGGGACAATCTTGCTCGAAACCGCGCTGAATCGGGAGAGTGGAATGATGTTGCTGGGAAAGGGCGCGCGCGTGAAACCGCCCGCGCCGTCGGAGGCTGTGGTGGAAGGATCGTAAATGGCCACCGGCTTTCCGGTGCGATCCACCAAGCTGGAAAAATCGCCGCTGCGGAAAGCGGTAGGCGGAATGCTGATGAGAGAGTTCGAGGAAGATTGCTGGTATCGGAATCCACTGTAGACGAAATAGAAGAAAGTTTTATTGGCGCCATTATACAGTTTCGGAATGAGGACAGGTCCGCCCAAGGCCGCGCCAAACTCATTCTGATGGTTCACCGGCGCGGCTGTTGCGTAGAAGCCGCGCGCGTCAAAGATGTTGTTGCGGAGGTAATCGAACGCGTCTCCGTGGAAATCGTTCGTGCCCGATTTCGTGGTGAAGATTTCAAAACCGCCGCCAGTGCGGCCATACTCCGCGCTAAATGTGCTGCCCATCAGCTTGAACTCGGAGATGGCTTCGACGGAGGGATAGGTGAATAGAGTGCCGCCGCTCTCCGGGCTGGTGGCCCCAACACCGTCGAACAACACCTCCTTGGCGCGGGATTGCGAACCATTGATCTGCGTGTTTCCGGTGCTTCCGGAGACACCCGGCGTCAGAAATATGAAGCTCTCGGGGTTGCGCATGTTGCCGGAGACCGAGAGCGGCAGATCCATGACCATCGTGCGATTCACAGTGGTGCCGATTGCGGATGTGCTCGTCTCTACTGCGGGAGGAGCGCCGCTGACCTCGACCGTCTGATTGACCGTTCCAATACTCAGGGTGACATTCAAAGTGACAGTTTGAGCGACGCTGATCTCGATATTCTTGCGTAAGTAGCGGCTGAATCCCGTTGCCTGGACGCTGAAATCGTAGCGGCCGACTGGGATTTGCGGAAGTGAATAGAGACCCGCCTGATCGGAGGAAGCGGTGTATTTTACTTGCGTCGCCTGGTTGACGGCTTCAATATGCGCACCGGCCACATCGCCGCCGGTTGGGTCGAGAATAATGCCGTTGATGGTGCCGCGATCGGACTGCGCGTAAGCACAAGCGCTGAGCAGTAAAGAAATCAATAAGTACCGGATTTTCATTCTAATTAATCCAATTGAAATTCAAGCGTGTGGTCGAATGGCGTGTAGCCCGTGACATAGACGCTGGGACCGGCGAGTTTGTCTTGTGCCCCGCGGATCTGCGTATACAGATGCGCCACGGTACCGGGACCGAAGCGAATGCGATTCCGGCCCAGGCGGTAGGAGCCTTCGGCCGCGACAAGTGAAGTGTCCGGGAACAACGAGGAGCCCATGCAGCCTTCAAGCGTTCCCCCTTCGCGGAAGTTGATCTCGACAGCCAGCGGCACGCCGGTGGTGCCGCTCGATTGCACCCGCAGGCGAAAACCATTCTTGATTTCGGTGATGGTTGCGGATTGCTGCAGCCGGCAGACTTGTGTCTCCTTGCGCTCGCGGCGAACCGCGGCCCATTCGCTGGGGCTGACTTTCCTATCGACGGGCTGGAAATAACCGGCTTCGAGAGACTGCGAAAAAACGTAGTCGTTTCCGCGCTTTTCTCCACGCTCCGGAATGAATTGCCCCTTGCCGAAAAAGGCGCTGGCAAAGCGCACGGCGTTGATCACCGCGTCTCCTTGGCGGAGCGTAAAGAAGCGGCTGTTTCCGCCCAGAATTAGCGTCGCGCTGGTGAGGCCGCGGCGAATTCGCGCAATCCCGACGGCGGGCATTTGCTTCTCAAAGTCCGTGGGCAGAGGTTTTGAGGTTGGCAATGGCTTGTTGAGCTCGGGCCATGCAAGCAGTTGGGATAGAGATACGTACTTGTCCCGATACTGCTGCGCCAGATTGGCGAATTGACCGTTCTGATCCAAGATTGCCATGTATTGCAAAGGAAACCAATAGCGCCCGATATCGCCGCGCGTGTAGAGATCCTGCCGATGCGAAATTTCGGACACCACCTCCCCGCCTGGGTGCAGCAGATACAGCATGGAATTGAGATTTCGCCGCACAGGGTCGAGCAGCTCCGGCCGTTTGAGCTTGGAGGCGAGGACGACAAAAGAACGGTCGACAATGATGTTGTAGGTCAGGGTGCTGCGCTCGGTGTACTGGCCATCGGAGTCGATGTCGATACCTTCAGCGAGCCATTGGTTGATGCGGTTCACCAGGCGCGGATCGGGGTAGAGTTCGTTGATTTGCGACATCGCCGAAGAAACTACCCAGCGGTGATTTGGCGTGTGGATGCCGCCGATCGCCAGAGCACTGGCCGCCTTCAGCAGGAATGGCCGGGAAATTTGCGCGATTTCATGATAGCCATAATGGCGCGCGATGAAAGCCCCATTGCATACGGTATGCGCGGTGAAGCCGGTATCCGGCGGCGAGTTGTAATTGGTTGTAAGAAGGAAGACATTGCCTTCCGGACTTTGCGAGCGCTCCAGAAATCGAGCGGCCAGGCGCATTCGCTGCGCCACGTCGGAAGCGCGATGAAACCGCGAACCGGGATGCACGAACGCGGCGGCTCCTACTTCGAGAATGCTGCTGCCAGAGCCTGGATTGTGAAGGCCGTAAGTATCCGGCAAACCGCCGAGCCACGGACTGGCCGGGTCCGTGACTTGCATTTTCATTAGACGATCGAGGGCGTCGTCATTTCGCTTGACGATCGCAGAGTCGATATCGGGTATGGAGGATGTAGTCGTAGCGGCGCTCGCGGTGCTCGCTATGGCGATCAGCGCCTGTCGTCGGGTAGGAGAATAGGGCATTGGAATTTTCATAATATCGCTTGTGTCGTTGCGGCTGGGCTTTTCATTTCGCTCCGTTTGCAACGAGCCACCATAGGGTTAGCATGAAAAGAGGAGATTGATGTGAGTCGGATTACTGCGATCTGTATATCGGTGTTTCTTCTATTGCTGCTAGTGACTGCTGGCGTGACCGGATATGAGGGATACCGTCGCCTGAACGCCATGAATGCGCGCGTGGAAGATCTGGGACGCGAAGTTCATCACATTGGACAGCTTGCGGAAGCTTCAGCGGAGAGCGCCCACGCAGCCGACGCGCATGCAACCGAAGCCGCCAATAACGCGAGAGCCGCCGCCGGCGCACGCGTCCAAGCCGAGCAGTTGCAAAAACAGGCGGAGTCGCGGCAGAGCCAAGCTGAGACGGCTGCCCAGCAAGCGCAGCAGCAGGCCGATCAGGCGCAGCAGCAGGCGGATCAGGCGCGCGACCAGCTCGCGGAACTCCGCCGCCAACGCGAAGCCGAGCTGAATCACGTTCAGGAAGTATTAAGTCACATTGTGGCTACCCGGCGGACGCAATCGGGCCTGGTGATCAGCTTGCCCGACAGCACATTTAAATTTGACTTCGACAGTTCTGAGCTGAAGCCGAAAAACCGGGAGTTGCTCAGCCGTATCGCTGGCATCCTTTTGGTTGTCAAAGGTTATGGTCTTTCGGTTTACGGCTATAGCGACGACGTAGGGACCCAGGACTATAACCAAAAACTCTCTGTGCGGCGCGCGCAAGCGGTTCGCGAATACCTTGTCAACGCCGGCATCGATGCGGGTGTCGTCAACGTAAAAGGCTTTGGAAAAACCAGCCCATTGGTTGAAGGTCACAGCGAGGCGGCGCGCTCGAAGAACCGGCGTGTGGAGATCGCCCTCACCGATACGATGATTAAGTACGGGGCTGAAGTGCCTGGCAGGTAAGCGGTGCTACCGTAGCAGTAGCTTCCCGTGTTGTTCCGAACGACGCACTCAGAGTTTTCACAATCCGTTCCCGCGCGGCGCGGTCTCGTCAGACTCTTCGGCGATCTCAAAGTCCGGCCAAAGCTGATCGTGCTCCATAACCTGTTTTTTCTGATCCTCGCCATTTCCGTCTATTTCTCTCTGATCCCGTTATTCGAAAAGCAGGTCTTCAGCGCCAGGAGCCGGGAACTAACGATTCTCACCCACGTTCTGGCTTCCGGTGTGCCGCTCTCTCGATTGCCGGGAATGGAAGCCTACGACTATCGCGAGAGTGCCAATCCAGGCAGCGGCACGCTGGATATGTCCCCTGCGGCGCAGCGCTGGGTGGAAGCCCATCCAGGGCAGGTGTGGTCCGATTCCGCGCATCCCGGAGTGTTTTTCCGCAAAGACATCGCACGTGGCACATACGAACGTATCCACGTGCCACAAGCCTTTTACGATCGAGCTGTGAAACGCGCGAAGTTCGCTCTCTTTGTAGTCCTCGGAGCCATCTACATACTGGCTGTGCTGGTGCTGGAATCGGTTATCATGCCGCTCTACGTTTACCGGCCGCTTCGCGCGTTGCTCAAGGCCGACGAAGCCACCCAGCACGGCGACCGGACCCACGAACTCGTGGACGAGTCCGAAATCTTGCGCGACGAAATCGGCCAAATCATGCGCTCCCGGAACGCCACAGTCGCACAGTTGCGGCGGCAGGAGGACGAGTTGGAAGCGGCCCTTCAGCGCCTCGAGCAGGCCGCAGCCGACCTCCAGACAAAGAACGAAATGCTGGAGCGCGCCAAGCGAAATCTGGAGGAGCAAGATCGCCTCGCGAGCCTTGGCCTGCTGAGCGCCAGCGTGGCGCATGAAATTAATACACCGCTGGCCGTGCTGCAGGGCTCCATCGAGAAGCTTACCGAAACCGCCGCCGATAGCCATATGCTGGAGCGCCTCTCCCGGATGTATCGGGTTACTGAGCGGCTCCGCAAGATCAGCGAAACTCTTCTCGATTTCGCCCGCATCCGCCGCGAGCATAGAGCGCCCGTCGCGATCCGGCCCCTGCTCGACGAAGCCTGGACTCTGGTCGCCATCGACGAGAAGGCCGCTGGCACCCGCTTTCTCAATGAAGTCCGGCCGGAGCACAAGGTGGTTGGCGACACCGGCCGCCTGATGCAGGTTTGGGTCAACTTGTTACGGAATGCGCTCAATGCGGTAAAATCGTCAGGAACTATCACCGTTCGTTCACGCCAAGCCGATAAAAAGGGCCGGGCCTGGGTGGCCGTTTCAGTGGAGGATGACGGTCCTGGTATTCCCCCGGACGTGTTGCCGGATATCTTCGAGGCCTTTGTGAGTACGCGCCTCGATGCACGCGGAACCGGTCTGGGACTCACGGTGGCGGAAGGTATCGTGCATCAACATGGCGGGACCATCACGGCGTCCAACCGGCCTGAAGGTGGGGCTTGTCTTGAAGTCACTCTTCCGGCTCCGAACGGAGAAATGAAACTCTGAGCATGCCAGATACAACTACCGAGGTCGCCAGTGCGTCGAATTCGATCGATATCGCGGTGCTGGACGACGATCTGGATTTCCGCCATTACATCGAGGATTTCCTGAAGGACGAGGGTATCTACACAGTCAGGACCTTTGCCCATCCCGATGATCTCTTTGCCGGCTGCGAGCAGCGTCTGCCCAACATTGTTCTACTCGACATGAAGATGGGCGAGTTCAAGGGTGAAAAGGTTCTGGGGCATTTACTGTCCCGCTGGCCGAAGCTCTGCGTGATCATCATAACCGGTTATCCGTCGCTGGAGGACATGCGCGCCACATTCAAAATGCGCGTGTTCGATTATCTGGCGAAGCCATTCTCGCTCTCGCAGATGCGGGCAACATTGAAAAATGCTGTTGAGAAATTCGGCTTTGGAAGGACGGCGCAGGATCGGCTCCGCGAACACCTGGGACACCGTATCAAGCTGCTTCGGGTGGAGCGCGATTGGTCTCTTAAGGACTTGGCGGCGGCCACTAAGCTGAGTGCATCCCAGATTAGCTCAATCGAGCGCGGCGCAAACCTTCCCAGCATTGAGAGCTTTCTAGCCATTTGCCGTGCGTTTGAAAAGAAGCCTTCCGAAATCCTCGCCAGCATTGATTTCTAAGGGAATTTCTAAAGGCTTATTCATTAATTTGGCCCCCGAGTAGGCCCCTTAAATTGGCCCGAATCGCTAGTGTGCCGGGGCTAGTGCCCATACTTGGGCCAAGCCGCATCATAGTGATGGAGGGTGAAATGAACACGCTCCAGGGAGAATAAAACACTATGCGAAAGATTATCCTGACTTCATTGCTGGCCTCGGTCGCTATGCTTGCTGCGCCTCAGAGCACTCCGTCGAACGGATCCTCTAGCCAGTCCAACACGAACAAGACCACCAAGAAACATCATCACAAGAAATCCACCAATCAGCCGAGTACCTCGCAACCAGCTACCAAGTAAGCCAGTTCAGGCAGAACGCCTGATACCCAAAGGCCCGGTCCTCGCGGAGGAATCCCGAGCGGCCGGGCATTTAAATACTCTGCAGGACCCCCAAGCCATTTAATTCGGCTTCGTTTCATTGATGACGGAACTCCCCGCATGATGGCGGACCTCCTCACAGCAAATACGGGACTATGCCGGTATCAGCTTCTAGGGTGGTGCTGGAGGAGGGGGTCGAACCCTCATGACCAGTGAAGGTCGCGGGATTTTGAGTCCCGTGCGTCTGCCAGTTCCGCCACTCCAGCCTGTGGGTCGAACGGCTACGACTTCGAGTATAGCAAGCGCCGCCCCGGTTTCTATTGAAGCTGCTTAGTAATTTCCGATGCGCGCTCGAACAGCATTCCTGTCTCGTTATTGCAGCCGAGGAATAGCATGCCGCGCTGACGCCAAAACCTGCCGAGTTCCAGAGTCCGAGTTTGCGTCCCGGGCGCAACTCCGAACTTCTGGCAACTATCGCGCACCGCTTCCATCGCGCCTACCATCGCCGGGTGCTGAAATTCCCCTGGCACTCCGAGTGAAATCGACAGATCGGCTGGGCCCATCATCACTGCATCGATTCCTGGAATCGAGAGCAACTCATCTCGCGCTTCCAGAGCCTTCTTGGTCTCAATCTGCAGCACCACCATGGTGTTCGCATTCACGTGCTCAATGATTTGCGGCATGGTGGCGCGCTCATAGTCGATTTGCGGCGCCCCAAGACCGAAGCCGCGCACGCCGACAGGCGGGAATTTGGTCCAGCTTATGGCTTTTTCGAGTAGCTCTGGCGATTCCACCCGCGGGAAGATCACTCCCTGGCCGCCGCAGTCGAGGGCCCGCGCGACCAGCGCGTACTCCATACTGGCGACCCGCACGATTGGGCTCAATCCGGCCATCGCCGACGCGCGGCAAACGTCTTGAATGGTCTCGATGTCGAACCCGCCGTGTTCCGTATCGATGAAGGCCCAGTTGAATCCCGCCGCTGCCAGAATGCGGGCGACTTCTCCAGACCGGATCTGCCCAAAGCCCGTTCCGAGTTGCACCTTGCCCTCTTTGAGGGCCTTTTTAACCGTGTTGATTCGCATAGAAATCTAGAGCGTGAGAACCTGATGATCGGGGCATTCCAGGCGCACGTTTTCATAGAGCCGGTCGATGAGGCTGAAGCCATGCTGGGCGAGGAACGGCAGAATGCAGTAGAGGCGTTCCTGCAGATGCTTATGCGGGAACAACAAGCCGGAAAGGAATGCCGCGTCCGCTTGGGCGCGTTCCTCCCGGCGCAGGGCTTCGCGCGCCACCTTTTGCTCCAGCTTCCTGAGCTGATAGAGGATCTTGGAACGGCTCTTTTCGAGGGCTGCGCTGAGAGTAGAATCGAATCGATTCAGCTCCGTGCTGAGACACTGCAGGCGGGCGGTGATTTCAGAGGTTGTGCCAGAGAACGTGCTGGAAACCGATTCAGGCAACAGGGTCTGTGCGATCTGTTCGCGTAGCGCGACATCGCCTTCAAAAACGTCCGTCAGCACCAGACCGAAGCGCTTCAGGAGTTTCGCTGCGCGAGCATCCACCAGGGTGAAACCCGCGCGCGGCATCACCACCGGCATCCGGCCGAGCAATGTCCGGTAAATCACCTGCGCCTGCGCGAGATAGGCTAGCTCGGCGGGTCCACCGATATAGGCCACCGTCGGCAGTATGTAGTCCTGCATGACCGGGCGCAGCAGAGCGTTTGGCGAAAGCTCGCTCGAACGCTCGGCCAACTCAGCGGGCGAATAACGGCGCTCTCTGGAAACGTAATCGCCGTTCTGTCGGCGCAGAGTCACTCTCCGCCCGTTCTCCAGCAGAAAGAACAGAGATGTCTGGGAGTCAACGTGGACTTGCGCGTGATAGCCCGCGCTTTCGAGAGCACGATTGCGCTCAACCAACAACGCTTTCACATCCGCGACGCCTGCAAACGCCCGGGCGAGGAACCGCGCTCCGATTTTCCGCAATTCCGGACACAGCGGATCCACGTAGAGGAGACCATACTCACGGAGCAGTTCCTGCAGTAACGCCTTGAAGCCGCCTCCAAGTGTCACGCCATCCGGGTACGCGCGGTCCACCAAAGCTGCCACTTCATCCGCGTAGGGAAAAGATTGCAGTGACTCCTGCAATGGCAGGCGAGGAACGGAATCGAGGTGGATACCCCCCACCGGCTGCTGCGAGCCCGGATGGGCAGCAACTTCCAGAGCTACCGGCTGATGCGCGCTGTCGAATATCCACGCTCTGCCGACCTCGGCGAGATCATGGTCTTCCGTGGCGAGCCAGAACAGCGGAACAGCTGGAATACCTCGTGCCGTGAGGTCACGCGCCAGGCGCACGGCCGTTAAAGCTTTGTAAATTGTGTACGCCGGGCCAGAAAACAGGCCTACCTGTTGGCCAGTAACGACTGCAACCGTCCCGCGCTTCGCCAGTAAATCGAGCGCCGGGCTATC
>Ga0209168_10002696_pt1 | contig 12655 bp, 6 predicted proteins | sample Coa_R1_FD_187156 | JGI IMG/M metagenome (GOLD analysis project Ga0209168, IMG submission 187156) | Surface soil microbial communities from Centralia Pennsylvania, which are recovering from an underground coalmine fire - Coalmine... | ecosystem: Environmental > Terrestrial > Soil > Unclassified ... | reverse complement strand
ATTTAGGCGAACAAGTTGGATTGTGAATTCACAGTTTCTTCCCATTCGGTCGGGCGTTTTGTAATACGGTCGTTTGGTCCGGGTTGATAAATGGGCCGGCGCTCGAATACTAGCGGGCCAGTTGGCGGATCGGCAGAAATTCTCATAGGCGAAAGTTAATCGAAAATGCTCGACTGGTCAAGAAGTTTTCGTATTGCTCATTAGTCATGGGCTGATCCCGACCAATACTAGAGGCACAGCAGGAACACCTCGCCCCTCACGAGCGATATCATATAGCGCTCCTTCGACCGATATTCTGTTGAATCTCCTTCCAAACGTTTGACTGGTGAACAAGGAGCCATTCAAGACCATTCAGGTGCGAATGGATCTTCTCTATTTTCAACCTGGGTGACCTCTTCAAAGAGATTTGACAGCAGTCTCTGTTCAGTTGGATTCGGCTTCGGCCTCTTCCTGCACAAACTTCTGCTGCAAGCGATCCAAAAACACTTTGGCATCTGCCGTTACGTTCCAGGCATCAGGCCAGAAACAAAGATCGATGGTCCACCAGTCGGAGGGGCAGCCTGAACAAAGCATTTCCGGAACTAATTCGTCAAAATTCAGCACGCCCTGACCGAATGGGGCATGCGTGCTGGTCTCGTTGTGATGAAGCGTATTGTCGGAATCAATCAGGTGAAAATGTCCGATCTTCCCTTGCAACCGCTTGAGCAATTCCAGAGCGCCGCCCGGCAGGGTTTCCTTTTCGCCAGGCTGCCGCGCCCCAAGCGCCGCGCAGATATGGCCATGACAGGTATCGAACAAAACACTGAAATTCTTGTGGCCGACTTCCTCTGGCATGCGAATGATTTCCGAAGGCTTGTTGAAGGCAAATCCGGGCTCAAACTCCCACACCACGCGGATGCCCTGGTCCCCCGCCTTGGCGGCTGCCGCGCGAAACGTCTTCGTCACACGCTCCCAGCCAAGCTCTGGATCGATCTTTTCTTTCTCAAAAATATCCGGGGGGCTGACGGTATCCACACGAATGCAGTCAATTCCAAGGTCTTTCGCAAATTCCACGTTGCGTTCAAAGGCGGACATCCAGGCGGAGTTATCCTCTACAGGAATGATGGGAAACGACCACAAGTCCGCCGCCAAGCCGGAAAATTCAAGCCCATGGTCGTTAACTTTCCTCCTGAGTTCCTGGCGCTTAGGCTTGGTGTCAAGCTCGTCAGGGTTCGGGTGCGGAGGGAAGCCGCCCAGCTCGACGCCGTCAAAGCCCAGCTTCCCCAGCTTCTCGATGACCGTATTGAAGGGTACAGGATTATCCTTATAAGGCCCAAAACAGTAGGCCCAACTCCCGATTGAAAGGCGTTTGCGCTTCATGACGAACCTCCTGCGTGAAATGCTCCCTGTCCTTCTGGAGCCACCTGCTGGCCAGCCTTTAAAAGTGACAGGTTATGAGAGAAATCGTTATGGGTCAAGAAGGGAAGCATCCTGCTATTTCCCTGACTGGTGGCGCGGGTTGCGCCACTGTCCTGAACCACCTCTATCCCCTTCTTAACCCAGGAGGGGAATTCCCACCGTGCCGACATTCGTGACGGGCAGCGCGTCATATCCCCTCCTTGGCCCACGAGGGGAATTCTTCTCCTCTCTGAGGGCGGGCAAAGGTCAGGCTAGGCAAGCCGCTTTTTGAGTCCAAATTCCCCTCCTCTTTGAGGAGGCGTAAAGCAAAGTCCGGGTCAACGAAAGACCCAAGACTCATCCCCTCCTCGCGGAGGCGGGTTGAAGGGGTGGGGAGTCGAGTGTCCCATGATGCGGCCTCCCCGGTAAGCCCTGAAACAAGACAGAACACCCGCCGCCACAGCGCAGAAAGCTCGGCCAGGCTGCCGAGCGGGATCACTCTTGCCGTCAGTCGGCGTCGCCGCCGAGGCCCAAAGACAAACCGCAGCGTGCGGCCGCGCGCATTGCCTTCAATCCGAATCCGGACTCGCATGTTATTTTTCCAACTCCCTGTGTTTTCAATAACATCCTCGGTTCGCTTCACTTGCTCCAGGGCCTTCCAGCCGGAGCACCACACCTGGCGTGCCAGCCGCTCCGCCGTCCGCTGCTCGCGCGGCCAGTCCACCTGGAAGTGGCGGCTGATGCGGCTGAGAATCTCCCAATAGAGATGTAGTTGCTGGCGCTCGCCGGCCTGCTCCAGGGTGCGAGTCAGGCGGCGGGCATAGCGCCCGTGCTTGAGGGCGTTCAGGGAGGAACGGGCTTTGCCGCGGGCGGTGCGGGGACCGGTGGATTTACGGGCGTTGGCTCGGCAGGCGGCCAGCCGCGCCGGAGTGAGCTGGGGAGAGCGGCATAAACGGGGTTTAAGAGGTCGATGACCCTTGGCAGTGTCCATAGCGGCTTCAGCATAACAGAGGGGAAAGATCGGATGGAGACAAATGAGACCTTTGAGACACTTTTCCCACGTATCCTTCCTTCACGCCCAGAGGGGAATTTCCAGCCTTGCTGGGGAAGGCAAAGATCAGGAAAGACCGGGCAAGTCGCGCATTGAGGCTAATAAATTCTCCTCCTCTCCGAGGAGAGGCAGATGGGATCGAGTAGCAGGGCCACGCGGTGCGGTGGTGCGAGATCACAGCTCCAGCGAGGCCGACGGTCGAGGATAACCGCGCGACGCCAACTCCCAAGGTCGACAAGCCGAGGCAGGCGCTGGCCGAGAATCACGCTTGGCGAAGGGCAGGGGGGTAGTCGCGGGCCCTGCCCTCTGCTTCGGTCGAAGCGCTCTCCCTACGGGCTCACAGGGCTGCGCTCCGGGCAAGGCCCATGAAAAAGGCAAAAGCACAAACCCAGGAGAAATAGAAAAACAACGAAGACAAAAAAGGGACATCCCTAAAAGAGCTTTGACAAGCGAGCAGAGGCGCGATTGACTGTAGCCACATACATCAGTTATTGTTTTCCGTGGCATTCAAGTGTCCTGTCCCAGCTGATTCTTTGCAATAACCACTCCTATCTCCTCTTTAATCAAGGATGGGAATTTCCCTCCTCTCCGAGGAGGGGCAAAGGGGTGGTGAGTGGGGTAATCGCTTGGCCCCACTGTAAGTAATTAAACGGGGCAAGGCATTAGAAGGGCCTACCCAAATGAGGTCTGAGTCGAGGTTGGAGGCAGCGTAGGGCGGATTGTTCCGTTCGATGAGCAAGTTGCTGAAAAATGATTCTGAAAGTTGTCATTCCGGCAAATCGAGGAATCTTGCTCTCCAAATGAATAACTTGAGAGATTCCTCGTCGCCCTCGGCTTCTCGGAAGGCCAGACGAGGAGAGTTTTTTGAGCAACGTGTTAAGGCAAGAGATCGCACCATGCCCGCCCGATCTGGACGATCTCACTCTCCTGCCTGGCGGCACTTCTGGGCACCGGCTATCGGAGAAACCCCAATCCTAATTTTTACAGAGGCCCATGGCGTCTGCCGTTGGCCGAAAGGAGGGAAATATGCATGCGCGCAGGGAATACAGTCTCTTCGACAGGCTGCTGATTGTAGGCGCACCCCTGCTTCTGGCGGTGGTCGAAGTATTTCATCCACAGCCTCATGAGCTCTTGAACCTTGACGTACATACGTGGCTCGCCGTCCATTACGCGCAAGTCGCTCTTTTTCCGCTTGCGGCTCTGGCGGTTGCCTGGCTCGTGCGTGACCGCGCGGGCATCGCTGCCAGCATCTGCCGCGTTGCGATGTTTGTCTTTACGGCAGCCTGGACGGCGTGGGATGCGGTAGCCGGGGTGGCGACGGGCATTCTGGTGGATGCTGCGCATAAGTCGCCCGCCGTGGACGTCTGGCGCGCTCCGATCGATGCCATCTGGACGCACCCGGTTATGGGCGGGATGCCTGGTACCGGACCCAATTTTGCTGTGCTCGGCGCAGTGGCTTTATCTGTCGGCGCCATCGCTGCGGGTGTGACATTGAAGAGAGCCGGCTACTCGTGGCCGCCAGTAGCTGTCCTCGTGGCGTCCAGTTTTGGGATCACCATCTTCCAAACCCACGCGTGGCCTGGAGGGCCGGTCACGTTTGGTGGGTTTGCGTTGGCCAGTGCCTGGTTACTCCGGGAGAGCCGGCTTGAGGCCGTTCCTGACCCTCGGCCATTTGCCTGATCGCCCGCTAAAAGTCAGGGGTCTGCTGCAAAGCCGCTTCGTCTTCTCCTCGGAAGAAAAAGTGATCGACCGCATTCCGTAGCCAGTGTGACCGGCCAATGGCTCGTACAGCCCCCGCTTTCATAACCCTGTCACTGTGTGAGTTCTCATCATGCGCGGTCTCGAATTCTGTTTTTTGATCCTCAGCCTCGGGATTCCTCTCGCTGCCCAAAACGTCTCAACATATTCGCGGTCGAATGTCCCTGAGGCCCGCATTGAGGTGGTAGCCTCCAAACCGGCGTCTTTCCATGTCCCACGCACAATCTATGGAACGTTTCTGGAGGATATTGGCGCTTCCATTTTCGGCGGCGTTTCGGCTGAACTGATCGACAACCCCAGCCTGGAAAGTTATGATGCCAGCCTTGCGATTCTCGAAGAGCGTTTCTCTTCTCCCGATTTTAGACATTCCAGCGATATTGGCTTACCGCTGCCCTGGCTGCCGCTTTGGGAGAAAGAAGGCCGCCGTTACGAGCCGCGCTGGGGCCACGCCGCAAATTCCAGCCGCTATCTCTACCTGATGGGTCTTGCCGGGCAGGAAGTGGGCATTCGCCAGAGCGTCTACTTGCCCATTGAGCGTGAACAAGACTACGACGGTGTGCTTTTTGCTGCTTCGGAAGAAGGTCCACAGACTCTTGAAGTAAGTTTTCGGCGTCACGATCATCCGGAAGCTACCCTGGCAAGAAGCCAAGTGGAAGTGCCGGGCGCCCCCGGATGGCACAAGCTGGCCTTCCGCCTCGCGCTTCCACACAATGCTGTGGCCCCGCTCGAACCCGTGGACTTTGCTGTTTCAATCCACGGAGATCACCGGTTGTCCATCGACGAAATTCGTCTTTATCCTGCCGATGCGGTAGATGGCCTGGACCCTGAGATCATCCGTGCCGCCAAGGCTCTCCATTCTCCGCTCCTGCGTTACGGGGGCAATTTTACCAGCAGCTATCACTGGGAGGACGGCATCGGGCCGGTCGATCTGCGCCGAACGATGGTGAATGAGGCTTGGGGTATTCCGCAATATAATCTTTTCGGCACCGACGAACTGATGAAGTTCTGCGAATTGACTGGAGCGCACGCGCAAATCTGTCTGAATCTGGGCAGCGGTACCGTGGAGGAAGCGCATCAGTGGGTGCAATATTGCACTGGCGCACAGGATACGCCTGAAGGAAAGCTGCGGGCACAAAATGGACATCCCGCCCCTTATCATGTCGCTGCCTGGGAGTTCGGCAATGAGTTGTGGAATCAGGATGATGTCGGATGGCAGACACCCGAAGGCAATGCCGAACGCTATGGCCAGTTTTACGATGCCCTCAAGAGCGTGATCCCACCCGATGCGCTGATCTTTGCCACGGGCGCCGATATTGACTTTTACCGGGAATGGAATGCTGCGCTCATTAATCAAGACGGCCCGAAACTCAAGTATTTGACCACCCATTTTGTGGTCGGCATGGATCGCGTGGTCGATAAAGCCGCTGGCCGCGATTTTGTCTGGAAAGCGGACCTGGCGGTGCCCGTTGGCGTGGGGCGGGCGCTGGCTCTGCTCCGGGCTCAGATCAATTCCAATCCGGTCACAAGAGACCGCGTGAAGCTGGCCTATACGGAATGGCTATTTGCGGCACCAAGGCACTCGCTCTATCCGCGGTGGAGTAATCTGGGTGGCGCCCTCGTGGCCGCGGGCTGGATGAACATGCTTCTGGAACATGCAGATTTCGTCCCGGTTTCAGACATGACGGGGCTGGTGGAGTTCGCCGGCATCCACAAGCGGCGGGGACGAGTGTTTGTGACACCTCAATATTGGACTTTTTGGCTTTATTCCCATTTTGCCGGTGATACGCCGGTCTCTACCCACACGACGGTACGAGAATATGACATCGAAAGAGGCGTGAGCCGGGTTCCCAACATTCCGGGCGTCCCCTGGCTGGATGTCCTCGCCACTAAAGATTCCCATCGTCACGATCTTGCCTTGTTTGTGGTCAATCGAAGCTGGAAGCAGGCGATTCCTGCCACCATCAATTTGCGGGACTTCAATCCTGCTGAAGAAGCCATCGTGCAAACGCTGACAGCGGATTCTCTCCTTGCTCAAAATGATGAAATCCATCCCGATCGAGTCCAACCTCGCAAAACCGCACTGCGCCTCTCAGGTGAAGAGCTGCACTATGCCTTTCCTCCGCGGTCCTTATCGGTTCTAATCATTCAACAGAAGTGATACGGATACCGAAAAGCTCCTCCGATGGCCTGTCAATCTGAGTTGTCGAAAGATAATCAGGGATCGGCCGAAATTCATCGGAGATTTGGGGTTGCTCGCGTCCCTCAGTGCCGAAACGGCAGGCAAAACAATCGACAAACGAGGTTCTCGCAGCCAAATCGATGATGAAGGTGCAAAGAGCTTGACAAGCGGCATCTGTTGAGGTATTACGTCATACCACAAGAATTTTTGAATTGTGCGCCTGACAAGGGAGGGAATTTTCGAGGGTTTAACACTTTGTAAGGACTGATTAACTCGCCGGAAAAGTTTGCGGTATACCGTGCGGAAGGGGGCCGGGCGAGAAAGTGCAAGGTTGCAGCCCGATCCAAACTCGCAGGCCACTCCAAGCAGTCTTTTCAGGAGGTCATTCATGAGGTGGAGAGCGAAATTCCATGGGGTCACTGCTTTGTTGGCATTGCTGCTGGCTGCGCCGTGGTTGTGGGGGCAGGCTTTTGTGAACGGCGCGATCGCGGGAAACATCATCGATCGCTCTGGAGCCGCCATCCCCGATGTGAGCCTGACGCTTACCAATTTGGGGACTGGCGCCAGGCTGAGGGGCTATGCGGATCATTCAGGATTCTATCAATTTTTAAATCTGCCTCCCGGAAGGTATCGTGTGGATGCCGAGAAGGAAGGATTCACGCACTTCAGCCGGGGGCCCATCGTGGTGGAGGTTAATAATAGTGTCCGCATTGACATCACGATGGAAGTAGGCGCAGTGACCCAGACGGTGAACGTGACAGGCGCAACACCCTTACTGCAGCCGCAAACTTCTTCGCTGGGTCAGGTTGTAGGCCCGCGGATGGTGAACGAACTCCCTCTGAATGGACGCAATCCTTTGGCCCTTGCGGCGCTGGTGCCCGGAGTGGTTCCACAGGGAGGATCACAGATCAATCCTGCCGGTCAGAATCCGTTTGGGCCGGGCAATATCCAGATTGGCGGGGGTGAGGCCAACCAGAATGCGGCCTACTGGGACGGCGCTCCACTGAATATCGGGTATCAGAATATGCTGGCGCTCGTGCCCGGACAGGATGCAGTGCAGGAATTTAAAGTCCAGACGAACAGCATGTCGGCCGAATACAGCCGCTTTGCGGGCGGGGTGATCAATCTTACCACCAAGTCAGGAACGAATCAGTTCCATGGAAGTGCTTATGAATTCCTGCGAAACAAAGTTTTGAATGCCAATGATTTCTTTGATAACGCTTCGGGTGTTCCCCTGCCGCCCTTTACGCAGAATCAATTTGGGGCAACCTTTGGCGGTCCTGTGGTGATTCCACATGTCTACAATGGGCATAACAGGTTGTTTTTCTTTGTCAGCTATGAAGGATTCCGGCAGCGGACAGGGCTCTCGGTGCTGGGCACTGTTCCCACGCCCGCTGAGCGCGCGGGGGACTTCTCAAATCTGAGAGATGCCAAAGGTAACTTAATTCCCATTTATGACCCCACCACAACCCGACCCGATCCTAACAATCCCGGCCACTTTCTGCGAGATCAGATCAGTTGCAACGGCGCTTTGAATGTGATTTGCCCGCAGAATATCGACCCGGCGGCGAAAACCCTGGCGAACCTGTGGTCCGAGCCCAATCTACCCGGCCAGCCGTTCACCAATGTGAATAACTGGGCTACCGCAGCCAGCCAGGGCGGCGATAGCGATCAGTTTACGGCGCGGGTGGATAAGAATGTAAGCGACCGCCAGAGAATCTTCGCCCGTTACACCATCTCCAAATTGCTGAATTTAGAGGTTGATCCCTTCCACACGCATTATTACCCACTTTCCGTGGGGGCGCCGGAGCATTTCACCACACAACAGGCTGTGCTGGATGACAGCTATTCCTTTTCCAGTTCGACCATCGGCGATTTTAATCTTTCTTTTATTCGCCAGGATTACGACCGAACGCCGGGAAGTTCCGGATATGACTTGACGACTCTCGGATGGCCGGCCTTTATGAACAGCCAGGTGACTTATCGGGAATTGCCCATTGTTCACGTTCAGGGAATCATCGGTTCAGGAAACCAGACTGGCAGCAACATTCACGACCACAGCGATGATTACGATTTTGCACCGTCGATCAGCACCATTCGCGGGCGTCATACCCTGAAGTTTGGGATGGACCTGCTCGTCCTTCGGTTTAACTATATCCAGAACACGGGCGGAAGTGGCATTTTCAATTTCACGAGCAACTTCACGGCCAGCGATCCTCTGCATCCGAAAGGTGGTAACGGGTTTGCTTCATTCATGCTGGGCGATCCGGCATCCGGCTCGATTGCGGCCAATTCATTTGTTGCCTCCCAGCAAATCTACCGCGCGGTCTATGCCGAAGATAACATTCATGCCACACGCAAGCTGACGTTAAATCTGGGCCTGCGCTATGAGCAGGACGGGCCATGGTCGGAGCGGTTCAACCGACTGAGTTTCTTTATGCCACTCGCCGCAAGTCCGCTGGCGCAGGCAACCGGCCAGCCCGTGGCAGGAAGGCTGGGATTGGTGGCTTCCGCGGACCGCCAAAGCCGTAACAATATTGATCTTGACGCTTTGCAGTTTGCGCCGCGTGTGGGTTTTGGCTATCAGTTGGCGCGGAATACGGTGATTCGTGGTGGGTATGGGGTTTTCTGGCTTCCGAACGACGTGGCCTGGTACGGCACCAGCCCCAACAACGATCCGCTGAATAATTACACTACGCCTTTCACAGGTTCAATCAACGGAGGCCTTACGCCATTCAATCGCCTCTCCAATCCCTTTCCGAACGGGATTGATGAACCGCCCGGTCGGAATCCTGATTACCAGACGGCTCTGCTCGGGCTTTCTCTGCCTACGGTCTTTCCCAACAGTCCTTATGCCTACGCGCAACAATGGAACTTTGACGTGCAGCAACAGTTTCCGGGCGCAACGCTCGTCGATCTTTCCTATGCCGGCGCGAAAGGAACGCACCTGCCGGTTCCACCGATCAGCCTGGATCAGTTGCCCCCTCAAGATATGGCCCTGGGGCCAGCTCTCCTGAAATCAGTGAGCAACCCTTTTTACGGGCTGATTCCATCGACGGCCGGCGGTCTTGCGCAGCCGACTGTGACGGCCAGCCAGCTTCTCCGTCCCTATCCGCAGTACAGCAGCGTGAATGTGGCTGGAATGGACGTGGGAAACTCCATCTACCATTCCATGCAACTGAAAGTACAGAAGCAGTTCAGCGGTGGCCAGACGGTGCTGCTGGCCTACACCGTGTCAAAGTTAATCAACAACACCGAAAACGTGGTCGGCTCGCCTGATCCGGGCGGGGCAGGGGTGATTCAGAACTATTACGACCTCGGAGCAGAACGCTCGCTTTCATCCTTCGACGTACCTCAACGCCTGGTCCTGAGCTACGTGCTCGACCTCCCATTTGGCCAGGGGAAAAGATATTTCCAGGGTGTTCATGGAATAGCCGGGAAGCTGGTTTCCGGATGGGGTGTGGATGGAATTACAACGTTCCAGAGCGGCTTTCCAATCCATGTGGATGTCGGCGATGATCTGGCCCACGCCTTTGCAGGCACGCTCAGGCCCAACTTTGACGCCACCGCGTGCCCGCACGGTGCGGCGCTCGGCGGATCGGCGGAAAGCCGATTGAACGAGTGGTTTAACACCGCCTGTTTTGTGGACCCGCCGGCGTTCACCTTTGGCAATGTGGGCAGAAATCTGCCTAACGTGCGGGCAGACGGAATTAACAATTGGGACTTTGCGTTGTTTAAAACCACCACGTTCGGACCTGAAGGAAAGCTGGGCCTCCAGTTCCGGGTCGAAGTCTTCAACCTTTTCAATCGTCCACAGTTCGATTTCCCAGATAATAGCGTGGATGATGGCCCACAATTTGGACAGGTTTCCGACCAGGCAAACAACCCGCGCCTCATTCAGTTCGGATTGAGGTTGACCTTTTGATTGACCGTGTCGTGTCTCCGGCTTTGAACGGGGTGAGAAATGAGCTTTCCTCCTGATAAAGGAGAGGAGGAATTCCTGAAGGAGGTGGATTATGAAAAGATTGTTCCTGTTTCTGACCGTAGTCTCTCTTGGCGTGGTCCTCACCGGCTTTGGCCAAGAAGCTAGTATAGTCGGCACAGTTACGGACACGTCAGGTGCGGTGATTCCCGGGGCCAGAGTAACTGTACAGAACCCAGCCAAAGGGCTCACGCGACACCTGGTAACAAACTCAGCGGGAGCCTACGTGGCTGCCTCATTGCCCATCGGAGTTTACACGGTTACGGCGGAGGCTTCCGGCTTTCAGAAGCTCGTCCACACGGGCATCCGGCTAGAGGTGGGGGCGATTCGCCGCGTGGATATGCAGCTTGCGGTGGGGTCCGTCAGTCAGGAAGTCAGCGTTCACGCCACTCGTTTGCACGTCCAGACTGACACACCGGAGCTTTCGTGGGTCATCACCGGCCGCCAGATCGCTAACCTTAATCTGAATGGACGGGATTACCTGGCGCTTACGCTATTGGTTCCAGGCGCCGCGCCTGATAAAGGCTGGAACCCCACACAGGCGCAAGTGGCGAATACCATCAACGTCTCATTCAACGGTGACCGCAACCGGGAAAATAATGTCCTCATCGACGGCGTTCCCAACTTCGACGAGGGAACTTACATGGATTTGGATACATTCCCGAGCCTGGACAGCATCGCGGAGTTTCGCGTGGCAACCCAGGAATACGGCGCGGATATGGGGAAGATGGGCGGCGCACAAATTGAAGTGGCCACGAAATCGGGCACGCGCGAGTTTCACGGCGACGCTTACGAATACGTTCGCAACAACGCCTTTGATGCGAATCCCTTCTTTCAAAACCGGGTCATTAATCCTCCGGGTGGGAATGCGCCCTCTACCCCGCTGAAATGGAATGACTTCGGGTACACCTTCGGCGGGCCGTTTTATATCCCCGGGCACTACAATACGGATAAGTCCAAGACGTTTTTCTTCTGGTCTCAGGAGTGGCACAATTTTGACCAAGGAAACGTCTTTAATGCGCGCGTCCCCACGCCGCTGATGCGGCAGGGTGATTTCAGTCAGTGTGATTCCAAGTCCGGAAACTTCATCCCGCTTCTTTTTCAGGAAGGCTGCCGCCTACCCAAGCTCAAGGGGATTGCCTACGATAACGTTCAGGCGATGCCGGGCTTTAGTCAGCAAGCGTTCATAAATGGTGAAGACCTTTTGAACGCCTATGTCCCCCTCCCGAACAATGGCATCAATACCTACACGCAATCTGGCGTGAATACCACTCGCTGGTGGCAGGGCGTTGTTCGTGTGGATCAAAACATCAGTGATAAGACGCTCCTGTACTTTCGAGGCATCCGGGAAAGCACCAATTTCGTGACGCTGGGAGACAACTACGGAACCTTGCAGACTCCGCATTATTACCTGGGGTTGAATGGAGCGGTTCACCTCGTTCACACTTTCAGTCCCAGCCTGATGACGGACGCCATGGTAGGGGCCTGGAACTTCTACCAGCGCTGGACCAACGAAGCCAGCCGTTACAGCCCGGCGGGCACGATTGACAAGCCGTCCAATTTCGTCATGAATCACATTTTCTCGGTAAACGACTCGAATCCGTTGCTGCCCGGCGTCCACATTGCTGGCGGCGTGCCTTTCAGTTTTACCGCCAATGCCGGGCCGGTTCCATACGAGAATGCCGCGCCAACCTATGCATTAAAGGACGATACAACCAAGGTGATTGGAAGCCACACCCTGAAGTTTGGGGTCTACTTTGAGAAATATGACAAAAACATGGACTACCAGACCGGCCCGAGCACTCAAGGAATGCTGAGCTTCGCGGCGGGCGGGCCTATTGGCACGGGGAACGCTCTAGCGAACATGTTTCTGGGAAGAATCCAGAGCTACAACGAGTCGGTCATCGTTCGGGATGGCGTCCCCGTTGCCGGATATGGGAGGGCCTACTGGCGGGCGGCCGACTTTGAGCCGTATATCCAGGATATGTGGAGAGCAACACATAAGCTTACGTTGAACTTCGGGCTGCGATATTACTTCTGGACTCCACAACATGACATTCAGAACCCGCCGGTGGATGGTAACTTTCTGCCGAACCTTTACAATCCCACCGCGCAAGTTCAACTGGATGCCAACGGCAACCTGATTCCGGGCAGCGGATATAACTTCACGGAATATGGGAATGGTTTGGTAGGCTGCGGCCGCAATGGAATCCCTGCGGGTTGCACGACTCTGAATAAACTCAATTTCGGCCCGCGTTTTGGCTTTGCCTATGACCCGACAGGGCGTGGTACCACCGTGATTCGCGGC
>Ga0209168_10002695_pt1 | contig 12656 bp, 9 predicted proteins | sample Coa_R1_FD_187156 | JGI IMG/M metagenome (GOLD analysis project Ga0209168, IMG submission 187156) | Surface soil microbial communities from Centralia Pennsylvania, which are recovering from an underground coalmine fire - Coalmine... | ecosystem: Environmental > Terrestrial > Soil > Unclassified ... | reverse complement strand
TAGAACGGCGATTGAAGCACAAACCGCGCGCGCTATCGGGAGGAGAGCAGCAGCGGGTGGCGATTGCACGCGCGATCGTGAATCATCCTGCGATTCTGCTGGCCGACGAGCCGACCGGGAATCTCGATACGGAGAATTCCAACGCGGTACTCGGGCTGCTACGGGATCTGAATAATCGTCTCGGTCAGACGATCCTGATGATCACGCACAATCCGGAGGCAGCGGCCTACGGAGACCGGATTGTGCAGATGCGGGACGGTCGCATTGTGGAGTAGCCTGTCGGGTCCGGAGATGCACGACCTCGATTCTGACGAGTGGAAATGATCCGAACCGTGAGAATGGCCGGACCGAAGGAGGAGCGACCTGAGGCGACTGAGAGATGCTGTGTGCGCTTGCCCAGAACGCATCGGGAGCGCACGAGATCACTGTCACAGTTCGGGAACCTTCCGGCATCCGAATAACCGCGATCTCTGACGCACGAATTTGGCGAGACCGTCAAGGTCAGGGAATAGCGCAAGTTCGTGAATGTTCATTTGGAATAGCTTTCTCAGCGCGTCCTCACGTATTCTGCGATCTATCCAGATTCGCCTCAGCCACGTGTCATTGCAATCACGCATCATCCGAAAAAGTGATTCTTGAAATGGAAATTTGGCACCATTCAAGAGGAAGACCCCTTGTTGATGCGATAAGCGGGCATTTTCGGATCGCACGTTTACTGAAACAATGAACCCGTTCTTATCGAAAACGAGTGCATCTCCCCAAGTCCTGCTCAGGGCCCTTTTGCGAAGCTGCAAGGGGAACTTCAAAAGGCCTGTCGAATCCTTCACATTACCCAATAGGCCATACACGGCCCGCGCAGCACAATCAAGGCGATCGAGTCGGATTCCCCAGATTTCTGCGAACTGCGCGCCAGACTCGTCGTCTCGGAGAGCAAAATATGCGGCCAAATAAGGTGAATAAGTGAAATCCAATAATCTCGTGGGAACACCATGGTGCTGCATGAGGGCGAGCCATTCAAGTGCGTCTTCTGTGTCTGGAACCCCGGCTACGTACAGCCGAGCTTTCGCCTTGAAAGCGCGAATCAGAGCATGTTCCTCGATTCCCGAATCTATCTCCTGTCCGAGGCGCTCAAGCGAAGTCAAGAGTGGCCAACTACTGTTGGCTTGCCCCCGAAACGCCCATCTTGGAGCCATCGGCTGAGGTTCGCCGTCTTCATCGTTAAATTCCAGTGGCAATGCCGGAAACGAATCGAGTTCGCGCGCGACATCATTCCATGACCGACATACTGATGCTCCCTCCGGCGCAGTAGCAGTTGACGCGATTGCTGTTAAAGAACGCGCGGCAATCTGAATAGCCGGCTCCGGTACTGAGTCAACCAACTGGTGGAGATCGTCCCGTGTTTGCATAGTTTGCTCTTTGAAAGCATAGCGTACAAAACTCTCGTTGACCTTTCGATCACTTTTCTGCATTCTCGTCGTTCTGAACAAAATGGCGATGCACATCAGTCAGCGCCACTCTGTGCGACTCTGGTCCGATGAAGTATCCCACGAAGACGAAATAGAAGCCGAAAGACAGAAATGCTTTAAGAGTTCAGGAACGACGAAGCCGCGACGAAGCCGAGCCCATAACGCCCGAGGGACAAGCCGAGTATACCGGTGCAAGATTTCTGGACGCAGCCTACCGTTGAATCCGGCAATGCGTCACCCTCACAGTTTGGGATGACTCCGCGGGACTATATCACTCAAACAACATCATGAATTGGCGATAGCACTCGAAGGCCTGTTCCACCTGGGTGCAATCGACATATTCGATCGCGGCGTGCGCCTGGTCAATACTGCCCGGCCCGAGAATCACACTCGGGATTCCGGCACGCGCTAGCTTGCTGGCATCGCTGCCGAACGGAACGCCGGCCGGATCCGGGTTCAACCCGGCCTGGCGCAGCACCTGCGCGGCGCAGAGGACCACGGGCGCATCCGTTGACGTTTCCAGCGGAATATCTTCGAGCATCGGTTCTCCCATTTCCACGTCGAGAGAAGGCAGAGTCCTCTTTAAGCCGGCCAGCATTTGGCGGTACCGCTCAAGAATTTCGCGCGGTTCTTCGCCGGGAAGCAACCGGCGATCTAATTCAATTGAACATTCCTCCGGCACGACGTTCACCTGTGTGCCGCCGCTGACGATTCCCACGTTGCAGGTGGCGCGGCCCAGCAGTGGATGATTAATTGTGCTCAGCCGCTGCGTGTCTTCTTCTATTGCCAGCAGAATACGCGCCATATGCAGGATCGCGTTCACGCCTAATTCCGGGCGCGAACTGTGCGCCGCTTTGCCGTGGCACCGAATTCTCCAGCGGACGCAACCCTTGCTGGCGACGACGCATCGCATCCCGGTTGGTTCGGCCACCACGCCGGCCGATGCGACCAACGATTCGCATAGGCGAACAACACCCCGATATGCAAACTCTTCATCGGCGGTGGCTGCAACCCAGATCTCGGCCGGCGGCGTGATGCCGTCTCGTTTCAACGAGGCCAGTGCCTGCATCATCGCGGCCAGACCGGCCTTCGTGTCGCAAGCGCCGCGGCCGTATAAGCGGCCGCCGGAAATCTCCGGCTCAAACGGCGGGATCCGCATTCCCGCCACCCCCGCTGTATCCATGTGGGCCTCAAATATGACACGGCGATCGGGAATTCGGCCCGGCAAACGGGCGATTACATTCGGGCGCTCCGGAAATACTTCCTGTTCCCAAACCTCCAGGCCACACTGATGAAAGAAATTTCTCACATAACGGCCGATTTCCGCCTCCGGCTTTCCTCCTTCATAGGCCGGATTGACGCTATTGATGCGGACCAGATCGGCCAGGGTTTGGAGCGTGGGCGAATGAGTGTTCATCGTCGAATCTTGTGAGACCCGTTTTGAAGGCGACTTCAATGCAGGCGGTTAGCGTAGGCCAGCCCCGCGATGGCGATCACCAGCAGAAACACGCCCCCGGTAAGTTGGCGGGTAGCGGCCGGCGGCGCACCGCGCCACTCGTGCGTCAGCAGTCCGAGGGCGTTGGCCATCAAAACCATGCTCGACATCAAAATGCCCCAGCCGAGGGAACTGCCGAGATCGCCTAATCGTCTCGCGCCATTGCCATACAACGCGATGCCGCCCATCCACATCACGCCCATAGAGACGGAGAACCAGAAATTTCGCGCCACCGGGCCGTGGCGGAAAGCTGCCAATGTGCCCTTACTACGCAGCCGGAGCAGTGCGAATCCTGCATTGCACAAAAATAGAGGAAGCGTCAGCAACGTCCACAAGGCGTTGGGCGCAATCGCCGCCGCGACACCCAGCGCCTCAGCGCGATGCGTGATGTCCGCTCCAAATGCGAATCCCAAATTGCCGCACGACGACAACAGGCCGGACACGATGCAAATGATAATTCCCTGGCGATACCGGCGGTCCGCCGAACTGGTCTCCTTCCATTTGCCAGCCAGTGAGCAGACCGCAACGCCCGCGAGCATCAGCAGCAGCGCTATCCCGACGATGCATCCTTGCTGGAACGAAAAGCCCGCCGGCGGCGCTATCATCAGCGGAATTAGTGTGCCGGCGGTGGCCGCGATCCCGAGAATGGTCGCGAATCCCAGAGCCAGCCCAATCGCATCCACGCCCAGTCCAAACGTAACCGCCCCGACGCCCCATCCAACACCGAATACAGCCACCGACAACAGCGCCGCCGGGCTGGCCCCCCGATAAATTTCGAGCAATCGCGGAATGGTGGCGAACGCCAAAATCCACGGGCAGATCAGGTAGGCGGTTACGCTGAAGATCAGCCAGTAGTTCTCCCAGGACCACTTCCGGATGCCCTTTGCCGGAACCAGGAATGAACCTTGCAAAATGCCGGCCAGACACACCAGCAGCAGCCCGGCGCCACTCGCAGTCATGGGCGAGACACCTGCGCCTCAGTCGTGAAAAAGATTCCTTCCGCCGTTTTCCCCAGCAACCACTCCCGCTCCGCGTCGGAAAGAAAGTCGAGCTTTCCAATCAGCTCCACCGATGCGGCATACGTATGCTCACCGAGAACCTGAAAGGGCGAATCGCTGCCCCACATCAGCCGCTCCGCGCCGAAGGCATCGCGCAGGCGGCGGATCAGCGGGGCAAGGTCAAGATACGGCTGCCGTTTAGCGCCCAGTGCGTAGAACGCCGATACTTTGACGAACACGCGCCTCGCCTCCGCTAGACGGCACAGTTGATCCACAGCGGTCGCAGCAATCGGACCCGCCATACCGATCCGGCCCATGTGATCGATGACGACGAGGGTTTCAGGAAAACGGCGGCACATCCGTTCCAGGGCCGGCAGGGCCGGGGGATCGGCTAAGGCACAGACAGCCATTTCGTGAGCGGTCGCGGCACGCCACAGCCGGTCCATCGCCGGGCCGTCCAGCCATGTTTCCGGATGATTGCCGCTAACGATGCGGAACCCGCGCACACCGCGCCGCGCCAGTGCCGCAACTTCCGACTCTAGATTGGGCGCCTCCGCCTGGACGACCGCAATGCCGGCGAATGTTTCTGGTTCGGATTGGATCACGTCCAGCAGATAGCGATTATCGAAGCCGTAAAAACTCATCTGCACTAGCACCATGCGCCCGACTCCGCAGGGTTCGGCGTGCTGGCGCAGGCCGGTGGGTTGAAACCCGGGTGGATCGGGCGGTGGAGCGGCGGTCGTCACGCGCGGATAACGGGCCAGGTCAGGGCTTCAGACATGCACATGCGCGTCGACAATGTGCCTGCGGGATCTCTGCCAATCGGGCATGTAAGTTGAATACAGTTACTGTAAGGACTTCTGAGCGAACTTGTCAAACTCAAATGGCTTTTCGCCCTGTTGCCCGGGGGAGCCTGCGGTACAATAATTGCCGGAGAGGGTAGATGTCGCCCTGGCAGAGACTTCTCGAACGCCCCCAGTCACGCGCGCACTTCGTGCAGTTGTACGAGGCCGACGAAGTAGCGCTCAGCAAGAATGTCGGGCATTACCTCTGGGAAGGCCTGAGGCGTGGCGATGGCGCGTTGGTCATCGTAACGCCGGAGCACCAGAAACTGTTCTCCAGCCAATTGGATGATTTAGGCGCCGATCTCCCCTCATTACTGGGGACTCAGCAATTAATGTTCTGGGACGCCCAACAGACGCTTGCGCAGTTCATAGTCGCGGGGCAGCCGAGCTGGCAACAATTTGAGAAGGTCGTACGTGCAGCGATGCGGCAGGTCCGTCCGAAAAAAGGCGTCGAAGGGTTGCGCGCCTATGGCGAGATGGTAGGCATTCTGTGGAAGGCGCGGCAATTTGCGGCCGCCATTCGGCTTGAACAACTCTGGAACAAGTTATTGGAACAGTGCTCCTTCAGCCTGTATTGTGCATACGCGATCGACATTTTTGGAAAAGAGTTCGAGGTCGCTAATCTTGACGGTGTGCTCTGTACACACACGCATTTGATACCGGCACAGCCGGATGGCAGACTTGAAACCGCCCTCAATCGGTCCCTGGATGAGGTCCTGGGTCCGAAAGCGGATGCCTTGCGGGTTCTGATCAAGGCCAACGACCATCCCGCGTGGGCAGTAATGCCAACCGCAGAGAGCATCGTAGTGTGGTTGAGAAAGAACCTGCCGCAACAAGCTGACGATATCGTCAGAAGAGCTCGTCATCATTACCAGTTGTTGTTGCAGCCGGCGGGTTCTCCACTGATGGGCGAATGAGGCGCTTGATTGGCCCGACACGCGACGAGAGCATGGATCATCAAACCCCCGCTCGCTTTGACACTGCGAATCAAAGAGAGAATTTCCAAACTTCCGGGTTTAAGTACTGGCGGAGATTTGTTGTTGGGTAGGGAGCGATGAAGACGATTCTGTTGACCGGAGGCGCGGGATTTTTTGGGAGCGTAATAAAGGCGAGGCTGCTGGAAGCAGGGCATCGGTGCGTCAGTATCGATCTCTGCCGGGATGAGGCCTTACATGCGCAGCTCACGGCGATTCAAGGCGATATTCGCGACCTGGAGCTCCTGGACCGTCTCTACCGGGAAAATCGGTTTGACGCTATCATCCATTGCGCGGCCATTTTGGCGCACGCCGTGAAAGACACGACGTTCCTGTGGGAATCCAATGTGGATGGAACGCGCAATGTAGCGGAAATGGCGCGCAAATACTCGGTGCACAGACTCATCTTTACGTCCTCCAACTGCCTTTGGGGTCATAGTTTCAAGCACCCCGTGAAAGAGGATGAGCCGCCCAAGCCGGTGGAGATTTACGGCCGCTCGAAATGGGAAGGTGAACGAATCCTGCAGGGCTATGAAAAAGACCTGCACACGATTATCATTCGTTGTCCGACCATCATCGACTCGGGCCGGCTCGGTTTGCTCTCTATTCTATTTGAGTTTATTCAGGAGGGACGCAAAGTCTGGGTGGTTGGAGGCGGCCGGAACAAATATCAGTTCATCTACGCTCAGGACCTTGCCGACGCGTGCTTGCTCAGTCTGGAGCACAACCGCTCCGACACTTTACATATTGGCTCTGATAACGTCAAATCGCTGCGCGACGTGTTCGGTTACGTAATACGCGAAGCCGGAAGCAAGTCTCAGATTGCTTCGCTTCCTCTGAGGACGACGCTGCTGGGAATGCGCCTAGCGTACTATGCGCGTATGTCGCCGCTGGGCCCTTATCACTACAAAATGATTGCGGAAGATTTTGAGTTCGATACGCAGAAGATCAAGCAACAGTTGGGTTGGCTGCCTACACTCACCAATGAGGAAATGCTCTTCCGGGCCTACGATTACTACCTGCGGAACCATCGCGAGATCAAGAGCCGCACCAACGTTTCCGCTCACCGGCAGCCGGCCAAGATGGGTGTAATTCGCCTGCTGAAATGGGTGTCATAGAATGTTTCCGAGGTATGCGATCGAGGAAGAAGTATGAGGTTTAAGGCCCGCACCATGCGCCCTGGAGCCCTTTTATATACCGGCTTATGCACCGTTGCCCTGGCGTTCTCGTTGGCGTGTCACCGGTCGAACAAGGGGCCGTCAAGCGTAATTAATGTAGCCGATCCGGCGACGGCGAATCAGTTGTTGTCGGGATTCTACAACGTGGAATCGAATCGTTGGCGCTGGACAAACCAAGACTTTTCTGTGGCGCTGAAGCCGCCTCCCGGCGGCGAACAGAAAGGCGCAACGCTGCGGCTGCATCTGTTCATACCCGACAGCCAACTTAAGAAACTTGGACCCATGACGCTCAGCGCAGAATTGGACGGCCATCCGCTTGGTCCCGAAACGTTTTCAAAAGAGGGCAGCTATATCTATGCGCGTGACATTCCGGGCGACGCTCTCCGCTCCGACCTCATCCCTGTGACATTTAGCTTGGACAAAGCTGCTCCGCCTTCGGCACAAGATTCGCGAGAGCTGGGCGCGGTGGTTACGAGCATCGAGCTGCAATCCAAGTAGACCGTGATTGCCTCTTCACGGCAGCGTGTGTCTGAATCCGGTCGCGCAATATATTCGCGTGCGCAGTTTGCACTTTATGGCTCAGCCATTCTGTATGTTGCCGTGGTTGTGGCGGCGATCTGGCATCACGAACCATGGGCGGACGAGGCACAATCGTGGCTGCTGGCTCGGGATGCGAGCCTGCTGGAACTCTGGACGCGGCTGATGCACTATGAGGGATCTCCTGGGCTTTGGCAGACTCTGCTGCATATTCTGACCGGCGTTGGCGTCCCCTACGTGGGATTGAACATTACGTCGGGCGTGCTGGGATTCTCCGCCATCTGGCTGCTGTTGCGGAATGCTCCTTTTCCTCTGGGTATCCGGTTGACGCTGCCGTTCACTTTTTATCTCTGTTATCAGTATGCTGTTGTGGCCCGCAGTTATTCTCTGCTGCCGCTGCTGCTGTTTGCGTGCGCGATAGTCTATCCAGAAACTGGCGTACAGCGGAGCGCCGCGACACGCGATAAAGGTCCCGTGCGGCGGTATTGGCTGTTTACGATTCTGCTCTGCTTGCTTGCGGCTGTCAGCATTCATGGAATGGTGCTCTCATTTTCCATCTGGCTCGTATTCCAGTTCTCGGTGGCAGCCGAATATTTCGACACTGCCAGTGCAGAGCGCAAAAAGCTTCTGGCCGCCGCGGCCGTTTACCTGATTGTAGTGGCGTTGCTAGCCGCCTCTGCGTGGCCCGCGAAGGACGTCCGATTTACGCCGTATCCTAACTATTCCATGGAGCACCTGCTTACTGTGAGCGCAAACGCATTCTCGCAGGCCTTCACAGGTGAGTGGATTTTATCGGCCGCCATGGTTGCGCTGTCGATTCCGTTCTTGTGGCGAGGCCGGGGTTTGGTCGTGTTTGCCCTTTCGAGCGTCCTTCTTTGTGCCGTCTTTGGATTGATCTATTCGCAGGTGTGGCATCAGGGTTTGCTGTTTCTGGTCTGGCTATTTGCCATCTGGATTGCGGCGAACAATACGAAAATCACCACGCCGGCGATAGCGGCGCTGATCGTGGTGATTGCTTTCCAATGCTATTGGACGATTCAATCGGTCCGCTACGACTGGCGCTATCCATATTCCGGGAGCCAGGAAGCGGCACGCTTTTTGCAGCAGGCCGACATACCACGGCTACAACTTTACGCGATCGGTTACGCCTGTACCGGCATACAACCATACTTTGCCGCAAACATATTTGCGAATTTCAATCCGGGCCGGCGGGTAGCGTATTGGGATTGGTCAAGCCGCAATCATGTCAATCAAGATAGCGAGAATCTTGCTGCGCTACGCCCAGACTACGTCCTGGTGGGATATAAGGGAATTGGCGAACACCTCATCTGGACCAGACTGGTGAAGAAGGCCGGTTATCAAATGGAGCGGCATTTCGACGGAAACGTGTTCTGGCACACGCGCGTTCTGGAGCCGGAGGCTTTCGATCTGTACCGGCGGTGGGACCTTAAGTAGTAGCCCCATAGTCCTTTTGGTTCCAGATCTGCCGGGTTAGGTGTATACTGACCTCACTGTGAGGTCAGTATGGAAATCCTGGGCAAAGTACGACTGCGTCCGATTGCGGCGTCCTGGCTGCCCTTGGCCATGGGGACCATGCTTGTATTCCCCTCATTGGGCCAGGTGGTCACCGCGACGCTGACCGGTACCGTAACGGATTCGTCCGGCGCCTCTATTCCCAACGCCACCGTGAAGGCAACCGAGCGTTCCACCAGGGCGGCACGCTCCACCAACACCTCGAACAACGGCGTCTATAACCTGCCCTATCTGAATCCCGGCACCTATCTGGTGGAGGTGGAAGCCTCGGGGTTCAAAAAGTTTTCGCAGGATAATGTTGTGCTGGACGTTTCCACCACGGCACGATTGGATGCGACGCTAACACTAGGAAACGCCAGCGAAACCGTGACTGTTACCGGAGAAGCTCCGGCGCTTCAGACGGACCGGGCCGAGGTCGCCAAGAACTTCGCCACACAATCCGTCGTGGACCTGCCGGTTGCAAACCGGAATTTTCAGGCGCTGGCCGGATTGGTGGCCGGGGTTTCCCCACCCGTGCAAAACTTCACGACCATTGAGGACCCCCAGGGGACAACATTCTTCAACGCAAACGGCCAGGGAAACTCAGCGAATAATACGATTGTGGACGGGGTCGACAACACCAATCCGACGCTTGGCTTGAGCATCTACCTGCCGTCTCCAGAGGTAGTCGAGGAAGTCCACGTGAGTACCAGCAACTACAGCGCCGAATTCGGACGGGTGGGCGGAGCGGTAGTCAACGTGATTACGCGGGCCGGCACCAATAGCTTTCATGGCGCCTTATGGGAATTCAACCGGGTAGCGGCCCTGGAGGCGCGGGACTTCTTCAACAAGAGCAACCAGCCAAAACCTGGCTTTACGCGAAATGAATTCGGAGCGGCGGTTGGTGGACCGATTATTAAAGACAAGACGTTCTTTTTCGGCGCCTATCAAGGCCGATACCTGCGGCAATCGAGCACGTCTACGAATACAATCCCGTCAACGAGCGCCTGGTTTGGCGGAGATCTTAGTTCCGTACCTGGATTATCTCTGTATGATCCGAACACCGGCAATGCGGACGGCAGTGGGCGCCAGCCATTTCCGAATAATGTGATTCCGCAAAACAGGATTAGCCCCATCGCACAGCAAATCGTCAAATATCTTCCGCAGCCGAATACTCCAGGCATCCTGAATAACTATGTCTTAAATGTCCCTTTCAGTTATGACGGGAACAGTTACGATGCCCGGGTGGACCATTATTTTTCAGAACAAACGAAGCTTTTTGCGAAGTTCAACACCTCGCATTACTCGGAAGTGCAAGCTGGCGTTCTCGGCACGATTATTGGCGATGGAACGACTGCCCACGACTACACGGACACGGCTTCGGTAAACCTGACACACGGCTTCAGCGCGACATTGTTGACCGAATTCCGGGTGGGCTATAACCGGTACCGCACCAACGTGAATGGGATCGATATGACTACCTTGACGAACCAGAAACTCGGCATCGCAAATCCGAATCCAGACCCGATTTCGTCGACAGGAATGGCACGAATCAATATCAACAGCATGCCGGGCATTGGAACGCCGGTAGTTTATCCTCTCGTCAATACTGACAATCTTTTCGAGGTTGTCGATACCTGGAGCAAGCTGACAGGAAAGCACGCGTTGAAGTGGGGCGGAGAGGTTCACAGGAACCGTATGGACCGTTTCCAGCCGCAAGGATTGAATCTGGGCCCGCGCGGCTTATTTAATTTCGATCCCGGAACGACACAACTGCTGGGTGGCCCGGGGCTGGGGCCATTCGGAACATTTGCGAACAGCTTTGCCTCATTTCTGCTGGGAGCCCCGGATGAGGTGGGCAGAACTTACATGCCGATTACACCGACTAACCGGCAAACGCAGGTAGCCGGATTCGTGCAAGACACCTATCAGATGACGCGGAGCCTCACCCTAGATATCGGCCTGCGGTATGAGTTCTACTCGCCGGTCACTCCTCGTTACAAAGGTGGCGCTTCCAATTACGACCCCAGTACAAATTCCCTGCTGATTGCGGGCTACGGCGATATCGGCCTGAATACTAGGGTGGACGCCCAAGCTCTTGGGTTTGCTCCCCGCGCCGGATTTGCATATCGCCTGGGCGATAAGCAGGTGATCCGCGGCGGATACGGCATCAGCTACTGGACCGGTAGATTCGGATTCACCGGGGGGACTCTATCAACCCGGTTCCCGACGATCTACAACATTCAGCAAGGCACCACGGGCGTCTACACCGTTACCGGCTCGCTGAACAGCCTTCCTCCTGTCCAGTTCGTTTCCATTCCTTCTAACGGCATTATTAACCCAGCGCCCAACCAGGCTTTTTTCGTGATTCCAAACCGCAATCCACTACCGTACGTGCAAAATTTCAATCTGACGTATCAGCGGCAATTGAGCGACGGCCTGACCTTTGATGTAGGTTACGTCGGCGCGTTAGGGCGGCAACTTCCGTATAATCGGGCGCTGAACGCGGCCGTTCCGGGTACGGGCCCCGCCGGTCTTCCGTTCTTCGTGCAATTCGGACGCACGGCCGCGGTCAGTCTGCGGGCCGACGGCGTAAACAGTAACTATAATGCGCTGCAGACGAATCTGTCCAAACGCTTTTCGGGTGGGCTCACGTTTACAGTTGCGTATGCGTACAGCAAGTCGCTCGATGTGGGCAGTAATCAGCCGGGTTTTATGGACAATCTGAATCTGCAGCGGCAATATGGTCCCTCAGATTTCGATCGAACGCACCTGCTGACCGTCAGTCATCTTTACGAATTGCCGTTCGGTAAAGGTAAGAAGTTTTTCAACCAGAGCGGAATTTCCAGTGCGATCCTGGGCGGTTGGCAAATCAACGGAATCTTCCGGCTGGCCACAGGTTCTCCTTTCACGCCAACCGCTGATGCGACTTCTTGTAATTGCCCCGGCAACACCCAATTCGCGGATGCCATAGCGTCGATCCAATACGTGGGCGGTGTGGGACCCGGGCAGCCGTGGGTCAGCCCATCATCGTTTGCAGTGCCGGCGCCAAACCGGTTCGGCAATGCAGGGCGCAACGCCATTCGCGGACCGCGCCTCACCAACTATGACTTTTCCGTCTTCCGGACTTTTCCGGTAACAGAACGATTCAAGCTTGAATATCGCGCGGAGTTTTACAATCTCACAAACACTCCGCATTTCTCGAATCCCAGCGGAAGCATCTCGTCAGCCAGCTTCGGAATCATTACCAGCACGTTGAGTGGTTACGGAAACCGGCAAGTCCAGATGGCGCTCCGGCTGCGGTTTTAAGAGTCCCGAGAGAGCCGATCGAGACGCTGGAAAACCGGTCGTTTCGGCTGCGCCAGATGCCTTATCGTTCCCGGCGCGGGAGCTTGGGACACCAGGCTGGCTAGAATAGAATGGTGTCGGTTTCGCGCTTTCTGGAGCCGGAGGCTTTCGATTTGTACCGGCGGAATCCGTGACTTTCCCTGAAGCTGTCCGCTTCTTCATTTACGAAACCACGCGTTTCCTGACGCCTGAGGCGGTGGCTACCGAGTGGGTGCTGCTGGCGCTGGCGGCGTTGATCGTCGCAGCGGTGCCCGCAATTTGGAGCCGCAAATCTGCTGCCCCCAGTGCTCTCAAAAGAATTCA
>Ga0209168_10002693_pt1 | contig 12658 bp, 9 predicted proteins | sample Coa_R1_FD_187156 | JGI IMG/M metagenome (GOLD analysis project Ga0209168, IMG submission 187156) | Surface soil microbial communities from Centralia Pennsylvania, which are recovering from an underground coalmine fire - Coalmine... | ecosystem: Environmental > Terrestrial > Soil > Unclassified ... | reverse complement strand
TCTTACGTTCTCGAAGAACTATTGTCACGATATGTACATGTGGGATACAACCGCCGACGATAACCATGCCAATTGCATTCATATCTATGGAGCTGCGACCACAACTTACCAGAACGTCGCCATCAACAACAACATTATGGGCGGGAATCCTGGCCTGGATATGACTGCGCAGATTTTCATCGAAGCGCAGAATTCGGCGGCCAATAGTATCGCTGTCTACAACAATTTGCTCTATGCGGCCGCAGGTTTGCAGGGCGGTGAGCGACTTCTGCTGTTCAATGACTGTACCGGATCGGGCTGCTACATACTGAATAACACGATGGTTGGAAACAGTTCGTCGAACGGAACGGCCAAGTATGTTGGCGGGAACGGATCCACAACCACCAACATTGAGCGCGACGAGAACAATGCGCTTACAACGAACTTTACGGATTTCAATTCAGTGACCGCAGCCTATACAACCCTAGACTACAACGCGTACGCCAGCAGCGGAGAAACCTGGAGCTGGGATGGGACGTTCTATGCTCCGCCAATCAATGGTTGGAGTGCAGTTTCCGGAGAAGGATCCCATTCTTCCTATCAGTCCACTCTGAATTTGAACGCAAGCTACCAACCGAACAAGGGCTCTCCTGTAATCGGAGCAGGAGCGAACCTGACCAGTCTGTGCGGCGGCAATCTTGCGGCACTTTGCACTGACCTGGCAGGCGTGCAGCGCCCCACCAGCGGAGGCTGGGACATAGGAGCTTTTCAATTCTCTAGCTCCACCCCTCCGGTACCGCCGAGCAATCTTGCAGCAGTGGTCCACTAAAGAGCATACGGGAATGCCATCTTTCAAGATGGCATTCCTGAAATTCCCACCCAGTTTCCCGTATCCCTCTCCCGTCCTTTCCTCATGAAATTACTGGATCAAGCAGAAGGTCAAGCGATTGACGCCGTTGGTGTGCCCGTTTCAGTAGCGGGCACGACCGGCCCGCGCGAAGAGTGGTCCCAGTTGGAGCACGGACTCCTGCGCGTGCTGCGCTGCGTTCCAGGGATGAACAGTACGTCTGCGTCGGACCGCGTCCTGACGGCATTCCGCGGGAGCGCCTGGACGGTGATCGGATTCGGCGCCAGCCAGTTGCTACGGCTCGGGTCAACCTTAGTCCTAGCCCGGCGATTGCTTACGCCGGAGGCTTTCGGCTTGGTCGCGTTGGTCAACGTCTTTCTGAGCGGGCTGGCTCTTTTATCCGATCTTGGCATTGGAACCGATGTGATCCAGCACAAACGAGGAGATGAGCCCGCGTTCATCAATACGGCATTCCTGATCCAGGCTGGGCGAGGAATGCTGCTGTGGATCATTGCTTCTAGCCTGGCTTACCCTTTTGCGCACTTTTATCATCGCCCGGAGATTCGCAATCTCGCACTGGTAGCGGCCGTTTCGGTTCTGGTACAGGGATTTGCCAGTGGTTCGGTCTGGAAACTGACCCGGCACGTGCAACTGGGAAAGATTACGATGCTCAGGGTCGGTGCTGAGGCCACCGGCCTTGTTGTCTCCATCGGCTGGGCGATTCTCTCACCCACCGCGTGGGCACTCGTCGTCGGGCGACTAGCGGCAGAAACGTTCTTTACTATTGGCACTCATCTCATCGACGGCGAGCGCGTCTCAACAATGTGGGATCCAATCGCAGCCAAGGACATTCTCGCGTTTGGAGCGGGCATGTTTTTTTCCTCGGCTACCTATTTTCTGGCAGGTGAGGCCGAGCGCCTGGTTGTCGGCAAGTTTGTGGCCCTGGCGATTTTAGGATGTTTCTCACTGGCAGTCTCCATCTCGGCAGCGGCTACCCAGGTGGCGCAACGTATCATGGGCCAAGTGTTTTTCCCAATGATTTCTGCTTCCGTCCGCACCGGACCTGATCTTGCGGCGAGCCAGTTCAAAAAAGTGAGACTAATGCTCCTGGTGATCAGCGGCTGTATGGCCATTCTCTTTATCGGAGCAGGGAACTGGATTGTGTGGTTGCTGCTGGGGCCCCGATATGCCATGGCGGGATGGATGCTGCAGTTGCTTGGTTTCCGTGCGGCGCTGGACCTCTTTACATCCGCTACGACACAAATGCTGTTTGCACTGGGTACTTCGAAGTATGCCGCATTAGGCAATCTCGCTAAACTTGCCTTTCTGGCTGTTGGCTTGACCGTCTCTTTCAGCATGTTCGGCGTTCGGGAAGCGATCTGGGTGCTCGCTGTGTCTCCGATTTTTGCGTACCTACCACTCTTGCGTGGCATCCGAACCCACTTCCAAACAGCGTTTTGGAGTGAGGTGTCCACGTTTGCGTCTCTGATCGCGGTGGCGGGATTGGCCGCACTGATCTACGAGACTCTGGTTAAGGGTGCCTTCACCCTATGAGCGAACCACGTCCCATGTCGGTGTTCCTTAAACTCGATGGGGCGAGGCCAAGCGAATGGTCTTGGCCATGGAGTATCGGTGCAGCCGTGGGCGCGGTCCGTTCGACATCGCGAGGAGAGGCGAAATGAAACCATTCTTGGCAGCTCCAGCCCGTTCACTCTACCGAAGGATCTTGCGTCCTGCACAGATTACTGAACTTTCTAAAATGCGACAGTTCTACAGTCAGTTCGCTGGCGCCGGCGATCTGGTATTCGACGTTGGTGCTAATGCTGGAGAGTATGCTGAGGCTTTTGCGCTCACAGGCGCTCGCGTCGTTGCCATCGAAGCTAACCCTGCTTTCAGGAATCGCCTAAATAGCCTGTCACCCCGCATAGTGGCTGAGTCTTGCGCAGCAGGGGCGGTTGACGGAACAGCGACGATTAATATCTGTAGCCAGCCTGCCTACAGCACGCTCAGTTCGGACTGGCTGCATCAAACCGAACATCTTCCTGACTATCAGAACGTAAAATGGCAGCAGCGAGTTACTGTCCCAGTCTTTACGCTTGATACGCTCGCGAAGCGTCACGGAGTACCACGCTTTGTAAAAATCGACGTCGAAGGCTTTGAGACGGAAGTCCTCAAAGGAATGACGTTCAGACCGGAAAGCATTTCCTTTGAGTTTAGCGCACGAAACAAGGCAATCGGGCTAGGCTGTATTTCAATGCTTTCGGGTTATCTATTCCGACCTATTATCGGTCACGACTTTACCTTTATCCATCCCGAGTGGCTTTCCGCCGATCAGGCATCAGGATGGCTCCGCTCATATTCCTACACGGAGGGTGAAAACGGCGATGTTTTCGCGCGGCGAACCTGAGAGTCCGGTTTGAGATATTGTTCGAGAGACAGAGAGAGAGTTATGACCCCGGGCAACATTACGGCACATTCCAATAAACCGTTAGTCAGCGCCATCATCGCCACGTATAACAGGGCGTACATCGTTTGCGAAGCGATCGACAGTATTATTGGCCAAACATACAAGAACGTCGAGATCATTGTTGTCGACGATGGTTCTACTGACGATACGCAGGAGAGGCTGCGTGCGTACGGCGACCGCATTCGCGTGATTTCGCAGAGCAATGGTGGCCCGGCGTCGGCCTGGAATGCTGGAATAAGAGCGGCACGTGGGAGCATAATCTGTTTTCTGGGTTCGGATGATGTGTATCTGCCCAACTTCGTTGAATGCCATGTGTCCACTCTGGAGAAGGCCGGGCCTTCGGTTCCGTGCTCGCTTGGGAATGCGCGAACCCGATGGGCGGATGGAAGACAAACGTCGTCGTTCGAACTGGCTCGACTGTACCCAGAATTGGAAGAGGGTTTGTGGTTGAATCCGCTAGATGTATTCTTAACGCGTTTTGTGATGTGCGGCCAGATGTGGGCCATACGGCGTGAGGTTCTCGAGAGGATCGGCCTGTTCGACGTAACGCTGCGATATCTGGAGGACTATGACATCGGCGTGCGCCTTGCCGTAGAGGGCCCTTGGGCCTTCGTACGCGATCCCATTGTGGAGTTTCGTCAGAGCACGAAGGGGGACAGCCTCTCCTTGAGTATTTCGTCCGAGGATCCGAGGCTGCACTTATACATGTTGAAGATCCGAAGACGACTGGCTGACCTTATGAAGGCTCGCGCGCCCGTTGTGCGCTCAAGATACCTGAGGATGGCCATTGGAAAAGCCAGACGCGACGTGTGGGTCTTGGGACACAGGAACGCATCGTCGCGGATGGTGAGATATTCAGTATCAGTCTACAAGGCGCTCGAACATTACTATCTGGCCCTGTTCGAACGCTCCCCGTTTTATCCTAAGATGACTGTGATCCCATATGCAGAACCCCATCACAACCACTAGCAATGGGAGTCTCGGGAGCTTAGCGCATGGCGAGGTTGACACCTCACGCGGAGGACCCTTGGCTAGGCTAGAGCGTTTCGGGGAGTATTCGTTCCTCGAAAAATCGGAATCTGTATCTGAACTTTACTGGTTGTGGAAGACACGACTGTACTACCGGCTCTTCTTCGGACATATAGGGTCCCGTTCCAAACTCATATCGCCAATGCGGCTCAAGAATGTCCAACGGATATTTATTGGGGATCGAGTTACCATCAATAAATATTCTTTTCTCCTGACACTATCCCTGCCCGCGCAGCCGGCGCCACGGTTGGCGATCGATGACGGTTGTGTCATCGGCCATATGAACCACATCACATGTGTAAACGAGGTCACAATTGGAGCCAAGGTCCTAACAGCAGACCGCGTTCACATCAGCGACAATTCACATGTATTCACGGACACCTCTCGCGCAATTCTGGAGCAGGGCGTGGAGTCGACCGGAAAGGTTAGCATTGGCGAGGGAACGTGGATCGGGGAGAACGCGTCGGTGCTGTCCTGCAGCGTCGGGAAACATTGCGTGGTCGGCGCTAACGCGGTTGTGATCTCTGATGTCCCGGATTACTGCGTAGTGGTGGGCGTTCCTGCGCGCGTGGTCCGGAGATTTGATCCGGTAACCAGTGAGTGGAAAAGTACTCCAGATCGCGAAGAGCTAATATAAATGGCCATCGCGATTCCACAGCATTTCTATCTGGGCGGAGGTCTTGACGAAACGATCATTAGCCCGGTAGCCGCGGCCCTGCTAGGCCTCTGCGTCGCAGGAGTCCTATTTCTTCAGCGTCGACCTGCCATTGTTTGTGCCCTGATCGGGGCATTGCTCATTCCCGCGGGTAATGTCGTGGTTCTGGCAGGCGTTCACCTGGTTCCGGTTCGATTCATTGCTTTATTCGGCGTTGTGCGGCTGTTGATCTCAAAGTTCGTAGGGAGTGGCGGCCTTTTTGTCGGCGGACTAGACACAATTGATCGGGCTGTTCTTGGATGGGCACTCGGACATGCCGTTGCTTTTTCACTCTTGTGGCATACCGGGGGCGCACTGGTCAATCAGTGTGGATTCCTGCTGGGCTCGTTGGGAATTTACTTTTTGCTCCGACACCTGATCCGTAATGAAAAAGACGCGCGAATTGTGATTCAAGTTTTAGTCATCGTCGTGCTGGTGAATGGTGCGGAGATGGTTTATGAGCAGTTCTACGACCGTAACCTGTTTGCCTTGCTGGGCGGCATCACGATCTCAAGCATCCGAGAAGGGCATGTGCGGGCACAGGGGGCATTTCAACACCCGCTTCTCGCCGGATCCTTTGGTGGTGTGTCCCTTCCACTGTTCGCTTGGCTCTGGAAAACAGGCAAGCACAAGGCCTGGGCAGTCGTTGGAGTCGTCTCGTCAGCGGTGATGGCCCTGTGCACATGGTCCAGTACCCCGCTTTTCGTATTGCTGGGTGGCGTAGGCGCCATGTTCGTGTGGCCGTTTCGCCGCCGTATGCGGAAGATACGGTGGGGTATTGTTGTCACGCTACTGGTCCTGCAGTTATTTATGAAGGCACCCGTCTGGTTCCTGATCCAGCGAGTTGAACTGAGTGGCACCTCGGGGTATCACCGTGCCATTCTGGTCGACAATTTCATCAGGCATTTTGGAGAATGGTGGCTAGTCGGTACCAAGGATATGTCGACTTGGGATTTCGAGACCTGGGATACGAGCAATGAGTTTGTGAGCCAGGGCGAAACCGGCGGTTTGCTGACTTTCGCTTTCTTTTTGGCAATCATCTGTCGTGGATTCCAGAAGGCCGGTAGAGCTAGAAAGCGGGTGCAGGGAGATCGGGACCAAGAGTGGTGCTTCTGGCTCCTTGGTGTAGCTATGTTCGCCAATATCCTGGCGTACTTCGGCGTCAGCTACTGGGACCAGACGCAAGTAGGGTGGTTCGCGTTTCTGGCATTGATTATAGCCGCCACTGGATCTCAGGCCATTGCCGTTCCAAACAAACGAGTTCAGCCGGTCAGCGACTTGAATGCTCCGTTCAGCGAGCTCACGGTGGAGTCGCCACACAGTGTGCCGGTTTAGGAGATTTCAGCGATGCCTATGACCGTGAGTGTGTTGATTGCGACCTTTAACTCGTCGTCCACCATCCGGGCGACGCTCGACTCTGTCTTTGGGCAGACGCGACAGCCAGACGAAGTTCTGGTACTGGATGATGGAAGCACCGACGACACGACCGAAATTGTCCGCTCTTATGGGTCGCGGATCACGCTGCTTCCTGGACAGCACGAGGGCGTAGCTTGTGCGAGAAACAAGCTATGCAGCCGGGCCACAGGCGATTTCATGGCGTTTTTGGATTCGGACGATATTTGGCACCCTCAGTATCTGGAATATCAATTAGGTCTTGTGAATGACTACCCTCGGTCGATTGCATTCTTCACAGGACACGTAGACTTTCATGGCACTGCCTCATTTACTTGGGGGGATAATCCCTTCTCGATGTCAAGACGGGTCGAAGTAATTGAGCCCCATGCCTTCTTTCGTCTCTATAACGCAACCACCGGTACGTTTGGATCAATGAGCTACTGCTGTGTTCCTAGTCCAGTGATTAGGTCGCTGGGGCCGGAGCCATTTCAAACGAATGGTGCCGATGATTTCTATATGTTTAATCGGATCGCCCCAAGAGGTGCGGTAGTGTATGCAAGTGCGCCGCTAGTGGCCTATCGCATCGCTGCCGGATCCATTTCCAGTGATCGAGTGGTGAATTATGGCCAGCGCGTACTTGCGTTTGAAATGTTGGCGGAGTACTACCGTCAGGTTCCTGACCGCCGTCTGCGTATAGCATTCAGGCGAGCCTTCAGTTCACATCGCCGTTTATTCAGCAAGTTCCTTATGGGGGCCGGACAGACAGCCGAGGCGCGAAGACAGCTAAGACAATCTCTCAGGTGTCAGGGTGGACTTAAGTCATTCGCTAAATCGATGTCCTGGTTATTCTTAACGCACTGTCCCGCCAAGTTGCAGCCGGCGTGGCCGGTGAGGCACCGAAAACTACCAGCGTAGTACACAAGATCTTTCGCCATGATTGATCAAAGGTATGTCTTGATGACTGCGGCTCACAATGAGCAAGCTATCATTGGGAACACCATCGAAAGCGTGCTATCGCAGTCAGTGCAGCCGGTAAGATGGGTCATCGTAAGTGACAGCTCCACTGACGATACTGATCAGATAATCCAACGATATGCGAAGTCATACCCATGTATCAGTTATCTTCGAATTGATCGCGAGCCCGGACGAAGCTTTGCATCAAAGGTCATCGCCCTGCGACTGGCTGAAAGTGTGCTGAAGAAAGAGCGTTTTACTCTGGTCGGCAACATCGACGCAGATGTGACATTAGAACCTTGCTTTTTCGAGAGCCTAATTGACCGGTTAGACGTCGATCACGCCTTAGGCATAGCAGGGGGCTTCGTGTACGAAGCGATCGACGGGAAATATATCAGCCGTCCCCTTAATAGTGAGCAGTCGGTTCCGCATGCCGCACAGTTGGTTCGCCGCGAGTGCTACGAGTCGATTGGCGGATACTGTGTTCTCAAGTACGGTGGCGAGGATTGGCACGCTAGTGTTTCCGCCAATATGAAAGGATGGAGGGTACGTGCATTTCCGGATCTTAAGATTTTTCATCATCGGACAAGTCTTCATTCGGGAAGAGCCGTGAGGAATGCGTTCCGGGCAGGACGGATGGATTATTCCTTCGGCAGTTACGGTCCATTCGAGGTGTTGAAATGCTTGAGGCGCATGCCGGAGGCTTACTTCACCGGAGGATTCGTTCGAATGATCGGATTTCTGAGCGGTTACGTGTTCGCCGAAGAGCGTCCCGTATCAAAAGAATTCATGCGGTTCTTGCGTAATGAGCAGAGACATCGAGTAGTCTCATTCATGAAGAGACCGTTTCGACGCCTTGTACGGATTGCGGATTCCGGAACACAGGTTCAAGGATAGTCGCGACCGCAGGAGACTGCCTTCCATGCATCGTACCGAGGGTAACATTCGAGTTCTGTACAGCTTCCCCCACAAACTGGGGGCCGGGCGCATCTGCTACACGGCATGGGAGCAGGTTCAAGGAGTAGCACGGGCAGGCGCTGAAGTTCTCGCGATGCCCGGAGTTCTTCACAGACCTGTTCTAGAAGGCGTCAGGGTTCAGCCGACCATAGCTCGCGGACGTTTTCGAATACCCTACAAGCTCCTCGGCGCTATGCGTGCCTGCGCTCTGCATGACTATGTTGTGTCCAGACGGCTGGAGCGCCTGGCTGGTCAAGTGGATGTTGTTCACGTTTGGCCTTTAGGCTCAAGACTTACGCTGAAAACCGCAGCGCGCTTGGGAATACCCACGGTGCTCGAAAGACCCAACGCGCATACTGCCTTCGCTTATGAGGTAGTACGTAAAGAATGCGATCGGCTCGGAATCGTGTTGCCAGCTGACTACGAGCATGCATTCAACGCTCAGGCACTGCAAAGGGAAGAGGAAGAGTATGCCACGGCTTTCCGCATACTCTGTCCATCAGAGTTTACCGCCCGGACTTTCCTCGACAAAGGTTTTGCTCCGGAGAGACTCGCGCGACACATCTACGGCTACGATCCGCAGCGATTTTACCCTGCTAACCAGCCTAGACATAGTGGCTTGGGCCTCAATGTACTGTTCGCTGGTTTGTGCGCCGTTCGCAAGGGATTGCATTTTGCGTTGGAGGCTTGGCTACGCTCGGAAGCATCACGACATGGAACGTTTTCCATAGCTGGAGATTTCCTACCCGCGTACAAGAGCAGGCTATCCGCAATGCTGGCACACCCTAGCGTAAGAGTCTTAGGACAGCGAGGAGATATTCCGGAACTGATGCGCAGAAGCGACATCTTCGTGCTGCCTAGCATAGAAGAGGGATTTGGGTTGGTAGTAGCAGAAGCCATTGGCAGCGGGTGCGTGCCTCTGGCCTCCGACGCATGCACCGAAGTTTGCAGCCACATGCAGAACGGCTTGGTTCATCATGCAGGCGATATTGCGATGCTCGCTGAGCAGTTTGCACTCCTGCACAAAGACCGTTCACTCCTTTCACGTCTACGGTCTGCCGCACTGGCGATGCGTTCTTCTATCACGTGGGATGCCGCCGGGGTACGGCTCCTCGAAGTATACAATCGCACCGTCGCAGACTTCGCTCTCACAATGCCAGCGACTGATGTTATTAGTGTGGCAGTAGACGTCGGCTGAGGTCGGCTTGTCAGGAATGAATGTGTCACATGGTTAAGTTATGTCATAGGTCAACGATGGATCTATCGATAATTATCGTTAACTGGAACGCTGCCCACTATCTAATAAAGTGCGTAGAAAGCATCCGCGCGAGTGTGCGCGATCTTACATACGAGATAATAATCGTAGATAACTGCTCAACGACCGCTGATCGTGATTACTTGCGCAGTAAACTTGAAAATTGTACCCTGATTTCATCACAAGAGAATCTCGGCTTTGCGCGGGCGAATAATATCGGATTTAGAGCGTCTATTGGCGAGTTTACATTATTTCTAAATCCAGACACTGAGATTATCGGATCCGCCATCAATCAATTAGTTGAACAAATCAAGAAGCTGCCATCCGCAGGGATTGTTGGCTGTAAGCTCTTGAATAGCGATATGTCCGTGCAGTTGAGCTCCATACAGAAGTTTCCGACAATAGCCAATCAGGTTCTTGATGCAAAAATACTGCGGACGTTATGGCCTCGATGTCGACTCTGGGACGTGTCCCCACTGTTCAAGGCGACCAAAAGTGTCGCACGCGTAGAAGTCATATCCGGCGCGTGCATGTTGCTTAATCGTGTCGTTTTTCAAGACATAGGCATGTTCGGGGAAGACTACTTTATGTATTGCGAAGATGTCGAATTGTGCTATAGGTCCCATTTAGCTGGTTTTATAAACTACTATATCGGTAGCGTCACGATTATTCATCATGGCGGGAAGAGCAGCTCCCAGCAAGACGTAAGTTGTTGGGCGACCACAATGCGATATCGTGCCATGAGTCATCTGCTTAGAAAGACTAGAGGTCGGTTCTATGGCGTGATATATCGTTTGGCGATGGCCGGCACAGCTATGGGCAGGTTGCTAATGTTGGGAATAGCATTCGTCTTCGGTAATGTATTGGGTCACGAGAAATCCTTGAGACCGTCAATTGCCAAGTGGCTGACCATACTGCGATGGGCCGTAGTACCGGAGCGGCATGATTACGTCGAAGGCGTCAGTGCTTAAAAGCTCCATGACCTCGCAAGGGGAGTGAGTTACTCTACAATGCTTGTAAATAGATTCTATTATCTCATTAAGCCCGCATTGCCTTGGCGATTGCGACTCGCTTTGCGTCGGTGGCGGGCCAGTCGCCGTCGTCGCGCCGTCGCGGATGTCTGGCCCATCGATCCGAAAGCAAGTCGCATTCCGCGAGGGTGGCCCGGGTGGCCCGACGGTAAGAAGTTTGCTTTCGTGCTGACTCACGATGTTGAAGGCAGCAAGGGCCTAGATCGCATCGAGCAGCTTGTGGATCTCGAGCGCAGACACGGATTTCGTTCTAGTCTCAATTTCGTGCCGGAGGGAGAGTATCGCGTTTCAGATTCGATGCTGCAAAACGTCAGGCAGCTGGGATTCGAAGTCGGAATCCACGGTCTGGAACATGATGGGAAGCTTTACCGCTCTAAGAAAGAATTCGCCGCGAAAGCCCTGCGCATCAGGAAATACTTGAGGAACTGGAACGCCTGCGGGTTCCGTTCTCCTTTGATGCAGCACAATTTGCAGTGGCTGCACGCCTTGAACGCAGAATACGACTCTTCCACGTTTGACACAGATCCTTTCGAGCCAGAGCCGGACGGCATCGGCACCATATTTCCCTTCTGGGTTGCGGGACCTAATGGTGGGGGTTATGTGGAACTTCCGTATACACTGGTGCAGGATCTCAATCTGTTCGAGGTTCTTCGCGAACAAGACATAGATATTTGGAGACGCAAAGTGGACTGGATTGCACAGCATGGCGGAATGGTGTTGCTAAATACGCATCCAGACTACATGTGCTTCGATGGCAAGAGCAAGCGTGACGAATATCCAGTCTCACGGTACGTAGAATTTCTTAGCTACGTTCAACAGAAATATGAGGGCTCATATTGGCACGCTTTGCCGCGGGATGTTGCCCGCTATTACCGGGAACGAATTCCCATTCCTATGCGGAATACCCGCAAGAAAATTTGCATGGTCGCGTACAGCGCATATGAGGCTGACAATCGGATTCGTCGCTACGCCGAATCATTGGTGAAACGCGGAGATCATGTAGATGTGATCGCGATTACCGGAACGGATTTCGAGCGGCAAGAGAAAGAGATCAATGGAGTTACCGTTTACCGAGTCCAACATCGAGAGCAGAACGAGCGAAGCAAGTGGACTTATGCATGGCGATTGTTGCTGTTTCTCGTCAGGTCATCAGCGGCCTTAACCCGGCTGCACAGAAAGAACCGGTATGATGTAATCCACGTCCATAACATGCCGGACTTCCTGGTTTTTGCCGCCTGGTATCCAAAGGTGGCCGGCGCAAAACTGATTCTCGATATTCACGACATTGTACCGGAACTCTTTGGGAATAAGTTTCGCACCAGGTTCAAGTCGGCGTATGTCTGGCTCTTGAAGGCGATTGAAAGATTGTCCGCAAGCTTTGTTGATCATGTCATTGTATCGAACCATCTTTGGTATGAAACTGTGGTTGGGCGATCCGCTCAGAGAGAAAAGTGCTCTGTCTTCATCAATCATGTCGATCCCGAGATGTTCTCTCGGCATTCGCGAACTAGAACGGACGAAAAGTTCATTGTTCTGTTTCCCGGTAGCCTTCAGTGGCACCAAGGACTCGACATAGCGATCAAGGCTTTCGCTCATATCAAACGCAAAGTTTCCAATGCTGAATTTCATCTCTACACTGGAGCTGGAGGGGATCTGCAACGGGATCTAATGCTTCTGGTGCGGGAGTTGGGGCTTGAGGACAGTGTGAAGTTCCACGGCGGCATTCCTCTTGACCAAATGGCGCAGTTGATCGCAAATGCTGATCTGGGTGTCGTTCCTAAGCGGGCTGACTCATTCGGGAACGAAGCCTACAGCACAAAGATCATGGAATTCATGTCGCAAGGTGTGCCTGTAGTGGTATCCCGAACTAAGATTGACAGCTTCTATTTCTCAGAAGGTATTGTTCACTTCTTTCAGTCTGGGGACAGCGAGGCTATGGCCAGTGCAATGCTCGAGGTAGTCCGCGACAAGAAGCTACGAGATTCTCTTATTGCGAGCGGCTATGAGTATGTCGAGCGCAATAGCTGGAGCCGGAAGAAGAAGGAGTATC
>Ga0209168_10002692_pt1 | contig 12666 bp, 15 predicted proteins | sample Coa_R1_FD_187156 | JGI IMG/M metagenome (GOLD analysis project Ga0209168, IMG submission 187156) | Surface soil microbial communities from Centralia Pennsylvania, which are recovering from an underground coalmine fire - Coalmine... | ecosystem: Environmental > Terrestrial > Soil > Unclassified ... | reverse complement strand
CGCAATCTTGCGCAGCAACTCATTCAGCACGAGGACAGAACTGAGCTCCCGGCTGATTTCATTGAGCAATTGCAGCGTGCGCGCCTGCCGCTGACTGCGCCGATAGAGACGTGCATTTTCAATGGCAGCGGCGATGCGTCCGCCCAAAAGCTCCAACAGGTTCTGGTGCTGCTCGGTAAAGAAATCCGGCCAGGGGGCCTCCAGATCCATGACGCCGATGACGCGATTCTTAAAGATCAGCGGCACGGCCAGCTCCGAGCGCACAGCCGGCAACGACTGGATGTAAGCAGGATCTTTCGAAACGTCATTCACCAGCACCGAGCGTCGTGTCTCAACAGCCCGGCCCACAATGCCTTCGGTCACTTTAATTCGCAAGTCACGCGTGCCTTGCGGGTGCCCCACGCTGAAACGGACGCTGAGTTCCTGAGTCTTTTCATTAAGCAAAAGAATGGCAAAAATCTCATAATCGATGACGCTCTTCACCATTTCGGCGATGCGCGTCATCAGCTCATCGAGATCAAGGGTCGTGTTGAGCCGCTCACTGACTTCGAGCAGAAGGCTCAACAACTCAGTCAACTCCAGCGGCTTTGAAGTGGTTTTGACTGTCTCAACCATGGCCTTGCTCAGTGACTTGAAATGTGCATGAGGAGATCCGGGATCCCTCCGCCGAAGAGCCTCAGCCGACTGCAGTCGGCCGTTGTCGTCTTCTTTGAACGACGCCTTATAGCAGTCCGTCAGATCATCCGTGGGACGAAAATGAACAAAGATATTCTAGCATAGGGGTCTTCGGAAGCCTGTGATCCGAGGGAAGCAGAGATCGTAGTGCCCCCCGAGGCACCACCTCGCAAGGCCGGCAAGCTGCCAGCGCTAGGCAAGAACATCACCGGATTCTGTAATCTTCAGTCAGGCAGTCTCCCGGAACCTTGCTGCGTTCGCAGAAGCCTGCCGCACTTTTCACGTGATTTCCCGGCCTGCCTTATAATGTGAGGGAATGTTAATTCTTGCCTTTGACACGACCAGCGAGTGGGGCGGCGCGGGAATTTTTCGCGATGGCGAATGTTTGGCGACCGCCGCGCATGATGGGCAGGCCAACTATTCTGTTTTCCTCTTTCAGGAAGTCGAAAGAATCCTGCAAGAGAGCGGCATTCGCCTTGAGGACATTGATTTGTTCGCTGCGGCGAAAGGGCCAGGCTCGTTCACGGGCATCCGCGTCGGTTTGGCCGCAGCCCAGGGATGGGCTAACGCTTTTGGCAAACCCTTGCGCAGTGTCTCGGTTTTTGAGGCGATGGTGGAGCAGGCAAAGCCGGAAACGGATTATGCCGTCTCTCTTCTGGACGCGCGTCGTGGAGAATTTTATGCTGGAATTTTCCGCTCCGATCCACCAAAGATGCCATCCAATGGCGAAAACCGTGAAGAGGCACGGAGCGCCCAGTTCAAACTTACCGGAGAGGGGGTTGTAGGAAAGCCTGAACACCTGGCATCTCTCCTACAAACTCAGATTGCTGCGGCATCAAGCGTCACTTGTGTGGTGCGAGAGACCGATGAAGCTGCACGGGAGCTCGAGCGGCAGTTTGCGCCAGCCTTTCGATGGAAACACGTGAAAAGCTTTCTGCTTCACGATATCGCAACAGTGGCGCTCCGTGCGCATCAAAAGGGGCACCCCATCCCACTTTCCGAACTTTCACCCGCCTACATTCGTCGTCCCGATGCTGAACTGAATTGGAAAGGCTGACTCTTCACGTCATTTGAAGAAGTGGTGCGGAGGGCCGGAATCGAACCGGCACGTCCCGTGTGGGACAAGGGATTTTAAGTCCCTTGCGTCTACCAGTTCCGCCACCCCCGCGCTCCTTTATTATCAATGCATTGTATATTTTCGTCGATGTGCCAAGCTGCTTTGTACAGGGAAAATGGCAGGGACTCCATGCGGGCCGGGGAGCGCCTTTTGGTTCCGGGCTTCCAGCGCGGCCCCGGCGCGGGCAATCATTGCCGCCGTCTTGTGCACGTAACGCTGACTGACACTCAACGACCCATGCCCCATGAAGTGCATGATGGCCACGGCGTCCAGTCCATCCTCACCCAGGCGCGTGGCACAGGTGTGCCGGAAGCTATGAATCACCGCACCGTCAAGCTTCAGTATTTTCCGAATCCGAGCGTGTTGGGCCTCAAGGGTGAAAACTGATAACGGCCCCGACCCGGACTCATTCGTGAAAACGAATGGTGACTTGTTGCCAGCTTGCCGGGTTTCGAGGATGGCCCGAACCCGCGACGTGATGGGCAACTCGCGCGGGGCATTCCGGCTTTTGCCACGGAGAATGCGGAGACAGCCATATGGCATGTCTGCTACCGGCTCAAGGCAGACATCGGACCACTTGAGCCGAAGCAACTCTCCGACCCGCAAGCCACAATCGAGAAGGATAACGGCAGCATCTCGCAAAGGTTGCGGCGCGATGGCGAGGTAGGCTGCCTCTTGCGAATCGCTGAAAACGAATTCCCGCGCCTTCTCGCCCGGCAGGAGGGATATCTTAGGCACACGGTCAACAAGCCGCCATGCATAAGCGAGCCTCAAAGCGCGGGGCAAGGTCGCCAGCTCACGATTGACGCTGCCAGGACTTACCGCACGGCGGCGGTGCTGAACAAAAGATTCAATCAAGCGTTCGTCGATCTGTGTCAGTCGGGCACCTGCTAGCGGCGTGAATTCGAGTAGGCGGCGCATTTTTGTCTTGTAGAACTCGACAGTTTCAGGATGCTCGGCGCTGCGGGTTTCGATGGACTTTATGAATTGCTCTTCAAAGTCCCGCAACGTAGGCGCTTCAGGCTTCTGTAGAGGTTTCCCATGCTCGTCAACCTCACCGAGCCGAATTTTCGCCTTCAACTCTTCTACGTACCGCTCAGCCTTGCGGCGGTCTGCCAGGCCGGTTGAACCCTGGTAGCGGCGGCCATTTATGTAGAAATCATAGTGAAAACGGCCCCGCCTATCACCGTTGCGTTTTGGTCTGAATACCGCCATAGCCCCTCCGTTGCACTTCCTTGCCACACGCAATTTTGTGCGGCGGCTTAGTCCGCACCCCTCTACTTCCTATCGTCAGTTCCGGCGCGTTGGCTTCGAGCGTGAGAAAATAAAAGTCTACGGGGTCCCTCACTACCGAAGCCCACGACTCTTCCTCTTTGCGGGCAAGCGCCCTCAACTTCTGAAGCTGGCCCTCTTTCATGAATAGCTCGACTCGCTTCACAGACCGGATTGTATGCCCTATGTATGCCTATGGCAAGTAGGGCAGACCTCCCGGCAGGCAGGCTAGCCTGACCCGTCCGCTTTGCGGACGGAACATTAAAATCGTTGAAAAATGGGCGGCCCGGCCGGTAAGCACCAAACCCGTGAGAAAATAGAAGTGGGGAGATACTAGCGGCCCACAGGAGCCCGCAGCGAATCCCTACGGCAAGCCAGCCTGACCCCTGGCGTAGTGAGCCGATCTTCTGAGTTGTGAACCTACCGAGTTTTACAATTTTCCCGTTCACAACTCAGAGGGAACCGTGGCCCGGTCGTGTGGACTAGTCACCCGGCAGGCCGGGCTCTTTTATTTTTTGACCGAAAATGAGGGGATGCAATGAAACGCGATCATAAGCAGGAAACTCAAAAGCTGAAACGGCACGCTGGTATCCAGCCGTATCAGTTACGGCTTGAGTTGACTCAGGTGGGCGGCGAATACAAAGCCCTCTGCTCGTGGCACGATGATCACACGCCATCACTGACTATCTTCAAGAAAGATGACGAGTGGTTTTTTAAGTGCTTCGCAGGGTCTTGCAATGAGAACAAGGGCGACGTGATTCGGTTTGTCCAGAAAATGGACAATCTCACGTTCACCGAAGCCCAACAAAAAATTGCCCAAGAGTGCGGCTTCGGAGGTTTCAGTTCTGAATCTGAATCCGAATCCGAAGGTTCGACGGAATCCGCAAACACATCCCATCTTCGGACGCAAATAAAATACGACCGCAAAGCCGGAACCGCTCGGCTCAAAAAAGACAAAGAGGCGCAAGAATACCTTGCCTCACGCGGCATCACTCTGGAAGCGGCCCTCGATGCCGGTCTCGGTGTCTTTGATTTTCCTAGCTTGGGAAAGTGCCTTGCCATCCCGTACTCAGACTCGAATGAGGACGTAAATTTTCGCACGCTAGACCCCGACAAAGCCGATGCGAAAACTGACAAGTTTCGTTCCTTCGGCAAGCCTAATAGCAAACTCTACGGTGTCGAAAACATAAAGAAAAACTTTTTCTTTGCTCGAAGGCTGTTAATTGTCGAAAGCGAGCTTGATTGTGTCATGGCGCAGGCACGCCTAGAAGATGAATATGCTGTAGTTTCGGTATCATCGGCGACCGGCAGCCTCAACCGTGGCGAGTTGAATATCGTTCAAGAGCATTTGGACGCAGTAAAAAACTTCAACGGCCATGTTTTCATTGCGACCGATCAAGATCGAGCAGGCGATGAAAATGCGGCGGCATGGATGAAGCTTTTGCCACCTTACAAGGTGTCGCGCTTGACTTGGACTGGCGCGAAAGACGTTGGCGAACTGTTCGTCAAGTTTCAGGATGGCTTTAAGGCGGAGATTGACCGGCTATGCGAAGAGTCCCGCATCCCGCTTTTCTGGAGGAAGCCGGCCTCTATGGATGCTCTGCCATACAAGCGGCTCAAGTGGATTGTACCGGATTTAGTTCCAGAAGGCGAGATCACCCTCATGACCGGAGACTTCGGCAGTTGTAAGTCATATCTGTCGTACTTCATTGCCGATAGCGTCTCGACGGGTGGCAAGTTTATAGACCGGCGGTGCGAGAAGCATCCCGTCTTGATTCTTGACCGAGAAAACTCCCATGCAACCGTGAGCCTGCGGCGGAGTCTTGTCGGCAATCTTAGGAAAAGTAAAGACGTTCATATCATGTGCTTATTTACAGACCCGCCCGCGCCAGACCTGACGCACCCAGAACTGTTACAGGTATGCGGCAAAATCAAACCGTTGATCATCATTGACTCGCTTACAGATTTCCGAACAGGACGTGAGGAAAACAATGCGGATGATATGACCGAGTTCTTTCAGGAAGTTCGCGCGCTGATTCAAGCGGGCGCGGCGGGAGTTCTGATACTTCACCACGTCCCCAAAACCGGCAAGGACAACGCACGCAAGTACCGAGGCAGCACGGCAATTACGGCCGCAGTCGGAAACGCTTTGTTTGTGAAAAAGTATGAGCTTAACGGAAAGCCCTACGTTTCCCTCACCGGCTTCAAGTCACGAGACGGCGCAGACCAAGAGATCGAATTGAAGATGAATTTTGGTCTTGAGGCGGTAACGTATGAAGTCGTCAGTTCCGGCCTCGATCCTGAGTTTGAATTACGGCGACGGATCGAAAAGTATCTCGCCGACAACCCGGGAACGACTATCGAAAACATCGCGTCTGAATTAGACATTCGCAAACAGGATGTTGGTGAATCTCTGGCCGCGATGGAGAAAATCGGCGTAGTCGTTCGGCTTGCTCCTGGCCCAAAGGGTGGTCGGGGCGGCGGCTGGCGTTTGAACACGAGCAATAAGCTTCAAATTTTGTCTCGCGAAGACACCGCTTAGTTCGTTCCCCAAGTTTGGGCGAACTGATTTTGGGTTTAGTTCGCCCACAACAAAAAACGCTATTTTGGGCGAACTGAAGGCATTGTTGCTATCGTATTCTTTTTTAAAAGACTTAAGCCCATTTCAGTTCGCTCCCAAATTTTGTGCGAACTAATCGAAAAGTCAGTTCGCCCACGCGCGGGGAATACATAAATATTCCCCCGCGCGGAGACCGGCCTTGATGTAAAAACTAGGCCCTTTCAACCGACCCTCGGCGGAACCTTTCGGCTGGATTCGGCAGAATGTTTCGCCTGAACCGTGACCTTCAGGAGGAGATCCGGAGGGGATAGGTTTCGCGTTCGGATGTCCTGATTTTTCTAATTTTTCGTCCGGAAAACGGACGGGGACAGGGATAGTAGCTTCGCTGGGTGGTTTCGGCCCACCAGAAGCCATAGGAGACGATTTTACGCGTCCCGGTGGCCAAACCCCTATCTGTGAGTGTATGCCTTGGCCTGGCTTGAACGATCCTGAGGCATTTATGGTGCAAATCCGGCCATCCTACGCAGGCAGGTAGTCTGCCGATGCCCGGATAGCCGGATGCTCAGGCATGGCCTGCAACTACGCATTCTTGACAAAGTTGATTGCTTCTTCCAGAGCGGACTCAATCGCGTAAGCCAAGTACAGCGGGTCATTCTCTTGGCCAAGCGCGGCGTTGATGCGTTTAATGTTCGGCGCGATAACCTGCTCTGAGAACCGTTTCGCAAAGCCAGAATGATTCTGCGCTTTCATGGTGGCGTACAGGATGAGCGCCTGCCGTATTTCGTCGTCAGTAAGGAATTCTCGTACCGATACCTCGCGCACTTTGCCCCCTGCCCGCGCCAACGACCGGCTCATTGAACCTGTGCGCTCGCCAGTCGAATCACCTTGCCGTCTTTCAACGTGTGGGTTGGCGCCAGTTCGCAGGAGACGATCCTCCAGGCATCAATCCAGATATAGTAGCCCAGTACGCGGATGCTCAGCTCTCCGAATTCCCGCGCCTCTTCCGGTGTAGGAAACCAAATCGGTGCACTGATTAGATCGTCGGGCTGGTGCTTGGGGCGAATGATTACTTGGTACGACTTTGGAGTTAGTGGTAGTGACTGAGCCATCTTTGAATCCTCCGATTCCGCATCTGGCTTTAGCCTCATCTGGCTTTCGCCTTGGCACCCATAGATGTAGGGTTGCCGTCCGGCCCTGGCCGGAACTCTTGATGCTTTTCATAGCATAGCGGTGGCGGAGCCGGGCGTCAAGTACTCGCTCGGCTAATACGGCGGCATGTATATATTAGATCGCTCTAACCGGCTATCCGCAAAACGGACAACCCGAAACACGAAAGCCCGGCCAGTGGATGACCGAGCCTTGGGAAGAATCTGCAAAGCGGACGGCGAAGCTAGGCGCCTTCAAAGATTCGCATGAAGGTTTCTTGTCGGGCGACATCGGCTTGATGGGCGCTGACGGACACGTACTTCATCGTCGAGCTGATGGCCCGATGCCCGGCGGCCATTTGGACTTTGGCGAGGTTTTGATCTTCCTCGATCATGTGGGAAACCATGCTGTGCTTCAGGCAATGCGGATGCCTTTTAGCGGGCGGCAATCCGGCGGCTTCGGCATACCGTTGAAACAGACGGAAGAATTGCACGCGGCTGATTGCTCCGCCCTTGGCCGAGAGGAACAGGTAGCCGGAATGATCGTCCTTCCGGGCCTTGAGCCATTCCCGGAGCGCTCGGACTTCATCGAGTAGTATGTTGCCGCGATGTGGGCTGAGAGTCTGGACGGTTTCCAAGCTGCCCTTCAGCCGGCGGCAGCGAATCGTGCCGGCTCGAAGGTCTATGTCCTCCATCCGTAGGCCGCAGACCTCACTCGCCCGCAACCCGTGGCAGTAGGCCGTTAGCAGCATTGCCCAATCGCGGACTGAATGTTTCCGTGCCACTTCCAGCAACCGTACCAGCTCGCCCGGCTCCAAGGCTATCATCTGGCCACGATGCCGAGGCGTCCGAGGTTTCCGGCTCGGCCTGAGCTTCATTACCTTTGCAACTGCCGTTCCTGTCACCATCTGACCGCTCTTCGTTCTTAGTTTGTGAAGTATCATAACGAATTTCTACAGTTACATCACCCATATCGGCGCGTCAAGGAAAAACTTTAGAGGAATTGTGAGCGCCTGTGAGGGATTGCGGCGCTCGGCGAGAAGGCTGGAAAACGCATTAGGTGGCCCTATAAGCAACGACCCGGTGACTTGGGGCGGGGGGGGATTTCCTACCCGGTACGTCTAGAACGATGGGAAGGCCATTTACGGCCCAAGGCAAGCCATCCTAGCAAGGTGTGGGGAAGGTATGGGCGGCATATGTACCGAACGAGTCCCGCCAGTGGCGGATGCAATTTTGCGGCCCCGGTTTTTAATCGGCAGGCGAAAATGTAACATTATGCTTTCCTGCCCGGCCGATTTTCGCGCGCGGCACAACAAGAAACAAAGGACTTAGCCGCAGCCAATGTAACACTTGAAAGAGTCTGTTACATGCATCAAAGGGGATGTATCTGCTCTGGTTCGTGGCAGGTTCGGATCAAACTCGGATCGAATTCTGGCTGCCATCTGCTCTGGTTCGTGGCAGGTTCAGCGCCTATATAGCCTGTATATTATTGACAGCCATGGGGTTAGTATCTTTGCCCGAGCGCGTGCCACCCCCGGGGAGAGGCCCCCTCCCGGTTGTGGCGCAGTTCGAGGATCACCCCAGCACCCCCAGCCCCAATCTTGTTATTGGCTTGTAATGCGTTCTGGCGCGGCTCGTAATCGCGTACCGCCGAAAACCCGGCCCGCAGACCCTCGACCAAAAATAAATTTTGAACTCGCCAGCCAGTTAGTCAACAAATGTTGTGATATTGAAGTCTATCACATGGCTTCAGTTAACGTACCTGCCAGACCCTACCTGTTTTGGCAGGTACGATCTAACTGTTTACCTGTTGACCGATCAAAAGGCAAATACATATAGCACAAAAGAGTGTGAAAACTTCTCTCGTCGAACTGTTGATCGACCCCCGACTGAACCGGGACGGCCAGCACGAGGTGATCGAGCTACTCCGCCTGTCACGTCTAACGTGGGCGAAACTTGGGCACGGGCGGCCAGCCCTCAACTCAGATAGGCTGTTCCTGGCTGCGTGCGGACGAGCGGCACTGACCGCAGACGCCCACCCAGAAGTGTGCTTGCTGCCATCCGCTGGCACGTAAAGCGCAATGAGCGCAAAGAGCGCAATCGCAATGAAGCCGCCTAGTCCTGACTATTATTGGGAGAAGATTGCCGAGGGGCGCGGTCGGCAAAAGTATCAGCTGTAGGCTCTTCGGAATGTCCAGTACCCCTCGTTGGCCTTTCTGCTCCGCATCCTTAGAAGCGACGCCCCGGCGCGCCTCAAGACCCTAGCGGCACGGAGATATCAAGAAATCGTTGATCGGAGAAAATCCCATCCCCCATGGCTCGCACACCCCGAAATCCACAAACTGATTCAGTGCCCAACACCGCCGTCCGCATTGCGGACGAAGAAATCTATAAACTGGATGCTGAATATCTTCGCAATTGCGCCAACCTTGGCTTACGCCGTCCCAAAAGGATTACGAGAGGTATAAGCTGACGTCTAAATTTCCCCGCGAGTGGGAAGCGAAGTATGGGCCTATCCTGGAGAACTACGCAGCCTATATGGAAGATTTAGAAGAATATTGGAAAGCAATCGAGGAGATGGAATCAAAAAGTTGACTATGCCATTTTCGAGGAACGACCCAGACTTCTGGGGATGCGCCCCGGCCCGCCTTCAGCCCCATGCGCGATTTCATGAGCGTGTTGGCCGCGATCATGGCTTGGTTCCCTTCATCTTGTTCCCAAGAAATGTACTCAGGATGGTGGTCCCGAATCAAGACCGTCCATTCTGAAAGCGGCTTCGAGTGCCCTTCAGTTTTTCGCGCTCGCCCGTCAACGATCCGAGTCCGAGTTTCCCTCCGGCCGAACGCGTAGGCTCCCGCATAGAGAGGATTGGTCAGGATGGCGAGAATTCGGCCATAGACGGGCAGCTTCCCAATGAACTGCTGCTCGCCCTCGTTCTGAACCGAAACGGGCAGCGAGATCTTCTCCCGGTGAAACCACAACTGGACTTGCCGCGCGCTTCCGAGTTCAGTCATCTTGCGGAAGGTCAGATGGAGGGCTTGCTGGATGCGAAGGTCCGGTTCCATCTCGATCTTCCCGCTCGGCATTCAACGGAAACCCAAGGGTAGAGGGAACCGCAATTCTCCTCGGCGGGCTTTCTGGCGAGTCGCCTCCAGCGACCTCGGCCGCAATAGATCCAATTCAAATTCTGCCATGGACTCCTTCATGCCGAGCAACAAACGATCATTGGTGAGGGTGGGGTCATAGACGCCACCCAGGTTCCCCACGACGGCTCCCGTCAACCCGCAGAGTTCGATCGGGTGGTGCCAGTCGCGGCCATTTCGCGCCAGCCGCGATGCCTCGATGCAAAATCCTGCCCCAATGTCGCCGCTACAAACTTCGGCGACTAAACGCTGAAATCCGGGCCGGTCCATCAAGCCCGATCCTGTGCGTCCCAGGTCGTCATCAATGACGACCACGTCTCGAAAGCCGAACGCGCGCGCCTGATCAACCAGACCGTATTGCCGTCGCTGGCTCTCCTGGTTCTGGAGCACCTGCCCCGGTGAGGACTGGCGAATATAAACCATCGCCTTCCGGCTCAGCCGCTCAGCCGTGAGTTTGGGGTTCATTCGCTCCTCCTTTTGGCATCGCGTCCCGGTCTTGTTCGGCGGCGCGCACGAGCAGGTCGGCCAGAGCCAGGGCCAACTCCTGTTGGTTGCCCGGCGGAAGTTTCACCGGCACCCGGTTTAGCAAGGGTAGGTTGAGCTGCGCATAAGATGTTTGTGGCTTCACGGTTACCCTCCTCGGGAAGTGGTTTCAGTGAAGCCTTACCGGATTCAAGGGAACTCCGCAAGGTGCCTAGCAGATCGCGCAACTCGCTCCATGCTTCTACGGCAACCATGGGACGTCCCACGGAGAACTGGACGCACTCGGGACTGAACATCCAGGCGGGAAGAGAACAGAGGTTATGGTTCTGCAGTTCGCAGGCGAGATATTCTGCGTGCCGCTCCTTTCTCCGCCCCCGAACCCGAAGGGATTGCCCGAAGAGCGGATGCCAACGGTAGTAAACCGTGGCGGTCTCAAAAATATACTCCTTATGTAGTGGGTTCCACGGGGATCAGAAAGAGCTTCCTCGCTTGCGCTCTGGCCGAGAAGGCGTGCCGGGATGGATTTACAGCCTTGTATACGCGCGCCGCCCAACTCTTTAGCGAGCTGGCGCTGGCCCGCGCCGACGGCAGCCTGGGAAACAAGTTGGCCCGGCGGGCCCGCATCGATGTACTGATCGTGGACGATGGGGTGCCTGCGCCGCTCGGGGAGAGCGAGCGACGGGAATTCCTGGAAATCTGCGAGACCGTTATCTGACGCACTCGATGATCCTCACCAGCCAACTGCCCGTCGCCAACTGGCACGAGCAGATCGGGGACCCGACTTTGGCCGACAGCATTCTCGACCGGCTGGTGCACAACGCCCACCGCATCGAGATGCACGGCGAGTCGATACGCAAAGAGCGCGGCGGGAAAGAAGCCTGAGCCGAAAAAAGGAAGATACCACGGGTCGAGGGAGCGTCCGATCCTTGATCCTGGGCCAACCGGGCGCAAGATTTTGGAGGGGGGATCAGATTTTGGCCAACAACCCCAAAGAGCCGGAGAAGAGCGAACCCGGGCGGCGCAGACGCACCGCCTGCGTCGCGGCGCTCCGAGAACGGCGAGATAAAAGCGCGGTGGAAATGCCGCCCCATGGGAAGCGTGGAAAACTCCAAAACCGACTTTTCCACGCTTCCCACCAGGCTTGGAAATCCGGCAAGAAACACAGACGCCGGATTTCAACATTTCCACCGCGCCGACGGCGGGATCAATCAATCTCTCTGGGAAGGAGAAAAGAAAAACCGTGATCGGGACCGAATTTCAGTTGACCCATCCCCGTCACTTCAAGCACCATAAGAACGTCAGCGTCGCTTCGCTCCAATCGTGATGATTATGATGCGTCGGAATCACCCATCACCATCATCGGAATCCGCACCCGAAGCTCTTCGTCGGAATGGTCGTTTACAACCGAAGCGCCCGGACATTATTTTGAAAGCTCACTCTTCGGATACGATTTACGTTACATTCACCCCGAATTCGTAAATTGAGGGGCACTGCTCTGATTCCATCACGGCGTCGGCTCCTGCAACTGCGTACACTTGGTGAGGCTAATCGACCAAGGCCGCAGAAGAAAGGAGCCGAACATGCTCATTATCGGATGGGATTTACACACACGCTATCAACAAATCGCGATGCTCGACACGGAAACTGGGGAACTCGTAGAACGGCAGTTGGAACACGCGAACGGTGAGGCCGACGCGTTATATGAAAGTCTGCCCTCCGCGGCTCGGGTCGGGATCGAAGCGACGATTCCGGCGCAGTGGTTTGAGCGACTGCTGGTCAGGTGTGGTCACGAACTTTGGGTGGGGGACTCGACTCGGATTCGAGCCATGGTAGTCCGCCAGCAGAAGACCGAGGTTCGGGATGCGGTTCACCTGATGAAGTTGCTGCTCACGAACCCATTCCCCCGGATCTGGATCCCCTCGGCAGAGGAACGCGATCTGCGGCAACGGCTGTTGCATCGGCAGCAGTTGGTCTGGATTCGAACGGCCACGAAGAATCAACTCCACGCGCTGGCCCTCAGCCAGGGCGTCTGCTGGAAAAGCAAGCAGTGGAGGGAGCAAGGCCGGAAGGAACTGGAAAGCCTCTCGGTCGGACCTTGGGCCGCTCGACGGCGCCAGGAACTTCTGCGGATGCTCGACCAGCTCGACCGGTCGATCACCGGCTTGAACGAAGCGGTCCGGAAAGAGGCTCAGAAGCGTGCCGATGTGGTGCGCCTGATGACGCATCCGGGCGTGGGCCCAGTAGTGGCCCTTGCCTTCGTGCTCATCGTCG
>Ga0209168_10002686_pt1 | contig 12685 bp, 12 predicted proteins | sample Coa_R1_FD_187156 | JGI IMG/M metagenome (GOLD analysis project Ga0209168, IMG submission 187156) | Surface soil microbial communities from Centralia Pennsylvania, which are recovering from an underground coalmine fire - Coalmine... | ecosystem: Environmental > Terrestrial > Soil > Unclassified ... | reverse complement strand
ATCCGATGCTGCAAGTGTATCGTTCCGAGCGAGCGTCGGACTTCCCCGCGGACGTCGTGGTTCACGACGTCGTCGAAGAGTGGCGCCGGCGAGTCGACGCAGAGCGGTCGCGGCGTCGAGTCTCCGGCTGGGTCCTGACCGTCGCCGGCGGCTTCGCAGCAGCGGCCTCGATCGGGTTCCTCGCGAGCACCGCTCACGCGCCGTTCCGCTGGTGGGACGACGTCGCGTCGTTCGGCGGATTCGCGGTTCTCGGCGTCGCATCCACGGCGCTCGGCCTCTCGGAGCTCCTGACCCTCGGGCCGCTCGAGTCGGCGCTCCATGATTACGTGGGGAGCGACAGGACCGGTCCGGCGGCCGGTAACGCCATTCGGCGGCTCGCGCCGAGCGTGGCTCCACGCGCGGGCCTGTTGCCGGGCGGCGGGTTTCTCGGCGTCGCAGGGAGATTCTGAACGATGGTCCACGCGGCCCGGTCGCTTGGGCTACCGTTCCGACGCGTGTCTGGGGACGGCGTTCCCGCCGAGCGACGACTGCTCGAACGCTTGCGCGCGGGAGACGCGGCGGCGCTCGGCGAGGTGTACGACGCGCATCACGTCTCCGTGCGAGCGTTCGCGCAGCGGCTGGTGGGCGACTCGGGTGCCGCGGAGGATCTCGTCCAAGACACGTTCATGGCCTTGCCCAGGGCGGCGCGAAGTTTCCGCGGCGAGGCGTCGCTGCGCACGTTCGTCCTGTCGATCGCCGTCAACCATGTCCGCCACCACGTTCGGGCTGCGGCGCGCCAACGCGCGGTGACCGCCCGCTTCGCGCGACAGCCGGTGCCTTGCGCTTCTTCGCCCGCGGACGACGCGCAGCGCGCCGAGCTGGCCGCCGCGCTCGTCCATGCGCTCGACCGCTTGCCGATCGATCAACGGGTGGCCATCGTCCTCTGCGAAGTAGAGGAGCGCACGAGCGCAGAGGCGGCCCTGATCGTCGGTGTCCCCGAGGCCACGGTGCGCACGCGCCTCTTTCACGCGCGGCGCAAGCTCGCGGAGGCGCTCGAGCGCGAGGGGGTGCGATGAAGGACGATCCGATCGCCCGGGCGGCGCGCGCGCTCCGCGAGACGGCGGACGGGTCGTCGGCCCGCGCGGCCGCTTCGAGGCGTCGGATCGTGGCCCGCGCCGTCTCTCGCCGACGTCGCCGAAACCGGTTGCTCTTGGTGCTCGCGCCGGTCGCGGCCGTCCTCGTCGTCTCGAGCGCGTGGGCGGCGGTGACGGGTCGACTCGGGCAGTGGATCGACGCGCTGCGTCCGACGTCCGTCCCCGCGCCGCCGGCCGCGCCGCGAGGGAGTGATCCTCCCGCGCGAACCATCGTCGAGCCGCCGCCTCCACCGGCCCGGGAAGGCCCGGATGCGGACGTCGAGGCGGGAGGTCCGCCGCAACCATCGGCCACCGTCGCCTCGACTCGGCCGGTGCCTCCGCTCGCTCGCGTCACGGCGCCATCGGCGGACGCGGCGATCGCTCCGTCCCCGCCATCCGTCCCGGACGAAGAGGCGCTCTACTACGTCGCCCATCGTGCTCACTTCGTCGCGCACGATCCGGGCGCGGCGCTCCGCGCCTGGGAGGCGTATCTCGCCGCGTACCCCGATGGTCGCTTCGCCCTCGAGGCTCGCTACAACCGGGCCCTGAGCTTGGTTCGGTTGGGACGCCTGACCGAGGCGAAGAGCGCGCTGGCGCCGTTCGCGGACGGACGAGCCGGGGGCTATCGCGCGGCCGAGGCGCGCGAGCTGCTCGACGTCCTCGAGGTCGACGGCGGTCGTTGAGATTGTAGACTCTGCGCTGCGATGCCGTACGCCCCGTCCGCGGTGGACACCCCGTTCGAACGTCTTGGCGGGGAGCCCGCAGTCCGCGCCATCGTCGAGCGCTTCTACGACGCGATGACCGACCTCGAGCCGGCGCTCGCGGCCCTGCACCCCCGAGATCCCGACGGCCGCGTCGCGCGCGACACGCGCGAAAGGTTCGCGCTCTTCTTCGTCGGCTGGCTGGGTGGGCCGCAGGACTACACGGCTCGCCATGGTCATCCACGTCTTCGCATGCGCCACGCGCGTGTGCCCATCGATTCGGCCATGGCCGCCGCGTGGATGAGGTGCATGACGGCTGCCCTGGATGCATCGCACATCGATGGGGACGTTCGCGTATTCATCGAACGGCGCCTGGAGGATCTCACCCTCTTCTTGCGCAATCGGCCGGACGGGGGTTGAGGACGTTCGGCGGCCGAGCTCCGATCATTTGCTGGTGAACGCGTAGAGCGTTCCGACCGCTCATCTTGGCGCTGCGCAACGGAGTACGATACGAGCCCTCTCTCGATGCGATTCGTCGGGTGCGACCGTGGAGCGCGGGGTGCGCGGAGCGCGGGGTCTCGGGTGCGCCGAGGCGCGCTGGCGGGTCTCGTGATCTCGGCTCTCGTCGAGATGCCCGGATGCGCCGGAGCGTCGTACGCGCCCGGGTCGCTCCTTGCGGAGTCGACGTGCGGTCCCACGGCGCGGGCAACCGCCGCCGTTCGCCGCGTCGGCTGTCTCGACGTTCGCATCGCGCTCGCCTGCAACCCGGCGGTGGCGCCCGAGCGACCGCTCGTCGCATTCAGCTTCGGGAATCGGTGCGGGAGCGCGGCGCGGGTCGACTTCGGCGGCATGCGCGTGACCGCACGCGACGCGGACGGGGCCGCCGTGCCGGTCGCCGCATTCGACCCTCGGAGCGAGATCCATGCGGGAACGCTGGGCGCCGGCGCACAGGGCCGGGAGGTCATCGAATACGACCCGGTGACGCCCTCCGCGCAACAGGCCGGCCGCGTATCGGCCCTATGCTTCGACCTGACGTCTCTCAGCGACGCGGTCGCCGACGTGCCGGTCGCGTGTCTCTCTTTCTCGGAGCGTCCTTGCGTCGCGGGTCGCTGATCGCGGTCGCTGGGGTTGCGGCCCTGCTGGCCGCGACCGCGAGCCGCGCCGCGCTCGCCTGCTGGGAGGTGGCGGACGTCGTGGGCTACCGGCGATGCAGCTCGTTCGGGGAGGGGTGGGACGTCACTCATCGCGCGCCCACACCGCCCCTCTGGGGCCTGAGGCACAGCCCGTTCGCGCGGCACTCGTATCGGCCGGGACGGTTGCTCGGTACCGACCTCGCTTCGAGCGGATCTCGGCGCATCGGATGCGTCGACGTTCGCGTCGCATGGGCGGTCGATGCGCGCGTTCCAGCGAGCTCGATCGTGCTCGTCATGACGTTCGGGAACGCGTGCGACGGCGCCGTGCCCGTTGCGTTCGGCAACGTTCGGGTCAACGAGCGGCTGGCGGACGGCACGCAGGTCCCTCTCTCGCTCTACGATCCGGCGTCGGAGGTCCACCGCGCGGTCGTCGACGGGCGCGACGAGGCGCGCGAGAGCTTCGAGTTCGACGGCGCCGATCGCAGGCGCGGCGCCCCCGCGTCCGTGTGCGTGGATCTGAGCGGCCTCGGTGGCGGCGGGCCGACCGAGGACGCGGTCGGGCCCGTGTGCCTGACGCGCGCGGCGGAGCCGGTGGACGAGCACGAGGTGATCGGCCATAACTGGCATTTCCCTTTCGGCGCCGGGTGGGACCTGCCGGCGTTCTATTTTTTCGCCGAGATCGGCGCGTTCGGCCGCCCGTCCGGGCTCGGCGACGACACGCTCCACGGCGAGACGTCCGCCGGACAAAAGTATGCGTTCGGCGGCTCTCCGTACGCGCGGGTCATGTCCTGGGGCTCGGACTACCGACTGGGTCTGCGCGTCGCCGGGCCGCTCTACGCTGGGCTGACCTGGCGCTTCGCCGCCGCAGAGCTCCCGTCGGAGTCGCCGCTCGCGGCCTCGAACGGGGCGTCGGTCGTGACCGATCGCTCGTTCGTCAACCTCGGCGCCGGAGGATTTCTAGGCGCCCTCGTCCGCCGCATCGAAGGCGTACGGTTGCGCGCGGACGTCACGGCCGGCGTGCAAGGCGATCTCGTCGGCGTTCGTCAGCCCCCCGGCAACTGCCTCGCGGGGCCGCGCTGTCCGGCGGACGCCGTTCGGCCGATCGTCGAGCCACGCGTTGCGCTCGAGGCTTGGCTCAATCCGTGGTGGTCGCTCAGCGCTTGGATCGCGGACGACGTGCTGCGTCCGGCGGCGCCGGCCGTGGGCCTGTCCTTCGCGTTCCACCTCCGCAGCTACGATGGGGCCCCGTGAGACCGTCGACCCTGTGTCTGGTCGGCGCGTCGCTTTTCATAGCCGCTCCCGCGCGGGGGTCCAACGGGCCCCCCTGGAGCGGCTGGACCTCCACGGAGATTTGCCGGCCGCCGCCTCCCGGCGTCCGGCGCTCGGGCGCGGTCCGGCTCTTCGCCGGCGCAGGTCTCGTCGGGGGGCTGGGGAGCGCGAGCGACGGCTCGGGGCGCGTTTGGGGCGCGGCGGGAAAGGTCTCGAGCTTCGCTCTATTGAACGTCTCCTTCTTCAGCGAAGAGTTCGGGTTCGACTTCGACGCCGGGGGCGGTTCGGGGGGAGGGCGCGTGCAACTCGCCGGGCGACTCCTCTTCGGGTTTCGCGGATACGTGACGCCGCGGCAGGGGCCGTTCGTGCGGGTCGGGGCGGGAGGGGTCGCGACGGGCCAGTTCTTCTACGATTACTTCGGCCTGCCCCTGGTCGAAGCCGGGTACGAGTACATCGACCGAGGGGTCGCCGTGGATGTCGGCGCCATGGGAGCCGTCGGCTTGATGGGCGGATTCGGTGTCCACGCCGACCGATCGCGGGATCTGGGCGGGACGCCCATGGCGGGGGCCTATTCCCTCATGATCGCCCGGCCTGCGTACCTGCGCGTCGAGTGGCAGCGCGTCCTTCCGCACGCTGGCGCGCCGGGGGCTTCCCGTGCGGTTGACGACGTTCAGGCGGCGGGGTGCGTCCGCGCGCCCGGATTGGGGTTCCCGGCGATGCTCTGCACCGAAACAGGGATTGCCGCGGGCCGCGTGGACGCGTCCCAGTCGGGCGGGCTCGTGCCCGCGACGGCGTTCACCGCGGGCGTCTCGGTCGGCGTCGGTGTCCTGACGACAGGACGATCGCCGCCGTGATCACCGCTTCGGGGGCGCGATGTTGCCGATGTGCAGGCCGCACTCGCGCTTCGTCGAGTCCTCCCACCACCAGCGTCCCGCCCGCTCGTGTTCTCCCGGCGTGATGGCGCGGGTGCATGGCTCGCACCCGATCGACACGAAGCCGCGCTCGTGGAGATCGTTGTAGGGGATGCGGTTTTCCCGGATGTACTGCCACGTCTGTGATGAGCTCCACCGGGCCAGAGGGTTCAGCTTCACGAGCGTCCCCTGCGAGCCGGAGAACGTGCGGTCCCGCTCCACGACCGCGATGTCGCCGCGTGTCGCAGGGCTCTGGTCGCGCCGTTGTCCGGTGGCCCACGCCCGCAGCGACGCGAGCGCTCGGCGGAGCGGCGCAACCTTGCGAATCCCGCAGCACTCCTCGTGCCCGTCCTCGTAGAAGCTAAATAGCCCCTTTCGCCTGACGAAGGCCTCGAGCGCGGGCGCGTCGGGGGACATCATCGAGATCTCCACGGCGTAGCGCTTGCGAACCGTGTCGACGAATCGCAGCGTCTCGGGGTGAAGGCGGCCGGTGTCGAGACAGAAGACCGAGAAAGGCAGGCCGATCTCGTGAGCCATGTGCACGAGGACGACGTCTTCGGCGCCGCTGAACGCGAGCCCGAGCGAGGCTCCCCAGCGCTCGAGCCCCCAGCGGAGGATTTCGGATGGGTGACGATCGGCGAGGTCTCGCGCGGCCGCTTCGACGTCGACGTCCGCCGGGGTGGCCGCCGTTTGCGGGGCGGGCGCCCGAGGAGCGAGACGTTCGGACAAGAGCTTGAGGACGCTGCTGTAGAGGACCTCTCGGCCGTCCTCCTCGCGTACGACGAAGAACGGCGCGACGTCGACGCCGAGACGCGCGCCGAGCTGCATTCCGGGTGAGGACGCGTCTCCCTCGTCGGCCCACAGGACCTCGTCGATGCGGTCCCAGACGCCGCGGCTCTTCAAGAGCTCCTCCGCCTGAGCGCACTTGCGGCATGTCTCGCCGTTCGCGAACCTCTTCTTCACCATCGTGACGCGCATCGGCTCCTAGCGTAGGGCCGCCCCCGCGCGGTCGCCACACGGTCCGCAAGCTCGAGCCTTGGCGAGAGTTCGGACCGACGCACCCGACGGTCCGCAAGCTCGAGCCTTGGCGAGAGTTCGGACCGACACTCCCGACACTCCCGACGGTCCGCGGCTCCGACGAGCCGTGCGCAATTTCCGACAGGCGGCGGCCCCCGGGCGACGGGCTCGGCCGCCCTCGACAGACGGCTTGGCGGCGTGTGACTGTCGTGATCATGGCGTTCGAATGCGCGTCGCGGGCGGCATGAAGCGCTGGCTCGGGTGGGCAGGCGGGGTCGTGCTGATCATCGGCCTCGGCGTTTGGTTCTGGCGCTATCGCGCGGCGCACAAAGCGCCGGAGGTGACCTACAAGTCGGCCCCCGTCGAGAAGCGTCACATCGTCGCGAAGGTGACCGCCAGCGGGACGCTCTCCGCGATCGTCACCGTCCAGGTCGGGACGCAAGTCTCCGGTCGCATTCAGAAGCTCAACGCCGACTTCAACTCGACCGTCAAGAAGGGCGATCTCGTCGCCAAGATCGACCCGCAACTCTTCGAGGCCGCGGTCCAGCAGTCGGAGGCGAACTTCTTGTCGGCCAAGGCGGGCGTGGTCACCGCCGAGGCGCAGGCCTCCAACGCCGACAAGCAGTTCGCGCGGACCAAGGCCTTGCACGACCAGAACCTCGCGGCTCAGGCGGACCTCGACACCGCCGAGGCCAACGTCGCCACATCGCACGCGGCGGTCGACGCGGCCAAAGCGTCGCTCGCGCAGTCCATGGCCGCGCTCCACCAGGCTCAGGTCAACCTCTCGTACACGAACATCATTTCGCCCATCGACGGCGTCGTGATCTCGCGAAGCGTCGACGTGGGCCAGACGGTGGCCGCCTCTCTCTCGGCCCCGACGCTCTTCACGATCGCGCAGGACCTCACCAAGATGCAGGTGGACACGAACGTCGCGGAGGGCGACGTCGGCCGGCTGGAGGTGGGCATGAAGACGTACTTCACCGTCGATTCGTTCCCCGGGCAGCGGTTCTTCGGCAAGATCCGTCAAATCCGGAACGCAGCCACGACGGTGCAGAACGTCGTCACCTACGACGCGGTCATCGACGTGGACAACAGCGACCTGCGTTTGCGCCCTGGAATGACGGCGAACGTCACCGTCGTCTACGCCGAGAAGCAGGCGGCCGCAGCGGTGCCCAACGCGGCGCTGCGCTTCCGCCCGCCGACCGCGCTCGCCTCGCGGCCGGACCCGAGCGCGCGTCATCCGAGGGGGGGGCCCGCAGCGGCGTCCGACGCCGCAGAGGCCAAGCCGGTCTGGGTGATGCGGGGCGGCCAGCCACAATCGGTCTCGATCCATGCGGGACTCACCGACGGCACGGTCACCGAGGTGGTCGACGGAGACCTGAACGTGGGCGACCAGGTGATCGTCGACGCATCCGGGGGAGACGCTGCGCCGTCGTCGACGGGCGGCGGAGCCGGCTCCCTGCGGCGCCTCTTTTGACGGGTCCGTCGTGGTCATCGAGCTGACGGACGTGATCAAGGTTTATCAGACGGGGGACGTCGAGCTCCGCGCCCTCGACGGGGTCTCGTTGAGCGTGCAGGAGGGCGAATTCGTCGCGGTCATGGGATCGTCGGGCTCGGGCAAGTCGACGCTGATGAACATCATCGGGTGCCTCGATCGCCCGACGGCGGGCCGCTACGTCCTTGCGGGCCGCGACGTATCCGGAATGAGCCGTAGCGAGCGCGCAAGGATCCGCAATCGTGTGCTCGGCTTCGTGTTTCAGCAATTCAATCTCCTGGCTCGAACCAGCGCCGTCGAAAACGTGGAGCTGCCGCTCGAGTACGGCGGCGTCCCGGCTCGACAGCGCCGTCGTCGCGCCACGGACGCCCTCGAGCGCGTGGGGCTCGGCAAGCGACTCGGTCACCACCCCAATCAACTCTCGGGCGGTCAGCAGCAGCGCGTCGCCATCGCCCGCGCGATCGTCAACGATCCCAAGGTCATCCTCGCCGACGAGCCGACGGGCGCGCTCGACTCACGCACCAGCATCGACGTCCTCGCGGTGTTCCAGGGCCTTTGGCGGTCGGGGATCACGGTCGTCCTCGTCACGCACGAGCCGGACATCGCCGAGTTCGCGTCACGCGTGGTCGTGATGCGGGACGGCAAGGTGCTCTCCGATCGCGCCCAGGAGGCCAAGCGCGCCGAATCATGAGCCCCGTCCAGACGCTCCGCGTGGCCCTTCGAGCCATCCTGCGCAACAAGCTGCGAGCGTTCCTGACGACGCTCGGCATCGTCATCGGCGTCGGCGCCGTCATCGCCATGATGGGGATCGGCGCGGGTGCCAAGGCGCGTGTCGAGGAGGCTTTTGCCGCGATGGGGACGAACGTTCTCATCATCCTGCCAGGTTCGACGAGCACGAGCGGTGTGAAGGGTGGCTTCGGTTCGATGCCGACGTTGACCTGGGACGACCTCGCCGCAGTTCGCAACGACGTGAGCACGGTCAAGGAAGCCGCGCCGACGATGCGCTCCAACATGCCGGTCGTCAGCGAGGAGCAGAACTGGACGACGAGCATCACCGGCACGTCGCCCGAGTACTTCGACATCCGCAACTGGCCCGTGGCGCTCGGCGCGGGGATCTCGCAGTCGGACGTCGATGCGGGGACGAAGGTCGTCGTCCTTGGCCAAACGGTCGTCCTAAAACTCTATGGGCCCAACGCCAACCCGGTGGGTCAGACCGTGCGCGTCGGGACGACGCCGTTCTCGATCGTCGGCGTGCTGGCGAAAAAAGGACAGTCGGCGACCGGCCAGGACTACGACGACGCGGCCTTCATGCCATTCACCACCTTCGCCCAAAAGGTGCAGGGGGGGCTCGGCAAGTACCTGTCGGGACAGATCATGGTGGCGGCCACGTCGTCGGACACGACCACCCGCGCCCAGCAGGACATCACGGCGCTTCTTCGAGACCGGCACCACCTCGGCCCCGGGGACGACGACGACTTCTCCATTCGCAATCTGGCCGAGATCGCCGGCGCCCAGCAGCAAGGCACCGAGACGATGACGTACCTGCTCGCCAGCGTGGCTGCCGTCTCGCTCCTCGTCGGCGGCATCGGGATCATGAACATCATGCTCGTCAGCGTCACGGAGAGGACGCGCGAGATCGGCATTCGTATGGCCGTCGGCGCCGAGCCGCATCACATCCTGCTCCAATTCCTCATCGAAGCGCTGTCGCTCTCTGTGGCGGGCGGCCTGATCGGGGTGGCCGCAGGCGTCGGCGTGGCGACGTGGCTCGCCGGACGGTTTCAGTGGCCGGTGCGCATCCAGACCGACGTCATCACCGTATCAGTGGGGTTCAGCGCGCTCGTCGGGATCGTCTTCGGCATCTATCCGGCGCGCAAAGCGTCCCAGCTCGATCCGATCGACGCCCTTCGCTTCGAGTGACGGCCGCCCCGAGGGTCGGGGTCGTCACATCGTCACCCCCCGCCGCCCGAACCCCCGTCGGGGTAGCTCGTGCATACCTGCACGGCCAGGCCGTCGGCGGACGTCGTCGCCAGGCAATAGGTCGACGGGAAGGGCTGACAGTCCGCGTCGGTCATGCAACCGGCCGCGCACGTGAGGCCCGAGCTCGCCGCCATGCACGCGTTGCGACGGCCGAGGAGGTTGCCGCCGTTGGGGCCGATCCCCGTGCAGTCGGCGGTCCGTGCGCAGCCCTTGCTGCACCAGAGTCCCTGGCAGGTGAGGCCCGCGTTGCAGGCCTGCCCGCCGCAGGGATCGCCCACCCCGATCTGGCTGCACACTGGGCACTTTGCCTCAAGGCACGACACGAGGAGGGCGAGGGGACTCGTGCCGGAGGCGAACTGGGTCTGGCACGTGTCGATGCACGACGCGCTCGCCCCGCAGGTCTGCTCGCAGTTCCTGAGGTTCTGGCAGCCCGTCGCCTGCGAACACGAGGCGAGCGGTGCGCAGCAGTTGGCCCCGGCGCACTGGTCGCAGAGCGAGTCCGATGAGCTCGTGGTGCATCCGCCCTGCGCGGCTCCGCCTTCGCCGCCGCCGCCGCCGGTGCTCCCGCCGCCGACGGAGACCGACGTGCATCCGGAGTCGTCGGGGACGCAATTGCCTAGCTCCGGGGGGCGTGACGTTCGCGACGAGCACGCGAGCGCCGCCAGCACCGCCCCGAGCGCGGCCGTCGCGGCCTTCGCCCCCGTCTTTGGGCGCGATCGACGCATTCTCTCGCCTATGTGGCCTTGCACCATTCAAAAGTCCACTAAGCGGCTTACAATGCATCCTGCCTCGGCGCGCGGGCCGCCCTTCAATGGATCCCGTCCCCGGCGGCCATGGTTCAAAGGCGTGGACACCACCGAGCCCCCCCGCACCGTCGTACAGGCACCCTCCGCCGATGGGGCGGCAGCGGAACGCCCCGAGCCGCCCCCGCCGGGCGCGCACACCGTGGAGGTCGGGGCGGGGACGTTCCTCCTCGCAGGCGTAGGCGCGAGCGGGGTCGTGGGCGTATCGCCGTTCTTCACCGACGGCCTCTCCGAGTCCGTTTTCCTCCGCGTGTCCGTCGCCGCGGGCGAGTCGCCGCAGGGCGACCAGCACATCACCTGGGGTGCGGGTCGCATCGACACCTGCCTCGAGGTTCCTGGAAACTACGCGGACCGCAACGGCCTGCGGCTCGACGTGTGCGGCGGACTCGACGGGGGGGTGACTTACATCGCCTCGGGTTCGGGTCCCGTCGCTCCGCACGACGGCCAGACGCTGCCGTACCTCGACGTCGGACCGAGCGTCGATCTCCGCGGTGATCTCGGTGAATTGGCGGCGATTTCGTTGCGAGGGGTCCTCGGTCTGAACGTTGCTCGGAGCTCGTTCGTCGACATCAGCGGCGTGCGCGTCGACTCGCCCGTGGGCTCGGCGCGAATCGAGCTCGACCTATCGTTCCGCTTGCGCTGATCGCCGACGCGCGGCGCGAGACTTTGTCGCCCGCACGCTCGGGGAGAAGTCTTTCGGCTCCCGACCCTACGGTCGGGGGCTGAGGTGGGGGCTGAGGGGGTGCAGCGAGCCGACCGTGGCTGTCCGTGCGCGTCCCGCCGAAGTCTTGTGGTGTGTCTCGAGCAAATGGCACTATAAATGGCTGGCTGGGGGGTCGGCCGACCGACGACCTCGCTGGCGTTGAAGCGATGAGTCGCCACCTGCGTCTGCTGATGATCGAGGACAGCGATGACGACGCCGCGCTCCTCATGCGAGAGCTTCGACGCGGCGGATACGACATCGCATCGCACCGCGTCGAGACCGTCGCCGGTCTCGAGCGCGCGCTCGACCAGAGCTGGGACCTTATCCTTTGCGACTACCGCATGCCGGAGCTCGACGCGCCTACCGCCCTCGCCACCGTGCGCGGACGGCAGGTGGACACCCCGTGCATCATCGTGTCCGGGACGGTGGGCGAGGAGCACGCGGTCGCCGCCCTCCGCTCCGGCGCGCAGGACTTCATCCTCAAGGACAACCTGGCCCGACTGCTGCCGGCGGTCGATCGCGAGCTCCGAGACTCCGAGGTCCGCATCAAGCACGCGCGCGCAGAGAACGCGCTTCGTGCGACCGAGGCGAGCTTCCGGGCCGCTTTCGAGCTCATTCCTGACGGCATTCTGATCCACCGCGCGAACACGGTGGTCCACGCGAACGGGGCCGCGGCGTCGCTGCTCGGGGCCGCTCAACCGGAGGAGCTCGTGGGCCAGGCGATGACCGACCTCTTCGCCCCCGCGGATCGGGAGGCGATGAGCGAGCGGGAACGGGACACGAGCCAGGCACGACCCGCGCCGCCGCTCGCGGAGGTGACGATGCTCGGCCTCGATCGGCGTCCGCTCAACATCGAGACCGCGACGATGTCCGTCCTCTTCGAGGGCGCGCCGGCCCTCCTCAGCGTCCTTCGGGACGTCTCGGCGCGGCGAGAGCTCGTCGCGCGCACGATGCAGGTCGATCGGATGCTCGCCATCGGCACCATCGCCGCGGGCGTCGGGCACGAGATCAACAACCCGCTCGCGTACATCATGGCCAACGTCACGTACGCGGCCGAGGAGATCACCAAGGTTCGCGGCAAGGTCGCGGAGTCGGGTGGGCCCTCGGCGGATTCGAGCGCGGCGATGCTCGACGAGGTCGTCTCCATCCTGGGCGAGGTGGACGACGGCGCGCGCCGCATCCGGGACATCGCACGGGATCTCAATGCGTTCGCGCGCAACGACGAGGCCACGGCGCTCGTGGACCTGCGGGCCGTGGTGAACACCGCGCTCCGCATGGCGGCGCCCGAGCTCCGGCACAAGGCGCGCGTCGTTCGCCAGTACGAAGAGGTTCCGCCCGTACGCGCGAACACGTCGCGCCTCGGGCAGGTCTTCCTCAACCTGATCATCAACGCCGCGCACGCTATCCCCGGCGGTGCCTACGACCAGAACGAGATCGTCGTGAGCATCCGGTGCGAGGGCACCGACATCGTGGCCGAGGTCCGCGACACCGGGTGCGGGATCTCGCCCGAGCATCGCGCGCGCCTCTTCACCCCGTTCTTCACGACGAAGCCCGTCGGCCAGGG
>Ga0209168_10002685_pt1 | contig 12686 bp, 13 predicted proteins | sample Coa_R1_FD_187156 | JGI IMG/M metagenome (GOLD analysis project Ga0209168, IMG submission 187156) | Surface soil microbial communities from Centralia Pennsylvania, which are recovering from an underground coalmine fire - Coalmine... | ecosystem: Environmental > Terrestrial > Soil > Unclassified ... | reverse complement strand
CTTGGCTTCCAGTCGCCCATTCACCGTGGAAAGTTCTGCGCGCCCCGACAGGTTATTTCCATCAAGCCTGCCGTTGATGCAGGATGCCCTCACCTCACCGGCAATTCCCGTAATATCGAGCGCGCCGTTGATCAGCTTGATCTCGTCGAGCCGCGCGGTGCGCGGCACAGTCAGCGTGTATTCCACGCTTGCCGGGTTGTTATGCGAGCCCCAGTTCCAATTGTTGTTGTGGCCGGGATACTTGGTTCGAACCGAGAGATAATCCTTGCCGGAGTCTACTTCGATCTTGGCCTCGTCCAGTCGCTCCTTTGTGTCCGCGTACTTCACGGCATCGACCTTTACTTCGTTTCGGTCCCAGCTCGAGATGTGGACATCTCCGTTGATATTGTCGAGCTCGATCCGGCCGTCGGCGGTAATCGTGTAAGTCTGGTGGAACTCCTCCGTGAGCGCGCCACGGTGATCCGCGGCATGTGCCGCCACGGCGAAGGTCAGCAGGGCGCATAGGGTTCCCAGGGCAGCTCCCAACCACGCAGCAGACTGTCTTTGGCGGTTCATTTCTCCTCCGTTTCAATGCGTTAGACGAGAAGCTTTTCGAATGGTGAGGTCAATTGTCTACAAAATGTAATTTCTTGCTCTGTGTTACCTCAGTGATGTTTCGCGGCCCATATCCGCAGACGACAATCCTTGCAAGAGTTTAGGTGGGGTTCACTGTGTCGTACCTCTTCGGAAAAAGCGTGTGGGTGCGTCGGCGGCGGAGCGTTCCAGGCATTGGGATCGTCGCCTTGTTCGCGTTCCTCCTCGCCGGCCCTGGGTTCTCGCAGACGGCTGAATCCGACAAGCCCGTTCCCATCCTCACCGGCAACGTTGGCACGTTCAGCTTCGTTACCGGCGGCCACAACCTGATCGACACACAGATTAACCCGGTCGTGCTCGTGCCGCTGGGCGATCGCTGGCTGATCGAGTCGCGGGCCGAGTTCGAAGGCCAGTTCCAGCGTCCTCCGGATGGCGGCCCGTACGGCGGTCCAGTCAGCAAACACGTCGACTACGCCCAAGTCGACTACATTGCGAATTCATACGTCACGATTACCGCAGGACGGTTTCTCACTCCCTTCGGAATATTCAATGAGCGCCTCTACCCGGTGTGGATTCGATTTCTGCAGCCTGATCCGCTGACCCTTCCGATCCGTACCGCCCCGAGCGACGGAGTGATGTTCCGTGGCGGTTTCCCGGTTAACCCACAGGCCAACGTGAATTACGCGCTCTACGTTTCCGCAACCAGCATCGGTATCGATAGCGTGGACGCTGAGCGTCATGTGGGCGGCCGAGTCGGAGTCTTCCTGCCAGGCCCGCGTTTGGAGGTTGGCGGCTCGTGGCAGAAGACACTTCAGGATGATCGCAAGAACGCCTTCGGCTTCCACATGGCGTGGCAGCCCGCGAAACTTCCGCTGAACGTACGTGCCGAGTACGCGCATGCCTTCGAAGGCAGTGGCTACTGGGCCGAGGGAGCATATCGGCTCAGTCAGTCGCGGTTCTGGCACAAAGCCATGCGCCGGACTGAAGTTGTTGCCCGCGCTCAACAGTTCTTCGTGGGCGCGATCGGTGCGGACGCGGAGGCCGCCTTAAACCTTCCCGGTGCGAATACCCAGGAGGCGGACTTCGGCGTCAATTACTTCCTCAAGGATGGGCTGAAGGGCATTGCCAGCTATGGCCGCCAGTTCAGCTCAGCCGGCAATTTCAATCAATGGAGCTTCGGTCTCGCCTACCGATTCCTTGTTCCGCTCGGACGGGTGAGCGGTACTCAGGGGGTGCAATGAAGATCAAAGCGCTCCTCACTCTCATCCTATGCACGTTCGCACTTGGAACTTCTCTGTTCGCGGGATCGAACTCGGGCAAGAAAGAGGCCAGCGCAGCACCGATGGTGCAGTCTGCCAATCCCGATTCCATGCGCATCGAAGGCGAGAACCGCTTTCATGCGAATTGCGGGCGCTGTCATGCCGTTCCTCAGAAGTTTCCTCCGCGCATGATGGCCACCGTCATCCGCCACATGCGGGTTCGCGCGACCATCACTGAAGATGACCAACGGCTGATCCTTTTCTACATGACCCAGTAACCATGCGGATAACCTAAGGGCGGGCAATGACAAATATTTGTACAATTCGTCGTATCTTGGGTGCGTTTGCTGTTGCCGCATGCCTTGTTGCGGTGCCACGTGCCTCTGCGCAAGCGCGGGTTATCGAGATCACTGCGGATAGAGACAGCCGTTACAAGATTGCGGGCCAACGCACGCCGGAAATTACGGTCAAAGCCGGAGAGCAGATCCTTCTGCGAGTGACCGCCAATCGCGCCAAGTCGTGGAATCGCGATGGCTCGATTCACGGCTTCACTTTGCTTCGGGCCAAAGATCGCACCAAAGTCGATGGATGGGACCTGCTCTTTAAACCCGGCAAGCAGGAATTCCTCCTCACGGTTCCGAACGAGCCGGGTGCCTATGAGGTGGTCTGTACCGTGATTTGCAGTGAGGAGCACGAAGGCATGCACATGAAATTCACTGTGCTGCCGTGAGACGAGCAGGAGTCACAATGAATCGACAGAGCATCTGGTATTTCGCAGCAACCTTGGTGCTGGCCGCAGCCGCATCCGGGCAGGCCGCGCAGGTTTTCCGAGGAGAAGTCTCCGACAGTCAGTGCGCGCTCAACGTGCACTCCCTCACGCGATCCCATCAGGAGATGCTGAAGTCGAAATCCATGGGCGGCACCTCGAACACCTGTGCCGTCTATTGCATCGAGCACCTGGGTGGATATCTGGTCTTGTCTTCAGGGAAAAATGTCTACCGCCTCGATCGCGCGGACATGGTACACGGCTTTGAAGGGCGTCGAGTCGTCATTAACGGTGTCCTCGACACCAAGCTCAATCAGATTCACGTCGTTAAGATCGATCTGGATGAGGGGCAGTAGTTTTCCTCACGGCTTCGGTCACCACGAAAACGCAAAGAATCGTCATCTCTGGTTCGATCGGAACCCGGTAGCGCTGTCCGGGATAGACGAAATAATAGATCGCCGGATAAAGCAGGATGAGCCAGAACAGTAACCACGCTCCCGGTTTGCGCTGGCGCAAAGCGCGCGCCAGTCCCCAAAACATCAGGATCGAAGACGCCAGAAAGACCGAGTTTTTCACTTCACTCATCCATGGCGGATCCGTTGCCTTCGGTGTTCCAGCCCAGAAGAAGACGAATCGTTTCAGGCAGAGCTGCGCGAATCGTCCATAATCGGCCTTGATGTAATCGACCGCCTGCCGTTTGCGCATTGCGATGTACGCGAGTTCACCCATCGCCTGAAACTGCCGCATGGCGTATGCATCCTGCGTCGGATGGAGATATTCCATCCATGTGCCGTCGGCTCCGGGACCGTTTCCCAGGCGTAGTTCAGCGCCCAAGTTGTCGCGGATGAAGATGAATCTTCCGAAGACTTGATAGTTGTGGATGAGCCACGGCGCGACGCATGCGAAGAAGATGACCGACGACAGAATCACACCGGCGAGCGAACGCCTTCCCGCCTTCGCGCGCTGATACCACGCCCACAGTCCAGCGGCCGGTAGAAATGCCAGCAGGGAAGTGCTGTTCAGCGCGATGATTCCCCAAAGTGCGCCGAACTCGATCCACGGCCACAAGCCCTCGCGCTCGTCAAGGGTAAGCGCCAGCCAGACGGCCACCGCAAGCAGCAAGGCAGACAGGCTGGTTTCCCATATCCAGCGCGTGCACCAGAAAATGACATTCGGCAGAAGCGCCCATGCCCAGGCCGATCCGATAGCGACCTTTTCAGAAAAGATTTTCCTCGCAACCAGAAAAACCGGGATGCAGGTAAGGGCGGAGCAGAGACTGTTAAACGCAAGTAGCGCTATGGCCGACGCCGTCGAGTAAACGCCCAACACGGTGAAGACACCGTAGATCAGGTAGGGATAGAGCGGGGGCTCCCAGGCGGTTGGGCCGGTCTCTGGCCCGAAAGGACTGCTGAAGCCGTGTCCCGAGGCTAGCGACGCGGCGATCCGGCCCATCTCCCAGCCGAACCCGAAGTTCTCGTCCGTGGGTTTGATCTTGTAGGTGTGGCCGATGATGATCCAGGCAAGGCGCAGTAGAAAAGCGACCGCCGCGATCCACCATGGTGATATTCGAAGTCGCGCGGCAGATGTATCTGCGCGACGTGCCTGATCAGTTGCCGGCTTTGATTCCACGAGGTCGTTCTATTTGTAACCGAGTGCCCGTCTGGGGGCAACTGGCTGCCATGACTCGTGCTATGGGCAGCAACGTATCAGTTGGCGGTTCTTAGACCATAGATCACGCCTGTGAGGGAAGAGTTGTAGCCGGCGCACCATACGGCGTGGCCTTTTTTCAGGGGAAGTTCGGAGCAGGCATCCATTTCGGCCCCGGTGCTAATGTCGACCGACCAGGTGTTGCCCCCGTCCGTGGTGAAGTACATGCCACCGACGCCCGTATATAAGTTACCGCCAGTAGCCCAGCCGGTTTTGCTGTTAAGAAACACAAATTGACGAATCGGCCACGGGCCGTCCAGGGTGCGCCCACTCCAACTCTTTCCACCATCCGTAGTGATATGGACCCATCCCTCCACGTTGGGGGCGATCTCGCCGCCTCCCACCCAACCTAGGGAATCGCCCTGAAACAGAACAGGTCCGTCGAAAACTGAATCGACCGACGGGCCGCACGTCCAAGTCGCCCCGCCATTCAGAGTGGTGCAGAAATTGATTCCCGAAGCGCGGGCGTGAAGGTTGGGCAGAAAACTGAATTGAAGTCCGAACCACGCTCCATCTGGGTTATCGATAACGGTGGTCCAATCGGAGGCGGTCGCCCCCCCGTCGGTCGTGTACTGAGCGGTACCGCCAGTGAGATCGAGGATCAAGCCGTCGTTGAGATTGGCGTAGCGCACACGTTGCAGCCACTCAGTGGTTGAGAGAATGATGTCGCTTCCCCAGGTCTGACCGCCGTCGTGCGACCAACGAATGACGCCTTCCTGTTGATTCGCAGAGTCAATGAACCCCGACACGACGAGGTCATTACCATGCGCCTCGACTCCATAGAAGTAATACGGAAATCCGAGATTCAGGACTTCAGTCCACGTCTTGCCGCTGTTTGTCGTCTTCCAGACCTGTCCGACCTCGGCAGCGGCGTACCCGACGGTCGGGCTGATGAAAATGAGGTCGTGGATGACTGTGCCCGGCAGCGAGGCCAGCAACTGCCAGTTATTCGCGGGGACATTCGTGGAGTTCGGGCGCGGCAGGGCACTGATGTCCGCCGGTACAGTCGGGCGGATCGCCGAAAGCACTCGAGACGCGGTCGCTACGGGAACCGTGCGCGTGATTTGTATGGAAGTCGAGGAATCTTGTGCGACTGCATACGTGACAAGCAGCATTGTGGCGCAGGCTAAGCGATTCAGATTCACCAGAACCTCCCACGAATCGGTCGATTTTGGCTGAGCATGTTAGCACGCTCCTTCGGGGTTTCGCAATATTCCTTGCATTAACAGTACGTTACGGAGAATTTCACAGCCATCTGCATTTTCTCCTTGACAGAAAATACCAATGAGCAGTAAGTTAACAGCGTTAACTAAACACTGTTAACCAAGGGACCAGCGTTCATGGGAGTCAAAGAGAGACGCGAGCGGGAGAAATCAGAGACACGAGACAAGATTCTCGACGCCGCTCGTGAGTTGTTTGTCACCGAGGGCTATGAGGGCGTCTCGATGCGCAAGGTGGCCGACAGAATCGAGTACTCGCCCACCGCGATCTACTTCCACTTTGCCGACAAGAATGAGCTGTTCCGCGAGCTTTGCCACCAGGATTACGCCCGGCTCGCGGAAGTCTTTCAAAGTTCCGTCATGTCGACTGAGCCCCTCGAGCGGCTCAAACAGATCGGAGCGATCTACATCGATTTCGGGATGCGCTATCCCAATCACTACAAATTCATGTTCATGACGCCGCATCCACCTCATGAGCCCGACGAAGTCGATCGCCAGATGATCGGCAACCCCGAGGTGGATGCGTACGCCTTTTTGAAGTGGGCTGTGCAGCAGGCGATCGATGCGGGCTGCCTTCGCCCGGAGATCCGCGACGCCGAGGTCGTCTCCCAAACGCTGTGGGCCTCGGTGCATGGCGTGATCTCGCTGCACATTGCCAAGGGTGACGATCCCTGGGTGGATTGGCGTCCTCTGAAGGACCGCTCCGAGATGATGCTCGACATCACTTTGCGCGGACTAATGCGCGAACCGAAAACGGCGAAGGACGAATAGTATGCCTCCGCTGGCACGACGCAATCTGTTTCACGACAAGGTCCGGCTGACCGTTACGCTGACCGGTATCGTCTTTTCGGTCGTGCTGATCGTCGTGCAGCTTGGATTGTTCCTGGGATTCACCACAGCGACTTCCAATTTGATCGACCATTCGGGCGCGGATTTGTGGATCACTTCCAAGAACGTGCCCTACGTGGAGCAGGGCGTCGCCTTCAGCGAACGCAAACTGAATCAGGTGCGCGCCGTGCCGGGCGTCGCAGACGCGCAGAAAATCATCGCTCACTGGACCCAATGGAAGCGTCACGACGGCGGCCAGGAGTCCGTCCAGATCGTGGGCTTCAACGTAGACGATACGTTCGAGCGTCCCTGGAACTTGGTGCAAGGCAGAGTCGAAGACCTGAAGTCTCCCGACGCGGTGATTCTCGACGAGCTGTACAAGCAGAAACTCGGGGTAACAAACGTGGGTGAAGTGTTTGAAATCGGTGGACATCGAGCGCGCGTCGTTGGCTTCACGCGCGGCATTCGGTCGTTCACGACTTCGCCGTACGTCTTCACCACCTTCAAGAACGCCCAGAACTTTACTGCGCTTCGTGAGGACCAGACGATGTTCATCCTGGTGAAGCTGGCTCCCGGAGCCAATCTCGAGCAGGTGCGGCGCGATCTTCTGGACCACGTGAGGGACGTCGAAGTCTTCAAGACCTCCGAGTTCAGCCGCATGACGACGTTCTACTGGATGTTCACCACGGGCGCCGGGGTAGCGGTCCTGATCGCCGCCGTGCTGGGCCTGGTTGTCGGATTCGTTGTCGTGGCCCAGACGATTTATGCCACAACGGTGGATCACATCCGCGAGTTCGGCACTCTAAAGGCAATGGGTGCGCCGAACAGCTACGTCTACAAAGTCATCATGAATCAGGCCGCAATGAGTGCGGTCATCGGATACGTGCTCGGCATGATCGTCAGCGTTTTCGTCGTCCACGGTAGCCAGAAAGGCGGCGCGGCGATTCTGATGCCGCCCTCGATGGCAGTCGGAATGTTCTTTCTTACGCTCGTGATGTGTGTAGGCGCAGCGCTGGTCTCGATCAACAAGGTGACGCGCATCGATCCGGCGATGGTATTCAAGGGTTAGTGGGGTTCGTATAACAACACGCTCTTGTGAGGCAAGGTTCGTATCAGGGCATGCCTTCAGGCTTGCCGCAGCAAGCAGCAGGAACGACGCCTTTGGGCGCTGGGGTGAATATGAAGTCCGCAATCACAGTTCGGAATCTCACCAAGAAATACGAAGAAGGCGCATCTGGAACGCTCGCCCTTCGCGGAGTTGACCTGGACGTACACCCAGGCGAACTCCTTCTGCTGATGGGGCCCTCCGGAAGCGGCAAGACCACGCTGCTCTCGATCATGGGATGCATCCTCACCGCGACCTCCGGAAGCGTCCGCGTGGCCGGCAGGGAAGTGGTCGGCCTCAACGAAAGGCAATTGCCCGCTCTGAGGCTCGAGAACATCGGTTTCGTGTTTCAGGGCTTCAATCTCTTCCCCACACTCACCGCAGGAGAAAACGTCGAAATCATGCTCGACCTCAAGGGCGTTTCCTCGGCGAAAGCAAAAAAACGCGCCCATGAGTTGCTCACCCAGGTTGGGCTTGAAGAAAAATACGGCAGCTTCCCCGCCGATCTGAGCGGGGGCCAGAAGCAGCGCATTGCCATCGCACGGGCCCTTGCTGGAGACCCAGGAATCATCCTGGCAGACGAACCAACCGCTGCGCTCGATTCTCAAACCGGCCGCACTGTCATGGAAATGATGAGCGACCTGGCGCACCAGCGCGGCAGAGCGGTCGTTATCGTCACTCATGATTCCCGAGTCCTCAGCTTCGCTGATCGCATCGTACAGATCGAGGACGGGGCCGTTGCCGAGCACCGCATCATTGCAGATCCCGAAGTCCCAGGCAGTTTCGCGGCGCAAAGCATGATGGGAGCAAGTTTGGAGGTAGTTCTGTGAGTTGCCATCTGTTATCAGCCTGCGGCGCCGCAGCGGCTGATTTTTCATCGGAGCAAATGAACCATCAGCCTGAGCACGATCAGCCCAGGAAAGTGAGGACGAACCAAGTGGATTACGCGACGCCAGCCGACTTTTGCCGGGTCTTTCACGATCACGTCGACGATTTATACACGCTCTCATTGTTATTGACGGCAGATGGCAACAAAGCAGAGCAATGCTTCCTGTTGAGTTTGGAAGACTGCCTCCGCCAGCGTCAGGTGTTTCGAGAGTGGGCGCAGTCGTGGGCACGACGAACCATCGTCACCAACGCGATCCGGATGATCGACCCTGGGCGGGATCTAGCCCCGTACACATCTGGCATCGTGAAGGAAAACACTCCGGCTGCCGCCCTAACCAATCTCCAGCCGTTTGACCGTTTTGTCTATGTCTTGTCGGTGCTGGAAAAATACTCCGACCGGGAATGCTCGATTCTGCTGGGTCGCACGATCAGAAACGTGGTTGATGCGCGAACGCGAGCCCTCCAGCGGTCTGCCGATGCGAGCGCTCGCGCGATCACAGCACAGATTGAATCGACACGAGGCGCAGCCTAGCAAGTTTAAAGTGAATGGTTGAACGGAGAAGTATATGAGTAACAGTCTTTCAATCCGGAGTCTCATTAAGAATCGCACGGCTCTGTTCGTAGGAATGGGTGCATTCCTCTTGACTGCGACCTTGGCAGTCTCTTTCTCTCGATCGCGCGAAAACTCCGTTGCCAGAGCCGGCGCTATCGCCACACAGCAGACTGCGACCCTGATCGCGGGCCCGGGGCGCGTCGAGCCATCTTCGGAAGACATCAAGATCGGCTCCGAACTCAGCGGGCGCCTGAAAGTCGTGAACGTGGAGGAAGGGGATGCGATCCGCCGCGGGCAGGTTCTTGCAGAACTGGAAAATGCCGACTACCGCGCACAAGTTGAGTCGACACGCGCGAATGTTGTTGCTAAGCAAGCCGTGCTGCGCAAGGTGATCAACGGCGCGCGCCGCCAGGAGCGGGATGAGGCTTGGTCGTCGGTGAACGAAGCCAAGGCCGTACTGGAAGACTCTAAGGCTGAGTTGCATCGCCGGCAGGAATTGTTCGCCGCAGGCGTCGTCTCGCGCGAGGAACTCGAACGCTATGCTCGCGAGGCCGATGTCGCCAAGGCCAAGTATGACGCGGCCGTGCAGCAACACGCGTTGGTCGACGACCACGCTCGCGAGGAAGATCAATCCCTGGCCGAGGCTGACGTCAAGCTGGCGCAGGCACAATTCGAAGAGGCAGAAGCGCGCTACGAAAAGACTTTCATTCGTTCACCCATTGATGGCGCCGTGCTGCGCAAGCATCATCGCAGCGGCGAAAGCGTTTCGAACTCCTCCACGGTTCCCGATCCGGTCTTAGCGATCGGCGATCGTAAGGCGCTCCGCGTACGTGTCGACGTCGACGAGACTGACGTCAGCAAAGTGAGTGTCGGTCAACGCGCCTACGTCACGGCCGATGCCTACGGCAAGCAGAAGTTCTGGGGACATGTGGTGCGCGTGGGCCAACAACTCGGCCCGAAGAATGTGCGCACCGATGAGCCTACGGAGAGAGTCGACACGAAAATTCTGGAGACTCTGGTTGAGCTCGATCCTGGCTCGCGCCTGCCCGATGGGCTTCGCGTCGATGCTTTCATCGTGCCCGACGGCAGCGAAATCGCCCAAAATCGTTAACTCAACACTGAAATAAAAATCAGATCACTCTCTGGCGGAAGGCCGGAGGAGTGTTTCGGAGGACCTATGACTCGAGAAGCGCGCACCATGGCAGGGGTCATCCTGCTCACCATCCCATCCATCCAGTACGGCGGATACTTCCTCCTCACGTCACTGGTTGACCGCACCAGCCACTACATGGACAACCCGCTCCGCCAGAATTTCTTCCGGGCCGGTCACGCCCACGCCGGCGTATTCGTGATTCTTTCGCTGCTCTGCCAGATCCTGGCCGACTCGGCGACACTGCCCACGCCGTGGCTTTGGCTCGCAAGAATCGGCGTGCCTGTCGCCGCGATTCTGATCCCCGCCGGATTTTTCTTCTCCATGGTCTCTCCGACGGCCACTCAACCCAATCAATTCATTTCATTGATCTATGTGGGCATACCGTTCCTCGCTGCAGGCGTGTTAACCCTCGGAATCGGCCTGCTGCGCCAACCGGCAATGTGAAAGCGGTGGAATCCGGTAAAATGATACTTTTACCGGATTCCTCATTTGATCGCTGATCTCAACCTGTCTACACACCTCGCTGAGCTTGCCGGGCCCAAAGGCATCGGGCCCTACATTCGCCAGCATTTCCTGGACACCACGTTTCGCGGCCTCTATCACGCCAACGCATTTGACATTGCGCTACTGGTGCCGTATTTCATCGTTCTGATTCTGCTGGCTGGCTACGGCGCACATCGCTATGTCCTGGTTTACCTTTATTACAAGCACCAGAAGAATCGCACAACAGAACCGGTTGCACATTTCCAGGAACTGCCACGCATTACTGTCCAATTGCCGATCTTCAACGAGCAGTATGTCGTCGAGCGATTGCTCGACGCTGCGTGCAAGCTGGACTATCCCCGCGAGAAACTTGACATCCAGGTTCTTGATGACTCCACTGACGAAACGGTTGACGTGGCTCGCGCTCTGGTTGAGCGCTACGCCGCTCTGGGCCTTCCCATCACCTATCATCACCGCACCAACCGTCACGGGTTCAAGGCCGGAGCTCTCGCGGCTGGCCTGGAGTCCTCAAAGGGCGAATTCGTCGCCATCTTCGACGCCGACTTCACTCCTCCAGAAGACTTCCTGCTGCGCACGATCCACCACTTCGCCGATCCGCAAATCGGCATGGTGCAAACCCGCTGGACGCACCTCAATCGTCATTACTCTTTCCTGACCGAAGTGGAAGCTATTTTGCTCGATGGTCACTTCGTTCTCGAACACTGCGGCCGTGCCCGCACAGGACTCTTCTTTAATTTCAACGGAACCGCCGGCATGTGGCGTCGCCGTACCATTGATGAGGCCGGAGGCTGGCAACACGACACGTTGACTGAAGACACCGATCTCTCGTACCGCGCCCAACTCAAGGGCTGGAAGTTTGTCTATCTGCAGGACGTCGAGTGCCCGGCCGAGTTGCCCATTGAGATGACCGCGTTCAAAACGCAGCAGGCACGCTGGGCCAAGGGACTGATGCAAACCGGGAAGAAGATCTTGCCGAGAGTTTTGCGCAGCGATGCCTCGCTTCATACCAAGGTCGAAGCCTGGTATCACCTGACGGCAAACATCAGCTATCCGCTGATGATCATGCTTTCTGTCCTTCTTCTTCCCGCCATGATCATTCGCTTCTATCAGGGCTGGTTCCAGATGCTGTACATCGACCTGCCGCTGTTCATGGCATCGACCTTCTCGATCTCAAGCTTCTATCTGGTGTCGCAGCGCGAGCTCTTTCCGCGAAGCTGGCCGCGCGCACTGCTGTATCTTCCATTTCTCATGGCCTTGGGAATCGGATTGAGCATCACCAACACAAAGGCTGTCATCGAGGCGCTCATCGGCAAGCAAACTGCATTCGCCCGTACGCCCAAATACAGTGTGGTCACAAAGCAAGATAAGATTGGCGCAACCAAATACCGCAAACGGCTGGGATGGGTTCCCTGGATCGAACTTTTAGTCGGTGCCTACTTTGCTCTCACCATTTACTACGCCGTGGAAAACGAAAACTACATCACTGTGCCCTTTCTGATGTTGTTTGTCGTTGGATACTGGTATACGGGCCTAATGTCTCTGCTGCAAGGAAGATTCACCGGAGCCTCGACACGAGTCACATCGCACACGAAGCCATTTCCTGTCGGCGTATAGGACGAGATTTATCCCCTCCCACATCCCCCTCGGATTGGCCTTCGTTGGACTGCTCATTTACAATCCAGTCGCTCTAGAGATATCACGCAAATCGAACCTGAATAGGAGGATGCGATGCTCCGCCTGCATAGAATTCTCCAATCCGCTGTTGCTCTCACCTTCGCTTTTGTTCTTCTCAGTTGCGGCAGTGTTCACGACTCTGACGAATATTTCGTTTTTGTCGCCGCAAATCTGCAAGTGCCTTATTGGAAGACTGCGGGGAATGGCTTTTCCAATGCCGCTACGCAATTCAAAGTGCGTTCTGATTTCACCGGACCGCAGAATTACGATCCCAAAGCCGAGCGTGATGCACTCGATCAGGCTGTGCAGAAGAAAGCGACGGGCATTCTGCTGGCCGGAACCGATCCCAACGTTCTGAAGGACAGCATCGACAAAGCTGTCGCTGCCGGAATACCTGTGATCACCATGGATTCCGATGCGCCTTCGAGCAAGCGCCTCTTCTTCATTGGGACCAAC